>WBZS01000664.1_pt1 | contig 37711 bp, 39 predicted proteins | sample 5204201 | NCBI WGS metagenome assembly WBZS01 (sample SAMN12344357, study PRJNA552823) | activated sludge metagenome | biome: Activated sludge suspended growth; feature: Nitrification reactor; material: Wastewater; isolation source: activated sludge from nitrification reactor of wastewater...
CCACGGTCAGGTCCTTCTCCTTGAGGGCGGTCAGGTCGACGTCCCCGATGAGCACCTTCCCCGCCGTCACCGAGTCCAGGCCCGCGGCACAGTGCATGAGCGTGGACTTCCCGGATCCGGACGGACCCATGATCGCGGTGAACTCGCCCTGCGCGAGGTCGAGGGTCACCCGGTCGAGGGCCCGCACCTGCGCGTCGCCGCTGCCGTAGGTCTTCGTCAGGCCCTCGACGCGGGCTGCCGCTGGCCGGTCCGTGGCCGGCTGCCGCCGAGTCATGAGCCCTGCATGGTCGTTGTGGTCGATCCCCTGTGTCATGTCCTCCACGCTAGGCGGGCCGACGGCATACCCGCTGGGGGGTTCCACCCTGACCCTTCCCTGAGCGGACCCGGAATCACGCCGCCCGGGCGGTGAGCTGGTCGACCGTCGCCGCCAAGGCCTGGTCCCAGGGTGTGGCCCGCAGCCCGAAGGTGGCGGTCACGGCCGAGGCGTCGACGATGAACGGCCGCTCGAGCTGATGGCGGGTCTCGTCGAGTTCCCGGACGAGCGGCACGACGTGCAGGGCGGCCCGGACCACCCCGGGAAGGGGCACCACCGAGGGAGCGGGTATGCCGCGAAGCCGGGCGACATCGCTGACCACGCCGCGCATCGTGCGCGGGGGCGAGGTCGGGACGTGCCAGGGGCGGCCCCAGGAGCGGTCGTCCGTCGCGAGGACGGCGGCGAGAGCTCCGATGTCGTCGAGGTAGGTCCAGGTATGGGGGACGTCGGGCTCCCCGACGATGAGCCGGACGGTCGACCCCTTGGCCGCCGGCGCAATGACGTACTGGTTGAGGTAACTCACCCCGTCCTGGGTGCCCGGACCGAAGTAGTCACTCGCGCGGAGTTCGGTGGCGCGCAGACGCCCCGCCTCGTGGGCGGCGAGGGCGTCGAGCCACATCTGGGCGCGCACCTGGCCCTTGATGCCGTTGGGCCGCAGGGGCGTCGACTCGGTCATCGGGGCGTCGACCTTGCCGTAGCCGTAGAGATTGGAGATGGTCACCAGGCCGGCCCCGGAGGACTCGGCCGCCGCCAGCAGGGCCGTCGCGATGGGTGGCCAGTCCTTGTCCCAGCGGGTGTACTTCGGGTTGGCGGCGTTGACGATGGCTGCGCTGCCCCGAGCCGCGGCCCCGAGCGCGGCGCCGTCGGTGGCGTCGAGGGCGAGCGCCCGGACGCCCGCGATGCCCGGGTCGGCGCCCCGGCGGCTGGCCATGGTGACCTCGTGGCCAGCCGCGGTGAGGTGGGCTGCGGTGGACCGGCCGATGCCGCCGGCCCCGACGACCAGGATGTGAGTCATGAGGGACCCTTCGACGAAGAAGCGCGAGCAATGTTCTCGCTTGAGAACAGTGAACACCCGAGAACCTCACAATGCAAGATCACTGTTCACAAAAGCGATCGGCGTGCGCGACGGTATGGAATGCTGAGGCCATGACGCGCGAGGCCGTGCCCGGGATCAGAGCCCGCAACCGAGCAGCCATCGAGGAGGAGATCCTGGTGGTCGCCACCGGGCATCTCGCCCAATGGGGGGCAGCCGCCCTCTCCCTGCGAGCCGTCGCACGCGACCTCGGACTGGCTCCGTCCGCGCTCTACCGGTATGTCGCCTCTCGCGACGACCTGCTCACCCTGCTCATCGTGCGCGCCTACGAGGATCTGGGCGACGCGGTGGACGCCGCGCTGGAGGCCGGGCCTACCACGGCCGGACGGAACGCTGCGGAGGCCCGGTCCCGCATCATCATCGCCACCCTCTGGTCGTGGGCCAAGGCGAACCCGCACCGGTACGCACTCATCTACGGTTCCCCCGTCCCGGACTATCACGCCCCCGTGGAGCGGACCGTCGCCCCGGGCACCCGGGTCCAACTCCGCCTCGCCGAGGTGCTGGCCGAGTTGGCTCGGTCCGGGGACGACGGGCGCGCCCCCGTCGGGGCACGCCACTCGAGCCGGAGACGGCCGTCCCTGGCCACCACTCGGCGAACCCTCGCCCCCCTGCTCGAGGACCCCCTCCTCCAGAGCAGCGACCTGCCGTCGCTGCCCCCGCTGCTCTTGCTCCGAGGATTGGCCATCTGGAACCTCATCCTCGGCGCGATCAACAGTGTCCTCTTCGAACAGCTCGGCAACGGCGTCCCCGCGGACCCCGACGCCTACCTCACCGCCATGACCGACCTCGCCCTCGAACTGCTCCATCCCACGGGCTGATCACGGCCGGCGCGGACGCGACGAAGGGCGGCCTTCCGCGAGGAAGACCGCCCTTCGTGACGGGTGGGGTCAGAAGCCCATGCCACCCATCTCGTCGCCACCGGGCATCGGCGCGGCAGCCTTCTCGGGCTTGTCGGCGATGACGGCTTCGGTGGTGAGGAAGAGCGCCGCGATGGAGGCGGCGTTCTGCAGGGCCGAACGCGTGACCTTGGCGGGGTCGATGATGCCGGCCTTGATCAGGTCGACATACTCACCGGTGGCCGCGTTGAGGCCCCAGCCGGGCTCCATGTGCGACACCTTCTCCGCCACGACGCCACCCTCGAGACCGGCGTTGATCGCGATCTGCTTGAGCGGGGCCTCGATGGCCACCCGGACGATGTTCGCCCCGACGGCCTCCTCACCGGTCAGGTTGAGGGTCTCGAAGGCCTTCTTGCCGGCCTGGATGAGGGCCACGCCACCACCGGCGACGATGCCCTCCTCGACGGCAGCCTTGGCGTTGCGCACGGCGTCCTCGATGCGGTGCTTGCGCTCCTTGAGCTCGACCTCGGTGGCCGCGCCCGCCTTGATGACGGCCACGCCGCCGGCGAGCTTGGCGAGGCGCTCCTGGAGCTTCTCGCGGTCGTAGTCCGAGTCGGACTTCTCGATCTCGGAACGGATCTGCGCGACGCGACCGGCGATCGCGTCCTCGTCGCCGGCGCCCTCGACGATCGTCGTCTCGTCCTTGGTGACGACGACCTTGCGGGCCTTGCCGAGCAGGTCGAGGTCCGCGGTGTCGAGCTTGAGCCCGACCTCCTCGGAGATGACCTGGCCACCGGTGAGGATCGCGATGTCGGCGAGCATCGCCTTGCGGCGGTCACCGAAGCCGGGGGCCTTGACGGCGACCGACTTGAAGGTGCCGCGGATCTTGTTCACGACGAGCGTGGACAAGGCCTCGCCGTCGACGTCCTCGCCGATGATGAGCAGCGGCTTGCCGCTCTGCATGACCTTCTCGAGGATCGGCAGCAGATCCTTGATCGAGGAGATCTTGGAGTTGACGATGAGCACGTAGGGGTCGTCGAGGACGGACTCCATCCGCTCGGCGTCGGTGACGAAGTAGTGGCTGATGTAGCCCTTGTCGAAGCGCATGCCCTCGGTGAGCTCGAGCTCGAGGCCGAAGGTGTTGGACTCCTCGACCGTGATGACGCCTTCCTTGCCGACCTTGTCCATGGCCTCGGCGATCATCTCGCCGATCTGGGAGTCAGCGGCGGAAATCGACGCGGTCGCGGCGATCTGCTCCTTGGTCTCGACGTCCTTGGCCTGGGCCAGGAGCTCGTCGGACACGGCCTGCACGGCCGCCTCGATGCCCCGCTTGAGGGCCATCGGGTTCGCGCCGGCCGCGACGTTGCGCAGGCCCTCGCGGACCAGCGCCTGGGCGAGGACGGTGGCCGTCGTCGTGCCGTCTCCGGCGACGTCGTCGGTCTTCTTGGCGACCTCCTTGACCAGCTCGGCGCCGATCTTCTCGTAGGGGTCGTCGAGTTCGATCTCCTTGGCGATCGAGACACCGTCGTTGGTGATCGTGGGGGCGCCCCACTTCTTCTCGAGGACGACGTTGCGGCCCTTCGGGCCCAGGGTGACCCGCACGGCGTCGGCGAGGACGTTCATGCCCCGCTCGAGCCCACGGCGTGCCTCTTCATCGAAAGCGATGATCTTGGCCATTGACTGGTTACCTCTTCGGCGAATCGGTGCGTGGAGACCGGGCGGCGCCCGCGACGGACGATGCGTATGCCGTCGGCTCACGTCGCCGGGGCACCGCACCTCGCCAGGCCGGTCAGGTGTGCAGCATGGGTCGTGCGAAATGCTGTCACTCTCATAGGGAGAGTGCTAACCCCATTATTGGCACTCGACACCGGAGAGTGCAAACGAACGAGATGGCCAGTCGGGGCCGCAACCGGCGGGTGGACGGCATACCGAGAGGGTCCGGAGCCCCGGAAAAGTGAACGCCGGATGAACAACCGGGGATGAGTTGGCGGCTGCCCGGTGAAGGGTGCACAGTGTGGGCCGTGACCGCAGTGACCCTCACACTCGTCCTCGTCATCGTCACGGCTCTGGCCTTCGACTTCACGAACGGATTCCATGACACCGCCAACGCCATGGCGGCCTCGATCTCGACAGGAGCCCTGACCCCCAAGGTCGCCGTGGCCCTCTCCGCGATCCTCAATCTCGTCGGCGCGTTCCTCTCGGTGCAGGTCGCCCTCACCGTGTCCAACGCGGTCGTCAAGATTCAGAACAAGGACGGCTCCCCCATCAAGGCCCTCGCGGCCGACGGGGGCGAAACCCTCCTGCTCATCGTCCTCGCCGGCCTGGCCGGCGGCATCCTCTGGAACCTGTTCACCTGGCTCCTCGGTCTGCCGTCGTCGTCCTCGCACGCACTGCTCGGCGGGCTGACCGGCGCGACGGTGGCCGCACTCGGCTGGGCCGGGGTGAAGTGGACCGGCGACGGCACCAAGCTCGACGGGGTCGTCGGCAAGGTGCTCATCCCGAGCTTCCTGTCCCCGCTCATCGCGATGCTGGTGGCCTTCTTGGGCTGCTGGCTCGTGCACCGGGTCACGAACGCCGTCGCCAGCAGGCTGAGCGACCGGTCGTTCCGCTGGGGACAGATCGGCAGCGCCTCGCTGGTCTCCCTGGCGCACGGCACCAACGATGCCCAGAAGACGATGGGGGTGATGACCCTCGCCCTGCTCGCCAGCGGGCATTGGACCGACACCCACGGCGTGCCGTTCTGGGTGAAGCTGTCGGCGGCCACGGCGATCGCCCTGGGCACCTACCTCGGCGGCTGGCGGATCATCCGCACCCTGGGCAAGGGTCTGGTCGACATCACCCCCCGTCAGGGGATGGCCAGCGACGGCGCCACGGCGTCGGTGCTCATGGCCGCCTCCCACCTCGGCTTCGCCCTCTCGACGACCCACGTCGCCACGGGGTCGGTCCTCGGTGGCGGACTGGGCCGCGGCACCCACGTCCGCTGGAGCACCGCGGGCCGGATGGTGGTCGCCTGGGCGACGACCTTCCCGCTGGCCGGACTCGCCGCGGCGATCATGTTCTGGATCGGGCACCTGATCGGCGGGGCCGGCGGCGCCATCCTCGTGTTCGTGATCCTCGCCGGCGGCGCCTTCTCGATGTACCGCAAGAGCCAGCACCAGAAGGTCGACGCCCACAACGTCAACGCTGAGTGGGACCGTCCCGCGGATCTGCTCGAGCAGCACGCTCCCGACCACGCGGGCACCCACGAGGTCCCCACCAACGACCTGAAGGTCTGAGGCACGACGATGAACACTCTCTCCCTCGCACTGAACGGCGCCGGTCGGGTCCTGATGGCCGGCCTGGTCTTCGGCGTCGGTCTGCCCGTCACCTACGCGGTCGCCATGCGGGCGCTGACCCTCGGCGCGCACACCGAGGTCGACTCCGACGGTCGCTCCGTCCTACACCCCACGGTGCTCGGCAAGGTGCTCGCCGGCCTGCTCATGCTCGTCATCGTCGGCGGCGTCGCCCTCGGGATCACGATCATCGTGGCCACCGGTCTGGGCAAGGAAGTCAGTTTCGAGCACGTCATCCCGCTCCTCGTCGACAAGAAGAAGTGAGCTCCGCGATGCCCTTCCCCCTGACCGACGTCACCACCTGGATCGACGAGGCCTACCCCGACGGCGTGCCCGCCGAGGACGGCGCCACCCTCGTTGGGCTGCTGCGACACCGGATCGGCGCCGACCAGACCCTCGACCTCGTGCTCCGGCTGATGTCCGCGGGGCACCTGGACGGCGCGTCGGCCGCTCCGAGCAGCACGCCGCTGGACCCGGCGGCGGTGCGTCGGGTCTCGGCCCGACTGGCCGCGGGTGGCTGGCCGCTCGCGGGCCCGACGCCCGTCGCGTCGGCCCGGGACGACGACGAGACCCCCGATCCGCAGTCCGCCCTGGGGCGGATCGTCTCCTGGCTGCGCGAGGGGTACCCCGGCGGGGTGCCCGACCACGACTACATCCCGTTGCTCGCCCTGCTCGAGCGTCGCCTCACCCGCGCCGAGGTCAAGCGGGTCGCCAAGGCCCTGCGGGCCAACGACGTCAATCCCGCCGGGCCCGAGGACATCGCCGCGGCGATCGAGGAGGTCACGCACTCCGAGGCCTCGGACGCCGACCTGCAGCGGGTGCGCGAACGACTGGCCAAGAAGGGTTGGCCGGTCGACTTCCCCGATCCTCTCTAGGTCGCGACCGGCCCCAAGCCCACAGCGATGCCCGTCCGGCTTCCCTCACGGACGGGCATCGCTGGCTTGTGGGGCCCAGGGGGCCGATCGGTCAGAGTTCGAGACCAAGGCGGCGGGCGGAGCGGGCGCGCTGCCGGGAGGCGCGCTGGCGACGCAGCCGTTTGATGAGCATCGGGTCGTGCTCCAGCGCCGCCGGGTCGTCGATCAGACCGTTGAGGACCTGGTAGTAGCGCGTCGAACTCATGTCGAAGAGGTCCTTGATCGCCGTCTCCTTCGATCCGGCGTACTTCCACCACTGGCGCTCGAAGGCGAGGATCTCGCGGTCACGGTCGGAGAGGGCCACGGTGGAGGCATCGCCGGCGGCGGGCACCGCTTGCTCACGCACGACGTTCACGGGCGACCCTTTTCACGACTCGACGGCTTTCGGCCCACTCTAACCAGCGAATGACAGGCGTGTCATTTCGATGTCCATCACTCGGCGCGTCGACTGGACAGGCTATGCCACAGGGCACTCACGCGTCACATCCGTCACTCGGATCCGTTGAGTCCCAGCGCGGCTGAGCCCGGAATGGACCCGAACCCGCACCGCCGGAGCAGGTATGCCGTGAGCTCGGGCAGGTCGTGAACAACCCGATGCGGCCCGGTCGCCGTCAGCTCCGCGGCCTCGCCCGCACCCCAGGTGACCGCCAGCGAGGCCATACCGGCCGCTCGGGCCGCGAGGACGTCGACGGTGGCGTCGCCGACGTAGAGACAGTCCTCGGGCTTCACCCCGAGGACCTGGGCACCGTGCAGCAACGGGTCCGGCGCGGGCTTGTGCCGGTCGGTGTCCTCCAGGCCGGTGGCCACCGCGATCCGCCCCTGGAGTCCCACCGCGTCGAGCGCGAGGCGTGCCGTCCCCCGACGCTTGGAGGTGACCACCGCCGTCGGGATGCCCGCGGCGGCGAGGGCGTCGAGCAGGTCCGGCACCCCGGCATACGGTCGAATGAGTTCGCGGGTGTGCGCGAGGTTCCATTCGCGATAGACACGATCGAGTTCGTGGCCGTGGGTCGGCGACATCTCGAGCAGAACGGGCAGGAGTGGGCGCCCGATCCACGCCTTGGCGGTCGCGGCATCGACCTCCTGGCCGAGCACGGCCGCGAAGGCGTGCTGGAACGAGGCGATGATGAGCGGGATCGTGTCGACCAGGGTGCCATCGAGGTCGAAAAGGACGGCTCGCACCGGGCGTTCCGAATCGTCGACCGACGGCACCGGCGGGACGACAGGGGCCGCCGGGTCGACCGTCATGAGGTCACGGGCACACCGAGGTCGGCGAGCAGGTCGCGGACGCGTCCGTGCAATGCGTCGCGCACGGCCCGCACGACGTCTATGTCCTTTCCGTGCGGGTCATCGACCTGCCACTGCAGGTGGGTCCGTCCCGGGACGTTGACCAGATGGGCCCCCATCTCGACGATGACGTCGGCCGAGTCGGCCAGGTGGTGCGCCTCGCCGGCCCCGACGATGTGGTCGGCACGCACCCCCAACTCGGCCATGGCACGTTCGACCAAGGGGTTGACGAAGCCGATCTCATGGGCGCCGGCGGCCCGGACGTGGACGTGTTCGCCGCCGAGGTGCTCGGCGAAGGCCGCCGCGATCTGGGATCGGCTCGAGTTGTGCTCACTGACGAAGAGGATCGTGGGGACCGGCTGCAGCCGCTGTCCGTGGGCCTTGGCGGTCTTGGCGAGTTGGTCCCGGGCCCGACGCTCGATGAGGATGCCGAGGAACTCCGGGTGACGCGAGGCCGGCTCGAGTTGCGCCCGGGCCGCGTGCACCGCCGATCGGACCTCTGCCGGGGTGACGGTGTCGGAGTAGCGCTGGGCCAAACTGGTGACGATCCGCTCGATGTCCACGTGGTGCTGCACGGTCATGGCGCCAAGCATGGCGCAGGCCCCGATGGCATTCCAGCATCGACGCCCCGGGCGAAGAGCCTCCCCAGGCGAGGGCGTCGTAGGTTTGGGGCGTGCCCCCCGTTCCGCTGCGCGACCTGGTCCATCCCTCATGGGCGGCGGCGCTGGCGCCGGTCGAGGAGCAGGTCGCGCAGTTGGGCGCGTTCCTGCGGGCCGAGGTCGCGGCCGGACGGGGCTACCTCCCGGCCGGCCCGCACGTGTTGCGGGCCTTCCACCGGCCGCTGGAGGCGGTGCGCGTCCTCATCGTCGGCCAGGACCCGTATCCGACCCCCGGTCGTCCGGTCGGCCTGTCGTTCTCCGTCGCGCCGGACGTCCGCCCCATCCCTCGCTCCCTGGCGAACATCTTCACCGAGCTGCAGTCCGACCTCGAAGTGCCGCCCCCCACGACCGGCGACCTCACGCCCTGGGCCGATCGGGGCGTCCTGCTCCTCAACCGGGTGCTCACCGTGCGCCCGGGTGCCTCGGCCAGCCACCGCGGCAAGGGGTGGGAAGAGGTCACCTCGCGCGCGATCGATGCGCTCGCGGCCCGCGGTGGGCCGCTCGTGGCGATCCTCTGGGGACGGGACGCCCGATCGCTGCGGCCGCAGCTGCCCGGCATACCCGTCGTGGAGTCAGCCCACCCCAGCCCGCTGTCCGCCCAGTCCGGATTCTTCGGGTCACGACCGTTCAGCCGGGCCAACGACCACCTCGCCGCCCTGGGCGCCCCCGCCATCGATTGGAGTCTTCCGTGAGCCCGTCCGTCGACCCCGACCCCACGACTCCCAGCCCCGACCCCGGCGTGCGCGTGTGGTCACGCTACGTCGCGATCGGCGACTCGTTCACCGAGGGGATGGTCGATCAGGACGCGGCGCTGGTCGACGCGCATCCCGAACCGGCGGCCGAGTATGCCGGGTGGGCCGACCGCTTGGCCCGCCATCTCAGCGCCCGCGCGCTCGCGGCGAGGGTCCCGTTCGGCTACGCCAACCTCGCCGTCCGCGGCCGCAAGTTGGACGACGTCGTCGGGCCTCAGCTCGATTCGGCCCTGGCGATGGATCCCGACCTGGTGTCGATCGTCGGTGGGGGGAACGACCTGCTCCGCCCGAGTGTCGACCTGGACTCACTCGCGACCCGGCTCGAGGCTGCCGTCGTGCGGATTCGGGCCACGGGGGCGGACGTCCTGCTCGCGACGCCGACGGACACGCGGGACGCCGGGCTGTTCAAGCCGTTGCGCGGTCGGCACGGCATCCACACCGCCAACCTGTTCACGATCGCGCAGCGCCACGGCTGTTCGGTCCTGAACCTCTGGGGGATGGCCTCGATCCGGGACTGGCGGATGTGGGGGGATGACCGAATCCACCTCAACAGTCTTGGTCACGTCCGGGTGGCCGACGGCGCGGCCGTTGCCCTGGGGCTGGCCCCGCTGGATCCTGCGTGGGACGAGCCGCTGCCTCCGGCCGATCGCGCGGCGCGCGCCGAGGAACTGCGTCAGCACGCGGAGTGGGTCAGGGTCCACGCTGCGCCCTGGGTGCAGCGCCGGATGCGCGGGACGTCGTCCGGGGACGCCTTGGTCGCCAAACGCCCCAACCTCACGCCGTATCCCTGACCCAGCCCCCCCTCCCAGCCCCGCCCAGGCCCGGGACACGCCCACCCACTCCCCCCGCCCACAGCGCTCTGCAGTTGCCTGCGTCTCGCAGGCATGGCGGATGGTTGCGCACGGCAGGCATGGCGGATGGTTGCGCACGGCAGGCATGGCGGATGGTTGCGCACGGCAGGCATGGCGGATGGTTGCGTAGGGCAGGCAACTGCAGAGCCTCTGGATCACAGCATCGCCAACCTTGGGTTACTCCGCACTTGCGGTGCTAGTGTCCGTATCCATGGCGCAGATGCGGCTGTCAGAGGCGGCGGCGCTTCTCGGAGTTTCTGATGACACCGTGCGGCGCATGGTCGAGGCCGGTCGTCTCCCGGCCGCCAAGGACGCCAGCGGTCGGTATGCCGTGAACGGCGCCGACGTCGCCGTCGTGGCCACCGAGGTGGCCCACCCGGCCGCCGTCGGCCCGGTCACCGACGAGAGCGCCCGCAACCGAATGCGCGGTCTGGTCACCAGGGTCGTCAAGGACACCGTCATGGCCCAGGTGGAGTTGCAGTGTGGCCCGTTTCGGGTCGTCTCCCTCATGTCCCGCGAGGCCGTCGACGACCTCGGTCTCGAGATCGGATCGGTGGCCGTCGCCAGCATCAAGTCCACCGATGTCGTGATCGGGGTCTCCCGTTGAACCCGCGCGCCCATGCCGTGCTGCTGTCCACCCTCGTCTCGCTCTCGGTCGCGGCCGGATGCTCCCAAGCGCCCATGTCCGTGCCAGCGAGCCCCTCAGCCTCGACGCGCACCTCGCCCACGGCGAGCCTGAGCGGCACCGTCACCGTGCTCGCCGCCGCCTCGCTCACCACCCCGTTCACCGCCCTGGCCGCGGAGTTCGAGAAGGAGCACCCCGGCGTGGACGTCCAGTTTTCGTTCGGCTCGAGCACCACCCTGGCCCAACAGATCGCCCAGGGGGCACCGGCCGACCTGTTCGCCTCGGCCGGCACGAAGGCCCTCGATCAACTCCCCGCCGGCGTGGCCACGGCCACCACGGTGACCCTCGCCAGAAACGTCCTCGAGATCGCCACCCCGGCGGGGAACGCCAAGGCCGTCACCGGGCTGGCTTCGCTCGCCAACCCGGACCTCGCCGTGGTCCTCTGCGCCGCCACCGTCCCGTGTGGTTCCGCCGCCGACGCGATCCTGGCCACGGCCGGCGTCTCCGCGCACGTGGTCTCCCGAGAGGTCGACGTCAAGGCAACCCTCGCCAAGGTCACCCTCGGGGAGGCCGACGCCGCGGTCGTCTACCACTCCGACGTCGTCGGCGCCGGTTCGAAGGTCACCGGCGTCGAGATCCCCGCATCGGCCAACACGACGCTGGCCTACCCCATGGTCACCCTGAGCTCGGACCCGGCCACCACGGCCTTCGCGGCCTACCTCAGCGGCCCGGACGGGGTCCGTGCGCTGACCGAGTCGGGATTCCTCGCCCCATGAGTCCGGCGCCGCGCGGATGAGCGGTCTCCGCCGCCTCGGCGCTCCCCTGATGCTCTCGGGCGCCCTCGGTTTCGCCCTCGTGGTGCTCCCGCTCCTCGGCTTGCTCGTCGGGGCGGACTGGGGCCGGATCCCGGGTCTGCTGGCCGACCCGGTCACGTGGCCTGCCCTGCGTCTGTCGCTGCTGACGACCTCGGCGACCGTGCTCCTGGCGCTCGTCCTCGGCACCCCACTCGCCTGGGTGCTGGCTCGCTCCACCGGGCGCTGGGTGGGCTGGGCCCGCGCGCTCGTCACGGTGCCGGTCGTCCTGCCCCCGGTCGTGGGTGGCGTCGCGCTCCTCCTCGTCCTCGGTCGGCGCGGACTGATCGGCGGGCCGCTCTACGACGCCACCGGACTCCGGTTGGCCTTCACCCCGTATGCCGTGGTGCTCGCCCAGCTCTTCGTCGCCCTGCCGTTCTTCGTCCTGGCCGTCGAGGGTGCCTTCCGCGGGTTGGATCGTCGCCTGCTCGAGGTCGCCGGCACCCTCGGCGCGAGCCCCACGCGCACCTTTGCCCGGGTCGCACTCCCCCTGGTCCTGCCCGGCATCGCCTCCGGCGCGGCCCTGGCGTGGGCCCGCGCCCTCGGCGAGTTCGGCGCAACGATCACCTTCGCGGGCAACTTCGCCGGGCGCACGCAGACCGCGCCGTTGGCCATCTACGTCCTGCTCCAGGACGACCCGGATGCCGCGGTCGCGCTCAGCCTGGTCATGCTCACGCTGTCGGTGCTGATCCTGGGACTGTTGCGCGGCCGGTGGATCCGATGAGCCTGCGCGCCACCGTCGAGGTCGAGCTCGGGGCGCTCGACCTGCGGCTCACGCTGGAAGGCGCCCCAGGATCGGTGATCGCCGTCCTCGGCCCGAACGGCGCCGGCAAGACCACCGTGCTGCGGGCCCTCGCCGGTCTGCACCCGTTGACTGGCGGACGGATCGAGGTGGACGGCCGACTCTGGAGCGATGCGCAGGTCTGCCTTCCACCGCAGCAGCGTCGGACCGGGTGGCTGTCCGCGGAGCACCTGCTCTTCCCGCACCTGACGGCCCTCGACAACGTCGCCTTCGGTCCGCGCTCCCGGGGGGCCACCCGCGCCGCCGCGCGCACCCGGGCCAGCGCCGAACTGGCACACCTCGACGCGCTCGACCTCGCCGGGCGACTCCCGGGCGAACTGTCCCACGGCCAGGCTCAACGGGTTGCCCTGGCTCGGGCGTTCGCGACCGACCCGGACCTCTTGCTCCTCGACGAACCCCTCGCGGCCCTCGATCCCCGAACCAGGATCGCGGTCCGCTCGACCATCGACGCCCGCCTGCGGGACTACCAAGGCGTGACGGTCCTGGTCACTCACGATCCCCTGGACGCCCTGACCCTCGCCGACACCCTGGTCTTCCTCGACAACGGGCGCGTCGTCCAGCAGGGGTCCCCCCGGGCCATCGTCCAGCACCCGCGGGACCCCTACGTCGCGCAGGTGGCCGGCCTCAACCTGTACCGAGGCACCCGGTCCGACACCACCAGCGACTCCTACCGGCTGCCCGACGGGGCCACCATCGTCGCCGGTCACGCCACCGTCGACTCCGGCTCCACCAGCTCAGGCTCAGGCTCCGCCTCCGGTTCCAGCGCCGGCTCCGGCGCCAGCACCGGCAACCACTGGATCTCGTTCGCGCCCTCCGCGGTCGCCCTCTACCCAGCACGCCCCGAGGGCTCCCCACGAAACACCTGGCCGTTGACCGTGGCCGCCGTGGAGCTGACCGGGCAGGTCGCCCGCGTCCACCTCACCGGCTCCCTCGACGTCGTCGCGGACATCACGCTGGCCTCCGTGGCGGACCTGCGGGTGCGACCGGGCGACCACCTCTGGGCCTCCGTCAAGGCCACCGAGGTCCGCGCCTACCCGGCCTGAGCGGCACGCCACACCGGTCCGGTCGGGTCGGCCTACAGTCGGGGTATGCCGGTCGAGCGACTCTTCCCCAACGACGAGGGCCAGGACCTCCTCGAACTCACCCGCGAGATCTGCGCGAAGGAGCTCCGCCCCGCGGTCGACGACGCCGAGGCCGCCGCGGCCACCGGCGAGGCGTTCCCCACCGAGGTCTTCCGCACCCTCGGCCGGGCCGGCCTGCTCTCCCTGCCGCACCCGGAGGAGTACGGGGGCGGCGGACAACCCTACGAGACCTACCTTCAGGTGGTCGAGGAGATCGCGAGCGCCTGGATGAGCGTCGCCGTCGGGGTCTCGGTGCACAGCCTGAGCGCCTTCCCGGTGACCACCTTCGGCACCGCCGAGCAGAAGGAGGCGTTGCTCCCCGGCATGCTCTCCGGCGACCAGCTCGGCGCCTACGCCCTCTCCGAACAACTCGCCGGCTCGGACATCGCCTCGATGACCACGCGCGCCACCGCCGACCCGACGACGGCCACGGGAGGGGAGCCCACGGCATACCGGATCAAGGGCCGCAAGGCCTGGATCAGCCACGCCGGGCATGCCGACTACTACACGACGTTCGCGCGCACGAGCGACGACGGAGGCAAGGGGATCTCCTGTTTCGTCGTCCCCGGCGACGCGACCGGGCTGTCCTTCGGCGCCCCCGAGAAGAAGATGGGCCTGCACTGCGACACCGTGCGTGAGGTGAGCTACGACGCGGTCCGCGTCGACGCGGCCCGACGGATCGGGCACCAGGGGCAGGGCATGGCCATCGCGCTGGCCGCGCTCGACGCGGGGCGGCTCGGGATCGCCGCGGCCGCCACCGGGTTGGCGCAGGCGGCGCTCGAGGCGGCGAGTGCGTATGCCGGGCAGCGGCACCAGTTCGGCCGCCCGATCGCGGCCAACCAGGGATTGGCCTTCCTCGTGGCCGATATGGCGGCCGCGGTGGGTTCGGCGCGGGCCGCCTACCTGTATGCCGCGCGTCTCAAGGACGCGGGCCGGGCGTTCAGCAAGGAGGCGGCGATCGCCAAGCTGGTGGCCACCGATGCCGCGATGTCGGTGACCACCGATGCCATCCAGGTGCTCGGCGGGGCGGGTTACACCCAGGACTTCCCGGTGGAGCGGTGGTTCCGCGAGGCCAAGGTGACCCAGATCTTCGAGGGCACGAACCAGATCCAGCGGCTCGTCATCAGCCGACACCTGCTGCGCTGACGTCCGGAAAAGTTCAGACCGGGCCAACTCATACCTGGCCCGGTCACGACGACGCTAACCGGGTCGGGTGGACCAATCGGTGACCGACACGCGGCCACGACGGGAACAACGCGCGACGGGTGTCAGTCCTCGCCACCGGAGGTCGACGACGCGGCCGGCAGGTCCGCCCAGGAGGCGTTGGCCCCGGAGTGACCGGTCAGCGTCACCGACGCGAGCAGCGCGAGCGAGGCGAGGGCGACGACGATCGTCGAGACCAGGGCGATCGGGCCGTGGGCCCCGGTCGGCTTCAGGCCCCAGAAGACGGCCACGACCACGACGATCAGGAAGAGCAGGCAGAGCACCTTGGCGACGTCGCCGGCCTCGGCATGGTCGTGCACCAGGGCCAACTTGGCCGCACTGGCCCCTGTCGCCTTGACTCGGCGCTCGAGCGCTTCACCGCTCTCACCGGCAAGCAAGCCGGACGCGGCGGTGACGGCGGCGAGCGCGACCAGGGGCCACTTCAGGGTCGGACGCCAGAGCGGGCGGACGACATACGCGAGGGCGGCGAGGGCCGCGATCGGGCCCAACACGACGACGACGTGGATGATCAGGATGTGGGTCGGGAGCCCGAAAACGGAGTCGAACACGGAGGGCCTCTCACGGCTGGGGAGATCGGGACGATCCGATGACAGGCGGACAGTATCGGGTCATCCTGTGCCGGTCGAGTTCGGGTCTGACATGCTGACCGGGTGCGGTGCCTGCTGATCGAGGACGAACGCCCCCTGGCCGTCGCGACCGCGGAGTCGCTCCGCGAGGAGGGCTGGACCGTCGACCTCGCGCACGACGGGCGGACCGGGGCGCACCGTGCGCTCAGCGGACGCTACGACGTCGTCGTCATCGACATCATGTTGCCCGGACTCAACGGGTATGACGTGCTCAAGGCCCTACGCACGCAGGACTCGGCGACCCCGGTGCTCATGCTCACGGCGAAGGACGGCGAATACGACCAGACCGATGCCTTCGAGTTGGGCGCCGACGACTACGTCACCAAGCCCTTCCACGTGAGCGTCCTGGCCGCCCGCCTCCTGGCCCTGACCCGGCGGGGTTCCCGAGGACATGCGAGCGAGTTGGTCGTCGGCGACCTCCGCCTCAACACGATCTCCCACCGGGTGCATCGGGGAACCACCGAGATCAAGCTGACCTCGAGGGAGTTCTCGCTCCTGCAGCACCTGATGAAGCACCCCGAGGAGGTGCTGAGCAAGGCGCACCTGCTCGAGGAGGTCTGGGACTCGGAGTACCCCGGAGCCGACAACGTCGTCGAGGTGTATGTCGGTTACCTCCGCAAGAAGATCGACGCCCAGTTCGGGGTGGTCTCGCTGGAGACCGTGCGGGGTCGCGGGTACCGCCTGACCGCGGTCACCACACCTGCCTCCGACTGAGCCCGCCGCCCGGGGGCGGGGGCTCTCGGACGCCTGGGGGCTCAGTTCGCGGCGTGCGGCAGCCGGACCGTGAATCGGCACCAGCCGTCGGCGGCTTCGTCCGCTTCGACCGTGCCGGCGTGGGCCGCCACCAGCGAGGCGACGATGGACAGGCCCAGACCGGAGCCGCCGGTGTCACGATCCCGGGCGTCGTCGAGGCGCACGAACCGCGCGAAGACCCGACGCCGGTCGGCCACGGGCACCGGGTCCCCGTCGTTGTCGACCGTCAGCACGGCCCACCCGTCCTCGGTCTGCACCGCGACCCGGATGGTGGTTCGGGCATGCCGCCGGGCGTTGTCGAGCAGGTTGCGCGCGACTCGCTGGAGGTGGGGCGCGACCCCCTGGACCCGGATCGGTTCGAGGCTGACCTCGACGTGGGCGCCCTTGGCGCGGGCCACACCCACCTCGGTGAGCACGATGTCGTCGAGGTCGACGTCCTCGAGGTCCCGAAGCAGTCGACCCTCGTCCGCTGCGGCCAGCGCGAGGAGGTCGTCGACGAGGTCGGAGAGGCGACGCACCTCCTCACTCGCCCGTTCGGCGATCACGGCGCGGCGCTCCGGTTGGGGGTCCGAGCGCAGCTGCTCCAGCGAGATCGCCACCGTGGCCAAGGGGCTGCGCAACTCGTGCCCGGCATCGGACACGAAGGCCGCTCGCTGCTCGTCGGAGCGCCGGAGCCGGGCCAGCAGGTCATTGATCGTGCGTCCCAGCCGTCCGATCTCGTCGTCGCGACGGGGGACGGTGACCTGGGCACGCTCCTTCGAGCTGGTGATCCGCTCCAACTCCGAGCGCATCTCCTCGACCGGATCCAACGCCGACCGCACCGCGAAGAACAGCAGGAGGAGCAACAACAAGAAGGCCGCCCCCATGAGAGCCGCGCTGATCACGAAGAGTCGCAGTTGGGCGGCGGGTTGGACGTGCGCGGACTCAACGGCCACGGCGGTGACGATCGACCCGTCGCTGGTCACCACCCGCTCGACCGCCGCCACCACCTGGCCACTCGTGCCGTCTTGGGGCAAGGTGCCGCGCACGATCGCGGTGTCGCCGACCGGCGGCGTTACGCCGATGGCCAGGGCGACCCGGTCCCGATAGGTCGGGTTCGACGTGGCGAGGACGAAACCCTCCGCGCTCCACACCTGCTGCACCCGGTCACCCATGGGGGGCGCCTCGGGGACGACCGCGACGGGATCCAGGGTGGCCAATTGGGTGGTCATCCGGGCGACTTGTCCTCGAGCTGCCTCCTCTGCGCTGTCCCCCATCGCCATGGCCAGGGCATTCCAGAGGATGAGGGCGATCGCGGCGAGCACGGCGGCGAAGACGGCGACCGAGGTCACGATGATCCGTGCGCGCACCCCGAAGCGGTTGCCCATCTCGTGAGCCCCACTTCCTTCGTCGCACCAAGGGGATCGAACGGTCGCCGAGACGGCCGACCGCGCCGAGAGCTGGAGAAGGGACTCGAACCCTCAACCACCTGTTTACAAGACAGGTGCGCTACCGATTGCGCCACTCCAGCCGGACCGCCCGACTCCGTGGAACCCCGGGCATCCGGACCAGAACTCTACCGTCGGGTCATCGTCGGAGCCGGCGGGCGGCGCCACGGAGGACGTGGTCCCAGGGCGAGGCGATGATCTCTCCGAAGGTCGTCCCGGTGGCGATCGCGAGCAGCACGGCCCCGGCCGAGAAGAGTGTGGTGATGCCCGACTGGAGGGCCAGGGTGCCGGGGTCGGCCTGGCCGACCATTTCGTAGAGCCCTCGGAAGATGGTCAGACCCGGCAACAGCCCGAAGCTGGCCGGCACGACGATCACCAGTCCGGGGGCGCGCAGTCGCTGCGCGGCCAGTCGCCCGAGCAGGCCGATCACGATCGCCGCCACTCCGGTCGCGGTGATCGGCCCGATGCCCAACCCGCGCGACCCCACGGCATACACCGTCATCCCGACCAGGCCGAGCGCGCCGCAGACGAGCGAGAGGTGCTGGCGCGACTGCAGGGTCACGGCGCCGGTCACCCCGACGAGGAACGCACCGACGAGGGCGGCGGGCACCGACGCGGCATCGACGCGCAGTTGGAGCACCGCGGGGGAGACGAAACCCAGCCCCATCGCGTCGGTGATCCGCAGGGTCAGGGAGATCGCGAGCGCGATGCCGATGATCAGGCCGAGCAGATTGACGACGACCGAGAGCAGCCGACCGGCGCCGGTCACGGCATACGCCGAGAGCACGTCCTCGACCGCGGAGGCCATCGCACGCCCCGGGAGGAGGGCGACGATGCCGCCGGCCACGATGTAGGCGAACCCTCGCCCACCGACGTCCACCCACCCGTGGACGCCGGCCACGTAGGCCGCCCAGGCCAGGATCGTCGACGTGAAGGCGACGATCGCCGAGTCGTAGAACTCCGGGAGGCGCAACGGGGCCATGGCCGCCTGGACGTGGGCGACGACGAGCACGACGACGAAGGTGAGCAGGGTGGTCGTCACGCTCGCCCCGATCATCCCGGCGACGGCGGCGGCAAGGACGGCGCGGGCGAGCCGGGTGAACCAGGCCGGGAAGGTGCGCGACCGAGCCTTGATCCGACGGAGTTCCTGCGCGGCGGCCGGCACGTCGAGGTCCCCGTGGGCGAGGGCGTCGACGAGGCGGTGCACGGCGACCAGCCGGGCGTGGTCGGGTCGTGCGTTGCGGACCACCCTCAGCTGAGTGTGGGTCGTGCCGTCGGCGCGGGCCTGGAGCAGCAGCGATTGGAGCGTGATGTCGATCTCGAACTCGCGCAACCCGGCGGCCGTGGCGACCGCCGCCACACTGCCCTCCACCTGGGGGGCCCCGGCACCGCAGCGAAGCATGAGCTCACCGATCCGGGTCGCGAGATCGAGGATCGCCTGCACGTCGTACCGCGGGCCTGACCGCCGCGGCTCTCCCTCCGCCCCGATCGTTGCCGACCGCCGGTAGGGCGAGCGGTGCAGCAGGTCGACCACCGGGATCGGTTCGGTCGGCGGGCCGCCGCGCAACCGCAAGCGCCGCCGGGCTACCGCCATGGAGCGTCCGGCGCGCGGTTCGACCCCCGGCCCCTGCTGCTCCCCGGGTGCCGCCCCCGGGACGGGTCGCTCGCTCACGCGGTGCCCCCGAACCACCGGCCGGGCTCGGGCAGCGGCGCCCAGATCGGGGCTCCGGACCCGAGGACCCCCCAGAACACGAGCGCGACGGCCGCGGCGAGGGCCAGCAGGACCAACGCGATGTGGGCTCCCCGGGTGGGGGTGAGGCCCCGGATGAGGCTGCGCGTGCCTCGGCGCAGGCCGGCGCCTCCCGGGCCCCACCAGGCCATCAGGCCGGCGAAGAGGCCACCGACCGCGAGCGGAACGAAAGAGTTGGCGCCCGGGCTCGCGCCGGCCGCGGCCAACCACACGAGCGAGGCGGTGAAGGCTGCGGTGGCGCCGACGAGGAGCGGCACGACGAGTGACGCCGCCGCCGCGAGCAGGCCGACGACGACGTGCCAGGGGCCGGTCGCGACGACGAGCGGAAGGTCGCTCCGCCGGGCCCCGAACTCGTGCCGTCGCAGGATGAGCGAGGTCATCGTGCGGTCGGTGGTGCGCGCGAGGGTGGCCAACACCAGGGTCACCAGCACGGTCGCCGTGGGGGCCACGGCGGCTCCCGCGACGAGGAGCACGAGGAGCACGCCGACGGTGCCCGAACGCATGGCCCGGCCGATCCTCGGGTCAGCTGGGGGCCCGGGGACCCCCTGGCGGGCCGCCATCCCCGCCGGCCCGGCCCCCGGTCCGGCCGTTGGTCCGACCGCCGGTCCGACCGTTGGTCCGACCGCCGGGCCGGCGGCAGGCCCCATCGCCAAGCCAGCGGGGGCCAACGGCGCGGGTATGCCGTTTGCTCCCCCGATCGCGACGAGGCGCGGAGGCGGCGGGCCCGCCGCGACCGCCACCTGTTGGGGCGCCGACCCGGGCGCGGTCGCGGGCCGCAGCGTCGGTCGAGGCGCAGGTTGCTGCGGCAACACGGCGGTGCGCCCCGTCTGCAGGGGCTGGGTGGGCGGGGCCGGGGCGCGGGTGCGGATCACGTCGGTCACGTCCCCGCCGTGCGCGTAGTGCTCGAGGGCCCGGACGACCTCGGAGTGAGGCGGACGTTCGGCGGCCCGTGGCGACAGGGCAGCGAGCAGGAGCGGCGCGAGCCGGGGGTCGACGTCGGTGAGGTCGGGGTCGCCCCGGGCCACCCGGGAGAGGACGGCATCCATCTGGCCGCGGCCGAAGGGCGGTCGGCCGGAGGCGGCATACGCCAAGGTGGCCGCCCACCCCCACCAGTCCGTGGCGCGGGTGACCGGGGCGCCCTCGACGATCTCGGGGGCGAGATAGCCGGGGGTGCCCATGACCAGACCCACACTGGTCAGCCGAACGTCGTCGGTGAGGTGCGCGATGCCGAAGTCGATGAGCACCGGGTCGTCATCGACGAGCAGGACGTTGCCGGGTTTGATGTCTCGGTGCACCACCTGGGCGCCGTGGATCGCCTGGATCGCCTCGGCGAGGCCGACCGCCAGGCGGTGCAGCGCCACCCCCGACAGTGGCCCGTCTCGGTCGACGATGTCGTCGAGGGCCGGCCCGGGCACGTAGCGGGTCACCAGGTACGGGCGGGGCCCGTCGACATCGGCGTCGATGACCGGGGCCACCCGGGGGCTGTCGACCCGGCCCAGGGCGTCGACCTCGCGGCGCAGGCGCGCGCGGGCGTCCGGATCGGAGGCCGTGAGCGGGCGCAGCAACTTCAGCGCCACGGCCTTGCCCTTGCGATCGAGGGCCAGGTGCACGACCCCCATGCCGCCCTCACCCAGGCGTTGGACGATGCGGTAGCGGCCGACGACGGCGTGCTCCGGCAGGTCTGCCGGAGCCTCCGCATCCTCGATCTCGCCCATGCTCACGGCTCAACGGTAGGCCGTGCGGGCGGGGTTCCCCGGGAGCCGCTCAGGTCTGGATGTAGTCCCGCAGGGCCGAGGCCTCGGCCTGGAGGGCATCGATACGCGACTTCACGACGTCGCCGATGCTGACGATCGCGGCGAGCTGACCGTCGGCGACGACCGGCACGTGCCGGATCCGGCGCTCCGTCATCTCACCGGCCAGGTCGACCAGGTCGTCGTCGAGGGCGCAGGTGTGGACTTCCTTGGTCATGATCGTGGACACCGGGCCGTCGAGGATCTCCGAGCCCCCGGAGTGCAGATGGCGCACGACGTCGCGCTCACTGACGATCCCGTGCACGGCTGCACCGTCGTCGCTGACCACGATCGCCCCGATCCGGTGCTCGGCCAGCAGGGCCAGGAGCTCCTTGACCGTCGCGTCGGACCGAACGGTCACGACGTTGTCACCCTTGTGTCGCACGACATCCGAGATCCTCATGACCACGACGGTAGTGCGCCGCCTCCCGGTTGGCCACAGGTGCGCGGCCGCCTCGGGGGGAAAAAAGAGCCAAACTGTGGTCCGTCAGCGGTTGAATGCGAGCCCCGGCCTGCGGCACACTGGTGCGTAACCGCTTACATCCGTGAGTGGGACCGCCTTTACAACGGATCGTCCGGCACGTTCCTGCCGGTGAAGGAGAGATGCACCCATGGCCACCGTCAAGTTCGACCACGCCACCCGGATCTACCCGGGCAACGACAAGCCCAGCGTCGACAAGCTCGACATCGACATCGCCGACGGCGAGTTCCTCGTCCTCGTCGGCCCGTCCGGCTGCGGCAAGTCCACCTCACTGCGGATGCTCGCCGGCCTCGAAGAGGTCAACGGCGGCAAGATCTGGATCGGCGACCGCGACGTCACCGATCTGTCGCCCAAGGACCGCGACGTGGCCATGGTCTTCCAGAACTACGCGCTCTACCCGCACATGAGCGTCGCCGACAACATGGGCTTCGCCCTCAAGATCGCCGGGGTCGACAAGTCCGAGATCACCAAGCGCGTCCAGGAAGCGGCCAAGATCCTCGACCTCACCGACTACCTCGAGCGCAAGCCGAAGGCCCTCTCCGGTGGCCAGCGCCAGCGCGTGGCGATGGGCCGAGCGATCGTCCGCAGCCCCCAGGTCTTCCTGATGGACGAGCCGCTGTCCAACCTCGACGCCAAGCTTCGGGTCCAGACCCGCACCCAGATCGCCTCGCTCCAGCGCCGCCTGGGCGTCACGACGGTCTACGTCACCCACGACCAGGTCGAGGCCATGACGATGGGCGACCGGATCGCCCTGCTCAAGGACGGCCTGCTCCAGCAGTGCGCCACCCCGCGCGAGATGTATGACCGTCCGGCCAACCTCTTCGTCGCCGGCTTCATCGGCTCCCCGGCCATGAACCTCGTCTCGGTGCCGGTCACCCAGGACGGCGTGAAGTTCGGCAACCACACGCTGCCGATCTCCCGGGGCGAGCTGGCCGGTGGCGGCGCCAACGTCATCGTCGGGGTTCGTCCCGAGGACGTCGAGGTCACCACCAACCCCGACGGGCTCGAGCTGGTCGTCGACGTCGTCGAGGAACTCGGTGCCGACGCCTACATCTACGGCACCCCGACCAACAAGGAGTTCGTGCTCGAGGGCGGCGGCGACGACGCGCTCGCCAAGCCGTTCATCGCCCGCGTCGACGGCCGCAACGTCCCGACCAAGGGCTCGAAGATCTTCGTCTACCCCAAGGCCGAGCACCTGCACGTCTTCAACAAGGAGACCGGCGCCCGGCTGAGCCACTGAGCACGACCAGCCCTGAGCACGGCACGCTGGGGTCCGGGCCACCCGCCCGGACCCCAGCGGCGTTCCCCCCAAGCTCCTTAAGGTCGCCCGACATGGCCCTTCAGATAACCTCCGCCCAACCCGACGCGGCCCTGCTCACCCTGCCCTGGCGACTCCCGCTCGAGGAGTGGCCCGAGGACCTGCTCGCCGCCCTCCCCCGGGGCATCTCCCGGCACATCGTCCGGTTCGTGCGTCTGGGACCGCGGATCGTCGCGGTCAAGGAGATCAAGACCGAGATCGCGCGCCGCGAGTACGACATGCTTCGGGCCCTCAACCGCCTGGAGTTGCCGGCCGTCGTCCCGTATGCCGTGGTCGCCGGTCGCGAGGACGCCGCCGGCGAGCCCCTGGACGCCTGCCTGATCACCGAGCACCTCGACTTCTCGCTGCCCTACCGTGCGCTCTACAGCCAGAGCCTGCGCAAGGGGACCGCGATCCGGCTGATCGACGCCCTGGCCGTGTTGTTGGTCCGCCTGCACCTGACCGGCTTCTGGTGGGGTGACGTGTCACTGTCCAACACCCTCTTCCGCCGCGACGCCGGCGCCTTCGCGGCATACCTCGTCGACGCCGAGACCGGAGAGCTGCGCGCCCGCCTCTCCGACGGCCAGCGCGACCACGATCTCGACATCGCCCGGGTCAACATTGCCGGTGAGCTGATGGACCTCGAGGCCGGTGGGCTGCTCCAGGAGGATCGCGACCCCGTCGTGGTCAGCGCGCGCATCGTCACCCGCTACCACGAGCTGTGGGCCGCGCTGACCTCGGCCGAGGCGATCCCGAGCAACGAGTTGTGGCGGGTGGAGGAGCGGGTTCGCGAACTCAACAAGCTCGGGTTCGACGTCGATGAACTGACGATGACCACGGACATCGCCGGCACGACGATCACGATCCAGCCCAAGGTCGTGGACTCGGGCCACCATTCGCGGCGGCTCCTGCGCCTCACCGGCCTCGACGTCCGCGAGAACCAGGCCCGTCGGCTGCTCAACGACCTCGACGCCTTCCGCGCCGCCCACCACCGCCAGAACGAGGACGAGGCGATCGTCGCCCACGACTGGCTCGACACCATCTACAAGCCGCTGATCGCGGCCGTGCCGGCCTCGCTCACCCGCAAGCTCGAACCGGCCCAGATCTTCCACGAGGTGCTCGAGCACCGGTGGTACCTCGCGGAGCGGGCCCAGCACGACATCCCGATCATGGACGCCCTCGCCGACTACCTGGCCTCGATCCTGCCGACCAAGCCCGACGAGGCCGCCGTCGTCGGGGTCGACACCACCGAGTTCCCGGTCGTCGCCGGGGACTGACCCGGGCTACGCTCCCCGGCCTGGCCGGCGCATCACATCGCCGGGCGCGCGCCCTCGTCCCGGGCCTAGGATCGGACCGTTCGATCGACAGACGGACACCGCGACACTCTTGGACAGGGGATCCACATGACCGACCAGCCCTCCCCGGCTGACGCCCCGCACGGCGACCCGACGGCGCCGCCACCCCCGCCGGCCTACCCCCCGCCCGCGGCCTACGCCCCGCCCGCGGACTACCCCACGCCTACGGGCAATCCCTACGGGGACTTCCGTCAGGCTCCGCAACTGGGCCCGTGGAGCGGCGGTCGGGTGGCCGTCGGGTCCCTGCCCTACGTCGAGTACCACTTCGGACCGGTCACCACCTTCGGTGACCGGGTGCTCCCGGCGATCATCGACTCGCTGCTCGTGCTCATCGGATTGGTCCCGATGCTGATCGGCATGTTCATCATGGGGGCCTCGAGCGGGTCGGGCAGCTACGACGAGTACGGCAACTACGTCTCCACGTCCTCGGGCGCCGGGGTGGCCGTCGGGCTGTTCGTCATGGCCCTCGGGGTGCTGCTCATGATCGCGATCCAGCTGTGGAACCGGGTGTTCAAGCAGGGCCGCACCGGGCAGAGCGTGGGCAAGAAGATGATGGGGCTCAAACTCGTCAACGCCACCAGCGGGCAGCCGATCGGGCCGGGTATGGCGTTCGTGCGTGACCTCGTCAACGGTGTGGCCAACCAGGTCGTCTACCTGGGCTACCTGTGGATGCTCTGGGACCCCAACCGCCAGACGCTCGGCGACATGGTCGCCAAGTCAACGGTCATCAAGGTGCCCAAGGGCTGACCACCCGGGCCGCCCCGGCTGTGCCTCTCACCGGGGCGGTCAGGCGCCGGGCCCGAGGAACTCGAATCCGGGCACGTTGCGCAGCACCCAGAAGGCCAGAATCCCCCAGAACAGGGCATAGAGACTCCAGGCCGGCGCCAGCAGCCGACGTGGTTCACCGCGCCACAGACGCACGACCCACCGGACGAAGCCCAGGGCGAGCACGACATACGAGAGCACCGTCAGCGGGTTCCGGTGCCAGGCGAGCGCCAGGTTGCCCTCGGTGAGGGCCGCGGTCGCGCGCAGCGTGCCGCAGCCGGGACAGTACGTGCCGGTGAGGAGCAACCACGGGCAGACCGGCCACCGGCCCGGCACCTCGGGGTTCATCAAGTGCGCCGCCATGGCAAAGGCGGCGGCGCCGGCCAGCGCGACGGCGGGGGCACGCAGGCGGCGCCCCCGCCCCGGGGTCGGGGACGGGGGCGCCGAGACCTGCAGGTCGACCTGGGTCACATGCCCGAGGAGGAGGCGCCGGAGGTCAGGACCCCAGCCATCAGGAGGATGACGTAGAAGATCGTGCCGATGACGCCCAGGACGAGGGCGATCGTCGCGAACTTCTTCGCCTTCGCGGCGGCCTCGACGGCGCCGGCCTGGTCACCCGAGGCCCACTTGCCGTTGACCTGCGCGGCGAAGACCACGGCCGGAATGCCGAGGGGCCAGCAGCAGAGCAGGCCGAGGATGGCCATCACGAGGTTGTTGCTCGGCGCCGGCCCGCCCATGCCGCCACCCATCGGCGGCGGAGGTGCCGAGTAGCCGCCACCAGACGGCGGGGGCGGCGGAGTGCCGTAGTTAGACATGTGTGTCCCTCCTGGACGTCCCTTCGGGGCTCCCCCCGATGTCCGAATCGATCGGACCGCCACGATCCTTGCACACCGGGTTTCTCTTCGCCCCTCATTCAGTGAGGCGGGTGACGTCAGCGTCAGCGACGGCGTCAGCGACGGCGCTGGCGGGCCACCTCGTAGAGGGTCACGCCCGTGGCGATGCCGGCGTTCAGCGACTCGACCGCCGAACTCATCGGCACCGACACGATCTGGTCGCAGGTCTCGCGGACCAGGCGCGAGAGGCCCTTGCCCTCGGACCCGACGACGATGACCAGCGGCTCGTTGGCCAGGGCCAGGTCCGGCAGCTCCACGTCGCCGTCCATGTCGAGGCCGATGACGAAGAACCCGGCCTTGCGGTAGTCCTTGAGGGCCGCGGTCAGGTTGCTCGCCTGGGCGACCGGGATCCGGGCCGCCGCCCCCGCCGAGGTCTTCCAGGCCGAAGCCGTCATCCCGACCGAGCGCCGCTGCGGCACCACGACGCCGTGCCCCCCGAAGGCCGCCACGGACCGGATGATCGCCCCCAGGTTCCGCGGGTCGGTGATCCCGTCGAGGGCCACGACGAGCGGCACGCCGGGCAGCTCCGGGTCGACGAAGTCGCCCGGGTGGGCATAGCTGTAGGGCGGGACCTGGATCGCCAACCCCTGGTGAACGGCGTTGTCGGTCAACCGATCCAGCTCGCCGCGCGGGGTCTCGAGCACCGGGATCGACCGCTCCGACGCGAGCTTGAGCGCTTCACGCACCCGGTCGTCGGCGTCGACCCGCCCCGCGACATACATCGTGGTGACCGGCACGTCGGCCCGCAGGGCCTCGAGCACGGCGTTGCGACCGGCGACCATCTCGCTGCTGGCCTTCTGTCGCCGGGGAGACCGGGCCGCGGACTGCGCGCTGCCGCTGCGGGTGGCGGCCGCCGCGAACTTGTGCGCCTTGTGGTTGGGTCGGTCAGCCGCCTTGGGCGTCGGGCCCTTGCCCTCCAGTCCCCGGCGCCGTTGCCCGCCGGACCCGACCGTTGCCCCCTTCTTCGATCCGGCCTTGCGGACCGCTCCGCGACGCTGTGAGTTGCCGGCCATCACTGGCCTCCCTTGCTGTGGTTGGTCGCGTGGCGCTGCAGCGACCAGCGGGCTCCCGCGGGGGTGTCCTCGAGGACGATCCCGGCCGCGGTGAGTTGGTCGCGGATGCCGTCCGCGGTCGCCCAGTCCCGAGCGCTGCGCGCCGCCGCCCGGGCCGCGATCCGGTCCTTGACGAGAGCGTCGAGGGCGGTCACCGCGTCATCGGAGCCACGGTCGGCGCCGCCCCAGCCCGGGTCGAGGGGGTTGACGCCCAGCACGTCGGTCATCGCGACCACGAGCCGTGCGGCGTCCGCGGCATCCTCATGATCCCCGTCGTCGAGCAGGGTGTTTCCCTGGCGGACGGTGTCGTGGATGACGGCGAGCGCACCAGAGACCCCGAGATCGTCGTCGAGCGACTCCCGGAAGTCCTCGGGCAGGTCCTCGTCCCCGGCGGGGAGCAGCGTCGGGGTGCCGGGGAGGGCGCGCTGGAGGAAGCCCTCGATCCGCTCGACGGCCGAGGCGGCCTCGGCGAGCGAGGTCTCCTGGTACTCGATCATCGAGCGGTAGTGGGCGGCCGTGAGGTAGTAGCGCACGACCAATGGGCGGTGCTCGTCGAGTACGTGGGAGACCCGCAGCGAGTTGCCGAGCGACTTGCTCATCTTCTCGCCGCTCATCGTCACCCAGGCGTTGTGCAGCCAGTAGTTCGCGAAGCCGAGGCCGGCGGCGGTCGACTGGGCCAACTCGTTCTCGTGGTGCGGGAAGCGCAGGTCGACCCCACCGCCGTGGATGTCGAAGGTGTCCCCGAGGTACTTGCGGGCCATCGCCGAGCACTCGAGGTGCCAACCCGGGCGGCCGGCACCGAAGGGCGTCGGCCACGAGGCGGTGGCGGGTTCGTCGCTCTTGTGGCCCTTCCACAGGGCGAAGTCGCGCGGGTCACGCTTGCCCCGCGGGTCGGCGTCCTCGGCCGCGGCCATGTCGTCGATCCGCTGCTTGGTCAGCGCGCCGTAGCTCGGCCACGAGCGCACGTCGAAGTAGACGTCGCCGCTGCCGTCGGCGGCCGGGTAGGCATGTCCGGCGTCCACGAGCGCCTGCATCAGAGTGACCATCTCGGGGACGTGGCCGGTGGCCCGCGGCTCATACGTCGGAGGCAGGACGCCGAGGTCGGCGAGCGCCTGCGCGGTCTCCATCTCGTTCCGGTAGCTCACGGCATACCAGGGTTCGCCGTTCTCGGCCGACTTGGCGAGGATCTTGTCGTCGATGTCGGTGACGTTGCGGATCAGCGTGACGTCGTAGCCGTGGCCGCGCACCAACCAGCGGCGGAGCACGTCGAAGGCGACGGCGAAGCGGACGTGGCCCAGGTGCGGCGGGGCCTGCGTGGTGAGCCCGCAGATGTAGATCCCGACCTTGCCCGGGGTGACGGGGACGAAGTCGCGCAGCTCGCGGGTGAGCGAGTCGTGGAGTCTGAGGGGCACCGGACAAGGTTACCGGCCGCGCGTGTCCCCATTTCCCGCCCCAGGTTCGTCGATCCGGACCCTCGAGAAGCCCGCCGCCTCCCATTTGTGACCCCAGGTGCGTATGCCGGCCCGCCCCGGCCCGCTCACCTCACCATTTGTCACCCCAGGTGCGTATGCCGCCCCGCCCCGGCCAACTCATCTCACCATTTGTCACCCCAGGTTCGTCGATCCGGACCCTCGAGAAGCCCGCCGCCTCCCATTTGTGACCCCAGGTGCGTATGCCGCCCCGCCCCGGCCCGCTCACCTCACCATTTGTCACCCCAGGTTCGTCGATCCGAACCCCGGAGGGCCCCACCCGCGACCATTTCCGGCCCCAGGTTCGTCGATCCGAACCCCGCAGGGCCCCACCCGCGACCATTTCCGGCCCCAGGTTCGTCGATCCGAACCGCGGGAACCCCGCGGCCTCCCACGTGTGACGCCAGGTGCGTATGCCGGCCGCCCCCCTCCGAGCGGCCGCACATGCGCGCGGAGTCAGTGGCCGCGGGTGATCCACTCCTGCAGGTGCGGCTTCTCGGCCCCGATGCTCGTGGCCTCTCCGTGCCCGGTGAGGACGACGGTGTCTTCGGGAAGAGTGAGCAACTTCGTCTTGATCGACTCGATGATCGTCGGGAAGTCGCTGTAGGAACGCCCGGTCGCGCCGGGTCCACCGTGGAAGAGGGTGTCCCCGGAGAACACGACCCCGAGCTCCGGCACCCGGAAGCAGGTCGCACCCGGGGCGTGCCCCGGGGTGTGCAGCGCCCGCAGCGTGACGTCACCGACCCGCAGCACGTCCCCGTCGGCCAGTTCAAGATCGGGTTCGGTGGCCATGACGACGTCCCACAGCATCCGGTCGGCCGGGTGCAGGTGGACGGTGGTCCCGGTGCTCTCCTTGAGGGCGGCGACCGCGTTGATGTGGTCGTTGTGCCCATGGGTGCACAGGATCGACAGCAGGCGTCGGTCCCCGACGGCGGCGGCGATCGTCTCGGCGTCGTGGGCGGCGTCGATGACGAAGCACTCGGCGTCGTCACCGATGACCCAGACGTTGTTGTCGACCTCCCAGCACCCCCCGTCGAGCTCGAAGGTCCCCGAGGTGACGACCCGGTCGATCCGGACCCCGCCGGGCGAGGTCGGGAGGGTGGAAGCGAAGTCAGCCATGCGGCATACCCCTTCGTGAGCGGTCGGATTCCAAACGTTCGGTGCGTGAAGAGGTGTCGCGATGACGACACTTCTTCACGCACTCAAGGTCGCCCTGGGGAGGGCGAGGCCTGGGCAGTGGGATGGTCGGATGGGCGTGGCCAGCGGGCGGAGGGCCGGTCGGGGCGACGGGGGGCGTCAGTCGAGGACGACGACGGAACGCAGCACGTCCCCGTGATGCATCTTCTCGAACGCGGCCTCGACGTCGCCGATCCCGATCTTCTCGGTGACGAACGAGCCGAGGTCGAAGCGGCCCTGCTTGTAGAGGTCGACGAGCATCGGGAAGTCGCGCGAGGGCAGGCAGTCGCCATACCAACTCGACTTCAGCGCCCCACCGCGTCCGAAGATCTCGATCAAGGGCAACGTGATCTGCTTGTCCGGGGTGGGCACGCCGACCAGGACGACCGTGCCGGCGAGGTCTCGCGCGAAGAACGCCTGCTCATAGGTCTCCGGGCGACCGACCGCCTCGACGACGACGTCGGCGCCGAAGCCGCCGGTGTATTCGCGGATCTTCGCCACCGCGTCCTCGGCGGTGGAGTTGACCGTGTGCGTCGCGCCGAACCGCCTGGCCTGCTCGAGCTTCCGGTCGTCGACGTCGACGGCGATGATCGTCGTCGCGCCCACGATCTTGGCTCCCTGGATCGCGGCGTTGCCCACGCCGCCGCAGCCGATGACCGCGATCGAGTCCCCGAGCCCGACACCACCGGTGTTGACGGCCGCCCCGAAGCCGGCCATCACGCCACATCCCAGCAGTCCGACCGCGGCGGCCTCGGCCCCGGCGTCGACCTTGGTGCACTGGCCCGCCGCGACGAGGGTCTTCTCCGCGAAGGCCCCGATCCCCAGGGCCGGGGCCAGTGGCGTGCCGTCGGTCAGCGTCATCTTCTGGGTCGCGTTGTGGGTGGCGAAGCAGTACCAGGGCTTGCCCTTCTGGCATGCGCGGCACTGCCCGCAGACGGCCCGCCAGTTGAGGATCACGAAGTCCCCCGGCGCCACCTCGGTCACACCCTCGCCGATCGCCTCGACGACCCCGGCCGCCTCGTGCCCGAGCAGGAAGGGGAAGTCGTCGTTGATGCCACCCTCGCGGTAGTGCAGATCGGTGTGGCAGACCCCGCAGGCCTCGATCCGGACGACCGCCTCACCGGGGCCCGGGTCCGGGATGACGATGTCGACGAGTTCGACGGGCGCACCCTTGGCGCGGGCGATGACACCCTGGACGGTCTGCGGCATGGGCTGGCTCCCTCGACACTGCGCGCGGGTTCACCCGCGATGACGTATGCCGTGCGCGCGCCGGGCGTGCCCGGGGTCGGCGAACGGGCCGGTTGGGTTCACCGGCACCCCCAGTCAACGTGCGCCCGCGCTCCGACACAAGGGCTGTCGGGGCAGAGGTGCTGGTTTGGCCGGGGAACGCGCGCCAACGCGACGGTCCGCGCCGTTTCCGGAGAGGAAACCCGCGTCGTATCCTCGCCTCATGAGTCCCCTGCCGGTCTTCGACGCGGTGCTCCACGAGCCGAACCGCCTGCAGATCTGCGCCTTCCTCGTGCCGGTGCGCACGGCCGAGTTCGCCGTGGTGCGCGACCACATGGGACTGTCCGACTCCGCGCTGTCCAAGCACCTCAAGACACTTGAGACCGCCGGGTACGCGCGGCTGGTCAAGGAGTCCGTCGACGGTCACCTGCGCACCCGGGTGGCCCTGACCGCTCAGGGACGCGAGGCCCTGTGCGGCCACGTCGCCGAGATCCAGCGGATGGCCCGGATCGTCTCGACCCGACCGCGTCGCGCACCGGCCGCTCGCCTGCGCTGAGCGAGCCGGATCGGGCACACGACCGGGCGCGCCCCCAAAGACCCAGTCGAGTGAGCGCGAATCGCCCGGGATGTGGCGGTTTCCCGGGCGATTCGCGCTCACTCGACTGGGTGGGCGTGGCTCAGGGCTGGACGGGGGGTGGGCTCAGGGCTGGCCGGGGTGGGCTCAGGGGTGACGGGGGACGACGAGGGCGGTGGCGACGGCGGCGATGCCCTCGCCGCGCCCGGTCAGTCCCAGGCCGTCGGTCGTCGTGCCACTCACCGACACCGGCGCCCCGGCCGCCTCGGACAACACCGCCTCGGCCTCGGCCCGGCGCGTCCCGATCCGGGGTGCGTTGCCGATGACCTGGATCGCAATGTTGCCGATCTCGAACCCGGCCGCGCGCACCAGCCGTGCCGCCTCGGCGAGCAGTGTGCACCCCGAGGCCCCCGCGAACTCCGGGCGCGAGGTCCCGAAGTGCGCACCGAGGTCGCCGATCCCGGCCGCGGTGAGGATGGCGTCGCAGGCCGCGTGCGCGGCGACGTCGGCGTCCGAGTGACCCTCGAGACCGGGTTCGCCCGGCCACAGCAGCCCGGCCAGCCAGAGGTCGCGCGGCTGGCCGGCATACGCATGGACGTCGGTCCCGATCCCGACCCGCGGCAACCCCGTCATGGCGACCATCCTTGCGCCACGAGTCGTTCGGCGTGGGCGAGGTCGTCCGGCGTGGTGACCTTGAACGCGAGCGGGTCGCCCTCGACGACGCGCACGTGATGGCCGCCGAGTTCGACCAGGGCCGCGTCGTCGGTCGCCGTCAGCCCAGATGCGTAGGCCGCGCGCAGGACCGTCGCATCGAACGCCTGGGGGGTCTGCACCGCGCGCAGCCGGGAACGATCCGCGGTCCCGGTGATCACGCCGTGGGCATCGACGCTCTTGATCGTGTCCACGACCGGCAGTCCGGGGACGGCACCGGGAGCCCCCGATCGCACCGCGGCGATCACCCGCTCGAAGACGGAGGCCGGCGTCAGGCAGCGCGCGGCGTCGTGGATGAGGACGACGCCACAGGCGGGGTCGATCCGCTCCAGGCCGAGGCGCACGGAGTCGGTGCGCTCGGCGCCCCCGACGACGAACGAGGTGCCGGAAGGCAGGTGGGTGGAGATCTCCTGGTCGTACCTCGGGCCGTCGGGCAGCCAGCCGTCGGGGAGGACGACGGTCACCGAGCACAGCCCGGTGACCTGCGCGACCTGCTCCACGGCATACGACAGAAGGGTGCGGCCGGCCAAGCGGACAAACGCCTTGGGGACGTTCTGGCCCAGCCGCGTCCCGGCCCCGCCGGCCACGACGACGACGCCGACGCGCCCGGGGGCAGCGTCGGCGTCGGTCACGTCGGGTGGGGGTATGCCGGGTGGCAGCTCAGGAGGCGAGGACCTCGTCGAGGATGGTCTCGGCCTTCTCCTCGTCGGTCTTCTCCGCGAGCGCGAGCTCGGAGACGAGGATCTGGCGTGCCTTGGCGAGCATGCGCTTCTCGCCGGCGGACAGGCCACGGTCCTTGTCCCGGCGCCAGAGGTCACGGACGACCTCGGCCACCTTGATCACGTCGCCGGAGGCGAGCTTCTCGAGGTTGGCCTTGAACCGACGCGACCAGTTGGTCGGCTCCTCGGCGTACGGGGCGCGAAGGACCTCGAAGACGCGGTCCAGACCCTCCTTGGAGACCACGTCGCGGACACCGACGAGATCGCAGTTCTCGGCAGGCACCTCGATGACGAGGTCACCCTGGGCCACTTTCAACTTGAGGTAGAGCTTCTCCTCGCCACGGATCGTGCGGGTCTTGATCTCCTCGATCCGGGCCGCCCCGTGGTGCGGGTAGACGACCGTCTCGCCAACAGTGAAAACCATGTGGTGTTGTCCCCTTTCGCGACACCTAGGATAACACGACTTGCCGACACCGTTGTTCGTCGACCACGAACGTTTGCGCAGGTCAGAGCGGGTTTTCCCGGAGCAATGATCGGCTGCTGAGGCTTGACAACGGGCGCCGGATGAGGCACGCGCGCGAGAAGGCGGACCCGCCCGCTAGGGTGTGGGCGTGAACAGGACCGTGAACTCGCCGATGCGCCGCGCCCTCTCCGCCCTCGCCCTGACCGGCGCCCTGGCCGCGACATCGGCCTGTGCGACGTTGTCCACGGTGCAGACCGATGAGCCCTACCAGGCCGCCGACGGGGTCGCCCTGACTCTGGGCCCGGGCGTCGACGCGCGCGCTCTGGTCGTCGTGGGCGGGACGTCGGCGTCCGGTCCGGGTCGTCTGACCGGCCAGTTCGTCAACGCCACCAACGCCGACCTCACAGTGACGTTCGGCAGCGAGAGCGGGTCCACCGTCAAGACCACGGTCAAGGCCCACGAGACACTCGACCTGTCCCAGCAGGACCTCACGTTGGCGACCGTGACCGGCAAGGCCGGGGACATGGCGCCGGTGACGATCACGACCAGCGCCCAGGGCGAGAACGTCGTCCAGGTGCCGATCCTGCTGCCGCAGGGCATCTACCAGGACTTCGCGCCGACGTCCTGACCTCGCGTTGATCTCGTTGATCTCGCTGGCCTCGCGCTGACTTTCACGCGACGGCCCCGGGTCGACCGGCGGACTCAGGCCTCGAACTTGTAGCCCAGTCCGCGCACGGTGATGATGTGCTTCGGGTTGCCGGGGTCGGGCTCGATCTTGGCCCGCAGCCGCTTGACGTGCACGTCGAGGGTCTTGGTGTCGCCGACGTAGTCGCTCCCCCAGACGCGGTCGATCAGTTGCATCCGGGTCAGCACCCGGCCGGTGTTGCGCAGCAGCAATTCGAGCAGTTCGAACTCCTTGAGCGGGAACGCCGCCTGGGACCCGTCGACGGTGACGACGTGTCGCTCGACGTCCATCCGCACCGGCCCGGCCTCGAGGGTCATCGGGAGCAGGTCCTCTGGTTCGGCGAGTCGACGTAGCACGGCCTTGATCCGGGCGAGCAGCTCACGCGAGGAGTAGGGCTTGGTCACATAGTCGTCGGCACCGAGTTCCAGGCCGACGACCTTGTCGACCTCGCTGTCCTTCGCGGTCAGCATGATGACCGGCACGTTCGACTTGGCCCGCAGCCCACGGCATACGTCGACCCCGGACAGGCCCGGAAGCATCAGGTCGAGGAGCACGAGGTCGGCGCCGTTGGCGTCGAACTCGACGAGGGCGGCCGGCCCGGTCTCGGCCACCGCCACCTCGTACCCCTCCTTGCTGAGCAGATAGGAGAGGGGATCGGAGAACGACACCTCGTCCTCGACGACGAGAATGCGGGTCATGGGGTGACTCCTCCTTGGGCGAGTTCGGCCGGGGCGGCCGTGATCGGGGACAACGCGCGGGGGGCGGCCAGGGGCAGGCGCACCGTGAAGGTCGATCCTTCCCCCTCGACGCTCCAGACGGAGACGTCGCCACCGTGGTTGGCGACGATGTGCTTGACGATGGCCAGGCCGAGGCCGGTGCCGCCGGTCGCGCGGGAGCGAGCGGCATCGACGCGGTAGAACCGCTCGAAGATGCGCTCCAGCTCGGAGGCCGGGATGCCGTGGCCCTGGTCGGTGACCGAGATGTGCACCGAGTCCCCCACCTGGCGGCCGGCGATCGCGACCCGGGTGTCGCGGTCGGAGTAGTTGACGGCGTTGCTGACCAGATTGGCGACGGCGGTGGTGAGGAGCTCCCGGTCGCCGTAGACGGTCAGGCCCTCGTCAACCGCGACTTCGAGCGAGATGGCGGCTGCCTCGGCACTGACCCGGACCCGATCGGTCGCCTCGCCGATGACCCGGTCGATGTCGACCAGTTCGGGCTCGTGGAGGGTGTCCTGGACCTGGAGACGCGACAGGTCGACGATCTCCTTGACGAGGCGGGACAGGCGGTCGGACTCGACCCGGATCCGCTCGCCGAAGCGCGCGACCGCCTGAGGGTCGTCGCGCGCGTCGATGATGGCCTCGGACAGCAGGGAGATGCCCCCGACCGGTGTCTTGAGCTCGTGGGAGACGTTGGCGACGAAGTCGCGCCGGATCTCCTCGACCCGTCGGGCGTGGGTGTGGTCCTCGGCGAGGACCAACACGTGCGCCGATCCCAGCGGCGCGACCCGGGCCCTCATGAACGTACTCCCGCTGCCCAGACCGCGGGTGAGTTCGAGATCGGCCTCCCGGATCACCCCGTCCCGGCGCACCTGGCGCGCCAAGGACAGCAGTTCCTGGTGGACCAGTTCCCCGTGCCGCACCAGACCGTAGGCGACCGCCGACGACGACGTGTTGACCACGGCATCCGACCCGTCGAGCACCACGCCGATCGACCGCAGCACGCTGAGGACATCGCCCACCCCCCTTGGCAGGGCGGGCGCCTGGACCCCCTCGGGGATCGTCCGGCGCGCACGCTCCGACAACCTCGCCGCCCCCACGGCGAGGGCGCCGAGGACGAGACCGACGCCACCTCCCAAGGTGGCGGCCAGAGCGGGATCCACGGCATCAGGGTAGACGGGGGTGAGGCTGCTCAGTGCGCCTCACGAGCCCGTGCCGGGATCGGTGTGCGGTGAGCTGGGACGGAATCCCACGATGTTCACCTGCGATCCGCGGAACGTTCACCGCGCCCTGCGACGCTGCGGGCGCGCCCTGGCCCCGGCTTGGCCTGGCGACTCCCTCGACAAGGACGGAAAGCACTGATGCGCAAGGTCTTCCACGACGAGCTCGACAAGGTCACCGCCGACCTCGTCGAGATGACCCGCCTTGCCGGGTCCGCGATCTCCCGCGCGACCACGGCCCTGCTCGACGCCGACGTGGCACTCGCCGAGTCCGTGATCGCCGCGGACAAGGACCTCGACGTGCTCCGCGAGGAACTCGACCTCAAGGCGATCGACCTGCTCGCCCGTCAGCAGCCGGTGGCCACCGACCTGCGGATGGTCGTGACCGCCATGCGGATGAGCGCCGACCTCGAACGCATGGGGGACCTGGCGCGGCACGTCGCCAAGGTCGCCCGGTTGAGGTACCCCCAGTCGGCGGTGCCCGCCGAGTTCCGCGGGGTGATCGTCGACATGGGCCACGTCGCCGAGTCGATCGTCGCCAAGACCGGCTCGATCATCGCCGGCCGGGACGTCGAGGCGGCGCGGGTCATCGACCAGGACGACGACTCGATGGACGACCTGCACCGCACCTTCTTCGAGCGCATCGCGGCCGCCGACTGGTCGCACGGCACGGAGGCCGCGGTCGACATGACTCTCATCAGCCGGTACTACGAGCGGTTCGCCGACCACGCGGTCTCGGTCGCCCATCGAGTGATCTTTCTGGTGACGGGGCAGTACGGTCCGGACAGCGAGACCAGCCACGAGGACGCCGAGGACGAGGCGCGCACCCTCCGCTGACCCCGACCTACTGAGCAGTTTCGGGAGTTCTTGCGCGCCGAACTGCTCACAAGTCCCGCACCAACCGGGGGGATCGGCCAGACTCACCCCATGGGCGGGATCCGGCCTGAGGCAGAGCAGTTCGTCGCTGCCCGGTGGCCGGAACTTCGTCGCCTCGCCCTTCTCGTCACCGACGCGGACACGGCTGCGGGTCTGGCCGGGCGGGACCACGCGGCCGCGGTGCTCGCCGACGCGGTCCGGAACTGGCGTCGACTCGAGCACGAGGGCCAGCCCGGTGCCGTCGTGCGCAGAGACTTCGTGCGGCGCCTGTTGTCGACCTCGGCGGTGGACCCGACCGCGGACTCCGTTGCGGCGCACCCGTTGCCTCGCACCCCGGCAGAGGCCCTCGCCCGGGCCTGGGACGGGTTGAGCGTGAGCGAGCGCACGGCATACGTCCTCGGTGAACGCGACCACCTCCCCCCGGACGTGGTCGCGGACGCGATGGGTATGCCGGCCGGCACCGTTCGTGACCTCGCCGACGCAGCGGCGCGACGACTGGCCGAGGCGTATGCCGGTTGGTCGGGCTCTGAGTCGAATCCCCTTGCGCTGCAACAGGATCTTGGCCACCTGCTCGAGGAACGGCAGTGGTCCGGGGCGGACTGGGGCGACCCACAGGCACTGGTCAGGGGTGGGCGTGGGCGTCGACGGCTGGTGGCGGGTCTGGCACTCGTGGCCGTGGCCGTGGCCGTGGGCGGTGTGTGGTCGACGCGGGTCCCCGAGCCCGAGGGCACCAGCGCAGGCACCACTCGCGCCTCGACCCCGTTCCCGAGTGGATCGCCCGAACTCATCGGCGTGGGCACGTGGCCCGCCCGTGGGGCCCTGGCGCTCGACCCGAGGACGGCCGCCGCGGTCCGACAACGGTTCGGCGAGGACCAGCGCGTCCTGTGGGCCGCCGATGTCGATGGGCAGCGGTATGTCTGGGTCATCGGCCGGGGCGGCACCAACGGCGAGCCGACGATGGGTCACCTGCTCGTCGGTCCGGCCGGCACCGACGTCTCCGCCCTCGAGGATCGGCCGGTCTGGAGCGAT
>WBZS01000666.1_pt1 | contig 37680 bp, 38 predicted proteins | sample 5204201 | NCBI WGS metagenome assembly WBZS01 (sample SAMN12344357, study PRJNA552823) | activated sludge metagenome | biome: Activated sludge suspended growth; feature: Nitrification reactor; material: Wastewater; isolation source: activated sludge from nitrification reactor of wastewater...
CCCTGATCCACCGTCTGGTTCTAGGCTCGGGCGCGTCGGAGAGCACGAGGGCCCCTGCGTGAGTGGAGGATTGGAGTTGTCAAGGCTCTGATCCACGCACTTCGAAGGGGCACCTCGTAAGTGAAACCTTCTCACATGATCCGCCCGGTTTTCGATGACCCGAACTTGGTGTCGGCTGCTGGGCTGGTGCCGGTCCTTCGGTTGGCCGAGGCCGCGGGCTGGCACGAGCATCTGGAAGCGGTGGGGGTGGCGTCGGCGAACGCGGCAGCGAAGGTGTCGTGCGTGCTGGCCGGGATGCTCGCCGGTGCCGACTGCATCGATGACCTGGACCTGCTGCGTCACGGCGGAATGCCGCGGCTGTTCACGGGGGTGCGTGCGCCCTCGACGCTCGGGACGTTCCTGCGCTCGTTCACCCACGGCCACGTGCAGCAGCTCGACGCTGCCGGGGCCGGCCTGCTGGCCGGACTCACCAGGCGGGTGCCAGGACTGCTGGCCGGTTCCGGTAAACGCGGGATCGCGTTCATCGATGTCGATGACACGATCCGCGAAGTCCACGGGTACGCCAAGCAGGGCGCGGCGTACGGGTACAGCGGGATCCGTGGCCTGAACGTCCAGCTGGCGATCGTCTCGACCCCGATCAGCGCACCGGTGATCGCCCGAGCCCGGCTCCGTCAGGGCAACACGGCCTCGGCCAAAGGCTGCGGTCGGCTCCTGGCCCAAGCCATCACGACCGCACGCAACACCGCAGCGGCCGGGCAGCTGATGGCCCGGGCGGACTCCGCGTACTACGGGTGGGCGTTCGTCGGGACCGCGATCCGCCACCAAGCGTGGTTCTCGGTCACCGCCAGGATGACCAAGAGCGTGACCGCCGCGATCACCAGCATCAGCCACGACGCGTGGACACCGATCAGGTACCCAAAAGCGCAGTTCGACGAGCAACTGCAGCAGTGGGTCAGCGACGCCGAAGTCGCCGAGGTCCCGTTCGTCGCGTTCACCGGCCGCCGCAAGAACGAGCACGTCACCTGCCGCTTGGTCGTGCGCCGCGTCAAACGGCTGCAACCACTGGCCGGCGACGGCACCGTCCAGGGAGAGCTGTTCAGCGCGTACCGCCACCACGCGTTCATCACCAACAGCGCCCTGACCACCGTCGAGGCCGACGAACGTCACCGCGACCACGCGATCGTCGAGCAAGTCATCGCCGAACTCAAAGACGGGCCACTGGCGCACCTGCCCTCCGGGCGCTACACAGCCAACGCCGCCTGGGTCGCGATAGCGGTCATCGCGTTCAACCTGGCCCGAGCCGCCACCGTCGCCGCCGGGCAACACCGAGCACGCTGGGCCAGCCTGCGCACCCGCCTGATCAACATTCCCGCCCGGGTCGCCTCCACCAGCCGACGCCTCGACCTGCACCTACCCACCCACTGGCCCTGGCAAGCCGAGTTCGAGAACCTCTGGACCGCCGCGACGGGACCACCCGCCACGACACCGGCCTGACCACCCAGCCCACCGCGGCGCGACCCCAGGAAACAGGACAGTGGAAGAGCCGGACATACCGGCGGATCAGCCACGCCCCCAGACGACAACGGCAGCCATCACACCGCAAGAACGCTCATCACAAAACCCGACGGTGGATCAGGGCGACAACGACGCGCACTACATCGCGACGTGGATGACGGCAAACAACCAGATCCACCAGATCGCCGTCTTGGAGGGCCCCCAGGGCAAGCTGCATCACTTCGCCTTCAAGCTCGGCGACTGGAACGAGGTCGGGCGCGCCGCGGACATCATGACGATGGACAACGTGCCGATCGACATCGGCCCCACCCGGCATGGCATCACGCGCGGCCAGACGATCTACTTCTTCGACCCCGCCGGCAATCGCAATGAGGTCTTCGCTGGCGGTTACCCCGCCTACCGTGATCGACCGATCAACAAGTGGACGCCCGACCAGATTGCCAAGGGCATCTTCTACCACGCTCGGGAGATCAACGAGCGCTTCACCACTGTCAGTACCTAATAGGTCCAGACGGCCCGCACCTAATAGGTACGGCCCACACCAAATAGGTCCAGACGGCCCACGGCTCGCGCTCGACCGGATGCGGGAAGCCCCCGGTCGGGCGCGCACCACTCACGCGGACCCGGTATGCCGCCACGGCGGCATACCGGGTCCGTCTGCGTTGTCGCAGCGTGCAGTGGCGTCCGTGCGGGTCAGCGCAGCACGAGCGAGTCGGCGGTCTCGTCGCGATCGACGTTGACCGTCGCGCCGTCGCGCACCTCGCCGGCGAGCAGCGCCCGAGCCAGCCGGTCTCCGATCTCGCGCTGCACCAGCCGCCGCAACGGTCGCGCCCCGTATGCCGGGTCGTAGCCGCTGAGCGCCAGCCACTCCTTGGCTGCCTCGGTGACCTCGAGCGTGATCCGGCGATCGGCTAGCCGCGCCGACAGAGCCCGCACCTGCAGCTCGACGATCCGGGCCAATTCCTCAGTGGACAGCGGATCGAAGACGACGACCTCGTCGAGCCGGTTGAGGAACTCGGGTTTGAACGACGCCCGCACCATCCCCATAACCCCCTCGCGTTTGGCGTCGTCGGGCATCGTCGGATCGACGAGGAAGTGGCTGCCGATGTTGGAGGTCATCACGAGGATGACGTTGCGGAAGTCCACCGTCCGCCCCTGCCCGTCGGTGAGCCGCCCGTCGTCGAGCACCTGCAGGAGGATGTCAAAAGTCTCCGGATGGGCCTTCTCGACCTCGTCGAGCAGCACCACGGAGTAGGGCCGCCGACGCACTGCCTCGGTGAGTTGCCCACCCTCCTCATAGCCGACGTAGCCCGGAGGCGCGCCGATCAGCCGCGCAACGGCGTGCCGCTCGCCATACTCCGACATGTCGATCCGCACCATGGCGCGCTCGTCGTCAAAGAGGAAGTCGGCCAGCGACTTGGCCAGTTCGGTCTTGCCGACCCCGGTCGGCCCGAGGAACAGGAACGACCCGGTCGGCCGGTCGGGATCGGCCAGCCCTGCGCGCGAGCGCCGCACCGCGTCACTCACCGCACGGACCGCCTCGGTCTGCCCGATGAGGCGCGCGCCAATGAGCTGCTCCATGTGCAGCAGCTTCTCGGTCTCGCCCTGCAGGAGCCGGCCCGCCGGGATGCCGGTCCACGCCGAGATCACCTCCGCGATGTCATCGGCACCGACACGGTCCTTGACCATGACGTCCTTGTATGCCGTGCTGCCCCCTGGCGCTCCCGCCGCACCGCCCGAGGCGCCCGCGGCGCCTCCGCCCGCTGTCGCCGAGCCTGCCCGAGCCGCGACCTCCGACTCCTGGGCGCTGGCCAATTCCTTCTCCAGGGAAGGGATCTCGCCATAGAGCAGGCGTGCAGCGCCCTCGTAGTTGGCCTCCCGCTGCAACCGATCGGCCTGAGTGCGCAGGTCGTCAAGCCGGGCTTTGAGCTCGCCGACCCGGTTGAGGCCGGACTTCTCCGTCTCCCACCGGGCGTTCAGCGCGGCGAGCTCCTCGGTCTTATCCGCCAGGTCCTTGCGCAACCGTTCCAGGCGCTCGACCGACGCGGCGTCGGTCTCCTTGGCTAGGTGCAGTTCCTCCATCCGCATCCGGTCGACAGTGCGCTGCAGTTGGTCGATCTCGACCGGCGAGGAGTCGATCTCCATCCGCAACCGCGAGGCGGCCTCGTCGACGAGGTCGATGGCCTTGTCGGGCAGCTGCCGCCCGGTGATGTAGCGGTCGGACAGCGTGGCTGCCGCCACCAGCGCCGAGTCCTCGATCTCGACCTTGTGGTGGGCCTCGTAGCGCTCTTTGAGCCCGCGCAGGATCGCGATGGTGTCCTCGACCGACGGTTCGCCGACAAAGACCTGCTGGAAGCGCCGCTCCAACGCGGCGTCCTTCTCGATGTGCTTGCGGTATTCGTCAAGGGTGGTCGCGCCGACCAGACGCAGCTCGCCGCGGGCCAGCAGCGGCTTGAGCATGTTGCCCGCGTCCATCGCGCCTTCGCCGGTCGCCCCAGCCCCGACGACAGTGTGCAACTCGTCGATAAAGGTGACGACCTCGCCCTCGGCGTTCTTGATCTCCTCGAGCACGGCCTTGAGCCGCTCCTCGAACTCGCCGCGATACTTCGCGCCGGCCACCATCGCGCCGAGGTCCAGGCTGATGAGCTTCTTGCCGCGCAGGCTCTCGGGCACGTCGCCGTCGACGATCCGCTGAGCCAGGCCCTCGACGACCGCTGTCTTGCCGACGCCCGGCTCACCGATGAGGACCGGGTTGTTCTTGGTCCGGCGGCTGAGCACCTGGACGACGCGGCGGATCTCGGCGTCGCGCCCGATGACCGGGTCGAGCTTGCCCTCGCGCGCCCGTGCCGTGAGGTCGGTGCCGTACTTCGCGAGCGCGTCAAAGGTCCCCTCCGGGTTCTCCGAGTCGACGGTCCGCCCGCCGCGCAGCCCCGGGATCGCCGCCTCGATCGCTGCCGCATCCAGCCCGAACCGCCCCGTCTTGGCCAGCGCAAGCAGCAGGTGATCGGTCGACACGAACGAGTCGCCCATCGCGGCCATCGCCGCTCGGGCCGCTTCGAGCACACTCAAGGCCGCCCGCGACAACCCCGGTGCGCTGACCGAGGGGCCGGAGGCGGACGGCATACTGACCAGCGCCTGCTGAGCCGCCTGGGCAGCCGCGGCGAGGCTGGAACCCGCGGCCTGAAGCAGCGCAGGAGTCGTCGTGTCGGACTGTTCGGTAAGCGCCTTGAGCAGGTGCGAGGGCTCAGTGTGGGGGTGGCCGGCGGCCGCCGACGCGCGGACGGCAGCCGACAGCGCTTCCTGCGCCTTGGTTGTCAGCTTGAGATCCATGGGTATGCCGTGTGCTCCTGATCGTGGGTGGCGCGCCACCGCGGGCGCTTTCCTTGGGCAACCCTCCCAAACTTGAGTCTATTCCACTCAACTTGCCGTTGGCGTGGTCTCATTAGGCTGGTCGAGTGACGATCATCGCGGCGGTGCGCGGGGACATCACCCGCGAGCGGGTGGACGCAATCATCAACGCGGCCAACTCGACGTTGCTGGGGGGCGGCGGCGTCGACGGCGCAATCCACGCGGCCGCTGGCCCCCTCCTTCTGGAGGAGTGTCGGCGCGTGCGACGCAAGGCATACCCAGGGGGACTGCCCGTGGGGTATGCCGTGGCGACCGGCGCCGGGAGCCTCCCGTGTCGGTGGGTGATCCACACGGTCGGGCCGAACTGGCACCGAGGCCAACGCGATGAGGCGGACCTGGCGGCGTGCTTCGCGAACTCGCTGAGCGAGGCGCTGCGGGTCGGCGCGCGGTCCGTTGCGTTTCCGGCGGTCAGCGCCGGTGCCTACGGCTGGGAGGGCGCGACGGTCGCGCGGATCGCCGTGGCGGCCGTGCAGACCGCCCCGGAACTGGCGCACCTGGACCTCGTGAAGTTCGTCCTGTTCAGCGACCGGTTGCTCGCCGACTTCGAGGCGGCTCTCACTGCCGAGTGAATCCCCTCAGGCGAGGCTGATGAACAGTTTCTCCATCAGGGCGGTGTCGACCTCGTCGTCACCGCGTTCGTGGGCCTCGTTCACACACTGCTTGAGACCGGTGGCGATGATGGAGAAGCCGACCCGATCGACGGCTCGACGGACGGCCGCAAGCTGGGTCACGATGTCCTGGCAGTCGCGGCCTTCCTCGATCATCCGCAGGACGCCGCCGATCTGGCCTTGAGCTCGACGTAGCCGATTGGCCAGTTTCGCGAGCTCTTCTGGCGTCAGCTCCACCCTTGTCATGTCGGCCATCCTTCCACGACTCCTTCGGTTGGTCACTGCGTCACCTGTGCCGCACGGCACACCACTCAGGGACCTAGGGCCTCAGCAGGGATATACCCGCAGGGGTATCGTCTCATGTATCAGCACGTCCCGCGATACTGAGAAGGATTTCCCGCAATGCCCACCCTCGTGATCCTCGGCGGGGGAACCGCCGGCACCATGGCAGCGAACAAGCTGCGCGACCGGCTGGCGGACGAGGATTGGCGAATCGTCGTCGTCGACAAGGACGACAACCACGACTATCAACCCGCGTATCTCTTCGTGCCGTTCGGCATCAACAAGACCAAACACGTCCGCCGGTCCCGGCACGCGTTCATCGATGACGGCATCGAACTGATCATGGGTGAGGTTGACCGCGTCGATCCCGAAGGCAAGCAGGTTCACCTGCTCGACGGTCGCGAACTCGATTACGACTACCTCGTTGTCGCCACCGGCACCACCCCGCGGCCCGACCAGACACCGGGAATGCTCGGCCCGGGCTGGCACACCACCATCCACGACTTCTACACCTATGACGGGATGGTGGCGCTCAAGAAGGCGCTCAAGGAGTTCCGGGGTGGCCGGCTGGTCATGCACATCACCGAGTTGCCGATCAAGTGCCCGGTCGCGCCGTTGGAGTTCGTCATGCTGGCCGACGACTACCTCACCAAGAAGGGCCTGCGCACAGCCACCGACATCATCTACGTCACCCCGTTGGACGGCGCCTTCACCAAGCCGGTCGCCAGTCGCGAGCTCGGCCACCACCTGTCCAAGCGAAACATCACGGTAGAGCCCGACTTCATGATCGAGTCGGTGGACCCGGAGGCCAAAGTCATCCGGTCCTACGACGAGCGCGAGATCGCCTACGACCTCCTCGTTACTGTCCCGCTCAATATGGGCGCCGACTTCGTCGGACGGTCGGGTCTGGGCGACGAGCTCAACTACGTGCCGGTCGATAAGCACACTAACCAGTCCACGGCATACCCGTCGATCTTCGCCCTCGGGGATGCGAGCAACCTGCCGACGTCAAAGGCTGGCTCGGTTGCCCACTTCTCGGTGGAGGTGTTCGTCGAGAACTTCTGCCAGCTTGCCGCCGGCCAGCCGATGACCCACTCGTTCGACGGACACGCCAACTGCTTCGTGGAATCGGGCAACAACAAGGCGCTGCTGTTGGACTTCAACTACGAGACCGAGCCCCTCACCGGCCACTTCCCCTTCCCGGTCGGTCCGATGAGCCTGCTCAAGGAATCGCGGACCAACCACCTGGGCAAGCTCGCCTTCCGGCACGTCTACTGGAATGTCCTACTCCCCGGCCGACCGATGCCGCTGCCGGCCGAGATGTCGATGTTCGGCAAGAAGGTCGAGACTGAGCCTGCCCAAACCTGACCTGGCATTGCCCCTCACACCTCCATACCCCGCGTGACCAGCACCAAGGAGACCAGACCCCATGCCCACCACCATGATCGCCGGCCGTCAGATCGATGTCGACGCCGAGGGCTTCCTCACCAAGCCGGAGCAATGGGACGAGGAACTCGCCCAGACCCTCGCGGCCAATATCGGCATCACCCTGACCGACGCGCACTGGGCGCCGATCCACTTCCTGCGTAAGGATTTCGAGACCCAGAAGGAGACGGCCACGCTGCGACGGGTCTCGACCGTGGGCGGCATACCGGTCAAGGATCTCTTCGCTCTCTTCCCCGGCAAGCCGGCCAAAAAGATGTCATACATCGCGGGCCTGCAGAAGCCCAAGGGCTGCGTCTGAGCGCCGACCGCCCAGATCCAACCAGCAGTCGACTACTGAGAGAACGAGATCACCATGACTGACATGATCGTCCCGTCGTTCGACGACGAGACGTCGACCGGGCGCAAGCTCGCCATCATCTGTTCCAAGGGCAACCTCGACATGGCCTACCCCGGTCTCATCTTGGCCAACGCCGCACTCGGCGAGGGCATCGAGGTGCACCTGTTCTTCACCTTCTGGGGCTTCGACATCATCAACAAGGAGACGATGGGCAACCTCAAGTTCTCCTACCTCGGCAACACGGCCATGCACATGCCCGGACACTTCGGCATGTCGATGCCGCAAGGCATGGCCGGACTGCCCGGCATGACCGCCGTGACGACGAAGATGATGAAGAAGCAGATCGCCGACCTCGACGTGCCCGAAGTGCCCGAGTTCCTCGACCTGCTGCACGGCTCCGGCGCCAGGATGTGGGCCTGCCGGATGAGCGCCGACATGATGCACCTCGATCTTGACCATCTCTACGACGGCGTCGAGGCCATCATCTCGGCGACCGACTTCATCGAGCTGACGGAAGGCGCGCAACTGCTCTTCATCTGACCGCTTCCGCGGCACAGCTGCCGGCAGCCATCGGTATGCCGCCTACTCACTGCGAACACGCGGCATACCTCGTGCCGGGGATTGGTCCCTGGGAGAGGTTCAGTCGGGCAAGGTAGTGATGGGTCTCGCCTGCAATAGCCACAACCTTGCGGTATCATCGATGGCCCACTCGAGGTCGACAGGCAGCCCCAAGACCCGCTCCGCGGCAACCGTGGCTGCCCAAATCGCTTCCAATGCCTGGGTATCCATGCCCATCGCCGCATCCCCGGCCGCGAGCTCGACCAACTCCACTCCACCCGCAGCCGTGAGCCTGGCCGCCACCGGCTGTCGGCCGGCTCGTTGGGCGACCACCCGTCCAGAGGCTCGCTCGATCGTCGCCGACATCGGCACCACTTGCCCATCGGTGAGCAACACCCCGAGACCATGCACTGCTTCGACAAGGATTCGGTCTCGCGCGCCGGTGACGGGATGCGCGGAGAAGCTCACGCCAGCCAGCGCTGGCGAGACCATCATCTGGACGAGTACCGGCTGCGGACCACTGATCACGGTTGGGTCACCGGCATACTCGCGGACCAACGCAGCACCTGAAACGCTCACCCGCGACACCGCCGCCGCTACGGCAGCGCTGCCCCGCAGTCCAAGCTCGGTCGGCAATAATCCTGCAGCGGAATGGTGTTCGCCGTCCTCGACCGCCGAGCTACTGCGCACCGCAACGAGCGGACTCGCAGTGCCGCTGCGGTCGGCGAGGGCGGCATACCCCTGGGTGACCGCCTCCACCAAAGCCGACGAACCACTGCCCCACCTTGTCGTCCGCGTGCTGGAGCACACGACAAATCCGTCCGGGACCGCCAGGTCCGCAGCACGCAACGCCGCCACGCCTGCCGCTTTGCCACCGATGTCGCACTCTGCTGCGCTGGTCAGATCTGCCAGGGTCACCGCGCGCCACGTCACCGCTGACCACCTCGCTCCAAGATCCGCACCGTTCCGGCGTCGCCGTCCACCTCAACGAGATCGCCCGTTCGGATCACGGTCGTCCCAACCAACACCGCACAAACGCACGGCAGTCCATACTCCCGGCTCACCGTTGCGGCGTGGGTGAGCAACCCTCCGGCGTCGCACACTGCGGCCGCGGCGCGTGAGAAGGCCGGAGTCCAACTCGGCGATGTGGCCTGGCAGACCAGCACCTCTCCCGAGCGGAATGTCACGATGTCATCCGCGGTCGAAAGCACTCGAGCACGCCCACGGGCTACCCCAGGCGACACCCCGAGGCCGTCCAACTCACTCATCGGGGTAGCGGGTGCGGCGACTCGGGCGTCGGCCATGCCAAGGATCTGACGCATGACGAGGTCGCTCCCGGAGTCCTCGGCTCCGAGGTGGCCGGGGAGTTCGCTCCGCCTGGCCCGCCACGCCTCGACGTAGTGACGCCGCTCTCGCAAGACGGGTAACAACTCGCCGACACTGGCATTTCCGCGGAGCACGGCCGACAACTCGGGCTCCAGCAGATAGAGCGCGTCCCGAGCTCGGGGCAGCCTCAGCAGCCTCCCCGCAGCCAACGCGATCCCCCGAGCCGGCAGATGCGCCCGCAGGTCGATCAACGCAATGTGTTCTTCGTTCCACCACGGGGCATGGACCGACACTGCCAAGGCCCTGGCCGCTTCGACTTCGTCGCGTCCCGCCGCCGTCAACTGGTCCAGCGTGGCCGGGACGCTCCCCGAAACACGTTGTGCGTCAAGCCCACCGACCAGAGCGGCACGGACGAGGCCGACAACAACCTGCGGCCGCTCGGTCCAGGCGGGGCTGTCCAAGTCGGACACGGCAGCCGAGCGACGACCGTGCTCGGCGAGGAACCGGTCCAAGGCACTGAGCCATCCGGCTGCTCGAGCCTCGCCGCGTAACCGCCGGAGCACCTGGCTGGCGGGAGTGTGAACGAAGATCGCCTCGATGCCGGCTTCCCGCGCCAAGGCAGCCAACTCGGCCAACGCCCGATCTGCGCGGGCTATCGAGTGATCGGGCATCCCGAGCATCGCGGTCGCTTGCAGTGCCGAGAAGCCGTGCTTGGCGCAGACCCCGACGAAGCGCTCGTGGATCGCAAACACCGGGTACATCACGGCGAAGTGGACCCGCCAGGACTCCTGATGGACTCGGACCGCACGATCCCAGACGGTCGCCAACTCGGGTGCGGGTAGCTCCTCGAGACTCACGTTGTCGAGGGACTCCAGGTCCTCGCGAAGCCGGTCGGCCGTTTCCTGCCACTGCCGTGCAAACCCCCGGGCGTATGCCGTGTAGTCCCCTCCCGGGACCAACCGATCCATCGCGTCGGCATCCTCGGTCCCGCTGAGGGAGGTTGATCCTGCCGGTCCGAGGTACACGTGGACGCCCACGAGGCGACAGATGAGGCCGCCATCCACGCCCAACTCCGATGCAGCCCAACGGCTTCCGGAGGCGATCGCTTCCGCGAAGCCGATCCCCAAGGGCACGACGCCGCGGGGTTGGTGGAAATCCAACCGCCACGGGCGGGTCAGGTCGTCGACGGACAGGGGGCGCACGGCATACGGGTCATCGGTGGTCCAACGCGCTGCGGGAAGCTGCGGCGCGCTGGTCCACTCTGTCGACTCGGCCGGGACCACGGCGGGGTCGGATCAACCCTTCCGATCGATCTGCATGACCACGGCCTTGGGCTCGGTGAAGAACTCGCGGCTGAAGTTGCCGCCCTCCCGCCCGACGCCGGAGTCGCCGACGCCGCCGAAGGGCGTTCGCAGATCCCGGATGAAGAAGCAGTTGACCCAGACCGTGCCGGCCCGCAACGCGGACGCGACCCGGTGGGCTCGCGACAGATTCTCCGTGAAGAGCATCGCGTTGAGCCCGTAGCGGGTGTCGTTGGCCAGGTGGACGGCCTCGGCCTCCGTGTCGAAAACGTTGACGACGCAGACTGGGCCGAAGATCTCCTCGCAGTAGGGCGCGGCGTCCAGAGGCAGATCCGTGACAATGGTCGGCCGGACGATCCAGCTGCCGTCGTCCGCGACCCCGCCGGTGAGCACCGTGCCGCCGAGCAGCCGAGCCGACTCGACGTACGAGACAACCTTCTCGAAATGCCGCTTGCTGGCCAGAGACGAAAAGCGCGTCGCCGGGTCGAACGGGTCGCCAATGGTGAGCGCCTCTGCCGCCGAAACGAACCTGCGCAAGAACTCCTCGGCGATCGACCGGTGGACGAACAACCGCGACCCGGCCAGGCAGATCTGGCCGGCGTTCCGGAAGATCGCCTCGACCGCCCAGTAGACCGCGTTGTCCAGGTCGGCGTCCTCAAAGACAATGTTGGCGCCTTTGCCGCCCAACTCCAGCGAGACGGGTGCTAGATGAGTTGCGGCCGAGGCCATCACCAGCTTGCCGGTGCTGGAGGACCCGGTGAAGGTCACCCGGTCGACCCGGTCGTCGCCGGTGAGCGACGACCCCGCCGGGGCGCCATGCCCGTTCAGGACGTTGAGGACGCCGGGCGGGAAACCCGCCTCGACGGCCAGCCGCCCGAGCAAGGTCACCGATGCCGGGGTGTCCTCACTCGGTTTGATGATGCACGTGTTGCCCCAAGCAATCGCTGGCGCGATCTTCCACGAGGCCATCATGAGCGGGAAGTTCCACGGCGAGATCGCCGCAACCACGCCCGCCGGCCCGAACTCGCTGTAGGTGTGATGCCCCGAGTCCATCGGGAACGTCTCACCGCAGTGGTCGCGCTGGTGGTCGGCGAAGAACCGGAAGTTCCATACCGAGCGTGCCACGTCGTGCTTGGCCTGCTCGAACGGCTTGGCCATGTTCGTCGAGTCCATCCGGGCCAGATCGTCGGTGCGGGCCTCCATGAGGTCGGCGAGCCGATGGATCGCCTTGCCCCGCTCGACCCGGCCCAGCCGCGGCCACGGCCCTTCGTCGAACGCCCGCCGCGCGCTCGCCACGGCGCGATCAGCGTCGGCGGCCATCCCGTCCGCCGCCTGCGCCCAGACCTCGCGGGTCCACGGGTTCCAGACGTCGAACCGTTCGCCGCCGAGCGAATCGACCTCCTCGTTGTCGATGATGTGCCCGAAGAACTGCAGGTCGCTCATGGGATCGGCTCCTCGCCCTCGGCGGTCGCGCTGGCTGCCCCAGCTGCGTGGCTATGCCGCTCCGCCAGGGTCACGTCGGCAGCGGCAAAGTGGGTCGACGGCACTTCAATCAGGACGACCCGGACGTTCTCCTTCGGTGCCGCGCCGGAACGGACGACGGCGTCGGTGATCTCCGAGATCAACCGGCGCAGCGTCTCGGGGGTGCGCCCCTCGGCAAGCGTGACCGACACGAATGGCATTAGGCCGACTCCCCTCCGTGCAGCGTGACCGATCCGAGCGAGCTGAAGTGGCACGCGACGGCCGACCCGGGCGGGGCGAACACCGCGTCGGTCATCCCGCCAGTCAGGACAATCCAGCCGGCTTCCAGGGCCAGCCCGCGGGTGGCGAGGTCGTTGGCCGCGAGCGCGAGCGCCTCAGCCGGATGCCCCTGGACCGCGGCACCCGTGGCCGAGTCGACGATCGCGCCGTCGACCTCGACGAGCACCCCCTCCAGGGCCAGGTCGATCGCGCTGGGCGGCAACGCAATCGGTCCGGTGACGAACGCTCCCGACGAGGCGTTGTCGGCGACGACGTCGCCTCCAGTGAACCTGAAGTCGCGATAACGACTGTCGATGATCTCCGCCCCAGCGAGCACGGACTCGACCGCAGCCATAGCGGTCGCGGCGGTGACCCCCGGACCCTCGATCCGGTCGCGCAACACGAAGACGATCTCCGGCTCGATCCGCGGGTGGATGAGCTTCGCCTGCGGCACCGGGTCGCCGGCAGGCAGCACCATCGCGTCGGTCAGCCAGGCGACGAACGGGGTGTCGACGCCCATCCGCACCTGCTTGGCTCGCGAGGTCAGCCCGAGCTTGACGCCGATGAGCTTCTCGCCCCGGGCCAGGCGGCGCCGCAGCGTCTCGTCCTGGATCTTGTAGCCGGTTTCAACATCGAGCTCGGGCCATTCGTCAGTGAACTTCGGGCGGTCGCGTCGCTCAGCCTCGCAGGCGAGTAGCTCGGTCGCCACAGTGTCGACATTCCAGCCGTGGTCGGCCCGTGCTGCCGCCACTTCCGCGCCGGTCGCCTCGGTCACGCGGTATGCCGCGGCCGCGTCAATGAGTCCCTTGCGCTTCTTCTTGCTCAGCGCCTTCTCCTTGGTCCCCATCAGCGCACACCCTGTCCGGCGAGGTCGCCGAGCGCGGCCATCTCGGTCTCGCGCTGCAATTGCAGAGCGATATCGATGATCATGTCCTCCTGTCCCCCGACGTAGCCCGCCTCGCCGACCTTCTGCAGGATCGCGTGGGCTGGCACGTTGTAGCGCAGGGCCGCACGCTCGGCATGCAGGAGGAACGAGCTGTAGACACCGGCATACCCCTGGGTGATCGAGGCCCGGTCCATCCACGGTAGGCGCGGGATGAACGGGCGCACGACATCTTCGGCGGCGGAAAGCACCTCGCCGAGGTCGACGCCAGTCCGGATGCCCATCCGCTCGAAGGTGGCGGCGAGCACCTCGGTCGGCGAGTTGCCCGCGCCCGCCCCGAGCGCGCATAGGGCGCCGTCGATCTGCTTGGCGCCGGCCTGATAGGCAAGGACCGAGTTGGCGATCCCCAGGGAGAGATTCTGGTGACCGTGGAAACCGACCTGGGCGCCGTCGCGGCCGATCTCGGCGATGACTGCCTCGATGCGTTCTTGGGCGTCCGAGAGCACGAGTGCTCCCGCGGAGTCGACGACATAGACGCACTGAGCGCCGGCGTCGACCATGATCCGGGCCTGTTCGGCGAGCTTGGCCGGGCTGGCCTTGTGGCTGAGCATGAGGAACCCGACCGTCTCCATCCCCAGCTTGCGAGCCTCGCCGAAGTGCTGGATCGACACGTCGGCCTCGGTGCAGTGAGTGGCGATCCGGGCCACCGACGCGCCGACCTCGTGAGCCCGGTGCAGGTGGTGGACCGTGCCGAGCCCGGGCAGCATGAGGATGGCGATTTTGGCCTGGGTAGCCTCCTCGACGGCTGCCTTGATGAGCTGGAACTCGTCAACAAGGCTGAAGCCGTAGTTGAAGCTTGACCCGCCGAGCCCGTCGCCGTGGGACACCTCGATGACCTGGACCCCGGCTGCGTCGAGCGCGTGGACGACCGAACGGACTTGGCCCTCGGTGTACTGGTGGCTCATCGCGTGCGAGCCATCGCGCAGGGTCGAGTCGGTGATTCGCAGATCGCGCTCGCCTCCGCCTTTCGGGGTGAGGGCGGCGACCTCGGTCTCGGTGAGCTCAGTCGTCACGACCGGAGCATCCTCGGGGCGAATTGTCATGTCTCCCATGGGTCACACTCCTGCTTTCGCGCTGGTGGTCTCCAGCACGGGGTCTGGCTGTTCGCCCAGGTCGGCCGACGACTTCCATGACGACGAGATACCCAGCCGGTGGGCCATCATGAGGTCGCCCACCCGGGCCGCTGCGGCGGTGATGATGTCGAGGTTGCCCGCGTAGTCGGGGAGGTAGTCGCCGCGGCCCTTGACCTCGATCGGGATGAACGCCCGGGCCATGCCCTTCCAGGTGTCCCTCGCGTGGTCGAACTGCGGGTCGGCGCGGAGGTGGTAACCCGGCACATAGTCCTGGACGGTCGCGACCATGGCATGGATGGACTCAAGGATTCGGTCCTGCAAGGTCCCCGGTTCACCGGCCTCGGCGGGGATCGCGCAGAACACCGAGTTGCGCATCATCAACGGCGGCTCAACGGGGTTGAGAATGATGATCGCCTTGCCCTGGACGGCACCGCCCACCTGTTCGATGGCGGCCGAAGTCGTCTCGGTGAACTCGTCGATGTTGGCGCGAGTGCCTGGTCCCGCCGAGCGGCTGGAGATCGACGCGACGATCTCGGCGTATGGGACCGGAACGACCGACGCCACAGCATTCACCATGGGGATGGTCGCCTGGCCCCCACAGGTGATCATGTTGACGTTCATCGCGTCGAGGTTGAACTCGAGGTTGACCGGTGGGCACAGATAGGGGCCTACCGAGGCCGGAGTGAGGTCGACTGCGACGATGCCGGCGGCGGCATACCGGGGTGCGTTTGCGGCATGCGCCTTCGCCGATGTGCACTCGAAGACGATGTCGGGCAACTCCGACTGGGAGAGCAACCAGTCGACCCCCTCCGCGCTGGCCGACAAACCGACCGATGCCGCCCGGCGGAGGCCGTCTGAGCTGGGGTCGACCCCGATCATGTATTGCGGCTGGATGATCTCGCTGCGCCGCATGAGCTTGAACATGAGGTCGGTGCCGATGTTACCTGGGCCGACTATTGCGGCACTGGCTTTGGTGCGAGCCACTTCTCACGCCTCCTTGGCGAAACGGGCGGTGACGCTGCCGAGCCCGGCGAAGCTGGCCGTGACGGTGTCGCCGGGACTGACCGGAACCATCGCGGTGATGGCGCCGGGGAGCACGACATGGCCGGCTTCCAGGGTGGTGCCGAGCGCTCCCACCGTGTTGGCCAGCCAGACGAGCGAGTTCAGCGGCGAGCCGAGCACGGCACCTCCGGCACCGGTGCCCACCAGGACTCCATTGCGGTGCATCGTGCAGCCGGACAGTCGCAGGTCGACGTCGGTGACCAGGGTCGGCGTGCTGCCCAGGACAATCGCGCCTGACGAGGCGTTGTCCGAGATCGTGTCGAGCAGCCCGATCTTCCAGTCGCGGATCCGGCTATCCACGATCTCCAGAGCCGGCAGAACAAAGTCAATCGCGTCCAGCGCCTCGGCGACCGTGACACCGGGCCCTTTGAGAGCGCGCCTGAGCACGAACGCCACCTCCGGCTCCACGCGTGGCTGGATGAACCGGCCCATGGGAATCGGCATGTGTTCTAGGTAGAAGAAGTCGTCGAGCAGATGCCCGAAGTCCGGCTCGCTCACTCCGAGCAGGCGCTGCATGGCCATCGAGGTGAGCCCGACCTTGTGCCCTTTGACCGTGCGGCCCTGTTCACGCAAGTGGTCCATCTGGAGCAGTTGGATCGCGTAAGCGTCCTCGATCGTCATGCCGTCGTAGATCCCGGTCAACGGGTCGATGGGCTCTCGAGTCCGGTATGCCGTGATCAGCCTTTCGGCCGCTTCACGGCGGTGAACCTGGTCCACTGGGGGTCCTTCCTGCAGCTGCCTGGAATGCGGTGGTCAGGCCGAGAGACGGTGCGTGATGAGACCGGCAGCGGTGCGGACCAGCCTCGCGGTGCGGTCCAGGTCGGCTTGCACGTCTCCGCTCGGCCCGACAACCGACACACTGGCATACGCCCGACCGGAGAGGTCCCGCACCGGGGCGGCCACCGAGGAAATCCCAGTGACCGCTTCGCCCAGGCTGACCCCGACGCCGAGCCGACGAGTCTCGGACAACGCCCGGTCGTAGTCGGCGACTGACCGGATCGTGCCCACGGTGCGGGGTGGGAACCCAAGGTCGCGTCGTGCCTGGGCCAACTCCGCGTTGAACGCGGCGATGACCTTGCCCGAAGCGGTGCAGTGCGAGGGCCACCGGCGGGCCACCCCGGCCATGAGGGCGCGGCCGGCTGGGGTCTCGAGCCGCTCGGCATACACGATGTCGGCGCCGTCCACGACGCCCAGGTGCACGGTCAGTCCGGAGACACGGCGCAGGTCTTCCAACAAAGGCAGGGCGGTCTGACGCAGCCGCAGTCGCGACTGGGCGAGTTGGCCGAGCTCATAGAGGTGCAGGCCCAGTCGGTATTGCCCGCTCTCGCAGTTCTTCTCGGTCAGCCCTCGAGAACACAGGGTGGTGAGCAGTCGGTGCGCCGTGCTCTTGGCGATACCCAGGCGGCGGGCGATATCGGAGACCCCCAACTCGTCGTCGCGGGCGAAGCACTCCAGCACATCGAGCGCGGTGGCCACCGACCTCAGCGTCTCGCTCGTCGACCCTGTGGGGCGGACCGGGACGGACCCCTTGGGGCGGGCCGGACGTGCCGGTGGCATGGCGGACAGACCGTTGCCCGTCTCAGCTGCGCGCGACACCTCGTCACCCTTCTTGGTGGACGTCCCGGTCAAACCCGTAGAGCACTCCCCCGGAGGTACTCGATTGGACAGTGCGCCCTGTCGAGGTGAGAATCAACAGCAACGTCCCGCTGAGCGGGACACTTGCTGGGCGAAGGAGGGGAGTCTCACGGAACGGACCACTCCCGCAGGTCCTGCTGAACCGCGCGAATCCGTGCTCGAACGTGCCGTCAGCGTGCTGCGTGCCTTCGATCCAGAGCATCCGACGCTCTCGGTCTCCGAACTCGCGCGCCGGGTTGACCTGCCGAAGTCGACGGTGCACCGCCTGGCCTCGGAGATGACTCGCCTCGGCTTGTTGGAGTCGACCGCCCGAGGCCTGCGGTTGGGGATGCGGCTCTTCGAACTGGGCGAGATGGCGCCACGATCACGGTCCGTGCGGGAGGCTGCCCTGCCCTACATGGAAGACCTACGGTTGGCAGCCGGGGCCACTGTTCACCTGGCCGTGTTGGAGGGTGTCGATGTCGTCTATATCGAGATCCTGCGCGCAAAGACCGGGCCCCGTTTGCCCTCGCGGGTCGGAGGTCGGTTGCCCGCGCACGCGACCGGCGTCGGCAAGGCGATCATGGCCTTCTCCGACCCTGCCGTGGCGCAGACCCGGATCGAGGCCGGGCTTCCGGCGCTGACGCGGCATACCTTGGTCATGCCTGGAGCGCTGCGCAACGCGCTGTCGAGCGCGAGACGCGACGGGGTCGCTTACGATCATGAGGAGTCCGGATACGGCATCTACTGCGCCGCCGCCCCAATCTTCGGACCAGGGGGCCTTCCGGTTGCGGCCCTGTCGGTCACCGGAACCACTCATCGGTTGGACCTGCCGCGGCTGGCTCCGGCGGTGCGAACGGCAGCCATGGCGATCAGTCGTCGCCTCCACGACAGCGGTTAAGGGATCCGGCCCGGTGAACGTGGCTAGCCGGCGGCGGCGGTGTTCACTGTGGCCCGACCAGAGATCAGTGGCCACTCGGGGAGCATCCGGATGCCCAAGGGCGCCGGGACGTGAACGGCTTCGACGTGCGCTGCGTCCAACCCAGCGATCGCTGAGGCAACGTCACGGTCGTGGTGACAGCCGGCGGCATACCGGATGGTCAGGGGAGTGATCGCAGTCTGGACGAGGCGCTTGAGCCCACTACCACGACTGTGCTCCAGATAGGCGAACACCCCACCCGGCGCCAGTATTCGGCGCACCTCCGCGAGCGCGCGCCGCACGTCGTCGACCGAACAGAGCACCAGGGTGGAGACGACCGCATCGACCGAGCCGTCCACGAACGGCAGCTCCTCCGCCCGCCCGTCCACTGCGCGCATCGGTATGCCGCCCTCCCGGGCTCCCAGCCGCTGCTCCAGTTGCGCTCGCATCCGGGGAAACGGCTCGACCAACTCGACATGGTCGGCGTTGATGTAGTGGGCGATGTTGGCCCCTGTCCCAGCACCGATCTCCACGATCCGGCCGGTGAGGGGGCCGACGAGTCGGGACCGGATCGGGCCCAGGAACGTGCGCTCGACCTCTGCGAAGACCCGATCGTAGCCGTCGGCGAAGCGACGTGCGCGGTGATCCTCGGTGATCGGCGGCAGGTTCACCCGCCTACCTTCGCACGGCAGCAGCCCAGCACGGCATACGGGAAGGCTCGGAACTGCCCACCGCGAAAGGTGGCCAACGGCGGGTTCGGGTGCCGACGAAGAGGAGGATTGCCACCTCTCGGCGCAAGGGAACTAGGCCCAGACCGCCGACGCTCCAGCCGTGGCGATCTCCGTGTCCTGCTCGGCGCTGCCGCCCGAACACCCGACGGCACCGACGAGCACCCCGTCCACGCGGATCGGCACTCCGCCCCCGAAGATCACCAGCCGCTCGCGGTGCACGATCCCCTGCAGAAGGGCCGGGTCGTGCTTGATCAGGCCATACCACTTGTCGGTTGGTATGCCGTGGAACGCGCACACGGTCCATGCCTTGTCCCGAGCGATCCCCATCGACAGCAGCGGCGCCCCCTCGGGCCGCAGGAACGCCAGCTCGTTGCCCGCCGCGTCGCACACCGAGATGTCGACCGGGACCGCCATCTCCAGCGATCGCGCCCAGGCTGCTTGCAGGGCCTTCATCGCGCCCGCTGCGGTGAGCGTCGGACGAGTGGTGACGTCAGGGGTGTCAGCCATGCGGCATACCCCCCTATCGCTTGATGAGTGGGGACCTGACGCCGCCGGTCGCCTTGTCGCCCTCGTTGAAGAAGTCCTCCCGGAAGATGTCGCGGGGGAACAGCCGCTTGCCCATGAGCGCCTTGAGCGCCGCCTCCACCATCGCTGGCGGCCCACACACATAGCCCTGGTAGCCGCGCAGCGTCTCGTGGTCGGCCGTCAACACATCGGTCACCATCCCGCTCGCGAAGCCCTCGGCCTCCTCCTCGGACAGGCACGGGCGGTAAGTGAAGCGGTCAGGGTAGGTTGCCTCCAGCTCCCGGAACGCCTCCACGTCGTAGAGCCACTCCCGAGTGCGAGCCCCCTGATACAGGGTGAGGTGACCGGCGTACTCGCCGTTGACGAGCGCGTGCCGGATCATCGAGGCGATGGGCGCAAGCCCCGTCCCGCCAGCAATGAGCACGGCAGGTGCATCGCCGCCCCGCTTGAGGACGAACCGACCATAGGGGCCCGCCAACGCGACGTCGTCACCTACCGCCAGGCCACTGAACACCCAACCGTCCGTGGCTTTTCCGCCGGCGACTCGGCGAATCTGGAACTCCAGCCGACGGGACTCGGTCGGGGGGTTGGCCATCGAATAGGTGCGGTCGACGTCGTGGCCCGGGACGAAGATTCGCATGTACTGACCTGCGTTGAAGGCCACGTCACGGTCCACCTCGATGACGACGCGTTTGGTGTCCAGCGCGATGTCCTCGATGGAGACCACAGTCCCGGTGAAGTCCGACACCGGGAACACCTCGATCGAGTCATCGACGTCCACATCGGCTTCGATGACCACATCGGACTGCGGCCGGGCACAACACACGAGGGTCTTGCCCTCGTCGCGCTCGAAGTCCATCAAGGCGAAGCTCGATGACTCACCGTGGTCGACGTCGCCGTCGAGCACCTCGACCTTGCACGTCGCGCAGGTCCCGTGGGTGCACGAGTGCGGCAGCCACACCCCGTTGCGTAGGCAGGCATCCAGGATGGTCTGGTCGGCGCGACAGTCGATCTCCCGCCCTAACGGCTCGACGGTCACGCGATAGGTCTCGGTCACACACACTCCTTGGTATGCCGCGCTGCTGGCCACGCGGGGCAACGAGCCAGGTTCGCCGGGCACCTCTCACGCAGGGGCACGGCTCAACCCAGTTGTTCGCCGGTCTCCTTGGCGTATGCCGCGAGCCGGAACGCCCGCAGCATTCGGTTGGTGAGGCGCAGCGCCTCGTCCCGCAACTGGATCGTCACATCACTGGTGGGGACGGCCCGACAGGTCAGGCAGGTCCCGGTGGAGCGCTCGTCGTCGGTGAGCACATCTGCGGCGACGACGTGGTCGTAGACCACGTCGCCGCCGCAGAGGTCCACCTTGCAGATGCCGCACCCCCCTCGCCGGCAGCCGATCCGATAGGAGTAGCCCGCGGCATACAGGGCCTCGAGGATCGTCTCCCCGGGCTTGGCCGGCACGCGCTCCCCGTCCGGGAGGACTGTCACGATCGGCATCCGGTGAATGCTCCCTCTCGCCTTAGCCGAACATCGCGACGACGTGCTTGTGGGCGATGCCCAGCTCAGCCAGCGTCCGCGAGTCCTCCGGCGTGAAGGCCGCTCCGTCCAGCTCCCACGTGAAGGCGTGGGCCGGGTCGTAGTCAGGGTCCGAGTGCGCCCACGGGTCAAGGATCGCGCCGCGGAAGTCACCCCAGGACATCGCCTTGGGAGCCCGGAAGCAGGCCGCCGCGACAAACATCGGGTTGTCTTTCCACCACACGTGCACAAGCATGTCGTCGCCGTAAAGCTCTTCGCGGGACTTGCTCGGGAAATCGTAGGTGCCGATTGACTTTACGGCCATGGTCAGCCCTCCTTGCCAGCGTCGCCGGCGGTGGACCCCACCCGCTCGGACAGGTCGTGTGAGTAGTCGTGCCATTTGGCCCAGAGCAGCTCGTCCTTGGAACCGACGGTTTCGCCGCCGTCACCCTCCTGCATGCCGTACCAGGCGAGGACGTCGGGGACGGTCGGCCCGCCGCAGTTGCCCTGGTAGATCTGGTGCACCGGTAGCCAGGCCTGGACGTACTTCTCCGGCTCACGCTCGAAGATCCACTGGCAGCCGTCGGAGCAGAAGTTGAAGTGCTCACCGTTCCAGTCGGTCGAGCGCTGGCAGATGGTGTTGAGATCACCCGGCTCGGGGAACACCATGGGGATTTGGCACACCTGGCACAGCTGCGGCAGGCCCTGGAAGAAGAACCGGCCGCCGTTCTCGACGATCCGCTTGGCCTTGTCCCAGCGCGGCTTGCGGAAGTACTCATCGAAGGTGTTGGGGTAGTTCTCCGAGAGCCAGGCCATGTGTTCCTCGGACGGGACGGTCGTCGTGAAGTTGGCCGCGAACGAGAAGTTGTAGAAGGTCCAGTAGACGAAGTGCGACAGGGCCTCCTTCTCGTCGATGGCCTGCTGGACGTGCCTCGGGGGTTTGATGCCGTAGTACTCCAGGTCGGGGAACAGCCCGCCGAGCATCTGCTTCTCGAAGTAGAGCTCGAAGGCCTCCTTCCATGACATGACCGGCCGGGGCAGCATGTAGTCGAGCATCTGGGCGACAATCGCCGAGAGCCGGTAGCCCCGCCAGAACCATTTGTCGACCCACTCCTGGACGATCGGCACGTTGTCCTCGTCCTGCTCGAGGAGGAACTTGATCGCCTCCAGGCCCAGGGTCATGTGCCGGGACTCGTCGGACTGCGCCGAGAAACCGAACGTCATCGTCGGCAGGTCGCCGTTGAACGACGCTCCCGACATGAACGGCACGAACAGCAGGTTGGTCAGCAGGTATTCGAACGAGAACCCGATAGCGATGAGGAACTCGAACGGCCCGGCAGACACGGCGTCATCGAAGTAGGACTTGGGCACCGACATGTACCAGACCCGGTCGTGCTGCTTGAGGAAGTCGTGGAACCCCGAGTAGTACTTGTTGTAGTTGGACAGCGTGTGGATCTCGGTCTGCGCGTGCCGGATCTCATCCATGCTCTGGCAGAGGGCAGCGAACCGTGGGCCAGGCCCGTTGAGATAGCGCGCGAGGTAGGCGAAGTTGCGGTGCGCCTGGTATTCCAGGGGCGTCACCCCGCCGAGGAAGATCTTCATTGCGTTGAGGTAGCTCGCCTGGCTCAAGGTCAGGTGGCCCTGGCCCTGGGCGAAACCGTCGAGCACCGAGTAGAGCCGCCGGTCCTTCTCCGCCTGGTACTTGTAGTAGGCGTCCACAGTGAGCCGGAAGGGGTCTTCCCACTTGCTCCAGTCGTGGATCTTGATCCCCTCGTAGTGCGAGAAGGGGAACATCGCGTCCTCGCTGACGTAGGACGGTGCCCAGTCCAAGTCGCGGGTCAGCGCGGTGTAGCGGTCCTTCATGGAGAGCTTGCGCGCCGGGCGCGTCGGGGTTGCAGTCATGGGTATGCCGTTCCTCTCGACTTAACGCCCGCGGGCAGCGGCGTCGTGGTTGGTCCAGGACAGGACGATCTGGTCGTCGTCCCAGTCGGTGATGTTGCCGGCCAACGTAACGATGGCCATCTGGAACTCGTGGGTTTCCCACTCCCTACCGAGCCGCGACTCCACCGACTCCCGGTTGATGACCAGACGCCCCGGGGTCTCGATCTTGACGACGCCCGGCATGTGCCGGACTGTGCATTCGGGGTTGTCCGCCTCGATCGCCTCGATGACGGCTCGGTTCTCGTCGGTCTCCTGCAGGTCGACGGAGACGATGCGAGCGTCGCTCATGCCGACACCTCCATTCCCAACGTGCGCAGCTGCGCAGAGATCGTCGCGACGGATGCCTCGACGGACGCGACGGCGCCGGCGTCCACCAGCTCGTCGATGCGGGCCGCGAGCGCGGACACCGCTGCCACTGCCTTGGGGAGCCACTCGGCCGCGACCTCAGCGAAGGCCGCCTGGTTGTCGGCCCCGCGCTCGGGGTCGGCCGCCCACGCCTTGTAGAGCGCGTCCACCCACCGACGGTGGTCGGCGAACCAGCCCGCCAAGTGCTGGGCCACGAGGCTGTAGGACCCCGCGCCGCCCATGAGCGCAACCTCATCGAGGTGGCGGTACATCAGCGTGTAGAGGAGCTGGTCGACCATGTCGAGCCCGACCAGTTCGACGCCCCAGTCGCCGACGCACATGAGTTCCTCGACGTAGCGGCGCAACCCCTGCAGGGCGGAGTCGTCGAGCCACGCAGCCTTCGCGGTGGTGAGCGCCGATGTCGTGCCGCCGCCGGCGGCGATACCCACCCGGCTGATCGCCTGTGCGTTACCGACCCGGTCGAACGCGGCATACCCACAACACTGGGTGACCGTGGTACCGAAGCCGAGCCGGCACGCGCCGCTGAGGATCATCTGGGCGCCCGACTCGTAGTGCCGCAACGGAAGCAGCGTCGAGGTGATGACCTGGCCCCACGACTCGGAGAGCCGGGCGAACATGTCTCGCGATTCGATGTAGTCCAGCGTCTTGCCGAACTGCTCATGCAACGTCGAGCGGGCAATGACATAGGGCGCGTAGTAGAGCTGGCGCGGGTCGGTGAACGAGTAGGGGTCGGTGAGCACGAACCGGCTGAACGCCGCGTCGTAGATCTCCTTGTCGGGTGCCCAGGTGGGGCGGTAGTGGAAGTGCTCGGTGGCCTGAATGCCGATCGAGCCCTCCTCGTAGCGCGACGCCGGCCGGTCGCCATACCGCGCGACGAGGTGGTCGAACGTCTTGCGCACCGGCTCGATGACCTGGGTCTTCAGTTCGAACTGCACGGGCTGCCTCCTTCGAAGGTTCCTGGCGTGAGGGTGGGTGTCTCGGTGTCCGGACGGCCAGTCCCGTTCCGCGATCGGGAACGAGGGGTATGCCGCGTGCTCACCGAGGGTGGTGGGTGAGGTCCGACTCCATGAGAAGCAGGACGATGAGGTCGGGCAGCGCATCCACGTCGACGAGCTCGACCGGCTCGTTCGCCAGAATCCCGTCACCGACGATCTGCCCGTATGCCGTGTGCCCCTGAAACCGCATCGACACCCGGGCCGCCCGGCCGCGGAAGTTGATCCGATAGGCCAGCTCTTCCCCGCCGACCTCGTCGGTAAGGGTGAGGTGGTCATCCATCTCGTCCAGCACGGCGTTCGCTTCGCAGACGAGCTGTTCGGAAAGCGAGCGCAACCCCATGTAGCGATCGGCGCCCTCGCCCGCTGCACGCCGACGGGCCGGACTGAGCGCCGGGATCGGCAGCTCCGGATCGTCGTCGGGGTCGGCTCCGACTAGCTCGGCGACTCGCAGCATGAACGGCGTCACGGCCCCTCCTCCCGGCCGGACGACGGCGTCCTGCCGGGACCACGGTCGGTGGGCCAACGGCATACCGCCACGAGTGTTCCTTGATCCGGAACGCGTCGAATCGCGACGCCTTGGGCCCATCGTCCCCCGACTAGGGGACGTGCGGGTCCAGCACCCCGAGCCCGGTCGCCCAGGAGTATGCCGGCTAGAGCAGCCGCGTCCGTCGCTGGCTCTGAGCCTGGTTTGGCCCGACGGAAGCCAGAGCCGGGGATCGGCTCCAGACCTCGACGAGGACGTCGTCGTCGACTGACAGCAGGAGGTCAAGCGTCCCGGCGGCCTCATGGATCCGACGACGGAGTTGTGGGAGATCCAAGGCATCAGGGAGCTGACCCACAAGGGTGACCGACCCCACTCGGCCCCGATCATCGGCCCGTAGCCGGGCGTTGACCCGGGTGCCGGGTGAGGCGGATTCCACGACAATGCCGACGATGTCGCGGAACTCTTCCAGACCCAACAGATTCCCCTCCACCTCCGCAGCAAGTGACACTGCGGCATTGCGTTCGCGGGCAAGGCGGACGAGAGCCCGCAGGCGCGGGGTCAACAAGGGCCCGGCCACCAGACCATCCCGCGCTTCTGCCTCAGCCAACCGAGCAAGTTCCCGGCTGGAGTCGTCCAACACCTCTGCAGTGGCGATGCGGGTGAGGAGGTCGCCGGTCAGGTGCAGCACTTCGCTGCTACGTGCCTCGGCGACCCTCGAGGACTCCTCAGCACGTGCGTCGGCCAACCGCAGGTCACCTTGCTCGGCAGCCGCCGCGTTGATCGCCTCACTTGCCAAGTCCAAGGCGCGCCTGATCCCCCAGGCTGCACAACCAAAGGCGAGCATCTGAGGGAGAATGACGACGATGAGCCCAAGGTCGACGGCTCCACCGCGGTGCAGCTGACCAAGAGCTATGCCCCCGCCTGCACCAGCCACGGCGATGGCACCCCAGAACGCCGAGAAACGACCTACGATCAGCGTTTCGGTGGCATTCAAGCCACCGACGAACCAGAAGCCCCAGTTGCCGTTGTAGGGATCTCGCAGGTTGCCGGTGCCGACCAGCACAACGGACGCTACCCCCACGGCGAGTAGTGCTGCGACATCCCGCCGGCCGGCGGGGGCGAACGACCCGAGGAGACCGAGAGCAGGGACGGCCCCCACGATCACACCGAGCACCCACGGCGACACGACAGCCTCATGTTGAGTGGCCCCGATGACACAAAAGACGCTCGTCATCACGCAGCCGAGAACGAAGATGGCGAGAAAGTCGCGGTGTTTCCATAGCTCCACTGGCACCGAGGCCTCCTCCGTGGACACCGTCGCGTCCACTGGAGCCCTCAGCCGCACCGTCGTGCCACCACGAGGGTCGGACAGCACTGAGGCGGAACCACCGATCCGCGCCAAGCGAGCCTTGATCCCTTGGTCGATTCCGATGCGTCCGGGTCGAGGGGCCCGCACATCGAACCCGATCCCATGATCGACGATATCCAGCGCCACGCTGCTGCCGATCGAACCGGACACGGTCACCTCGCGTCCGCCGGAATGCCGAGCCGCGTTGGTCAACGCCTCCTCGGCCGCTCCAACGACCGCCAGATCAACCTCAGGGGGCAGGTCCCCGTAGTCGTCGCGGACCTGCCACGTCATGACCAGCCCAAGACGGGCGCACGCCGCGTCCAGGCGTGCATGCAACGAACGATGGGTTGTTCCGGCTCGACCCGTCGACCCATCGCTGATCGCCAAGGCTTCGTTCGCCAATTCCGCGGCTGCCCGACGGTCTGCGTCGTCGCGGGCGCGCGAGGCGAGCCGCAGCGCGCCAAGCACCTTGTCGTGAATAAGCCCGTCCCACCATTCCTTTCCCTCCGCTCGGGCGGTCGCTCGCCCCGCGGCCTCGCGCGCCGCCCATTGCACGTTGACGGCATCCTCGACCTTGGCAGCCGCCCGATGGAGCAGATCGATAGCACCGGCCGCGACGAGTCCAGAGCCAGTCACGACGATCCCCGCACCCAGGACGAGCGGCGACCCGATGACCCTGCTATCCGAGACCACATAGACCAGGCCAGAACACAGCCCTAGCACCGCGGCAATGCGGGGAGAGAGGGCGAAGCCGGCGATGCCGAAAACTGGCCCCATCGCCTGGAGCAACGGCGGAACCGTCCCCACGCCTGGCAACCGCCAGTCGCCGATCACCTGGACAGCACCAGCGAGGAGTCCCACGAGGACGCAAGCCCGCAGTCCCCAGGGCACGGGACGGCATACCCAGGCATCGCGCAGCGCCCACCCCAGGGTCGTGATCGCCGCCACGACCCAGGCTGCGAAGACCGCTGGCGGATAGGCAACGGGCGCCAGGAATTGCTGTCCAAGCACGGCGAAGACGAAGACTGCGGTGATCGCGCAGGCACCCCAATGCAGCCAGCGGTGCAGGACCTGACGGGTCAGCGCCATGGGAGGGCGCCGGGCGGGTTCTCCCCCGGCGGCGGCAAATAGCCATCCTCGACCGCCCGCTGATAGAGATCGACCTTCGTGTATGCCGGTCGGCCGACCCGCATGTATTTCACCCGAGCCCGGTCGAGGTACTCCTTGACGGTGTCTTCCGAGACCCGCATCCGGCGGGCGACCGACTTGAGCGGGAGGCCGGCGGCATAGAGGCTCAGGGCCTCACTTTCCCGCGGGGCGAGGTCCGGGACGAGCCCGTCGTCGCCACCCTCGAGTGCAGCTGCCCACCCAGAGCTGAGATAGGGCTGGCCGCTGGCGACCTCCCGAATCGCCGTTGCAAGCACGCTCGGATCTTCGCTTTTGTCGACCAACCCGGAGGCGCCGGCCCGGAAACACCGGGCCAACACTCCGCGCCGCTGCTCCTGGGTATAAAGAACCACCGGCAAGCCGGCCCTGACCACCGCGTCCACGTTGGCGGCCGGGTCACTCCCGTCGGCAAGCCGAACATCCAGGACGACCAGGTCGAGACTCCGTTGGGCGCCCAGCAGCGCCGCCACCGTCGAGGTGGTGAATGTCTCGGTGATTTCAGGACACAATTCGACAAGCATGGCCAGGACCCCGCGCAAGATGGCCGGGTGGTCGTCGATGACACCAAGACGTAACCCCTGACCCATAGCGCTCAGTGTTTCAGTTGCGCGTCCTGTTCCGGTCCTCGCACCCGTCCCTGAATCAGGGGACTTCCCGGGAGGGGCAGATCCGGGAAGGCTGTGGAGTGCGCCGCAGGGGGGATTCGAGCCAAGAAGGAACCCGCTCGGATCTCGAGTCGACGTCGGGTCTCGCCGGCACCCGGACGCCGCGTCTGAGCAACGCCGCGACCGCGCCGACCGCGAGCAGAGGTATGCCGCCCGAGGAGGACGGGCGGCATACCTCTGGGGGCGACCGCTGCTCGTCTGGCCGTCGCGGTCCGAACCGACCGAGGGCCTGTCGTCGTTTCGGTGCCGACGTTCGTGAGGTATGCCGCCCACTCCGCCTCATGTTCATTCCCTGCGCGGGTCAGCAGGCGCGGACCCACGTCAGGATGCGCGTAAGCCAGGATTGCCGACTCCCCCGTCGAGGATCCTCACGAGCACGGCGCGGGCATCACTGGGAGCGGGGCCGGGGGCACGGTATCCACGGCCCGGAGAGGGATCCGCACGGTAACGGTGAATCCGGCAGACGGCGCGGTCACATAGCTCAACTCACCGCTGAGCAGTGCCACGCGCTCGGCCATGCCCGAGAGCCCATTGCCTGGTACGACCGCGCTGGCTCCGAGGCCGTTGTCCCGGACCTGCAGCTGGACATCAGCGGCGTCGCACCTCACGACCACCCACGCGCGGTCGGCGGCAGAGTGTCTTGCGGTGTTGGTCAGGCTCTCCTGAACAACCCGGACGATGGTGTCGGCGACGGTATCGGGCACAACGTCCAGACCTTCGGCCAAGTCCAGGGACGTCGTCGGACGGGGCAATGATCGTGCCAGGCGAGCGATACGGTCACGCGGAGACACTCGGGTGTCCCGCAGTTGGCTGACCACGTCGCGCGTATCGCGCAGCAGTTCGGCGGACAGTGCCTTCGCCTGCGCCACATGGTCAGTGGCCCGCCCGTCCACCAGTCGGCCGATGAGATCCAGTTGCAGGGAGAGCGCAGTGAGTTGGTTGCCCATCCCGTCGTGCAGGTCGCGAGAGATCCGCAGCCGCTCCTCCGCCCTACTTGCCTCGGCAAGTCTGGCCTGCGCCTCATGGAGGGCAGCGTTGGCGGCCAGGAGCTGGGCGTTGGCCACTTCGAGTTCGGCTGCGACGGCGGCGGCTTCGCGGCGGGCAGCCTGCTCGCGGACGACGACATGGACCATGAGCGAAGGGAAGAAGAGCAACGCGCCATAGAGCAGCGCCCAGACGACGGTGGCGTTCTGCCAGGAGAGGATAAGGGCCAGCGCCAAGGTAAGGGCCAGCATGAGGGGGATCGACACCCGGGCGGGCACCACCCAACCGGCGACGCCGGCGACGAGGACCAACAGGACGCCAGACATCAGGTCGGCGCCCCACACGGCATTGGCGCCGATGGCGGCCAGGGCGAGCACCGCGAAGATCGCCCGGTCTCGCGTGCTCGTCCGCGCCTGGCTGCCGCCTAACGCGAGAAAGCACACCAGCACGACGACGGACAACACCCACCACAGCAACGGCACGGTGGAGCGTCGGTAGTTGAGTGCGGCGCTGACCACCACTCCGGCCCAGGCAACCGTGCCGCCCAACGCCGAGCCCCAGGCGACGAAGTCGCGTTGGGCCCAGGTTGCGCCGCGCCCGCCAACGCCCCTCACATAGGTCAGCCTAAGTGCCGACCGGGCGCCGCGCCAGATACGAGCACGCGTCGCGCTCTGGGGTGATCGGGCGGCGGACCTCGGGCGAGGCGCTCGGATCACCCGGTCAACGCTGGCGAGGTCTCCAGACGACCAGGGCCTGGGTCTGAGCCGGCGGGCGGGACGGGCGTTGCCCGGGGCGCATGGCGACGATGTCGCCCGTCGGACCGGCTGCGAAAACCCGATGCCCAGCCGCATGCCGTGCCGCGTCAAGGGCGGCGGCCAGCTCGCCAACTTGGCCGCGCAGGGCGGCAACTTCGTTCTCCAATGCCAGGATCCGTTGGATGCCGGCCAGGCTGATGCCCTCCTCCTGGGAGAGCCGCTGCACCTCGCGCAACAACGCGACATCGCGCGCCGAGTAGCGTCGCCCGCCGCCCTGGGTGCGGGACGGGGTTACCAACCCGAGCCGGTCGTACTGGCGTAGGGTCTGCGAGTGCATGCCGGCCAGTTGCGCGGCCACCGAGATGACGAAGACGGGGGTGTCCTCGGAGGGCTGGTATGCCGTCCGCCCACCTCCCGCGCGCAGGTCACCGAACATGGGGGTCACCGTCCTAGGCTGTTCATCGATCCGTCACTGGCCGGCCTTGGCGAACAGCTCGGCCCGGGGGTCGATGCCGTCCTCCTGGGCCGCCAGGCGTTCGAGCGCTTCGCGGGCCTCGTCGGTCAGCCGTTGTGGGACGACGATCTGGACCTTGGCCAACAGGTCACCGTCACCCGACGCGTGTTTGACCCCGCGCCCCTTGATCCGTAGCACTCGACCACTCGGAGTGCCCGGAGCGACCTTGACTCGGACGGCCTCGCCGGTGAGGGTCGGCACGGAGACGGTGGCCCCGAGCGCGGCTTCGACGAAGGTCACTGGGAGGTCGACCGTGAGGTTGTTGCCGTCGCGCCCGAAGACGGGGTGCGGCGACACGGCCACCGTGAGGATGAGGTCGCCCGGCTCACCGCCTGGTCCACCAGATTGACCCTTCCCGCGCAGCCGGATCTTCTGCCCGTCCTTGACACCAGCCGGGATTCGCGTGGTCACTCGACCACCGTCGCCGCTGGTCAGGGTGACCGTGTCGCCCTGGACAGCCTGACGGAAGTCGATCATCGTGCGCGCTGACACGTCGGCACCGCGCCGGGGGCCACGCGGCGCGCCGAAGCCGCCATAGGGGTCGCTCCCGAAACCGCCCGCCCCGGCCGGCCCCCCAGCGCCGCCGAAGAGCCCGCCGAGGAGGTCCTGCAGATCGGGACCGGCACCTCCGGCGCCACCCGGCCCGCGACCACCCGTGCTGAACCGCACGTTTGGCCCGTTCTCACCGCCAAACATCCCCGAGAAGATGTCCTCGAACCCACCACCGGCGCCGCCAGGCCCGGCCGTGAATCGAGCCCCGCCCGTCGTCATGGCCCGGATCTGGTCGTACTGGCGACGCTCCTCGGGATCGGACAGCACGGCATACGCCTCGCCGATCTCCTTGAAGCGCTCCTCCGCCTTGTGATCACCAGCGTTCTGGTCGGGGTGCAGCTTGCGGGCCAGCTTGCGGTAGGCCTTCTTGATGGTCGCCTCGTCGGCGTCCTTGGGCACGCCGAGCACCGCGTAGAAGTCCTTCGACAACCAGTCCTGACTCGCCATTCCGACGCACCCTCCTTCCGGTGAAACCTGTTGCTGTTATTGGGGATCCGCGACGGCCACCCGGGCGGCGCGAACGATCCGCTCGCCCATCCGGTAGCCGGGTTGGAGGACCTGGACCACCGTCGTCGCCGTCGCGCCCTCGGGCAGGTCGGACTCCAGCCGCATGAGCGCCTCGTGGTGGTTGGGGTCGAACTCGTCCCCGGCCGCCCCGAACCGCTCGATCCCCAGCTTGGCGAGCACCGCCTCGAGCTTGTCGACGATCGTCGCCGCCGGACCCGAGTCGAGGTCGCCGTGCTCGCGGGCGAGATGGATTTCGTCAAGCACCGGGAGCATCGACTCCAGCACGTGGCTGACGCCCTGATCGCGCGCCACCGACCTGTCGCGGTCGACCCGCTTCTTGTAGTTGACGTATTCGGCCTGCAACCGGCGCAGGTCCTCGAGCCGCTCGGCCGCGAGGGCCGCGTCTGCGTTCAGTGGGGCCGTGAGGGGCGACTCGGCGGCGTCGCCTTCCGCCGCTGTCCCGTCCGACACGACCGGTATGCCGCCCGCTCGGCTTGCGCCCGCAGGTGCCTCTGCGCCGGTCGGTGCGGCTGCCCACGCAGTGGGCTGCGATGCAGGAGTAGCCGGTTCGTCGTTGACTGCCTCGGTGTTGAAGACGTCGGACGCACTCTCGGCATCCGGAACAGCCTCGGTGGCCGACGCGGCATACTCCGGGTGGTCGTACTCGTCGAAGCCACCCGGTTCGGCTGAGCCGCGATCGCCCGGATGGGCGGGGCCGTGATGGCCCCGCCCGTCCGAGTCGTGATCGTGGGTGTGGGTCACTTCTTGTCCTCGTCGTCGACGACCTCGGCGTCGACCACGTCGTCCTGCGGGCCAGCACCGGGGGCCTCGTCCTGCGACCCGGCGTCGGCGGAACCGGCGCCTTCCCCGGAAGCCGCGGCCGCGGCATACATGGCCTGTCCCATCTTGGAGCGCACCTCGTCGAGGGTCGCGACCTTGGCCTTGATGTCCTCGACCGAGGCGGTCGAGTCCTTGGCGACGGCGGCCTTGACGTCGGCGAGTGCGGCCTCGACCTCGCCCTTGACGTCGGCCGGGATCTTGTCGGCGTTGTCGGCGAGGAACTTCTCGGTGGAGTAGACGACCTGCTCGGCCTGGTTGCGGGTCTCGATCTCCTCGACGCGCTTGCGGTCTTCCTCGGCGTGGGCCTCGGCTTCCTTGACCATCCGCTCGATCTCCTCCTTGGGCAGCGCGCTACCGCCGGAGATCGTCATCGACTGCTCCTTGCCGGTGCCCATGTCCTTAGCGGACACGTGGACGATGCCGTTGGCGTCGATGTCGAAGGTGACCTCGATCTTCGGGATGCCACGGGGGGCCGGGGCGATGCCGGTGAGCTCGAAGGTGCCCAGTGGCTTGTTGTGCTGCGCGATCTCACGCTCGCCTTGGAAGACCTGGATGAGCACCGACGGCTGGTTGTCGGCCGCGGTCGTGAAGATCTCGGAGCGCTTGGTCGGGATCGCCGTGTTGCGCTCGATGAGCTTGGTGAACCGGCCGCCCTCGGTCTCGATGCCCAGCGACAGCGGGGTGACGTCGATGAGCAGGACGTCCTTGCGCTCGCCCTTGAGGACGCCGGCCTGCAGGCTCGCACCGATGGCGACGACCTCGTCCGGGTTGACGCCCTTGTTGGGCTCCTTGCCGCCGGTGAGCTCCTTGACCAGAGCCGTCACGGCCGGCATACGGGTCGATCCGCCGACGAGGACCACGTGGTCGATGTTCGACAGGGAGATGCCGGCGTCCTTGATGACCTTGGCGAAGGGGGCCTTGCAACGGTCGAGCAGGTCCTTGGTGAGCTGCTCGAACTGGGCGCGGCTGATCGTCTCGTCGAGGTGGATCGGGCCGTTCTCGCTCATCGAGAGGTACTGCAGGTTGACCGTCGCCGAGGTCGAGGAGGACAGCTCCTTCTTGGCCTGCTCGGCAGCGTCGCGCAGCCGCTGCATGGCGATCTTGTCCTTGGACAGGTCGACGCCGGTGCTGTTCTTCACGGTGCCCAGCAGGTGGGTGACGATCCGGTCGTCCCAGTCATCGCCACCGAGGCGGTTGTCACCGCTGGTCGCGCGGACCTGGATCGTGCTGAAGCCGTCCTCCGGGTCCTTGCCGACCTCGAGGAGGGACACGTCGAAGGTGCCACCGCCGAGGTCGAAGACGAGGATGAGCTCATCCTCCTTGCCCTTGTCCAGGCCGTAGGCCAGGGCCGCCGCGGTCGGCTCGTTGATGATCCGCAGGACGTTGAGGCCCGCGATCTCGCCGGCCTCCTTGGTGGCCTGACGCTCGTGGTCGTCGAAGTAGGCGGGGACGGTGATGACGGCGTCGGTCACGGTCTCGCCGAGGTAGGCCTCCGCGTCGCGCTTGAGCTTCTGCAGGATGCGGGCGCTGATCTCCTGGGCGGTGTAACGCTTGCCGTCGATGTCGTCGGACTTCCAGTCGGTGCCCATGTGGCGCTTGACCGAGCGGATGGTCCGGTCGACGTTGGTGACCGCCTGACGCTTGGCGATCTCGCCGACGAGGACATCACCGCTCTTGCTGAAGGCGACGACCGACGGGGTGGTCCGGCCGCCTTCCGCGTTGGCGATGATGGTCGGCTCGCCGCCCTCGAGGACGGCGACGGCCGAGTTGGTGGTGCCGAGGTCGATGCCGACCGCACGTGCCATGAGTGTGTCTCCTGCTGTGGTGGGCGGCATACCGGCGGGGTATGCCGCGTGGTTGAGTCTCCGACGCTCAGGTTGCTCCGCAGGGGGTCAGGTTGTCAAGCCCGCGCTCGGCAAACTTGCGTCTTGTCCACTCAACTCTCTGTATGCCGCCCTTGTTCCCCGGGACTGCACCATGGCCCGGTGGAATCCGTTGTAGGTTTCGGCGCAACTTGTCACCTTCCGGGTTTCTTGTCACTGGAAGGGCACCAGTGGCCGTTCGTCGTGAAGTGGGACCTCGACTGGGCCGTCGCCGACCCAACCGGCTACCAGGATCGTCGCGTCCCCACTTGGCTTCGGGATGAGCTCAGCCTGACCGAGCCGCCACCGGACCTCGACCCCCGTCGCGGCAAGGTCAGCGGAGTCGCGGTCGAGACACGGGCGTGAGCGTTGCCGCGCCTGCGTCAGTGTCAGGTGGCATGATCAAGACGAGGAGGCCGCCATGGATGTCGACTACGCAGAGCCCCGCTTTGTCACGCCGATCTGCACGGTCCAAGATGTTGCGGACCTCGTCGGCATGCCCCTCGACACGGTGAAGGCGTGGGCTGGTCAGCGCTCCTCCCGCCGACAGATGTTCACGCGCACCCCGCAGGATCATCGCGGCTGGCCGTCTGTCCCTCTGGTCGGTCTCGTCGAAGCAAACACCCTTCGCACGCTCCGAGAGATGCTCGCGCCTTCTGAAGTCGAGGCGGCTGCCCTGTGGATCCGCCAGCGGTTTGACGCGCCCTTCGCCTTGGCCAACAAACGTCTCGTCACAGACGGGGCCTACGCCTACGTCAAGGAGAATCCCAGCGAGCTCTACCGGGTGAAGACTAGCCAGCACGCCTTCGTTGAGGTCCTCGAGGATCATCTCAACCGCTGATATTCGAAGCTGACGACTATCCGGTCGCGTTCGAGGTCCGCATCCCGGGCGTCGCGATCGACCCGCGCTTCAACGCGGGTCGGATGACCTACATCCGCAACCGGGTCCCGGTCTTCGCGATCCTCGGGAGCCTGGCGGGCGGCGACTCTGTGGACGAGGTCAAGCAGCAGTACGGGCTCACCCTGCAGGAGGTGGCCGCAGTCGATGAACACCGGGAGTGGGCGGCCACGGCCGTGTAAAGGCGACCACATCCTCCTTGTCGACCGCTGCCTTGCGCCTGAGGTGGCCTACGAGATCTGCAAGATGGACGGCCTGCACGGCATACCGCTGCGAGATCACTACGGCGACATCACAGCCCAAGCGCTGGAAGACATCAGCTTTCTGACCGAGGCCGGACGGCGCGGCTGGGGTGTCCTAACCCAGAACCCTCGGATGTGGCAGGTCCCACAAGAACGCGCCTGCATCATCGAGAACCATGTTCGGGCTTCTCGCTCGATGACCCCAACGCGAGCAAGACCCTCAAGGGCATCGTCCTGGGTCGGCACTTGCTCTCGATCCGTCGACGCCTCCGGCGACCCGACCCCTGTTTCTGGCGACTCCGGCTGCAGGGAGTTCGGAAGGACCTCGCATGACCGCGTACAACCCAGCGGCGGACGACATCGTGCGACGGCTCCCCCCGTGAGTCGTCTCCACGCGACAGTTGCTGCGCCTCGAGCAGATCAGCCGCGCTCATGGCTTCAGCCAGAATCTGGACCCTGCCTGGATGGCGGGTGTGATCTCGGACGAGGGGCGTCACATCCTCACGCCGGCGGATCTAGCCGCTCGCGACTGGGACCTGTCTTGGCTCATTCTGCAGTGCGGTTGAGGTCTCGATCCGAGGACAACAGGCCTGGCCTGCTACTGCCGACCGACCGCCCGCCTACTGAGGATCTGGACTAGACACTGAAACGAGCCGCGGCCCGTCGAGGAGGGGCGTTCATGATCGAGCGACGGTAGGCGGAGGACCCAACGAGATGCGCATGGGGTCTCTCCCTGCCGATAATCGACGGATGACCACGGGACGAGAACTGCTTGACGCCGCGCGCGCTGCCAGGGAGCGGGAGGCGCCCGGCCTAGACGACCTCACTCAGCGGGCCGCGCTGCTTGCGTGCCTTCTCTCGTCGTACGAGACCAACGACCTCCCGCTCATCCGAGCGGCCGTTCGGGCCGAGATGGAACTGGTGCTGGCAGAGGGAGATGGGTGCGGGGACGTGCTGCTGGCCGGGTGCTGGTTGCTGTTCATGCTGGGTGACGTGCGGGATTCCGCTCTGGTCTGGAAGGCGAAGAACCTCAACTTCGACACCTATTGCTACATCGACTCCGTGTTCCTGATCCCTAATGGGGTCAGCGCGACGGGGTCCTACGCCCGTGGCGAGGGGCTGGACGATCTCGCCGACTATGTGGAAGGGCAGTGGATTGGCGACGTGACCTTGGAGATCGAGGCGTGGCGAACGGGGTCGTTCTTCGCGAAGGCTCCCCTACCGGATGTGCCCGTGGCCGACCTGGCCGCCTGGTTGCGGCAATGACCCCGGCTCGGCAGGTCCGTGCCAGGTACGACGACGACACGATCACCGTCTATCAGGCGTATGGGCACGCCATTGCCGACGCTGCGTTGGCCGCTGGGACGTTCACGTCACCGTTCAGCCGGACCCGGATGACGTGGATCAAGCCCTCGTTCCTGTGGATGATGTATCGCTGCGGCTGGGCCGAGAAACCTGGGCAGGAGCGAGTCCTCGCGATTCGGATGACTCGCATCGGCTTCGAGGAAGCACTGGCTATGTTTTGTCTGAGCCACTTCGACCCGACGCTCCACAGAGACCGCGAGGCTTGGCGAGCTGCTCTGAGGGCCAGTCCTGTCCGGGTCCAATGGGACCCCGAGCGGACCCTGAGCGGTGAAGCGTTGCCCTTCCGATCTTTGCAGGTCGGCCTTTCCGGCATCGCCGTGGACAACTACGTCGATGAGTGGATCGTCGGCATCGAGGACATCACGCCGAGGCTGGCGGCCCGACGCGCCGGCGTTGAGCCGATGCCCTCCGAGCGACCGTACCCGCTCACTACCGCACTCGCCGTCCAGCTCAACGCCACCCGCTGAGCCTCTGTCTGGGAACCCCTTGTCCAGGAAAATTGGAGAGATCGAGCGACGAGGCGTCCCCGGTGTTCTCCCGTCGCAGGTCAGCGGCTTGGAACTCGGTCAAGCAGCGCCGGAACCTACACCTGTCGGGCGAAGATCCGGACAAGATTGTGAGACGGCCGGTGTCTCGGCTTCTTGTCCCGACGCAGGTCAGAGGCGTGCCGCTCGGCCAGGAAGCGCCGGAACCTACACGAGTTGTGGGGACTGTACGCCGGGGCGCGCATAGGTCAGTTGAGAAGGATGGGTGTCTCTTCAATCAAGAAATGGTTGAAGAATCAGTTCGGTCATACGAGCGTTGAACGCTTCAAGGAGGACGTGCTTGGGTCGAACAGAGTCGCTCCGTGGGATGTCCACAAGGATTCCAGTGGACAGATAATTCTTCAGACAAAAAGATGGACGATTTCAAATTCCGACAGGCGAATACATTAGGTAGATGAGAAGCGAGGTTCCTTTTGAGTGTGCCACAGATCCCGGATCCAGCGTTTGACTGGCCGGGGGGTCAACGAGTGTTTCACCGAGTTGGGGTTCATGTTACCGCGGGAGATGGCCCGACGGACTTCAATATCGACGAATTCACGCGCGAAGTCGGCATATCGCCAACTTTCCAAAGGAAGAAGAACCTCGGAAAGCGCCTGCCTTTCACGACTTGGGTGTATGAATTGGAAGAGCGGGAAGAGGTTATGACGGAAATTCTCCTTAAGGAGTTGATGGACAAGCTTGAAGGGAGAGGCTCGCGATGGGTTGAGGCGATGACTTCTCAGAACCTCTACGCGACGGTGATCG
>WBZS01000667.1_pt1 | contig 37582 bp, 28 predicted proteins | sample 5204201 | NCBI WGS metagenome assembly WBZS01 (sample SAMN12344357, study PRJNA552823) | activated sludge metagenome | biome: Activated sludge suspended growth; feature: Nitrification reactor; material: Wastewater; isolation source: activated sludge from nitrification reactor of wastewater...
CACCGACTACGGCACACCGACTTTCTCCGACGGCGTGACGCTGAACCCCGACGGCACGATCACCGTTCCGCCTGGCGTCACGAGCTTCTCGGTCACCGTGCCGACGACCCAGGACACGATCGATGAGGCCGACGAAACGGTCCCGCTGACCGTTGGCGGTGTCACCGCCACGCCGGCAATTGCTGATGACGACAGCACGCCGACCGTCACTTCGGTCGAACCCGGCCAGCCGGGGGTTGCCGATGACTCCGTCACCGAGGGCTCGCCGCTGACTTACAACGTCAGCCTGAGCAACCCGTCGGCCACGCCGACGACGCTGAGCTTCAAGCTCGGCGGCGGCACCGCTTCGTCCACCGACTACGGCACACCCACCTTCTCCGACGGCGTCACGCTGAACCCCGACGGCACGATCACCGTGCCGGCCGGCGTTACCCACTTCTCCGTCAGCGTGCCGACCCTGGTCGACAACGTCTACGACCCGGCCGAAACCCTGCCGCTGACCATCGGCGGCAAGGACGCCACCGGCACCATCACCGACGGTGATCCGCCCAAGGTCGATCACATCACCGGCGGCCAGGTCACCGAGGGCTCGCCGCTGCAATACGCGGTCACGCTCGACCGCCCGTCGACCACCGCAACCACCTTTGCCTTCAAGCTCGGCGGTGGCTCGGCCGCTGCCGACGACTACGGCACGCCGACCTTCTCCGACGGCGTGACCTTCAATGCGGCCAATGGCACGGTCACCGTGCCGGCCGGGGTCAGCCACTTCACTGTCAGCGTGCCGACGGTGGTCGACAAGACCTACGAGGGCAACGAGACCCTGCCGCTGACCGTGGGCGGCCAGAGCGCCGACGGCACCATCGTCGACAGCGATGGCGTGCCGACGGTCAAGACGGTCGAGGTCTTCGCCCCCGGCCCGGCCGATGACGCAGTGGTTGAAGGCCAAGGCCTGGTCTACAACGTCACGCTGTCCAACGCCTCGGCGCTGTCAACAAAGCTCAGCTTCAGCCTGGGTGGCGGCACCGCGTCGGCCGTCGACTACGGCACGCCCAGCTTTACCAACGGCGTGACGCAAAACCCCGACGGCAGCCTGAACGTACCGGCCGGCGTGACCGCGTTTTCGGTCAAGCTGTCGACTGTGGACGACACCACCTACGAGGGCCCGGTCAACGAGACCGTGCCGCTGACGGTCGGCGGCGTCGGCGCAAGCGGCCAGATCATCGACAACGACCACGCCCAGCCCAGCGTCTCCACGCCGGCACTGGCGGCGGTTTCCGAAGAGGGCCTGATCGGCGGCAACCAGGACGCCACCGGCACGCCCGGCGACAGTACCGACGCGCGCTCGGCCACCGGCCAACTGGCGATCACCGACGCCGACAGCAGCCGCTTCAACATCACCCTGTCTGCACCGACAGTGGCGCTGACCTCGGGCGGCGTGGCAGTGACCTGGACCGGCGGCGCGCCGGGTACCGACCTGGTCGGCCAGGCGGCGGGCATAGAGGTGCTGCGCGTCCACATGACCGACACCGGCGCCTATACGGTGACGCTGTCGGCGCCAGTCGACCATGCGGTCACCGGCGCGGAAGACGTCAGAAACCTGGCCTTTGGCCTGGCGGTCAGCGACGGCAACACGCCGACCGTCAACACCGTGCTCAACGTCGCGATCGAGGACGATGCGCCCAGGCTGGCCGACCAGACCCAACTGGTGCAGGCGCCGGCGCAGAACACCAACCTGGTGATCACCATCGACGTCTCGGGTTCCACCAGCGGCTGGAATGCCAGCGGCACCGACCTCATCATCAACGACTTGAAGTCCGCGGCCAAGGCCTTGATCACGCAGTACGACAGCCTGGGCGATGTGAAGGTGTTCCTGTCGACCTTTGCCGGCAGCGGCACTCAAGTCAGCGGCGGCTGGGTCACCGCCAGCCAGGCCAAGACCCTGATCGATGGCCTGCAGTCAGGCGGCAGCACTTACTACACCCAGGGGCTGCGCCTGGCCGAGACCGCCTTCAATTCCACCTACGCGCCGCAGTCGATTGCCGGGGCCAGGAACGTTTCGCTGTTCCTGGCCGATGGCGGCCCCTACGACACGCTGGTCACCAGCACCGGCCAGCCCAACGCCGAAGGTGCGGCGTGGCTGTCGTACGTCAAGGCCAACCAGATGCAGTCGTTTGCGCTGGGCACTGAAGACGGCACCCAGGGCAGTGCGCTGACCCAACTGAACACGATTGCCTACGACGGCCAGAAAGGCGTCGACATGGACGCCATCGCGGTGGCCAGCTCGCACGACCTGACCAGCACCATCCTGGCCGCCGCCGCGCTGCCGGCCCTCGGCACGCTGGGCATCGGCGGTGCGGCGGGCACTGGCATTGGCGCCGACGGCCTGGGCGGCGTGGTCAGGTTCTCGATCGATGGCGTGACCTACAACGGCGACGGCAGCAAGTCCGGCGGCAGCTCCGGGAGCTGGAACGCGCAAACCCACGAGTGGACGGTACACACCGCCAAGGGTGGCACGCTGGTCATCGACATGGACGACGGCCACTACAGCTACCAGGCCAGCTTCACCGCTGGCGCCTACCAGGAGGGTCTGGCGTTCACGCTGAAGGACCGTGACGGCGACAGCGCCAGCGCGACGCTGACGCTGGACGCCACGCGGATGGTCAACTACGCGCCGCTGCCGCTGTTCGACACGGTCGAGACGCTGCCGATGGCGGCCAGCACCTCGACCGCGCAAAGCGGCTGGACCGCACTGTCGCTGCTGGGCATGCACGCCAACGCCTCGGGCGAAGGCGCGTTCAGTGACCCGAACAGCGGCGCCTCGCTGCACGGCGTGGCGGTCACCGCGGCGTCAAGCAGCAACGGCAAGTGGCAGGTGCTGTCCAACGGCACCTGGACCAACCTCGGCACGGTCAGCGAAAGCCACGCGCTGTTCGTTGCCGCCGACGCCTCGCTGCGCTTTGTCGCCAACGCCGGCTACACCGGCAAGCCCGGCGGCCTGACCGTCGCGCTGGTCGACGACACCAGCCAGGCCCACACCGGCGACTGGCTCGACGTCAGCGCCGCCGGCCGCGGCGGCCAGAGCGCGTTCAGCGCCGGGTTGGTCAACATCAGCTCGGGCAAGGCGATCGTCAACACCATCGTCGAAGGCGGCGACTTTGACGCCGCGCACCACTGGACCTTCACCAACGGCGGCACCTACTTGAGCAGCGGTGCCTATTCAGACGGCGTGGGGCCGTCCAGACTGACCAGCGGCCCATTCGGCACCGCCACCGCCAACGCCACCGACTGCTCGGCCACCGAGTTGCGCGTGCAGACCGACCAGAGCCAGATCCAGTCCATTGGCGACCACCCGAACAGCTACGGCCGGGCCACCGAGGCCATCGTCGCGGTGCGCGATACCACGCTGCACCTCGAACAGGGCGACGCCCTCACGGTCGCCTTCGACGCCCGGCAGGTCAACGCGCTGAGCTATGGCAGCAGCGTCAAGTGGGTGTTGCTCGACAGCGCAGGCCACCAGGTGGCCGATGTCAGCGGCTGGTACTCCACCGGCGGCAGCGGCACCGCCGGCGGCACCACGCTGGGCAGCAGCTACGCCACCTACAGCGGCAGCTACAGCCACAACCTGCCTACCGGCGACTACAAGCTGGCGCTGCTGTGGCACGGTGATGCCAACACCAGTACGCTGGACGGCAGCACCGCGGCGCGCGAGATCTTCATTGACCGGGTCTATGTGTCAGACGACGTGATCCAGGGCACCAGCGGTAACGACCTGATTCAGGTCAACGCCGCCGACACCCACCACGACCAGGTGCTGCTCGGCGCGGCCGGCAACGACACGCTGATCGGCGGCGCGGGCAACGATGCGCTGACCGGTGGCAGCGGTGCCGACGTCTTTGCCTGGCGGCTGGCCGACAGCGGGACCGCCGGCCACCCGACGATCGACACCGTGAAGGACTTCGACATCGCCACGCCGAATAACGGCGGCGACACGCTCGACCTGCGCGACCTGCTCGGCAACACCGGTGCGGGCCAGAGCATGGACAAGCTGCTGGCCTGCCTGGAAGTCGACACCCAGTCGCAGCCGGGCAGCACGGTGCTGCATGTCAGCACCAGCGGCGGCTTCACCAATGGCCAGTTCGTCGCCGGTGCCGAAGACCAGCGCATCGTGCTCGAAGGCGTCGACCTGCGCTCGGCACTGGCCCTGGGCGCCAACGCCGGCGACGACCAGGTGCTGCAGGAACTGCTCAACCGCAACAAGCTGGATGTGGGTGGGTAGCTGATGGCGCACTCAAGTCCGACCAATCACAACCGATAAGCACGCCATGCCCTACGCCGTCCGCAACCTCAAAGGCGAGATCGTCAGCCTGCACCGCTACGACCCCGGAGTGGGCGACGAGTTGCCCGCCGACCATCCGCAGGTCCGTGAATTCCTCGGCCTGGATGCCGTCGATGGCATGACTTCGATCGACGAAGACTTCGGCCGACTCGATGCCGATTTCATCCGCGTGCTGGAAGACGTGATCGATGCCATGGTCAGCCGCAACATGCTCAACATCACCGACCTGCCGGAAAGCGCGCAGACCAAGCTGTTCGCGCGCAAGAGCTTCCGCGACCGTCGGCCCAAGAGCGCACTCGACCTGTTCAAGCCGAGCATTTACGGCGATGTGATCTAAGTGGGCTGGTCAGGCAACGCCATCCCGGGCGCGCGCGCCTGACCGGCATTCCCAGCGGCGCGGCACGCGGTGCTCCACATCGTGTCAGCGCGCCTGGCCTGCCGCGCGCGCGGACGGTCGATCGGCCGCTGGCTGCTGCATGGCGCCATGCTGGCCCTGCTGTGCGCGGCGGCACTGCTCAGCCCACCGAGCCGGGCCTGGGACCGTGCCGTGCTGCGCAGCGCCGCGCAACGCCTGGGCCCAGGCGCGCTGGCCGCGCTGCCGGACCTGCAGGCCTTGCTGACCGACGCGCGCAGCGCCGAGGTGGCGCAGCGGCTGGCGATGGTGAATGACTTTTTCAACCAGCACGTGGCCTACGCCAGCGACCTCGACGTCTGGGGCCAGGACGACTACTGGGCCACGCCGCTGCAGACGCTGGCCATGGCGCGCGGCGACTGCGAAGACTTCGCCATCGCCAAATACGCCGTGCTGTTGGCCACCGGCACCGCACCCGAGCGGCTGCGCCTGGTTTACGTGCGTGCCCGACTGCCCGACCAAAGCGCGCCAATTGCCCACATGGTGCTGGCCTACACGCCAACACCCGGTGCCGAGCCGTTGATTCTGGACAGCCTGCAGCCACAGGTGCTACCGGCCGCGCGCCGACCCGACCTGACCCCGGTGTTCAGCTTCAGCAGCGCCGGCCTGTGGCAAGGCATTGCCGGCGCGACTGCCGGCGACCCGATGGCCCGCCTGTCACGCTGGCGCGATGTCTGGTCCCGCATCCGCGCCGAGGGCCTGCCCTGACGTCGGATGAACGATGAACGTCCCGCTGGTTGCGGGACATGAACGATGAAAACACGCGACCTGCGCATGCCAAGGCCTTTTGTTCATTTTTCATCTTTCATCTTTCATCGAGAGATACCGATGAATAGCCAATCACGCCCGTCCCGCGCACACCACGGTCGCTTCCTCATCATTCATCGTTCATCGTTCATTTGCGAAGCCTGGAGCCGTCCATGACCCTGACCCGACGCGTGGCGTTGTTCATCGCCGCGGCGCTGCTGCTGGCGCTGGGCGCGGCGCTGCTGGTGCAGACGCTGGCCGCGCGCCAGGCGGTGCAGCAGCAGCAGGACATGCGCAACCGCGACACCGCGGCGTCGCTGGCGCTGGCGCTGTCGCAGCAGGCGGGCGACCCAGCGGCGCTGCAGGCGGTGGCGGCGGCGCAGTTCGACCTGGGCCACTACCGCCGCATCGCACTGCGCGGCAGCGACGGCAAGCTGCTGATTGACCTGCAGCAGGCCGCGCCCGAAGCACGCGCGCCCGGCTGGTTCATGCAGGCGCTGCCGCTGGCCACCGCGCCGGGCAGCGCGCTGGTGTCTGCCGGCTGGCGCGAGCTGGGAACACTGGAAGTCGAGGCCCACACCGCCTGGGCGCACGAGGCGCTGTGGCATGCCTGCGCGCGCACCGCGGCGCTGCTGTCGGCGCTGGCGCTGGTCGCCGCGTCGCTGGCCGCAGCGCTGTTGCGGCTGTGGTTGCAGCCGTTGGCCACCACCGTGGCCCAGGCGCAGGCGCTGGAACAAGGCCGCTTCGTGCAGGCACCGCTGCCGGCGCTGCCCGAGTTGCGCCACCTCACGCGCAGCATGAACACCACCGTCGGCCGGCTGCGCGAAATGTTTGCCCAGTTCGCGCTGCAGGTCGCCTACCTGCAACGCCAGTCGCAACTCGATGGCCCCACCGGCTTGCCACTGCGCCAGCAGTTCATGCAGCGACTGGCCCAGGCGCTGGGCGTGCCCGAGCCGTTGGGGCCGGCACTGCTGCTGGCGCGCATCTGCAATCTCGAAGGCCTGAACGACCGGCTGGGACGCGCCGGCACCGACGCACTGTTGCAGCAAGTGGCGCAAGCCATCCAGGAGTTGCTGGCCGACGACCCCGACGCCAGCGCCTGCCGACTGGTCGGCGGCGACTTCGCGCTGCTGTTGCCACTGCCCGGCCTGGCCGGCGAGCGCATGCCGGCACTGCGCGCCCGACTCGACGCCCTGCTGGCACCGCTGGGCGCGACCGGCGCACTCGCGGCGGTCGACCGGCTGACTGCCAGCGATGCAGACACCGCGCTGCTCGACGCGCTGGTGCTGCTCGACAGCGCCGAGGCCGACGGCCAGCCGGAATGGCGCCCGCGCAACGCGGTACACAGCGGCACGGCCGACTTTTCGCCCTGGCGCGCGCGCATCGACGACGCGCTGGCGGCGCAGCGCGTCAAGCTGGCCGAGTACCCGGTGCAGGATGCCCGCGGTGGCCTGCTGCACCTGGAGTGCCCGCTGCGCCTGCAGCTTGACCCGCTGGGCGAATACCTGCCGGCAGCGCACTGGTTGAGCGTGGCGCGCCGCTGCGACCGCCTGGCGGCACTCGACGCCGCGGCGGTGCGGCTGGCGCTGTACGCGATTGCGCTCGACCGCCGCCCGCGCGCGGTCAATATTGCGTTGTCGTCGCTGAGCGACGCCGGCTTCGTTGCCCGGGTGTCCGCCAGCCTGAACAGCGCCGGCGATGCCGCGCATCAGTTGTCGATCGAATGGATGGCCGAGGCGCGTGGCAACGACGCGGCGCTGGCCGCCGCCGCGGCATGGGCGCCCAGCGGCGTGCGGCTGGGCGTCGAGCACGCCGGCGGCGCGCCGGAAATGCTGGTCGCGCTGCGCGACTCGGGGCTGAGCTTCGTCAAGGTCGACGCCCGCCACCTGCGCGGCGCCGCCGGCAGCCAGGCGGTGCAAGCCTACGCGCGCAGCCTGGTCGGGCTGATCCACCTGCTGGGCCTGCAGGCGGTGGCCGAAGGCATTGACCGTGTCGAAGACCTGGCCGTGCTGTGGTCGCTGGGCTTTGACGGCGCCACCGGCAGCGCACTGGCGCCGCCGCGCCGCCACCACCGCCGCAGCCGCCGGCGCCGCCCTCACCCGCCCCGGCGCCGCCCAAACCGGCGGCGCATGACCTGCATTGATTGGGTGAGAGGCTGAGAGTTTTTCGATCATGCCCGCTCACCACCCCAAAACGCAGCCGCTGCTCCTGCCGACCACGACTTCGAAGTTGATCTGGAGACCGCTGGTGCACTCGGCCGAAACTCCCGCCCGACACGGCTGCGCGCAGCCTTTGCGTCGCACGAGGGTGTACGATATACACATCGAGAATGTAGATCTTCGAGTAAGCAATGCAAGTCGCAAAGTGGGGCAATAGCTTGGCCGTTCGCCTTCCCGCCGCGGTTGTCGAGGCGCTTGATCTGAAGCCCGGAGACAACATCGACATTTACGTCAGAGGTGATCGTTCCTTTGCTATCGAGAAGGCACCGGGCGCGCGTGACCTGCTGGCCAGAATACGCAAGTACCGCGGTCGGCTGCCGTCCGATTTCAAGTTCGATCGCGTACAAGCCAATGAGCAGCGGTGAGGACTTCCTCGACACCAATGTAGTGCTCTATCTGCTGTCGGCGGACCCAGCCAAGGCCGACAGGGCAGAAGAATTTCTCGCCGCTGGGGGGGCGATCAGCGTCCAGGTTCTGAACGAGTTTGTAGCGGTCGCTTCGCGCAAGCTGCGCATGTCGTGGGTCGAAATCCGCGAAGTGCTGGCCCAGGTCCGAGCCGTCTGCGCGGTCGAGCCAGTGACCATCGAGACGCACGAACGCGCCCTGCGGTTGGCCGAGCGCTATGGCATATCGATCTACGATGCGCTCATCGTCTCGGCAGCGTTGCTGGCGAATTGCAAGACACTTCATTCGGAAGACATGCAGGACGGCCAGGTGATCGAACGACAGTTGACGATTCGCAATCCGTTCACCACATCGTGAACTGCCCGAAGTGCGGCATGTGGACTGTCCCTGGCGTGGCGTTCTGACCGTCAGCTGCGTGGTGATGAAGTCGGCTACATGGCTGTCGCCAATGGGACGCCGCGGGTTGATGACGACCCGCATCGCCTCTCTATAGAGCCGCCGGTCGGCGCCGCGGGCGAGTTGCATGGGCGCGCGCGCGGTCTTGGCAGCAGTCGGTCGCGACTTGCACTGACTTTGGCGCCGTGCGCCAGCGACCGCCGCAGTGTCCCTGGCGCATGCCAAGGTTGATGCGCGCCCCACCCCGCGCGCTCAACGCCCCAGTTCACCCAGGTAGGCCTCGCGCGCCTGCAGCGCGGTGTCGGTGAAGTCCGAGAACACGCCGTCCACCCCCAGACGGTAGAACTGCAGGTACTCGGCCTTCGGGTCGCCGTTGTAGTCGGCGGTCAGGCGCCGCTTTTCATTGCGGAAGGTGTAGGCGTGGACAAACAGGCCGGCGGCGTGGGCATCGCTGAGCAGCGTGGTCGGCGCCTGCGAGGTCGCGTCGTTGAGGTTGGTCTTGCCGTCGCCGTTGATGTCCTTCAGGTTGCCGGCGGCGTCCAGCGTGCCCTTGACCGGCACGATGTACGGCTTCCACGGGCCGATGCCGTCGGCATAGGTCTTGATTTCGGCCAGCCCGGCACGCGTGACCATGGCGCTGAACAGCCGGGTGTCGCCGGCCAGCGTCCAGTCGTAGGGGCGGTCGAAGGGCGCGGCGAAAGTCAGCGCGCCGGTTTTCAGGTCGTAGTCGTCGGCGTCGATCAACTGCACCATGCGCGTGTTCAGGCCCTTGCTGCGCATCTCTTTCAGGCTGCTGGGCTCAAAGCTCTGCACAAAGATAGGCGCGGTCTTGCTGTTCCAGCCGGCGGCGTTGATCAATGCGATCAGCCTGTCTTCCAGCGGCAGGCCCAGCGCGCGGTGGTAGCTGGGGTTCTTGGTTTCGGGGTAGACCGCGATGCTGCGGCCCAGCGCGGCCGACTGCGCCTTGACCAGGTCGATGATTTCCTGAAACGTCACCACCGGGTACTGGCCGTTGTACTGCTGTGGACGCTCGGCGTCGGTCGAGATGCCGCCCAGGGTCTTGATTTCGGCCAGCGTGAAGTCGTGGGCGAACCAGCCGGTCTGCTTCTCGCCGTCAACCAGCCAGTCGACGCGCTTGCGTGACGCGAACTCGGGGTGGCTGGCGACGTTGGTGCTGATCGCCAGGTTGGGGTCGTGGCGCGCAATCAGCACGCCGTCCTTGGTGCTGATCAGGTCGGGCTCGATGGCGTCGGCGCCAAGCTCGATCGCCTTTTGGTAGGCCGGCAGCGTCTCTTCGGGCAGGTAGCCCGACGCGCCGCGGTGCGCCACCACCAGCGGTTGCTTGCCGTCCAGGGTCAGATACGACCCGGCGCTGCTGCCGCAGGCCGACAGCCAGGCGGCGGAGGTCGCGGCCAACACCAGCCACGCCGAGGACAAAAGCTGTCTGCGTTTCATGCGGTCTCTCCTGATTGCGGGTGGGCGATCTTGCGCCCATGCCGTGTCGGGCGCATGACAGGGGGCCATTGCGCCGCGCCTGTCATGCGGTGGTCACTGCAAGGTCACCGCAGCGTCATTGCGCCTGCCTACAGTCGCGGCCAAAGTTGACCCGGAGGACACCCGCATGAACTTTCCCCGTTGGCCACTGGCCGTACTGGCCAGCGCCGCGCTGCTGGCCTGCAGCAGCGATGGCGGCAGCCCCACGCCCACGCCGGCCGCGACGACTAAGAACGTGCTGTTTTTTCTGGGCGACGGTTTCGGCATGGTGCCGATGACCGCGGCGCGCATCTACGCCGCTGGCGAGGACGGCGATCTGACGATTGACACCTTCCCCGAGACCGCCTTCGTCAAGACCTATTCCAACGACGCGCAGGTGACCGACAGCGCGCCGTCGATGTCGGCCTACATGACCGGCGTGAAGATGAACAACGAGGTCGTCTCGATGTCGGCCGACACCCAGGCCGCCGATGCCTCGGGCAAGGCCTACCTGAGCGGTGCCGACAGCACCTGCCCGGCCTCTGGCAACGGCCACGCGGTGACCACGCTGCTTGAGCTGGCCAAGGCCGCCGGCCGCGGCACCGGCGTGGTCACCACCACCCGGGTGACCCATGCCACGCCGGCGGCGACCTATGCCCACCTGTGCCACCGCGATGGCGAAAACACCATCGCCGCGCAACTGGTGCCGGGCGGCGGTGGCTACAACAGCAAGCTGGGCGACGGCGTCGACGTGGTGCTGGGCGGCGGCTGGCAGCACTTCCTGCCCAAGGGCGACGCCAAGGGCTCCAGCCGCAGCGACGGCCGCAACCTGGTCAACGAGCTGACCGTCCAGGGCTACCGCGTGGCCTACGACGCCGCCGCGCTGGCCGCGGTGCCGGCGACCACGGCCAAGCTGATCGGCCTGTTCAACAAAAGCCACATGAGCTTCGACCTTGACCGCTCGACCACCGCCGAGCCCAGCCTGGCCGAGATGACGACCAAGGCGATGGACCTGCTGGCCAAGAACGGCAAAGGCTGGTTTCTGATGGTCGAGGGCGGCCGCATCGACCAGGCCCTGCACCCGACGCTGGCGCGCAAGGCGTTGCAGGACGCCAGGGCCTTTGACGAGGCGATTGCCGCGGCCATCGCCAAGGTCAAGCAAACCGACCCCGAGCTGAAGAACACGCTGATCGTCGTCACCGCCGACCACGACCACACGCTGGTGCTTAACGGCTACGCCGCGCGCACCGGCAAGACCACCGACGCCAACCCCGGCATCCTGGGCCTGATGCGCGACTACAGCGACCCGAGCAAGCCGGCGCTGGACGCCGACGGCGTGCCCTTCACCACGCTGGTGTTTGGCAACGGCGAAAACCGCCCGGCCGGCAAGCGCGGCAGCTTCAGCGCGCTGACCGACGAAGTGGTGTTCGGCAAGGACTACCACCAGGAGGCGGCGATTCCGATGCCCGCCGGCAGCGAAACCCACGGCGGCGCCGACGTCTTTCTCGGCGCGATGGGGCTGGGCGCCGAGCAGTTCCACGGCGTGCTGGACAACACCCTGGTCTTCACGCTGGTGAAGAACGCCGCCGGACTCTGACGCCGCCACCGCTGAACACCACCATGGGTACCTCGATGACCAACCCCACCCGCATCCACCGCCGCGCCACCGCGCTGGCCGCCGCGCTGGCGCTGCTGTCGGCCACCGCCGCGCACGCCGATGGCGAGGCCAGGAACGTGATTTTCTTTCTCGGCGACGGCATGGGCCCGGTGACCACCACCGCCACCCGCATCTGGCGCGTCAAGGAAGAAGGCGCGCTGACCATGGACACGCTGCCGTACACCGCGCGCATCAAGACCTATTCGCTCGACGCGCAAACCACCGACAGCGCGCCGTCGATGGCCGCCTACATGACCGGCGTCAAGCAACGCAACGACGTCATCAGCATGGACGGCACCACCGTCGCACTGCCGTACAAGCCGACCAAGGACGCCGCCACCAGCGTCAACAACGCGGTCAACCACTGTCCGGCCAGCGGCAACGGCGCGGCGTCGACCACGCTGCTTGAAGCGGCAGTCGCGCAAGGCAAGGCCACCGGCGTGGTGACCACCGCGCGGCTGACCCACGCCACGCCGGCCGCCACCTATGCCCACATCTGCCACCGCGACGCCGAGTACGACATCGCGCGCCAGGCGGTGCCCGGCGGCGCCGGCTTCAACCCGGCGCTGGGCGCCGGCATCGACGTGCTGCTCGGCGGCATCAGCTCGTACTGGGTTCCCTACGACGCCGCCGCCCGGCGCGGCCGGCCCGATGGCCGCAACCTGGTCGCCGAGCTGCAGGCCAGGGGCTACACCGCGGTCAACGACCTGGCGTCGCTGAACGCCGCGCCAACGGCAGCAGGCAGCAAGCTGATCGGCCTGTTCGACCAGGCGCTGACCCAGGGCCACATGTCCTACGAGCTCGACCGCGACCCGGCCAAGGAGCCCAGCCTGGCGCAGATGACCACCAAGGCGATCGACCTGCTGGCCAACAACGGCAAGGGCTTTTTCCTGATGGTCGAAGGCGGCCGCATCGACCACGCGCTGCACGGCACCAACGCGGCGCGCGCGCTGGCCGACACCGCGGCGTTTGACGACGCCATCAAGGCCGCGCTGGACAAGGTCAAGACCTTTGACCCGACGCTGGCCAACACGCTGGTGGTGGTCACCGCCGACCACGACCACACCCTGGCCTTCAATGGCTACGGCAAGCGCGGCAGCAACATCCTGGGTTTGAACGTCAGCTACACCAGCGGCCAGCCCAGCAAGGACGCCAACGGCCTGCCCTACACCACGCTGGTGTTCGGCAATGGCGCCAACCGGCCCGATACCCGCGGCACGCTGGACGCGGCGACGGTGACGAACAAGGACTACCTGCAGGAAGTGGCCATCCGCCGCGGCGGGCCGGGCTCGGAAACCCACGGCGGTGGCGACGTGATGCTGTTTGCCGCCGGCGCCGGCGCCAAGACCTTCAAAGGCACGCTGGACAACACGCGCGTGTTTGGCCTGGTCAAGGCCGCGGCGGGGTATTGACGGTGGCCGCGCAACCCGGATGGCGCGGCATCGCGCCGGTCGGCCGTCGCCACGCAACAACCGCACCGCCAGCGCCGCCGCGTCGGCGTCGCCTGCGCCGGCTGCTGACCTTGCTGGCGCTGCTGCCGTGGGTGCTGGCGGCAGCGGCGAGCCCAACGGCGCCGCGCCTGCCCGACCTCGATGCCCTGGTCGCTTACCAAACCCGGCAGGTACTGGCCTCGGGCGTGACCCGGGTCGAGACCTGGCAAGAGCACTTGGTGCGCCGCGGCGACCGGGTGTGGACCGAGCGCGTGCTGCCGCCGCAGGCGCCGCGCCACGCCGACGCCGCGCCCGACCACGCCGCGCACAAGCACTTTGACTACGCCCGCGCCGCCCGGCTGCTGAGCCGAGAGGCCGGCGGCGGCGTGGACCTGCGCTTCATCGACACCGAACACCGCGTGGCGGTCAGCGTGCCGGCGGCCGAATTTGGCGCCGTCGGCTTTGACGGCCGCTGGGACGCCGCGGCCAGCCTGGTGCCGCCGTCGCTGGTCGAGCGGCTGCCGGCCGAAGATTCAAGCGCCGACGCCGCGGCCCAGCCAGGCGCTGTCGGCAGGCGCGGCGCGGTTGCGCAGGGCGCGCGCTGGCGGGTACAAAAGGTCGGCGACTGGACGCACCGCGTGCTGTGGTCCGACGCGCAGCAGCTTGCGCTGCGCATCGAATCACGGCGCGCCGACGGCAGCTTCGAGCGCACGGTCGTCGCCACGCCGCAGGCCCCGCGCGCCGCCGCGGCGCTGCCGTGGCGCGACCTGACGTCGTACACCACGCGGCAGTACGACGATTTTCTGGATTGACGCTTCGCGCCGCCTCAGTGATGTTCAGGCCGGCGGCACGGCTGGGAATTTCGACTTACGCAAAGAGCAGCCGCGCAGACTGGCCTTGTGCGGTCAACAGCGCGACCGCCTGCCGGTCGAAGCTGACCAGGGTTTCGCCGCCAAGCCACTGGCCTTCAAAGGCGATAACGCCGTCGGCAAAGTCACCGCCGGATTCCAGCAGTTGCAGCCCGGCCTCGACCGCCGGCCGGTTGCATTGGACCTTGGCCGCGCCGGCCAGCGCGCGCACCGCGCTGACCACGTCGGCAGCGCTCAGGCGGTACAGCCGCCGCAGCACCCAGACCAATTCGCACCACGTGGGCAGGGTGACGGCAATCAACTCCGCCTCGCTCAGCACCTGGGCGGCAACGCGGGCCTGCGCCGGGTCATCAGCGACCACGGCGCGCACCAACACGTTGGCGTCGACGGTGAGCCTCACTCCCGGGCCGTCGCTGCGGTCCAGCCCTGGGCGGCGGCTTCGTTGATGTCGTCGATGCTGGCCACCTTGGCGCTGCGCCCGGCCAGCAGGCCGATGAAGTCGCCGATTTGGCCGTTTGCCCTGGCCGCCTTGATGACCCCTTTGCCGCCGGGCAGCAGGTCAAGCTCAATCTTGTCACCCGGCCCTATGCCCAGGTGCTGCAGCACGTCCTTGCGAAAAGTGACTTGGCCGCGGGCAGTGACGGTCAGGGTGGTCATGGTTCGGCTGCGAAACGATGGGGAAGGTCGGCCAATGTAATGCAATTTCGCCTTACGGATGACCATTCCGACATGACCACACCGAGGAATGCGTCAGAACGTCTCCCAATCGTCGCCGCCGCCGTCTGCCGCCTTGGGTGGGCTGGACGCCGCCTTGGGTGCGGCGGGCGCGGCGGGTTTGGGGGGAGCCGCCGCCGCGGCCGGGCTGGACGGCGCGCGCGGTGCGGCCGGCGCCGGCTTGGCCGCTGCGGCTGGGGCGGCACCGCGGCTGGGCGCGCGCGACGCGGCCGTTGACCGCGCGGTGTCGCGAGGCAAAGCCGCCATGGCGCCACCGCCGCCGAGCTTGAAGGTTCCCACCGCCGCCACCAGCGCCTGCGCCTGCTGCTTCAGGCTTTCGGCAGCGGCGGCACTTTGTTCAACCAACGCGGCGTTTTGCTGCGTCACCTGGTCCATTTGCGTCACCGCTTCGCCAACTTGCTGCACGCCGCGGCTTTGCTCGTCGCTGGCGGCGGTGATTTCGCCGACGATGTCGGTCACGCGCTTGATCGCGGCAACGATTTCTTCCATCGTCCTGCCGGCCTGGTCGACCAGGCCGGTGCCCTCTTCCACCCGCTCGACGCTGGTGGTGATCAAGCCCTTGATCTCCTTGGCCGCGTCGGCGCTGCGGTGGGCCAGCGTGCGCACCTCGCCGGCGACCACCGCAAAGCCGCGGCCCTGCTCGCCGGCGCGCGCGGCCTCGACCGCCGCGTTCAGCGCCAGGATGTTGGTCTGGAAGGCGATGCCATCGATCACGCCAATGATGTCGGCAATGCGGCGCGACGAGTCATTGATGCCCTTCATCGTGCCCACCACCTGGGCCACCACCTCGCCGCCCTGCACCGCCACGGTCGACGCATTCATTGCCAATTGGTTGGCCTGCTTGGCGTTGTCGGCGTTGTTGCGCACGGTCGACGACAGCTCGTCCATCGTCGCCGCGGTCTGCTGCAGCGCGCTGGCCTGCTCTTCGGTGCGCTGGCTCAGGTCGGCGTTGCCCTGGGCAATTTGCGTGCTGCCGGTGGCCACGCTGTCGGCGTTGGCGCGCACGCTGCCGACCACGCCGGCCAGCGCGTCGCGCATGCGCGCCACGCTGGCCATGGTGCTGCTGGTGTCGCCGGGGCGCAGCGTCACCGGCGAGCCGAGGTCGCCGTCGGCCACGCGCTGCACGGCCTGGCTCAGCTCGTCGGGTTCGGCGCCGAGTGCGCGGGTGATGCGCCGCGTCACCAGCCAGGCCAGGCCCACCGCCAACGCCACCGCCAGCACCGAGGCCGCCGCCATGATGGCCTCGGCCAGGCGCGCGGCGTCCACCGCGGCGTCCTTCTCACGCCGCGCCACGTCCACTTCGTACTTCATCAGCTTGGCGATGGCGGCGTTCAGCGCCGGCGCCAGTTTGGCAACCGCGCCGTTCTCGATCGCGCGCGCGTCGTCGGCCTTGCCGGCCTCGATGGCCGCCAGCATCGGCAGCATGCCCTGCGCGGTGTAGGCCTTGCGCGCCGCGTCGCTGGCATCGGCGAGTGCCTTTTCCTCGCCGTCCATGCGGGTGGCCATGTAGTCGGCCCAGGTCTTGTCCATGCGGACGTTGTTGTCCTTGACCTCAGCCACCCGCTTGGCCACATGGTCGGCTGCCGGGTTGACCACCGCGTCGAGCAGGATCATCCGGTTGCGGGTGGTCAGGTACTGGATTTCGCCGATCGCGTGTACCGGCTCCAGCCGGTCGGCGTACATCGTCTGCAGGTTGGCGGTGCTCAGCCGCATGGCCCAGACGGCGATCGCCGAGACCACGATCAGCAACAGCGCCAGCGCGCCAAAGTTAAGCCCCAGGCGTCGGGCCACGGTCATTGAGGGGTGGTTCATGGTTGACTCACTTCCATAGAGGTTCCGGGCCGGCGCAAGGTCGCTTCACGCCGGCAACGCCGGTAGATCGGCAGCCGGCAGCGGACACTGGAGTGCCTGGCCGCCTTGGCAAGGCGGCGACGTGCAATCTGCCCCTCGATTTCGCGGTAAACCGCTTTGGCGCGGCGTGCAAATTCGCACGCAAAAGGCACCCACTTCGATCCATTTCAGTGCACCACGACCGGGCGTGGCGCGCGCACCTTGCGGGGCCTAAAACTCTTCCCAGCTCTCGGCAGCGCTTTCGGTCGCTTGAGCGGTCGCCGCGGGCTTTGCGCCGGCAAGCGGCGCGGCGCGCCCCAACGGGGCCCTGGCGGCGCTGGCCGAGCCGCCGGCCTTGGCCGCTCGGGCCGGTGCCCTGCCCGGCCTGCGCGGCGCCACCGGACGCTGCGCGGCGCGTGCGGTCGCTGCCGTGGCTGGTGTCGGGGCCAGCCGTGCGTCGCTGCCCAGACTGAAGGCGCCCACCGCCGCCACCAGCGCCTGCGCCTGTTGCTTCAGGCTGGCCGCCGCGGCGGCGCTTTGCTCGACCAGTGCGGCGTTTTGCTGCGTCGCCTGGTCCATTTGCGACACCGCCTGGCCAACCTGCGCCACGCCACGGCTTTGCTCGTCGCTGGCGGCGGCGATTTCGCCGACGATGTCGGTCACGCGCTTGATCGCGGCGACGATTTCTTCCATCGTCCTGCCGGCCTGGTCAACCAGACTGGTGCCTTCTTCCACCCGCTCGACGCTGGTGGTGATCAGCCCCTTGATCTCCTTGGCGGCGTCGGCGCTGCGGTGGGCCAGCGTGCGCACCTCGCCGGCGACCACCGCAAAGCCGCGGCCCTGCTCGCCGGCGCGCGCGGCCTCGACCGCCGCGTTCAGCGCCAGGATGTTGGTCTGGAAGGCAATGCCATCGATCACGCCAATGATGTCGGCAATGCGGCGCGACGAGTCATTGATGCCCTTCATCGTGCCCACCACCTGGGCCACGACCTCGCCGCCCTGTACGGCCACGGTCGACGCATTCATCGCCAGTTGATTGGCCTGCTTGGCGTTGTCGGCGTTGTTGCGCACGGTCGACGACAGCTGGCCCATCGTCGCCGCGGTCTGCTGCAGCGCGCTGGCCTGCTCTTCGGTGCGCTGGCTCAGGTCGATGTTGCCCTGGGCGATCTGCGTGCTGCCGGTGGCCACGCTGTCGGCATTGGCGCGCACGCTGCCGACCACCCCGGCCAGCGCGTCGCGCATGCGCGCCACGCTGGCCATGGTGCTGCGGGAATCGCCGGCGTGTACCGCCACCGGCGAGCCGAGGTCGCCATCGGCCACGCGCTGCACCGCCTGGCTCAGCTCGTCGGGTTCGGCGCCCAGCGCCAGGGTGATGCGGCGCGTCACCCGCCAGGCCAGGCCGACCGCCATGAACAGCGCAGTGGCGGCCAGCGCCAACACCGCCATCCGGGCCACGCCGGCGCGGTATAGCGCAGCGTCTTTTTCCTGCGCCGCGATGTCCAGTGCGAAGTCCATCAGCTTGTTCACCGCCGCGGCCAGCGGCGTGTTCAGCTTGGAGACCGGCCCGTCGACCAGCGCACGCGCTTCGTCCAGCTTGCCGGCCTGCACCGCCTGCATCGCCGGCTCCAGGCCCTGGCTGCGAAACGCCGCGCGCGCCACCGCGACGGCGTCGGCCAGGCGCTTTTCTTCGCTGTCCATGCGGGTGGCCATATAGGCCTCCCAGAGCTTGTCCATGCGCTCGGCGTTGGCCTTGAACTCGGTCGCGCGCCTGGCAACCGTTTCGGCGCTTGGGTTGAGCATGGCGTCGACCACCAGCACACGGTTGCGCGTGGTCAGCGCCTGCATCTGGCCGATCTCGTGCACCGGCCTCAATCGGTCCCTGTACATGGTTTCAAGGTCGGCGGTGGTCTCGCCCAGCGCCCACAACCCCAGCGCGGACACCGCCAGCAACACCAGCGCCAGCGCGCCAAAGGTCAGGCCCAGACTTCGGGCCACGGTCATTGATCGGGGGAGCATCTAAAACCTTTCAAACGCCTGTTCGGCAATGGGCAAGAAGACCTGGTTCGCCGCACAGTTGGCTGGCGGCAACAACGGTTCGGTCGCACGTTCAATGGCTGAAGCGGATCAGCCACGCCTCAGTCATCTCGGCCGTGCATGCTGCACGGCCAACGCACGGAAGGTGGTACCGGCCGGCTGGTCAGCCAGCCGCCCAGTCTTCAGAACTCTTCCCAGCTCTCGGCGCCGGAGGCAGCCGGCTGCGCCGCGGCGATGGCTTTCGGACTGGCGGCGGCCACCGCCGGCGCAGCGGTTCGCGCTAGCACGGAACTGGCTGCGCCGGCGCCCGGCCTGGCGCTGGTCGGGAGGGTGCGGTTCAGGGCGGAGCGGGCCGGCTTGGTGACCTGCCGCTGCGCCGGCGCAGACGCTGCCCCCGCCGCGGCCAGCCCGGCCGCGCGGTCGAGGGTAAAAGTGCCGACCGCCGCCACCAGCGCCTGCGCCTGTTGCTTCAGGCTGCTCGCCGCGGCGGCGCTTTGCTCGACCAGCGCGGCGTTTTGCTGCGTCGCCTGGTCCATTTGCGACACCGCCTGCCCAACCTGCGCCACGCCACGGCTTTGCTCGTCGCTGGCGGCGGTGATTTCGCCGACGATGTCGGTCACCCGCCTGATCGCGGCGACGATTTCCTCCATCGTCCTGCCGGCCTGGTCAACCAGGCCGGTGCCCTCTTCCACCCGCTCGACGCTGGTGGTGATCAAGCCCTTGATCTCCTTGGCCGCGTCGGCGCTGCGGTGGGCCAGCGTGCGCACCTCGCCGGCGACCACCGCAAAGCCGCGGCCCTGCTCGCCGGCGCGTGCGGCCTCGACCGCCGCGTTCAGCGCCAGGATGTTGGTCTGGAAGGCGATGCCATCGATCACGCCAATGATGTCGGCAATGCGGCGCGATGAGTCATTGATGCCCTTCATCGTGCCCACCACCTGGGCCACCACCTCGCCGCCCTGCACCGCCACGGTCGACGCATTCATTGCCAGTTGGTTGGCCTGCTTGGCGTTGTCGGCGTTGTTGCGCACGGTCGACGACAGCTGGCCCATCGTCGCCGCGGTCTGCTGCAGTGCGCTGGCCTGCTCTTCGGTGCGCTGGCTCAGGTCGATGTTGCCCTGGGCGATTTGCGTGCTGCCGGTGGCCACGCTGTCGGCGTTGGCGCGCACCTCGCCAACCACCTTGGCCAAGGCTTCACGCATGCGGCCGACTGCGGCCATGGTGCTGTGGTCGTCACCCGGGCGCACGCCGACGGGGGTCGCCAGGTCGCCTTCGGCGACGCGGCGCAACGCCGCGCTGACCTCGTCGGGTTCGGCGCCCAGCGCATGGCCGAGGTCACGCACGATCCACCCCGCCGCGCCGCCGCCGACCACCAGCATGGCCAGCAACATGCCGACGATCACCATCGTGGCCTGGGCGGCCTGGTCGGCGCCATCGGCGGCAGTCGTCTTGGCGATCTGGCCTTGCACATCGTTCGACTCGGTGACCGCGCTGAACAACTGAAACTGCAGCGCCTGTACGTCGCCGAGCAGCAAATTGGTCGCCTCCTGGGTCTTGCCTGCGTCGGCCAGCGCGACCACCTTGTCCAGGCCCTGGGTGTATTTGGGCCGCACTTCGGCAATCGTTTTCAGCAGCGCGCGCCGGCTCGACTGCTTGATCGACTGGTCCAGCGCGTCGAACACCTGGGTGATTTCGCCACGCAGTTGCGTGATGGTTTTCAGCTCGCCAGCGCGAAACGCGGGGTCGGCCTTGAGCACATAGTTGCGCACCGAGCGCGCGACCGCGTTCAGGTCGTTTTGCACCCGGGTGAATTGCTCGATCTTCACCATGCGGTTGTTGGCGATCTCGTCCAACTGTGCCGAAAACGCGCGCATGCGCCAGGCGCTGAAGGCGGTGATCGCCAAGGCCAAGGCGAAAACGATGCCAAAGCCCAAGGCGAGGCGACTGGAAACCTTGATTGAGGTGGCGGCTGAATTCATGGCAGGGTTGCGAATTGACGAGACACTGCCGGCGCGTCTCGGCCCACCGGCAGGGTCTACTTTCGGCGCACTGCGTGCCAGGTAAAGCGCCGACAAGCGGCGCCAAGGCGGACAACTCGTGCCGCCGCGGGCACGGCGCGCTACCGCAGCTTCGGGTCCAGCGACATCGGGTTCCAGATCGTCTCGACCCGAAACGGCGCGCGCGGCGGCCGGGCGTCGGGGTCCACCGACACCTTGACCGCGTGCAGCCGCGGGTCGCCCGGCACCTCCAGCCGCCACAGGCGCGGCAGCGGGTGCGCGGCGCCGCGCAGCGGCTGGTCGAAATGGAAGTGGTGGCCGTCGCCATGGACCAGCAATACCGGCAAGGGCGAGGCGTCGAGCAGCGGCCGCAGTGCGTCGCGCCACAAGCCTTCAAAGGCCGGTGTCACCCAGCCCGAACGGTCGCCACGCACGCCTTCGAGCATGCCAGCCTGGGTCGCCAGCACCAGCGCGCGCGCGCCGCGGCGCGTGGCTTGGGCAAAGCTGTCACGCAGCCAGGCGATGTTGGCCTGGCGCCGGGCGCGCGACTCGGCGCGCAGCGCGTCGTTGCCGACGTCGGCGCCGTCGTCGGGGCCAACGGTGTGAAAGGTCACAAACAGCACCTGTTGCTGCTGCCAGCGCAGGTTCTCGCGGTAGATGGCGTGCTCGGGCTGGAGGTCGGACTGGCGCTCGACCGCGATCGGCTGCCGGCCGAGCGATTGCGGCCGGGCGAAAAAGCGCTGGCGCAGCGCGGCCAGGCGCTGCAGCGGGTCGTCGCCCAGGCGCGCGCAGTCGAACCAGTCGTTGTCGCCGGGGGTATAGACCAGGGCGCCGGCGATCAGGTCAAAAAACGCCGCCTGCTCGGCGTAGACCGCGTCGCTGCAGTCGCCCAAGCCGTCCTTGAAGTCGCCGACGTGGATCGCCACCCGCGGCGCCACGGCGTTGATCAGCCCGATCAGGTGGCGGTAGGCCGGTATCGAGCGAAAGCGGTCATACGGCATGTCGCCAAAGGCGACGAAGTCGACCACGCCGGCGGCCGCTGGCAATGGCCTGCGCGCTGCCTGCTGCCCGGCACCGGCGGGCAGCGGCGGCGCAGTTAACGCGGGCAGCGACGGCGCAGCCAACGCCGGCAGCACCACCAGCCCCAGCAGCGCCGCGATACCGGACTGCGCCAGGCGCCGGCCCAGCCGCCGCGGCCAGCGCCTGGCCCGCGCGCCGGCGGCGCCGTGTTCAGCCATGCGCGGCCACGCCGGTCAACCCGCGGCCGCGGCGTCAGCGCACCCGCATGCCGGGTTGCGCGCCGGCATGCGGCTCGAGCACGTACAGGCCGGGCGCAGCCTTCTGGTCGGCATGGCTGGCGGCCAGCACCATGCCTTCGCTCACGCCGAATTTCATCTTGCGCGGCGCCAGGTTGGCCACCAGCACGGTCAGCTTGCCGACCAGCACGGCCGGGTCGGGGTAGGCGCTGCGTATGCCGGAAAACACCGTGCGCAGCCGGCCTTCGCCGGCGTCCAGGCTGAGCTTGACCAGCTTGGTGCTGCCCTCGACAGGCTGCGCGTCGGCAATGCGCACGATGCGCAGGTCGACCGCGGCAAAGGCGTCGATGCCGATTTCGGCCGCCAGCGCCTCGCCGCCGGGCAGTGCCGGCGCGGCTTCGGTCGGCGGCACAGCGGCTGGCGGTGGCGCAGCGGTCGCCGGCGCCTCGTCCAGTCCCAGCAATTGCAACACCTTGACCGGCTCGACGCGCTGCATCAGGTGCTGCCAGGTGCCCACCGTGGCTGGCCGGCTGGCGGGCGCGACGTCGGCAAAGCGCAGCGGCGCGACGCCCAGGTAGGCCTCGACGCGCGCGGCCAGCGCCGGCAGGATGGGCTTCAAGTACACGGTCAGCAGCCGAAAGGCCTCGATGCAGGTCGAGCTGACCGCGTGCAGCGCCTGGCGCGCGCTGGCCGCATCGTCAGCGCTGGCCGCGGCCATGTGCTTGGCCAGTTCCCAGGGTTTGTGGCGGTCGACGTATTCGTTGACCTTGTCGGCCAGCGCCATCACCTCGCGCACCGCGCGGGCGAATTCGCGTTGGCTATATAGCGATTCGATGTCGGCGCGGCGCTCGGCCAGCGCCTGCACCAGGGCCTGGCCATCGGCGTCCAGCGTTGCCGCCAGGCGGCCGCCAAAGCGCTTGCCGATAAAGCCGGCGGCGCGGCTGGCGATGTTGATGTACTTGCCGATCAGGTCGGCGTTGACGCGGGCGACGAAGTCGTCGGGGTTGAAGTCGATGTCCTCGACCCGGGCGTTGAGCTTGGCGCACAGGTAGTAGCGCAGCCACTCGGCGTCCAGCCCCAGCTCCAGGTAGCGCAGCGGGCTGATGCCGGTGCCGCGGCTCTTGCTCAGCTTTTGCTCGTTGACGGTCAAAAAGCCGTGGACGTGTACCGCGTCGGGCACCTTGCGGCCGGAAAACTTCAGCATCGCCGGCCAGAACAGCGTGTGGAAGGTGACGATGTCCTTGCCGATGAAGTGCACCTGCTCGCGCGCCGGGTCGGCCAGGTAGGCCGCCAGGTTCTCGCCGCGCGCGGCGAGCAAGGCGGTCAGCGAGGCCAGGTAGCCGATCGGTGCGTCGAGCCAGACGTAGAAATACTTGCCCGGCGCGTCGGGTATCTCGATGCCGAAGTACGGCGCGTCGCGGCTGATGTCCCAGTCACCCAGGTTGACGCGGCCTTCGGCGTCGCGCACAAACCACTCGCGCACCTTGTTGGCCACTTCGGGCTGCAGCTTGCCGTCTTGCGTCCACTGCTCCAAAAAGGCCACGCAGCGCGGGTCGGACAGGCGAAAAAAGTAGTGCTCGCTGGTCTTGCGCACCGGCACCGCGCCCGACAGCGCCGAGTACGGGTTCTTCAGCTCGGTCGGCTGGTAGACCGCGCCGCAGGATTCGCAGTTGTCGCCGTACTGGTCGGCCGTGCCGCACTTCGGGCACTCGCCCTTGATGAAGCGGTCGGGCAGGAACATGCCCTTTTCCGGGTCAAAGAACTGCTCGATGGTGCGGCGCTCGATCAGGTCGTTGTCGCGCAGGCGGCGGTAGATGTCTTGCGCCAGCGCGTGGTTTTCGGGCGCGTCGGTCGAATGCCAGTGGTCGAACGCGATGTGAAAACCGTTCAGGTAGCGCGGCCGGTCGGCGGCAATGCCGGCCACGAACTGCTGCGGCGTCAGGCCGACCTTGTCGGCGGCGATCATGATCGGCGCGCCGTGGGCGTCGTCGGCGCAGACGAAGTCGACCGCGGCGCCCATCATGCGCTGTGCCCGCACCCAGGTATCGGCCTGGATGTATTCCATGATGTGGCCGATGTGGAACGGCCCGTTGGCATAGGGCAGCGCGGTGGTGACGAAGAGCTTGCGGGTCATGCGGGTTCCCAGGACAGGCGGCGATTCTATGAAGGCGCTCCGCTAGACTCGATTGTTTTGCCCCACGCCATCCACGCCATGCCCGCCGTCACCGAACACGCCCTGCTCGCCGCGCTGAAGACCGTTGTCGACCCCAACACCGGGCGCGATTTCGTCAGCACCCGGCAGGTGAAGAACCTGCGCATCGAGGCCGCCGGCGAGCGCGCCGACGTGGCCTTCGAGGTCGAGCTCGGCTACCCGGCAAAAAGCCAGCTTGACGCCCTGCGCCGCGCGCTGATCGACGCCGCGCGCACGCTGCCCGGCGTCGGCAACGTCAGCGTGCACATGGGCATCCACGTCATCGCCCACGCGGTGCAGCGCGGCGTGCAGTTGCTGCCGGGGGTGAAAAACATCATCGCCATCGCCTCGGGCAAGGGCGGCGTCGGCAAGAGCACCACCGCGGCCAATCTGGCATTGGCGCTGGCCGCCGAAGGGGCCAAGGTCGGCGTGCTCGACGCCGACGTCTACGGCCCCAGCCAGCCGATGATGCTGGGCATCAGCGGCCGCCCGGAAAGCCTGGACGGCCAGACCATGGAGCCGATGCAAGGCCACGGCCTGCAGGTGGCGTCAATCGGCTTTCTGGTCGAGCCCGACCAGGCCATGATCTGGCGCGGCCCGATGGCCACCCAGGCGTTGGACCAGTTGCTGCGCCAAACGCGCTGGCAAGACCTGGACTACCTGGTGGTCGACATGCCGCCGGGCACCGGCGACATCCAGCTCACGCTGAGCCAGCGCGTGCCGATCACCGGCGCGGTGATCGTCACCACGCCGCAGGACATCGCGCTGCTGGACGCGCGCAAGGGGCTGGCAATGTTCGAAAAGGTCGGCGTGCCCATCCTCGGCATCGTCGAGAACATGGCCGTCTACTGCTGCCCGAACTGCGGCCACCAGGAGCACATCTTCGGCGCCGAAGGCGGCAAGCGCATGGCCGCGCAATACCACGTCGACTACCTTGGCGCGCTGCCGCTGACCATGCGCATCCGCGAACAGGCCGACGGCGGCAACCCGACCGTGGTCGCCGAGCCCGACGGCGACATCGCCGCCATCTACAAGGCGGTGGCGCGCCAGGTGGCGGTAAAGATCGCGCTGCAGGCCAAGGACTTCAGCAGCAAGTTCCCGACCATTACGGTCAGCAAGGGAACCTGAATCAAAGATTTAGGCAACGCTGAACAAATCCCTCGCGGCGCGCGCATCCCCGGCTCGGGCGCGCAGCGGCGTTGCAAATGCTCGCCATACCGACGGGTATGGCTGCGCTTTGCGCCTTGCTGCGCATCCCGATCCGGGGCGCGCGCACTCGCGGGGACTTATTCAGCGTTGCCTTTAGTCGCACCCGCTTCTGGCGGCGGCAGGTCATCCTTGAACTGGGCAAGGTCGCGAATGTTCTTTTGTACCGCGACCGCGCCAAACAGGCTGAGCAGGAAGGACATCGCGTAAAAGCCCTTTTCGGAACTTGCCAACGTGGCATTCCAGAGCCCGACCGACAAAAGCAGCACGGCAATGACGAGTGAAACCCAGCACAGACCGAAGTAGATACCGGTCACGGGTATTCCCTCAAGGCGGTCGCGCACCGTTTTCTGCAGTGAAACCGCTGAAAACAGGCCATACATGAGAATGGTGAAGTAGTAGCCCTTCTCGTTGAGCGGCATATTGGCGTTCCACAACCCGGCGAGGTAGACGATCGCCCCCACCAGCAAGGCCGCCCACGAGGCGCCGACGAATGCCCCGGTGGGGCGCTGCATTTGAGCTTGCATTCAGGGCTCCTGAAGTCGGAACGTGATTCTGCCTGTTGCAGACAATTTCCCAGGCGCGATGCGCTGATCGGCCCCGGCGATCCTGGTCTGCGCAACGTGGTGCGTGACCTGCAACCGTCCGGTCAATGGGATTGAAGGGTCTCTCGACCCTGTCGCTCGCCAGGCGTAGGCAACCCTAGCCAGGACGACAAATCCATCGGTTTTATAAGTGCCGCACAGCATCGAACACGGCACTGGTGACTACTGGCTGCTGGTGACTACTGGCTGCTGGACACCCATTCGGGGGATTCTCAGCGCGAATCCCACATACATCAGCTGCCGTTTGCCGCTTACGATCACCTGCACATTCAAGCATGGAATAACGCCGATGAACGCAAGGATCTTGATCGGGCTGGCGGTGCTGGCCACCAGCGTCGCGACGCAGCCCGCGCATGCCGTGGTGTACACCGCCACATACACCGGAACGGTGGCGGCGTCGAACAATCCGCTGAACTTGTTCGGCTGGGGCGACCCGGTGGGCGAGCCCTTTATCGCCGTGTTCACCTACAAGATCGACAGCTATCAGGGCTTTATCCACTACGCCGACAGCACCTTCGAGTACGTCCAGGGCGGCTTTTTTTACGCCTCCCCTTCGCCCACCACAGGCCTGTGGATGAAGATCGGCTCGATTGGCGCCTCGCTGCCGACGCAATTCAGTAACCGCATCTTGACCTTGGGCGGCCGGTACTTTCAAAACCTCAGCTACGAGTACTCCGGACCGAGTTGGTACAGTCTGAACATGGTGCTGGACACGACAGAGGCACCGACGCGGGTGACCACCCCGTTCTCCGCCACCGGTCTGAACGTTCCGGGCATGGGTTGCGGCGCTTGCGACACGTTCACCTGGCATCAATATGGCGCAGCGGCGGACACCAATATGGGATTTAATGTCACGCGACTGGTCGTGACCAGCGACGCCGTGTCGCCCGTTCCCGAATCGGCGACCTGGGCGCTGATGTGTGCGGGACTCGCGATGGTGGGCGCGGCCGTTCGTCGCCGACTCTCCTAGCGAAGGCCTGGATGAACCCCTGGCAAATGGGATGGCGGCCGGGGTGTGATTGAGACGATGGCGCTCATGCAGCAAGCCAGTCTGGAATTCGGCCACCGGTCGATTTGAGGCTGTGCCGGGAAGCTGCCCTCAGGGCGACACTTTCTGCGGGAAGGGCTCAGATTGCAGCGCTGCAGGACGAGGGATCCGCTGTGTCTTAGGCCGCACTGCGCCGCGGCTGGGCATTGAAAAAGAGCACGAGGTCTCGAACTGTCTTGACCTTGCCAAGCAGCGGATTCGTCTTCGTTTGATCGAGACTTCTACCCGTGCGCTGTTCGATTTGCATTGCAAGGTCGAAGTCCAAGTCGTCGTCATCGAGGCGAAGATCCTCCATCAAACGATCGGACGCGCGGACGGGGAATGACGGGTGGACATGTGCCATCTGCGCCTGAACCTGTTCGTAGACAGCACGAATCACCCAAGTGTCGACGGCTCGCGTATCGAACTCTCGCGCAAACTTGCAGATTGACTCGCCCCCTCTTGCTTCGGCTAGCCGGCGCAGCGCGTCTTCCTCTCGGCGGGCAACCACGCGAGACCAAAGCGAGCCTCCGCAAAGCAGTGTTAGCGCGATCGCCGCAACGCACGGCGAAGCGAGCGCGGCATACACCAGGCCGCTGGCGAGAACCGCCAAGAGCAGCCACGCTACAGGACCAGCGGGCTTTGCCTTGTATTTCGGCATGTGGCGAGAAGCGGTGCGCATGTTCTGTGCGGCCTACCTGTTGTCGAGCCCCATTTGCGGAACAGCCCCCGCAGTTCCTGCAAAACCGGCCGTCGGCGCGGTTAGGGGCCGATTTTGCTGGACCAGCCGGATAGTGGCGCAGGTCGCCGGTTGCCAGCAATGCGCCCTTGCCAGGTGAAAAGCGCGCCAACCCTGCCCACTGGAGAGCAAGGCGCGCCTTTGTGTGTCTTGCTTCACAACCGGCAACGCGCGTCGAAATGGAGTTTCCCGCCAACCATCCGTCTGCCCAGGCCGCGACGCGCCAGTTTCGAAGCCAGAACCCCACCGGCGGCCGCCAATCCGCCAAGAAGTCGCGGCCCGGGCGTTGATGCCGGTTGATTCGGCGTCCCTGCGGCCGATGAGCCGGTCAGCGCGGCGACTTTGTTGCCGACGCCTGCCACGCCTTTGTCGCGTCCGATCTGTCCGCCAATCGCTGCCCCGCCGCAGCCGCCATGAGCCCCGACCTTCGCTTGCGCGGTGCAGTGCGGTGGTTTCACCGCCGCCACCTGAGCGACTTCAACCCCGCGGCGACACGGGTGTGGGTGGCGATGGTTGGCTGCGGGATGCTGGCGCTGGCCTGGTCGCTGCTGCGCTGGGGCGAGCTGCCGGCGCCGCTGCGCACACAGGCGCTGGTTGGCACCGCGCTGGTCGTGGTGGCCGGCCTGGTGCCCATCCACCTGCCGCGGCAAAACGTGTTCATCGGCGTCGCCGATGTCTTCAGCTTCGTGCTGCTGGCGTTGTTTGGCACGCCCTGCGCCGTGGTCGCCGCGGCGTTGGAAAGCGCGGCCGGCGTCTGGCGCATCCAGCCGCGGCTGGCGGTACGGCTGGGCGCGCCCAGCGCCTCGGCGCTGGCGATGGTCGCGGCGGGCGGCTTTTTTGACGCCGCGCGCGCGCTGGCGCAGCGCGTCGGTGCGCCGGCCGCGGCCGCCGAGCTGGCCGCGTTGGGCGGCGCCGGGCTGGTGGGCTTTGTCTGTACCTCGCTGCCGCCGCGCTGGATTACCGCGGCGCGCAACGGCCAGCGCGTGCAGATCGGCGTCTGGCTGCGCGACTTCGGCTGGATGGGCGCGGCCTGCGTGCTGTCGGCGCTGGTGGCCGGCGTGCTGGCGCTCAACGCGCGCCACTTTGGCAGCACGGTGGTGGCGGTGGCGGCGGTGCTGGTGATCGCCGTGGCGGCGGTGATCCGGCGCTCGGTGCAGCGCAACGAGGCGCTGCACCGGCAACAGGACGCGCGCATCGCCGCAGCGCAGCGCCAAGCGCAGATGAACCAGCAGCGCTTTAGCGCCGCCTTTGCCGACGCCGCGATCGGCATGGCCATCGTGCGCCCGGACGGCCGCATCGTGCAGGTCAACCGCGCGCTGTGCGCGTTGCTGCATTGCGAGCCGGCGCGGCTGCTCGACCAGCCGTTCGAGGCCGTTCTGCACCCGGACGACGTCGGCTTGCTGCACACCGCCTTGCAGCCGGCACCGCCGCTGTCGTCGGCGGCGGCGCCCGATGGCGCCGCGCCAGCGTTGGCCGCCAGCGCTGCCGAGCCGCCGCCCGCCACCGGCGACGACCCGGCGACCAGCGCGGTCGAGTTGCGCTGCCGCGGTGCGGCCGAGGGCTGGCGCTGGGTGTCGCTGCACAGCAGCCGTTTCGTGGACCCCGACGGCGCGCGCCCGGGCCTGATCTACCAGTTGCACGACATCAGCGCGCGCCGGCGCGCCGAGAGCCGGCTGCAGCACATTGCCTACCACGACGGCCTGACCGACCTGGCCAACCGCACCTGCTTCAGCGAGCGGCTGGTGGCGGCGGTCGAGCACAGCCGCACCGACGCTGCCCTGCGCTTTGCGGTGATGGTGCTCGACCTGGACCGCTTCAAGCTGGTCAACGACAGCCTGGGCCACGGCGTGGGCAACCAGGTGCTGCGCGAAATGGCGGCGCGGCTGACCGGCTGCGTGCGCCCGACCGACCTGGTGGCGCGGCTGGGTGGCGATGAGTTCGCGGTGCTGTTTGAACAGGTGCACAGCCCGGTCGACACGCTGGCGCTGGCGCGCCGGCTGATGGCGGCCCTGTCGGCGCCGCTGACGCTGGAGGCCAGCGAGCTGACCTGCGGCGCCAGCATCGGCATCACCTTCAGCGACCTGGGCTACCGCACCGCCGACGAAATGCTGCGCGACGCCGAGCTGGCGATGTACGAGGCCAAGGCCGACGGGCGCGGGCGCATCATCATCTTCGACAGCAGCATGCACGACCGCATTGCCGAGAAGGTGGCGCTGGAAGCCGACTTGCGGCGCGCGCTCGGCGATGGCCAGTTGTCGGTGGTCTACCAGCCGCTGTTCGAGCTGCGCCCGTACCGGCTGTACGGCTTCGAGGCGCTGGCGCGCTGGGACCACCCGACGCGCGGCGCGATCAGCCCGGCGGTTTTCATTGCGCTGGCCGAGGAATGCGGCCACATCGACAAGCTGACGCGCTGGGTGATCGACCAGGCGGTCGGCCAGCTTGCGCGCTGGCAGGTGGCCTACCCGGGGCACGACCATGTTGGCGTGCACGTCAATATTTCGGGCCGCGACCTGGGCCACCACGCGCTGTCCGGCCATGTCTGCGATGTGTTGCAGCGCCACCGCCTGCCGGCCGGCTGCCTGACGCTGGAAATCACCGAAACCACGCTGATGGGGCGCCTGGACGTGGCGCTGGAGGCGCTGGCCGACATCCGCGAATACGGCGTGAAGTTCAGCATCGACGACTTCGGCACCGGCTATTCGTCGCTGGCCTACCTGGGTTCGCTGCCGATCGACAGCCTGAAGATCGACCGCAGCTTCATTCTCGGCATGGACCAAAGCCCGCAAAACGTCGAGATCGTGCGCGCCGTCATCACGCTGGGCCAGTCACTGGGCAAACGCATCGTCGCCGAAGGCATCGAGACCATCGACCAGTTGGCGACGCTGAACATGCTCGGTGTGGACATCGGCCAGGGCTATTTGCTCGGGCGGCCGCTGCGCGCCGACAAGGTCGACGTGCTGTTCGCCACGCCGGCGCATGCGCCGGCATAGGGCGCGGCAAGCGCCGGCGCATACGCCGGCTCAGGGCGCGGCAGGCACCGGCCGCGCAACGACTGCGCGGACCAGGCCGATCCGCCCCGTGCCGCCGCTCAAGCCCCCGCGCCGGCTGCCGATGTTGTGGGTCAGGCACCGCTGAACCAAGTTTCTTGCGTCGCGCGCCTTCCCGGACCCGCGCGGACAGGCTCAGCAGCGCCACCAGGCGGCCCCAGCGCCACCGCTGCCGCGTACTGACTGCCTTATCCGGCGCGCCCGACGCCCTGCATCGCCATGAATGACGAACTGACCCTGGTCCGCCCCAGCACCGCGCGCCGCGCCGCCGCGGCGCCGCCCAACCCGGCACCGGCACGTGGTGGCGGCGCGGGACTGGGCGGCGCGGGCAGCGACCAGGAATTCGCCTTTTCCAGCGCCGACTTCGACCGCGTTCGGCAGCTCATCTACCAGCGCGCCGGCATCCACCTGCACGATGGCAAGCAGGCGATGGTCTACAGCCGGCTGTCGCGCCGGCTGCGCGAAACCGGCCACGCCAGCTTTGCCGACTACCTGCAGTGGCTGCAGGCGCACAGCGGCGCCGAGGGCGAGGCCGAGTGGCAGGAGTTCATCAACTGCCTGACCACCAACCTGACCTCGTTCTTCCGCGAAGAACACCATTTCGAGGCGCTGGTCGATGACCTGCGCGGCGGCGCCGGCGGCGCGGTGCGGCGCATCTGGTGCAGCGCGTCGTCGACCGGCGAGGAACCGTATTCGATCGCCATGACGGTGGCCGAAACGCTGGGCGCCGGCTGCGGCACGCGCATCCTGGCCAGCGACATCGACACCAAGGTGTTGGCCAGCGCCGAACGCGGCGTCTACGGCGCCGACGCGCGCGGGCTGTCGCCAACCCGGCTGCAGCGCCATTTCCTGCGCGGCCGCGGCGCCAACTCGGGGTTTATCCGCGTCAAGCCCGAGCTGGCGCGAATGATCGAGTTCCGCAGCTTCAACCTGATGAGCCCAAACTGGGCGCTGGGCGACCCATTCGACATCATCTTTTGCCGCAACGTGATGATTTATTTCGACGCCCAGACGCAGCGCCAGGTCTTGCGGCAAATGCACGCGGTGCTGCGCCCCGGAGGCCTGCTCTACGTTGGGCATTCGGAGAATTTCACCGATGCAAAGGACTTGTTCCGCCTGCGCGGCAAGACGATTTATCAGAAAGTGTGAGCGGCGCCCGCCGCGCCGACCGCCACCACCGTCCCCGCCATGGTCACACCCCTGCCCGCCACCGCCGCAGCGCCGGCCAACCCGGCCCGCGCCCGCCTGGAGCGGCTGAAGGCCGCCAGGCGCGCCCCCGGCGAGGCCTCGTTCTTCTTCTGGGACGCGCACTTTCGCAATGACGCGGTGAAGGTCTTGCCGGGCGAGTTTTTCGTCCACGACGAAGACATTCTGATCACCACCACGCTGGGCTCGTGCATCGCCGCCTGTATCTGGGACCGCGAACGCCGCATCGGCGGCATGAACCACTTCATGCTGCCTGACGGCGCCGGGACCGATGCCACCGGTGGCGGCCGCTACGGCAGCTTCGCGATGGAGCTGTTGATCAACGAGCTGCAAAAACGCGGCGCGTCGCGGCTGACGCTGGAGGCCAAGGTGTTTGGCGGCGGCGCGGTGATCAACGGCATGACCTCGATCAACGTCGGCGAGCGCAACACCGCCTTCGTCACCAACTACCTGAACACCGAGCGCATCCCCATCGTCAGCCGCGATGTGCTCGACATCTACCCGCGCAAGGTGTGCTTCCTGCCCGCCTCGGGCAAGGCGATGGTCAAACGGCTGGCCGCCGCCCACCCCGACCAACTGGTGGCGCAAGACCGTGCCGCGGCCGCACGCGCGGTGCCGACGGCCACCGCCGGCGGCTCGGTCGACCTGTTTTAACTGCAACGACAAGAAAAGCCCATGCCCAAGACCCGAGTGGTGGTGGTGGACGATTCCGCCCTGGTGCGCGGCCTGCTGGCCGAGATCATCAACAAGCAGCCCGACATGGAGTGCGTGGGTTGCGCCGCCGACCCCTTGGTTGCGCGCGAGATGATCCGCAACCTCAACCCCGATGTCATCACGCTCGATGTCGAAATGCCGCGCATGGACGGCATCGACTTTCTGAGCAAGCTGATGCGGCTGCGGCCAATGCCGGTGGTGATGGTCAGCACGCTGACCGAACGCGGCGCCGACGTGACGCTGCGCGCGCTGGAACTCGGCGCGGTCGACTTTGTCGCCAAGCCCAAGATTGGCGTCGCCGACGGCCTGCGCCAGCTTGCCGATGACATCACCGACAAGGTGCGCACCGCCGCGCGCGCCCGCGTGCGCCGGCTGCCGCCGAGCGCTGGCGCGCCGGGCGCCGCGCCGGCCGCGGCCGCGCCGGGCGCGCGCGCGGCGCCCAGCAGCACCGCTGCCGCCAGCGGCGTACGCGCCGCTGCACCGGTGGCCGCGCTGGGCCGGCTGTCGACCGAGAAGCTGATCTTCATTGGCGCGTCAACCGGCGGCACCGAGGCGACCAAGGACGTGCTGATGAACCTGCCGCACGACGCACCGGGGGTTCTGATCACCCAGCACATGCCGCCAGGCTTCACGCGCAGCTACGCGGCGCGGCTGGACGGGCTGTGCCGCATCCGCGTCAAGGAAGCCAGCGACGGCGAACGCGTGTTGCCCGGCCACGCCTACATCGCGCCCGGCGGCATGCACCTGTCGGTCGAGCGCTCGGGTGCCAACTACCTGGCGCGGGTGCGCGACGGCGAGCCGGTGAACCGCCACAAGCCCTCGGTGGAGGTGTTGTTCGAATCGGCGGCGCGCGTCGTCGGACCGAACGCGCTCGGGGTGATGCTCACCGGCATGGGCGGCGACGGCGCGCGGGCGATGAAGGCCATGCGCGACGCCGGGAGCTGGAACGTCTGCCAGGACGAGGCCAGTTGCGTCGTCTTCGGCATGCCGCGCGAAGCCATTGGCCAGGGTGCCGCCAACGAGGTGTTGCCGCTGCAGCGCATCGCGCCGGCGCTGCTCGAACGCCTGCGCAGCACGGTCGGCGCGCTGACCAACCGCGTCTGACCCGGCCCACAACAAAGTCGACGGTGCACGAAATGGCTGACCGAGTGCCGCGTCTTCAACGCAATGAAATGCCGCCGGCGCCGAAAAATGGCCGCTGCCGAACCCCGATACCGCGACCGGCCGTGGCCAGGTCGCCGGCCGAGATTGACGTGTCAGGCCCGGTCCATCCTGGCGCCGCGCAAGGCACGAAGAAGAACAACCCCAGTCGAACCGCGGAGCGACGATGCTGAGCATTCCACAAAGCCACGACCTGCCGCGGGCCGAACTGCCGCTGGTGGCGGCGGCCGAGCTGCAGGACAGCCTGATGACGTCGACCAACGACCTGGACCGCCTGCAGCGCCTGCTCAACGACGCCGCCGACACGTTGATGGGGCACTTTCACGGCGCCTCTTGCGCGTTGCACGAGGCGCTGGCCGCCGCCGATCAGCGAGTCGAGCAACCGATGCTGCAGCAAGCCTTGCAACACATCGGCGGCGCGGTCATCGCGTTGCAGTTCCAGGATCTGGCCTCGCAACTGATCCACCACACCGGCCGCCGGCTGCGCCATTGCGCCGACCAGTTGGCGCGCGACGTGATGGGCGACGACGAAGAAGGTACCACCGTGATCGAAGACGTGCCCTACCGCCCCAACCCTGTGACACAGGACGAGATGGACGCCGGTTCCATCGAGCTGTTCTGACGACCCGCCCCTGGCGCCGCCGTTCAAGTCCGACCACCAGACAACCGAAAACCCGCTGATCCCGGAGCTCACGATGCATTCAATCCTCGCCGTCGACGATTCGGCCTCCATGCGCCAGATGGTGTCGTTCACGCTGAAGAACGCCGGCTTCAACGTGGTCGAGGCTGTCGACGGCCAGGACGCCTGGGAAAAGGCCAGCCAACGCGACTTCAACCTGGTGCTGACCGACCAGAACATGCCGCGCATGGACGGCATTACGCTGACGCGCAAGCTGCGCGAGAACCCGAAATTCAAGGTCACGCCGATCCTGATCCTGACCACCGAGTCGAGCGACCAGATGAAACAGGCCGGACGCTCGGCCGGCGCCAGCGGCTGGCTGGTCAAGCCCTTTGACCCGGCCAAGCTGATTGAAGTGATCGGCAAAGTCATCCGCTGAACGCGCGCCGGGCGCCGGTGCAGGCTGCCGTCCGACGGCGGCCAGCCGCCAGCCCGGCAGCGGTCCCACCGCTGAACCCGTTGCACGCAACGCCGCGCGCGCCACACCGCGCACCGACCCACCCACGCGAGACGATCCATGGCTGATCTGAACCACGACAACAACAGCGCCTCGGCCGGCATCGACCTGAGCCAGTTCTACCAGGTGTTTTTCGAGGAGGCCGGCGAAAACCTCGACACCATGGAGCGGATGCTGCTGGAGCTGGACGTCGACGCCGCCGACGACGAAGAGCTCAATGCCATCTTCCGCTGCGCGCACTCGGTCAAGGGCGGCTCGGCGACTTTCGGCTTCAACGACGTCGCCGAGCTGACGCACCAGATGGAGGCATTGCTGGACAAGCTGCGCCGCCACGAGCTCAAGCCGGCGGCCGAGATGGTCGACGTCTTGCTGGCCTCGGGCGATGCGCTGCGCGCGCTGTTGGCGCGCCACCAAAGCGGCGGTGGCGGCGCGGCGCCCGACACCTCGGGCCTGCTGGCGTCGATCAAGACGCTGTGCGCCGGCGGGCGCATCGACACCGCGGCCGGTGCCGCGTCGGTGGCCGCGCCGGTGCCAGCCGCGCCCGCGGACGTGGCGCCGCCCGAAATGCCCACGCTGACCACCGACCTGCGCACGCTGGAGCTGACCGTCAGCGGCCTGCCCGATCCGTCGTTGGCCGACAACCTGGTCGAACTGTTCAAGGAAATCGACGGCCTGGGCCTGATCGAATCGCTCGACGGTGGCCGCGACGCCGACGGCGTGCGCCGCTTCAAGGTCATCACCGCCAGCAGCGACGGCGACCTGCTCGACCTGTTCATGTTCCACGTGCCACGTGAATCGGTGTCGCTGGCACCCTTCGGGCCGGGCTTTGGCTTCCACGATGGCGCGCCCGGCGCACCGGACACGCCGGCACCCGGCGCCGACAGCAAGGGCTACGGCTTCTTTGAAAACGCCCCCGGCGCGCCGGCGGCCTCGCCTGAGGCCGGCAGCGCCAATGCGCGGCCGGGCACTGCTTCGAACGCGCGCAGCGAAGCTGGCGCCGAGGCCACGGCCAGGCCCGCCGCCAAACCGGCCACCGCGCGCGACGGCGGCAAGGCCGCCGCGCTGGACTCGGCGACGCTGCGCGTATCGGTCGAAAAGGTCGACCAGTTGATCAACCTGGTCGGCGAACTGGTGATCACCCAGGCCATGCTGGCGCAAAACAGCAAAGGCCTGGACCAGGGCCTGCACCAGCAGCTCAACTCGGGGCTGGCCGACCTGGAGCGCAACACCCGCGACCTGCAGGAAGCGGTGATGTCGATCCGCATGATTCCGATGTCGATGGTCTTCAACCGCTTCCCGCGCATGCTGCGCGACCTGGCCTCCAAGCTCGGCAAGAAGGTCGACCTGGTGACGGTTGGCGAAGCCACCGAACTCGACAAGGGCATGGTCGAGAAGATCACCGACCCGCTGACCCACCTGGTGCGCAACAGCTGCGACCACGGCATTGAAAGCCCGGCCGAGCGCCTGGCCAAGGGCAAGCCCGAGACCGGCACCATCACCCTGGTGGCCAGCCACCAGGGCGGCAGCATCGTCATCGAGGTGCGCGACGACGGCAAGGGCATGAACCGCGAGCACCTGCTGCGCAAGGCGCGCGAAAAAGGCATAGACGCGCCCGACTCGCTGACCGACGGCGAGGTCTGGAGCCTGATCTTCGCGCCCGGCTTCTCCACCGCCGAAGTGGTCACCGACGTCTCCGGCCGCGGCGTCGGCATGGACGTGGTCAAACGCAACATCCAGTCGCTGGGCGGCACGGTCGACATCGACTCGGCCGAGGGCTACGGCATGAGCGTCAAGGTGCGGCTGCCACTGACGCTGGCGATCATGGACGGCATGAGCGTTGGCGTCGGCCACGAGTGCTACATCCTGCCGCTGGGCTCGGTGGTCGAGTCGTTCCAGGTGCGCAAGGAAATGATCAAGACCATCGGCGGCACCGGCCGGGTGGTCGAGGTGCGCGACGAGTACATGCCGGTGATCGACCTGGAGCAGGTCTTCAACGTGCCGCGCAGCGAGTGCGGCGCGGTGCCCGACATCATGGTGGTGGTCGAGGCCGAGGGCGCGCGCGTCGCGCTGCTGGTCGACGAGCTGCTCGGCCAGCAACAGGTGGTGGTGAAGAACCTGGAGGCCAACTACCGCAAGGTGCCCGACGTCTCCGGCGCCACCATCATGGGCGACGGCCGCGTCGCGTTGATCCTGGACATCGCCACGCTGGTGCGGCGCAGCCGGCACTGACCGGCCTGCACCGCGCCGGCCGACCGCAAGCACCGAAGCCACCCTCAAGTTGCCACCGGCGCCGGCCGATAACCCGCCAAATCCTCATTGCGCCGTTGCGCAGCCACTAGAAAGCCCGCCCATGTCGTTGACCGTCGACACCCCGCAAGACGCACGCCAAGCCGCCCAGCGCGTCCTCCAGGCCGCCAGCGGCCGCGGCAGCCGGGCCGAGAGCGCGAAGCAGTCCACCGCGGCGGGCGAGTTCCTGACCTTTCGCCTCGGCGGCGAGGAGTACGGCATCGACATCCTGCGCGTGCAGGAAATCCGCTCCTACGAGGCGCCGACGCGCATCGCCAACGCCCCGGCGTTCTTGAAGGGCGTGGTCAACCTGCGCGGCGTGATCGTGCCTATCATCGACCTGCGCCTGAAGCTGGGCTGCGACAGGGCCGGCTCAAAGTTGAAGTGCGACATCGCAACTGCTGTAAGGTGTCGCCCAAATGGGAACCAAATACTCGCATCTGACCGAAGCTGATCGAATTTCGATCCAGG
>WBZS01000335.1_pt2 | contig 37570 bp, 30 predicted proteins | sample 5204201 | NCBI WGS metagenome assembly WBZS01 (sample SAMN12344357, study PRJNA552823) | activated sludge metagenome | biome: Activated sludge suspended growth; feature: Nitrification reactor; material: Wastewater; isolation source: activated sludge from nitrification reactor of wastewater...
CGTCGGTCAGACCATAGATCGTCAGGGCGACCGCGTCCTTCGACGTGGCGCTGACCGTCATGGTCTGGTTCTTGGCCGCGCGCAGGATGTAGGTGTTGGTGCGCCGCGACGCGATCGAGCCGTCGACGCTGGCGCTGACGGCGCCGCGCGCAAACGAGATCCGGCGCGGAATGGTGACGTTCATCGAAAAGGTCGCGGCGTTGTTGTTGGCCGTCACCTTGATGACGTAGTCTTGATTCGCCGGCAGCGTGCCGGTCCAGTTGGCGCCGTCGGCGCTGCGGCTGAGCACGGTCGGCTCGCCTTTGCCCGAGCCGACGACCTGGACGCCGACGCCGTTCGTCGACGACGACACGTTGATGAACACCACCTGGCCCTTGAGGGCGCGGACGACGTACTGCTTGGTCTCGTTGGCCGCGATCGTGCTCGACACCAGGCCGTTTGTGGCGCCGCGCGCGAACGAGATCCGGGTCGGGGAACTGTCCGCGGCCAGTGCGGCCGGCGTGGAGGCGTGGGTCAGCGCCAGCGGCAGCGCGATGGCGGCGGCCAGCACGAAATGGGCTGCTCGATGGATGAGTGTGCGGTACATTCTTTCTCCTTTGGGGCGGCGCTCTGAAGGCCGCCGTGTGTGTGACAGAAAGAAGACGTCGGCGCCGCGCGCGCGGTTCCCGCCTGGAGCCGTTACGATTCGATATGCGGAATGCGCCAGTCAAAAACGCTGTGTAATTCGGGTGTTTCCAGTGCCGACCGGCGATATGCGGCCATTCCCGGTATCGAGCTGAGCCGTCGTGCGCCTGGTTCGGGTGCTCACCTCGCCGCGGGGCAGATCGCTTATCATGGCTTTCGACTCTGTTCTCGGGTGAACGCATGACGACTCGACCTTCTCGGTATCTCCGCCTCCATGTCGCGTTGCCCCAGCAGCATGGCGCCTGGGTGATGTGGGCCGGCCCGCTGATCTTCGGCATCGCCGTGGCCCGGGCCTTCCCGCCGGTGTTGGGCTGGTTGCTGCTGGCGTCGCTCGGCGCCTTCATGTCGCTCCAGCCACTCACCCTGCTCGTCAAGGTCTGGGCCGGCCGCCGCCCGCGCGACGAACAAGGCCCGGCGCTGCTCTGGACGGCCCTCTACGCCGCCGCCGCGTTCATCGGCGTCGTCGGCCTCGTCGTGCAAGGCGCGGGCTGGACCCTGGCGTTGGGTGTGTTGGCCGCGCCGGTGCTGTTCTGGCAGATGTCGCTTGTGATGCGTCGCGAAGAGCGTGGTCAGATGGGCGTCGAGCTGGTGGGCTCGGGCGTGCTGGCGCTCAACGCCCTGGCGGGGTACGGCGTGGCCTCCGGCGCCGGCATCGACACGCGCGGCCTTGTGCTCTTTGCGCTCAGCTGGCTGCAGGCGGCGGGCGGCATCGTGTACATCTACCTGTGTCTCGACTACCGCAAGATGAAGGCGCTGCCGCCGCAGAACGAGCGCTGGCGTCTGGCGCGTCGTACGCTGCTCTACACGAGCGCCAACGTGATCGTGGCCCTGATCCTGGCGACGTTGGGTCTGGCCCCGCTCGGGGTCGTCGTCGCTTTCGGTCTGATGGTGGTCGAGGCCGTCATCGGCGGCGTGTTGCGCCCGCCGGTGGGCGCACGCCCGGCCGCGATCGGCGTGCGCCAGCTGGTCGTGACCGCGGTCTTCTTCGGCGTGATGATCCTCGCATATCTGGCCTGACCCTGGCGCCGGCCTGACAAAGGGCAGCCTCTGGCTGACGATAAGCCTCGCCTTATTGCTACCCGTGTGAAACGGGATAAAGATGGTGCATCGGAGGGACGGCGATGCTCATCAAGAACCTGTGGCGCCGCCGCACGCGCACATTGCTGACCGCCCTGGGCGTGGCTATCGGCGTGGCGTCCGTGATCGCGCTTACGGCTTTCGGCGAGGGCATGGCCGACGGTTTCCAGGGCGTCATGGCCGCAGCGGAGGCCGACCTGACAATCGGCCAGAAAGACGCCATGATGCTGCTCTTCAGCTCGGTCGACGTCGAAGTCGGCACGGAGCTGAAACAGATCCCGGGCGTGCGCGCCGTGGCCGGCACGGTCGTCGGCTTCGTGCAGATGACCGACTCGCCGTACTTCGTCGTCATGGGCGAAGACCCGCGCGGCTTCGCGATGGCGCACTATCGCCTGACCGCCGGCGGGCCGATCACCGGCCGCTATCAGATGTTGCTCGGCCACATCGCTGCCCGAAATTTCGGCAAGACCGTCGGCGATACCTTCCACCTGTCCGGTTCACGCTATCGCATCGTCGGCATCTACGAGACCGGCGTCAGCATGGAGGATGGGGGCGGGGTGATCGGCCTGCGTGACGCGCAAAGCGCGTTCGATAAGCGCGATAAGGTCACGTTCTTCGCCCTGCAGGTCGAAAGCCCCGCTCAGTCTGAGGCGGTGCGCGCCGCCATCGAAGCACGTTGGGATGGCCTGGCCGTCACCCGCACCGGCGAAGCCACACGGTCGGACGAGTTCCTCGACCTTTATCGCTCGATGGGTCTGTACATCGGCCTGTTCGCGGCCCTGATCGGCGGATTGGGGATGATGAACACCACGCTGATGAGCGTGCTGGAGCGCACGCGCGAGATCGGCGTGTTCCGCGCCCTGGGTTGGAGTCGGCTGCGCGTCGTGGGCATGATCCTGGGCGAGTCGCTGATCCTGGCCGGGCTCGGCGGCCTGCTTGGCGTCGGGATGGGTCTGGGCCTGGTGCGCCTGGCCCAGGCCGTGCCGGCTGTGGAACCGCTGCTCGCGGATCGACTCTCACCGACCTTTCTTTTGCAGGCCTTTGGCCTGGCCCTGATCCTGGGTCTGATCGGCAGCCTCTACCCCGCCTGGCGCGCCGCGCAGCTCGCGCCGATCGAGGCGATGCGTTACGAGGGCGGCGCGGGCGCCGGGATGGGACGGTGGGCGAGCTGGTGGAGCCGCCGTGCGATCACGCGCGGACCGCTGCGCGCCTTGCTACGCCGTCCGGCCCGCACGGCGCTGACGGTTGTCGGCATCGGCCTGGGCGTCGGCTTCGTGGTGGCGATGATGGGCCTGGTCGACGGCATGCTGGCCAGCTTCACGTCGTTGGCCGGCGCCGGTCAGGCGGATTTGATCGCCGAGCAAGCCGGCGCCTCCGACATCTCTTTCTCCGAGATCGACGAGCGCGTCGCCGTCCGGCTGCGCAGCCGGCCCGAGGTCAAGAACGTCTCACGCATTCTGCTGGCCTTTCCGGCCGTCGGCGACCTGCCGATGTTCTTCATTTTCGGCCTCGATCCCCAGGAGCCGTATGTCCAGCACTACCGCGTGCGCGAGGGCCGACTGCCGTTGCGCTCCGGCGAGATCGCGCTCGGCCGGTTCGGCGCCGAGAACCTCGAGAAAGGCCTCGGCGACACGCTCCGGCTCTCGGGCACGAGCTACACCGTCGTCGGCATCTACGAGAACGGCTCTTCTTATGAAGACGCCGGCGGTCTGATGCTGCTCAAAGATACGCAGCAACTGGCGAACAAGCCGCACAAGGTGAGCCTGCTGGCGATCCAGCTTGAAGATCCGGTGCGCGCGACCGAATTGGCGCCGGTGCTCGAAGCGCTGTATCCGGAGTTGATGATCACGCGCGCGGAGGGCTTCACCGAGCGCGCGCAGGACTTCCAGACCACGCGCGTCGCCTTCAACACCCTGATCGGGCTGACGATGTTGGTGGGCGGCGTGGTGATGACTAACGCCATGCTGATGAGCGTGTTCGAGCGCACGCAGGAGATCGGCGTGCTGCGCGCGCTCGGCTGGCGACGCCGACGCGTGATCGGCATGGTGCTGGCGGAGTCGATCGCTCTGGCGATGTTCAGCTCGGTGCTGGGGATCTTGATCGGCGTCGGCTTGAACGCGGCGGTTCAGTTGACGCCGGCGTTTGGCTCGATCCTGACGCCGTTGTACACGCCGCTGACCTTCCTACAGGTGTTGGCGATGGCCGTCATCCTGGGCAGCGTCGGCGGGTTATATCCGGCCTGGCGGGCGGCCAGCCTGCAGCCGATCGAGGCGTTGCGTTATGAGTGAGGGTGCGACGATGACGACACAACCTGTGGTGGAGACCCGCAACCTGATCAAGGTTTACGGCGATATGGTCGGGGTGCGCGCCTTGGACGGTATCACGCTGAGCATTCCGCGCGGCCAATTCGTGGCCATCATCGGGCCGAGCGGCGCCGGCAAGAGCACGCTGCTGCACATGCTTGGCGCGCTCGACCGGCCCAGCCAGGGCGAGGTGTGCATCGACGGCCAGTCGCTCGGCCACGTCCGCGACCTCGATCGCTTCCGCAGCCGCACGATCGGCTTCATCTTCCAGATGCACAACCTGATCCCGACGTTAACGGCGCTCGAGAACATCGAGGTGCCTATGGCCGAGTCGCCCCTGCCGGCGCGCCGCAAGCGTGAGCGCGCCCGCGAGCTGCTCAAGCTGGTGGGGCTCGAGGCCCGCGGCGGCCATCTTCCGAACATGATGTCGGGCGGCGAGCGCCAGCGCGTGGCCATCGCGCGCTCGCTGGCCAACGAGCCGGCCATCCTGCTCGCCGACGAACCGACCGGTAACCTCGACTCGAAGACCACCGACGAGATCATGAGCCTGCTGGCGAGGCTCAATCACGAGCAGGGCATGACCTTGATCGTGGTGACCCACAACCCGCAGGTCGCGGGCGTGGCCGAACGCGTGCTGACCCTGCGGGACGGCAAGATCGAGAGCGACATCGCCTTTAGCAGCCCATACGAAAAGGACCTGATCGATCTCAAGCACTCGCAACTCGGTCGCGCCATCCTGGCCGGCAGCGCCGATCTGCCGACGGAGTTGGACGGCGCGGTCGAACCGTTGCGGCAGCTGTTGTTGCAGGTCTGAGTTCAGCGGTCGAGGCAGTCGTAGACGGCCTTGCACAACCCCATCGCGCGTGGGTCGGGCCCGATCACCATCTGGTTCATCACGTAGCCCATGGCGAGACGGTGCGCGGGGTCGGCGAAACCCAGCGAGCCGCCCATCCCCGGGTGGCCGAAAGCCGTCAACGGCCGCGGATCGCCCTGTGCCGGGTCGGGGAGCATGAACCCCAGCGTCCGGCGCACCCGCATGCCGGCGACGACGTCTTGCATGTGCACCTGCTCCTGCGCGGCATGCGTGACGGCGGCCTCCGAGAGCAGGCGCCGGCCCATCCAGGCGCCTTCCAACGCCAGCGGCGTATAAAGCCGCGCCAGACCGCGCGCGCTGGCGTGCCCGTTTGAGGACGGGATCTCGGCCTCGCGCCAGCACCGCGTGTTCACGGCGTTGAACGGACGCGGCGGGTTGGTGAACGCGGCGCGTCGGGCTCCCCAAAAGCCGAAGAGCACAGAGAAGAGCAGGCGGCCGAAGGCAGACGGAGCCCGGGTCTCGGCGCACTGTGCCTGCTGCGACGCTGTCAGCCCGATCGCCACATCGGCTTGCAGCGGCTCGGCGATATGTGCGCGCAGATATTGGCCGACCGAAAGCCCGCTGACACGCCGCACGATCTCGCCGTTGAGCCAACCGAACGTGGCGGCCTGATAGCCGCAACGGGTGCCCGGTTCCCACCAAAGGCTCGATTGCTCGAGCGCACGCGTCATCGCCGCCCAGTCGTAGAGGGCGTCGTCCGGCACCTTCTGGCTGGGCGCCGGCAAGCCGGCGGTGTGGGTGAGCAAGTGCCTAATCCGAACTGCAGCTTTGCCGTTTTGCGCAAACTCCGGCCAGTAGTGCGCCACCGGGGCCTCGAAGTCAAGCAGGCCCTGATCGGCCAACATGTGCATGACGAGAGCGAGCCAGCCCTTGGTCGTCGACCAGACGTTGACCAGCGTTTCGGGCTCCCACGCGCGCGTCTCTGCGCCGTCGGCGCTGCCGCCCCACACATCGACGACGGGCTCGCCGTTCAACGTGACATGCAACGCCGCGCCGCGGTCGCCGTGTTTGCGAAAGTTGTTTTCGAATGCGATGCGGACAGGTTCAAAGCCGGGGGCCACGACGCCCCAGACCGGAAAGCGAGCAAGGGTCGACATGGTGGGATCGAGGCCTATACCGGGAGTTGGAACGTGAACGCCGTGCCGGCGCCCGGTGCGCTTTTCACGGTCAACGTGCCGTCGTGCGACTCGATCAGGCTCTTGACGATCGCCAGGCCCAGGCCGGTGCCCTGCGACTCGTCCGACTTGTAGAAGCGATCGAAGACGTGAGCCAACCGCTCGGGTGGGATCCCGGCGCCGGTGTCCGTCACAGAGACCTGCAGCTGGCCGGGTGGTTCGACGTTGATCGCGATGACGATCCGGCCGCCGGCCGGCGTATAGCGCATCGCGTTGGCCACCAGATTGGTCAGCACCTCGCGCATACGCAGCGGGTCGAGATCGGCCAGCGGCACGTCGGCCGGCGACTCGACCTCGAGCGACACGCCGGCAGCCGCGGCCTGCGCCTGAAACCCGGCGATGGCCTCGGTGGCGAGCACGCCGAGGTCCACGGGCTCACGCATCAACCGCAACGCCCCGGACTCGGCCAGGGCCAGCGTGCGCAGGTCGTCGATCAGGCGCCCCATCACGCGTGTCTCGTCGAGGATGGCGCTCAGGTGGGCCGGGTCCGCCGGATGGACGCCGTCGAGCACGGCCTCGAGCTCGCCCTGGATCACGGTCAGCGGCGTGCGCAGCTCATGGGTGACGTCGGCGAGCAGCCTGCGGCGTTGTTGATCGTTGGTCTCCAGTTGCGTGGTCATGGCGTTGAACGTGTGGGCGAGGGCACGGGTCTCACGCGGCCCCTGTTCGGCCACCCGCACCGAATAGTCGCCCGAGGCCACCCGCTGCGCGGCCTGCATCACCTCGTCGACCGGTCGGGTCGTGCGCACCAGATGGCGCGCGATGTTCACGAACCCGACCACGAACAGGATCAAGGCGAACCCGCCGAAGGCCACGCGCGGCAGGATCCAACCCAGCGACATGTTTCGCATCATGCTGGGCATGCCGTTCGTCGACGAGGCTTCGACGAAGAAGAACTGACTGAGCCACGCGACCAGCACGCCAAAGGCGATGACGAGGGCGAAAAGCATCAGGAACAGCGCGGCGATACGCCACAGCCACCGACGTGGGTTCCAATGCCGGGGCGGCCAGGGCTCGTTTTCGGGCCACCAAGGCGGCCGCTCGCGCCGGGGAAACGCGGGGCCGAAGCGTCGTCCGGCCTGGCCGGGGTTGTCTGGGCGGTGTGGGTCGTCGCCGGTCATGCTCATGGCTCGTCAACCAGTTTGTAGCCGACGCCGTAGACCGTAAGCACGTAGCGCGGGCGACGCGGGTCGGGTTCGAGCTTGCGCCGGATGTTCTTGACGTGGCTATCGATGGCGCGCTCGTACGACTCAAAGGCCACGCCCTGAACGGCGTCGAGCAATTGCGCGCGCGTAAACACCCGCCCGGGCTGCGCGGCCAACGCCGCCAGCAACTGAAACTCGGTCGCCGTCAGGTCGATCACGTCGCCGGCGCGGGTCACCCGTAATCGGTCGGGATCGAGTTCGAGGTCGCCGGCGCGCAGCATCCCCTTCGTCGTCGTCGGTTGCTCGACGCGTCGCAGGACGGCGCGCACGCGGGCCACCAACTCCTTGGGGCTGAAGGGCTTGACGATGTAGTCGTCGGCGCCGAGTTCGAGGCCGACCAGTTTGTCGCTCTCGTCGCCGCGGGCCGTGAGCATGATGATCGGCGTGTCCGCCGTCCGGCGGATCTCGCGCGCGACGTCGAGGCCGTCGAGCCGGGGCAGACCCAGGTCAAGCACGACCAGGTCCGGCCGCTCGGCCTGCCAGGCCGCCAGGGCTGCCTGACCGTCGCCGGCCATCTGCACCTGAAAGCCGGCGTGCTCAAGGTAGTCGCGCGCGATCTGCGCGATCTTGAGCTCATCGTCGACGACCAGGATGCGTTTCATGAGAGGATGATACCTGAGCAAGACGGCGGACGGCAGTCCGCCATCCGCCGTCTTGCTGCCTAACGTCAGTTCGCGGGCGGGGTCGGCGTCTCGCCGGTGTGTGCTTCCTTGTGCCAGGTCTCAAAGCGCTCGCGGGCGCGGGCCTCGAAGCCCTCGGGCCCATGACCGCGCCAGGGGCCATGGCCGCCCCAGCCGAAGAACAACCGGCGGAACAGGGCAAAGACCAGGAAGAGCCCGCCGATAAACAGCAGCACGCGGAAGCCGCCGAAGATCAGGCTGAAGGGCGAGAAGCCCCAACCGCCGCGGCCCATCATCGGCATGCCGCCAAAGCCGCGGTTCCACATGCCCTGATAGCCCGGCATGTTCTGGACCCCCGAGTTGCCCTGCGCGTCGGGGTTCACGTACTGTTGCATCATCGCAGGGCCCCCGATCCAGGCGCCGCTGGTGCGGGTGCCCGCCCAGAACGCTCCGGCCGCGACCAGGGCGAGGACGACCAGGCCGCCAAGGACCCAGCCGATCCGTGTCATCGTTGTTCGGTTCATTGAGATTCTCCCGGTCCTGCGGGGAAAGTCCTGCAGGACGCTGTGACCTGAAGTCGAGTGTGCGCCCCAATTGTGTGGGAACTTTGTATACTGTCACGATGTTTGATGGAGAGTTCCAAATCTTGCGCCCTGTCATCTTCGATGGATACGGCGAAAACCACGTCGAGAGGCGTATTTCGCCCCGTCTTCCGCGAAGGTGACCCCGTTTCGTGTTTCAGATGAGCAAGGAGAAGCTGATACATGTCCAGCGCCGCGCAGATCCCACCCGCCGCCCGCCCGCTATCTTCCGGCAGCCGTGTTCTGGCCTGGGTCCTGTTGCTGCCCGCCGCCTTTGCCTGTGCGTTGACCCAGTTGTGGCCGACGCTCGGGACGTTCACGCTGAGCCTGCAGGACTCCAACGGCATGAGCCGCGAGGCGGCCTGGGTCGGTTTCGACAATTACGCGTATCTGTTCGAGCAGGGCGCTCTGGCCCGGTCGCTGGTCTTCGCGTTTCTGATGGTCCTGGCCCGGGTGCTGGCCGTGGCGATCCTGCCGCCAGCGATCGGCTGGGCCGGCGCGCGGATCCAGGGCGGCGCCGGCGCGCTCGTGCGCGGCCTGACGGCGGTGCCCATGCTGTTCTATCTGCCGGGCGCCCTGGGCATCGCCTGGTTCCTGGCTTTGAGTGGGCTGAGGGAATCGGGTTTCCGTGAGGTGATGCCGTTGCTTACGGAACCGCGGACCGCCCCGATCTTCTTGATGGCGATCGATGCGCTGGCTGCCGTGGCTTTCGGCGTCAGCCTGGGCATGATCGTCTTCGGCGCTGCGGCGCGCAGCGAACGACCGGGGCGCTGGATGATCATCGCCTGGCTGGTCCTGGTCGCCGCGGCCGTCGCGCTGGCGTGGCAGGTGGTCGATCTGCCCATGACGCTGACGGGTGGCGGACCCGGCGGCGCGACGACCACGCCGCTGATGGTGGCGTTCCGAATCTTCGCCCAAAACTTCCAGTTGGGTGTGGGCGCCGCGGTGGCGACGCTGGTGTTGGCTCCCGTTCTGGTGCTGGGCCTGGCCGTCGGGTTAGTGCTGGCGGTTGCGCGCCCCAGGTTGGAGGCGCTCGATGACTCTCAGACCGGCCCGGCGTCGTCCGGCCTCGCGCTGATCATCCTCGTGCTCGGCGGGCTGATCGTTGCGGCGGCAGTGCTCATGCTCGCGTGGGTCTATGGGATGCCCCTGTTTGCCGGTTCGACGGATCGCGCACCCGAAGTCGAGACGTTGGCGGTCTGGTCCGACTCGCTGTTGTCGCCTGTGGCGGGTGTCGGCTTCAATCTGGTGTTGGCCATGATCGGTGGGTACGCGATCGGCGGGCTTCGCCCGCTGGGTCGTCAGAGCCTGTGGCTGCTCGCGCCGTTTGCGCCGTGGATGTTCGTCGCCCCGGCCCTCCACGTGTTCGACTGGTTTCTCAAGTATCGCGAGCTAGGCGTCCTTGGCACCTGGGTGTCCCTGATCCCGCCCGGGTTTAGCGTGGCCGCCCTGGCGGTCATTTCGGTCGCGTTCTTTGGGGCTTCCGGTGACGCCCGCGGACGCTCCCGTTGGCTGCCCTGGGCGGCGGCGGCGGCGACCGGCGGGGTGTGGTTGCTCTCTGCCGTGTACGATCACTTCTGGCAGAGCCTGTTGAGCGGGCCGCGGGCGTCGACCTGGCTGATCCTCATGGCTCAGTCGACCCAAAGGTTGCGGGGCGTCGATGCTGCGTTGTGGTTGTCGCTGTGGACGCCGGCGCTTGTGATCGGGCTCGGTCTGATCGCGCTGGCCGTCGTCTTTGGCGGGCGGTTGCGCTTCGCCGAAGCTTGAGTTTGGCCCGGGCCGGTACAATCAGGGTCTCGTATTCATCCAGATCATGATCCGAGGAGTTTATGACTCATCCACGCCTCGCCGAAGCTCAAGCGATCAAGCCCTTCATCGTTGACCTGCGCCGCCGCATCCATCGCCAGCCCGAGCTGGGCTTCGAAGTCCATAAGACCGCAGCCCTGGTCGCGCGCACGCTCGGCGAGCTGGGCGTCGAGACCCAGACCGGCGTCGGCAAGACCGGTGTGGTCGCGTACATCGGCGACGGCGACGGCCCGGTGGTCGGCATCCGCGCCGACATGGACGCGCTGCCGATCCTGGAGGACACCGGGCTCGAGTTCGCTTCGGAAGTCCCCGGCAAGATGCACGCGTGCGGCCACGACGCGCACACCGCGATCCTGCTCGGCGCCGCGAAGTTGCTGTCTGCCAGGCCGATCAAGGGCCAGATCCGGCTCTTCTTTCAGCCCTCCGAAGAGATCGCCGACGATGAGGGCATCAGCGGCGCGCCGCGTATGATCGCCGACGGCGCACTCAAAGGCGTCGATCGCGTGATCGCGTTGCACGTCGACGGCGAAAATTACGTCGGCCAGATCGAGGTCGGTGCGGGCAAGGTGGCGGCCGCGGTCGACACCTTCTACGGCCATGTGATCGGCACCGGCGGACACGGCGCCCGCCCGCAGGTCGCGGTGGACCCGATCTGGCTCTCCACGCACGTGCTCAACGCCCTGTACGCGATCCCGTCGCGCCGCATCGATCCGTTCCAGCCCAGCGTGCTCTCGCTCGGCGTCGTGCGCGGCGGCGAGGCGTCAAACGTCATCCCGCGCTCGGTCTACATCGAAGGCACGCTGCGCAGCATGGACCCCAAGATCCGCGAGCTCCTGATCACCGAGGTCGAGCGCTGTTTCAGCCTGGCCAGGGCCTTAGGCGGCGATTACACGCTCAAGATCGAGCGCGGCTATCCGCCCATGCACAACCACGCCGAGGTGGCGAACATGATCGAGGCCACCGCGCGTGATCTCCTCGGCGCCGAGTCTATCGTCTCACCGGCGCCGACGATGGGCGCCGAGGACTTCAGCTACATGACCGAGCTCGCGCCCGGCGCGATGTTCATGCTCGGCGTACGCAAGCCCGGCGTCGACGCGCAACGCGTCCACACGCCGACGTTTGTGATCGATGAGGATGCGCTGCCGATCGGCTCGGCGATGCTGGCCGAGACCGCGCTGCGCCTGCTCGAGGACGCGCGCAAGGCCTGAGCCCGGCGGGTCTTTTCAGAACGAACCGCGAAGACACGAAGCCCGCGAAGTATTTGCTTCGCGAGCTTCGTGTCTTCGCGGTTGGCTTTTGGCGGGGGTCAGCGCCGCCGGGCTCGGATGCGCGCGACGGCCTCTTCGCGGGAATGGACGTCGAGCTTGGCAAACACGGCCGAGACGTGATGATCCACGGTCTTGGGCGAGAGATGGAGCCGCAGCGCGATCTCGCCGTTGCTGAGCCCTTCGCCCAGCAGGTGCAGGATCTCCATCTGGCGTGTCGTCAGGCCGAACGGGTTCTCACGCGTGGCGGTCCGCGGCCCGCGCGGCGCCGAGATCCCGGCGGCGCGAAGTTGCTCGCGCAGCGCGTCCCCGACGCCGCGCGCACCCAGCCGATCGAAGATGGCCAGGGCCTCGAGCTGGGAATCCTGATCGCCATCAGCGAGCGCGCGCGCCTGTTCGAACGGGCAGCCGAGCTGATCCCATGCCTCGGCGGCGCCGCGCCAATCACCGAGGATGTGCCGGGCGAACGGTTCGGCGACCCACTCGGGCAGGTCGAAGGCTTCGCCCGCCCTCCAGCGCCAGAAGGCCAGTTCGCCTCCGATCCAGGGATGCTGCTTATCGACCGCCAGCGGGTAAGCGGACTTCGCCTGCTTCAACGCACCCGCTGCATCCCCGGCCAGCCAGGCCGCTTCAGCCAGGGCTGCTGCAGCCGGCCCGACGGTTTGAAAGTCACCTGAACGCTGGGCCAGGGCCCAGGCCTCCGAGAGGATCGCATCCGCATCACCCGAGCCGCGTCGGGCGCGCAGCCGCCCCAGGGCGAGCCGCGCGGGGATGGCGTTGGCCGCCGACACCTGAGCGTGGTTCAGGGCCTCGCGCGCCGCACCATCCGCGGTCTCCCAACGCCCGCGCAGGAGATGCACGTGCGCCTGCCAGCCGAGGATGTAAGTGCGGATCGCGTCCAGGTCGCGCGCCGTGGTGTAAGCGTAGCCGGCGCTCAGATAGCGCTCGGCCTCGTCGAGCCGAAACAGCTCGCCGGCTGTCGAGCCCAGGTTGGCATAGACCGTGGCGACGCGCGGCTCAAGTCGGGCCTCGCGGGCCACGACCAGGCACCGTTCTAGAGTCGCCCGGCCCTGTTCGTAATCCAGATAGAGTTGACCGGTGCCCAACGTGTCGAGCGCCATGGCCAGCACGCGTGCGTCGCCGTGTTGCTCGGCCAGCCCAACGGCGCTCCGGGCGCACGTGATCGCATCGGCGTAGTCGTGATTGAACAGGTAGAGCATGGCCTGCACGCGATAGGCCAGCGCCAGCTCACGCCCGGGCGTCGCTTCGAGCGTCGAGATCGCGGCCCGACAGGCCTTCCAGGCCGCGCTCATCTGGTCCGCGGTCAGGGCCAGCGCCAGGTGCGCCAGGTTCTCGCCCTGCTTGAGCGCGTCCCCGGCCGTGCGCCACAATTCGACGGCTGCGCGCCGGTCCGCCGCGGCCTGCGCCTGCTGGCCGATGAAGTTGCATTCCCAGGCATGGGCTTCGAGCAGCGCGGCGCGTTCCGGGATCGGGAGACCGTCGGCGACGCGCAGGGCGCGTTGATACCACTCGACAGCGGCCCGATGGGCGCCGGCCGCCGAGGCCACACGCGCAGCGGCCGGCGCCAGGTCGAGGATCTCGATCGGGTCGCCGGCGCCTTCGGCATGCAGCGCGAGACGCGTCCAATCACCACGCGTCGCGGTGGCGCGCCGGAGGATCGTCAGAGCGCGCTGATGCAGCGCCGTGGTCTGTTGCGACGGGATCGTGTCGAGCACGGCCTGTCGGGCCAGCTCGTGACGAAAGGCCAACGCCTCACCTTGAGCGGTCAGCATACCGACCGCCAGACACTCCTCGACGGCCTGCGCTTCTGACCCCAGGATCTCGGCCAGGGCCCAGGCCTCGACGCGCGGACCGAGGATGGCGGCGGCGCGCAGCACGTTACGGCCGGTCGGCGAAAGACGAGCGGCCCGGGCCAACACGGCATCGCGGGCCGTCGAGGGGACGGCACCGCTGGGGCTCGACAGGACCTCCGTGACGAAGAAGGGGTTGCCGCCGGTTTGGCGATGGAGCGCGCCGGCGATCCCGCCCCGTTCGCCCGCCAGCTCGCGCACCGCCTCGAGCGACAGCGAATTCAGAACGACACGTCGGATCGCCGATGCGGTCGCCATGTCGCCCAGCACCATGCGCAACGGGTGCTGGGGTCCCAGTTCGTCGTCGCGATAAGTGAGGATGAGCAACGCGCGGGTGCGTTGAATGCGTCGGCCCAGGTATTTGAGGAGGTCGAGCGTCGCTTCATCGGCCCAGTGCACGTCTTCAAACACGACGACGATCGGGCGGGCGTGCAGCGCGCTCAGCACCGCCGTGAAGATCGCGGTGCGGTCACCGTCGGCGCTGAGGAGCGCGGCCAGGGGCCCGTCGAGTTGGGCGGCGAAGTCGTGCAGGGGGCCGAACGGGCGCGGCGTGAAAAGGGCATCGCACGCGCCCCACAACACGCGGGGCGCGCCGGGTAACGCCTTCGAGAAGGCCTCGATCAGCGCGGTCTTGCCGATCCCGGCCTCGCCGCTGACCAGCGCCACCCGGCCGGCGCCTTCACGCGCCTCCGCCCAGGCTGCGGCCAGCGCTTGCAGTTCCGCTTCCCTCTCCAAGAGCCCCATGGCCGAGCATTTTAGTGCATCTGGCCCGCCGTGGGAGGGCCGACGTCAGGCCCGGATGGCTTCGCCGCGACGCACGCCCAGCATCAGCACCAGGGCGATGAGCAGAAAGACCGGGGCCACGATCATCACCAGGTTGTAGTTGTTCCCGGCTGCCTGGACGATCCAGCCGTTGACGTTCGGCCCGGCGATCGCCGAAAGCGTCGAGAAGAGGTAGTACAGGCCCGTGTACGTGCCGACCCGGGACGAGTCGGTCAGGTCGACCACCATCGGTAGCGAGTTGATGTTGATCAGCGCCCAGCCGGCGCCCGCGACCATCAGCATCAGCCCGGCCACCGGTACGACCTCCAGCACCGGGATGCGGAAGAGCGTGGTCGTCAACGTGGCGACCGGGATGAAGAACAGGCCGAGCGTCATCAGCGCGAGCAGCGCGATGCCCATGACGATCGTGGTCCGACGGCCGATGCGCGCGCCGATGTAGCCGGCGGGCAGCGCGAAGATCACGAAGACCAGCGAGAGCTGACCCAGCAGACGTACGCCGTCCGCGGCGGCCAGGCCGAGGTGGTTGACGGCGTACAGCGAGAAGAAGGTCTCGATCGCGGCGTAGCCCAGGAACCAGAAGAAGATCGCCAACAACAGGCGCAGCGCACTGCGATCGGTGTCGGCCAGCACGTCGCGCAGGCTCGCCCACATGCCCGGTGCTCGTTCGGCCTCAGCGACGTCTTTCGGCTCCTTGATGAAGACGAACACCAGCAGCGAGGCGATGATCACCAGCGCGGATCCCAGCCAGAACGGGTACGCCTCGTTGATCTGATACAGCTTCGATCCGCCGAGCGTGGCCGCGATCGCGCCGACCCCGCCCATGAGATTGATGATGCCGTTGGCCTGCGAGCGCAGCGGCGAGGGCGTGATATCGGGCATCAGCGCCACAACCGGCGTGCGCCAGAGCGCCATGCTGAGCAACAGCGTCGACGTGCAGGCGACGAACAACGGGAGCGCCGACGCCAGCGGGATCAGGCCAAAGGCCAGCGCCCCGATCGGCGCGCCGATCAAGATGAAGGGCATGCGCCGGCCGATCGGCGTGCGCAACCGATCCGACCAGGCGCCGATCGGCGGCTGGATCAGCAACGCCGCGATGTTGTCGAGCGTCATGAAGAACCCGATCCATCCCGGCGAGAGATGGAACTTCTGCTCGAGGAAGAGCGGCACAAACGCGTTGTACACCATCCAGATCACGCTGACGCCGAAGAACCCGAAACCCAGCAGGAACGTCTTGCCGTAGTTGAGTCGCATGGAGCCCCCTGTGTGGCGATGCGTCAAGTATACGGCGAACCACCCCCACCCCTCCGCGGAGGGGGCCACGGGGGTGGCTCACCCCACCGCCCTCCGAAACCGCCACACCGCCAGCCCCAAAAAACCGACCGCATACGCGACCATCACGCCTGCCGGCGCCAGCGTCGCGCTCAGCCCCTGGCCGCGGATGACGATGTTCTGCAGACCGATCATGGCCCAGGCCGACGGCAGCCACCGACCGATCGCGGCGAAGACGCCGCCGGCGACCTCGAGCGGGAACCAGGTGCCGCCCAGCGCCGAGAGCACGAACATGGCCAGCATCGCGTACAGCACGACCTGGTCGTCGCTGCGCGCCAGCACACCGATCAGCAGGCCCAACCCCGCGACCCATAGCCCGAGCGCGATCGCGATCACCAGAGTCGCTCCAGCCGCGTGCAAGTAGTCGACGCCCAGCAGCCCCTGGCCCAGCCCGATGAGCAGGATCGTCTGCGCGAACACGACGACGAACATCGCCAGCGTGTGCCCGGCCACGATCTCCCACGGGCGCATGGCCGTGGTCAGCAAACGCTGCAACGTGCGGGTCTTGCGCTCCTGCACCAGGATCTGGGCCGATGACACCAGGCCGAAGACCGCGAACTGCACCAGGATGCCGGGCGACGCCTGGTTGTAAGGGTTGCCGCCGAAGGGTTCCGGCGCGGGCGCGGCCACAGCCTGAACCACCCGCACCCGACCCGTGACGGTCTGCTCGGCCCACGCCTGCCACGCCCGGTCGAATGCGGCCTGCGCCTCGGCGTCGGCATCCTCGCTTCGAACGAAGCCGGCGTTCAGCTCCGCGATCTCGGCCGCGCTGAGCAGCTCCGTGAGCGGCAGTTGCACGGCCCGATAGAGCGTCTGTCCCGCCGCAGTCACGGGATCGGCGATCAGCCTGAGCGCGGGCTGGGTTGCGCGGATGCGCTCGCCGAACCCGCTCGGCATTTCCAGCACTCCGGCCACCGCTCCCTGCGCCAGCGCCTGCGCGGCTTCGGCGGCAGTCATGCGGATCGGGTTGACGCCGCTCGAGCTCGCCAGGCGCTCGAAGAGCAACCGCGCCATCCGGGTCTCGGGTTCCGCCGCGACCCAGGCCAGTTTGAGCCGTGGATCGGTCTCCGTTGACGGACCTGCCCCGCGATAGGCGATGCCCATGAAGATCGTGAACACGATCGGCATCGCGACCAGGAACAACAGCGACTTACGATCCTTCGCGATCTGGTCGAGGTCTTTGAGAGTCAGTGTCAGCAGTCTCATGGTCGCGCTCCTGTGGGCGCTGTTCGATGGATGGTCGAGCGGGCGCACTCGTTATGCGTCGTCAGGCGAACCGGCGCTGGATGCGCCATGCGCCGGCCGCGAAGCACACAGCGCCTATGGCCAGCATCACAAGCACGGGCACGGCGATCGCGGCCGGCGGCTGGCCCTCGAGCACGAGCTGCCAGCCTTTCATCACCCACCCCTGTGGGGTGAAGACCGCCAGTTGCGTGAAGGCTTCGGGCATCGGGGCCGCCGCGCTGAACAGCCCGCCCAGCATGCCCAGCACGGTCAGCCCACCGCCCAACACCGGCCCGGCCTGCCGGGTCGTCTTGACAAACGCGATCAGCAGTACGCCCAGGCCCGAAGCAGCGACAACCTGGCCGGCCAGAGCCAGCCCGGCCGTGAGCGGATCTCCCCAGGCGACGCCAAAGACGTAGTGGGCGGCCAGCATCAGCACAAGCCCCTGCACGATCACGGTGAGGACGACGGCCAGCAGCTTGCCGGTTACGATCGCGACCCGGTTGGTCGGCGTGGCGAACAGGCGCGCCAGCGTGCCCTCCTCTTCTTCGCGCAGCAGCGACATCATTGCGTACGCGCCGGTGTAGAACGCGAAGAACACCATCTGCCCGGCGGCCATCTGCGCGATCAGGCGCGTGAGCGTGTCTTCGTTAGATGCGGCCACGGCCGGCGCCGCGCGCACCAGCGCGGCCTGCGTGGTCTGGTGGAGCATGTCGCGCTGGGTCGTCGCATACCAGGCCGCGTAATCGGTGATCAGCGCCCGGGCATCGAGCGCCGTCGGGTCAATGCCGTTCGCGCTCAGCCGGGTCTGCACCGTGTCGAGCGCGACGCCCCCGCCGGCGACGCCCTGCAGCAACGACTGCAGCATGGCTTCGACCATCTGCGGCCCGACGCTCAAGGTCGGGTCGGTCACCACGAGCACCTGCGAGTCGCGGCCGGCCAGCACATCGGCCGTGAAGCCGGCCGGCACGATCACGGCCACGCCGATGGTGCGCGCATCCACGGCGGCGCGGGCCGTTGCTTCGTCGGCGTAGTCGCCGGCCGCGATCCAGTCGGCGACGCTTGGGTCGACGAACAGCCCCCGGATCGTCGCGCCAAGCGACCGCTCGAGCGGCGCGTCCGCCGGCAGCGTGTCCAGGTCCACGACCCCGACCTGCACGGCCGGCGGCGTGGCCGCTGCGTCGCCCTGCAGGCCTCCGAAGGCGAAGTAGATCAGGCCGATGATCAACAGCGGCGCCGCCACCATCATGCCGATGGCGAACACGCTGCGAAACGTCTGGGTCAAATCCTTCAACGCGATATCGATGACTTTCATGATGTGTTTCCCGCGCGCGCAAACCACGCTTGTCTTGCCAGCCCGTTAATCAGCCTTTCGTTTCGCTCCTCGCCCTTCGCTCCTCGTTCTCACGCGTCATCGCGCAACGCCTTCCCCGTCAACTGCAGAAACACGCTCTCGAGGTTGGGCTCGTCGATGTCAATCGACGTGATCCGGGCGCCGGCCTGGCCCGCGATCTCGAAGAGACGGGGCAGCACGACGTTGGAGTCGTCGACGAGGGCCGTCACCCGGCCGGCCGCGACGTCGATGCGGGTCACGCCGGCGAGCGCGCGCCAGGCCGGCAGCACCCGCTCGGGCTCGACGTTGAGCGTGAGTTCGATGCGCGTCTGCCCGCCCACCTGATCGATCAATTCGGCATGGGTGCCGTGCGCGATCACGCGGCCCTGGTCCATGATCGCGATGCGGTCCGAGAGCTCGGCCGCCTCCTCCATGTAGTGCGTGGTGTACAGCACGGTCAACCCGGCGGCGTGCAGGGCCTTGACGTGGTCGAGGATATGTCGGCGCGACTGTGGATCGATGCCCACGGTCGGCTCATCCATGATCACGACCGCGGGTTCGTGGAGCAGCGCGGCGCCGATGTTGACGCGCCGCTTCATGCCGCCCGAGTACGTGCCGACCCGGTCCTTCTGGCGGCCGTCGAGCCCGATCGTCGCGAGCACGGCGTCGACGCGTGTCGTGAGCGTGCCGCCGCGCAGCCCGTACATCTTTCCCCAGAAGAACAGGTTCTCGCGGGCGCTCAGATCCGGGTACAACGCGATGTCCTGCGGCACCACGCCCAGCCTGGCCTTGGCGGCCTCCGGCTCGGTCTTGAGCGAGTGCCCCAGCAGGGTCGCCTCGCCGCGGTCCGGCTCGAGCAGGCCCGAGAGGATCGAGATCGTCGTGCTCTTGCCGGCGCCGTTCGGCCCCAGCAGGCTGAAGATCTCGCCCTCTTTGACTGTGAAGCTGACGCCGTCAACGGCCTGTACCTTGCCGAAACGCTTGTGAAGGTCTTTGACCTCGATCGCGTTCATCGTGACTCCCTTTGATGCGTAAACACACGCCTTGTCGGATTTCATCGCGGCGGCGGCGTGCAGGTGTCTATCCGCTTCATTCGCTGATCCGTCACCGATCCGTTGGTGACCAACCGCCTAGCTCAACAGCAGCCCAAGCGCGGGCAGCGCCAGCATCACGACGCAGGCGATCCCGAGCGTCCAGGTGAGCCAGGGTCGCGGCGCGTTGACCCAGATCGACAGGATCACGGCCAGCAGCAGGCTCTGGATCAGCACCTCGGGCAGGCCGCGCAGGTGGGTCGAGATCGGCAGCGTGGTGTAGATCAGGCCTTCGATCGAGCCCGGGGTCGGCCCAAAGGTGTTCAGGATCCCGAGCGCGACCAGCACGACCCAGAGCGTCAACCAGCCTCGCCGCGCCTGAAGCGTCGGCTGACGGAGCAGATAGATCACGAGCCCGAAGAGCGCGCCCCGTATGGGCTGGAACAGGGGTCCGGCCATCACCCACCGATCGTCGATGGCGCGCATATAGGCGCCGAGACCCGGCTGCGCGAAAAGCCCGGCATAGTCGAACAAGGTCGAGGCCAGCAGACCCATGACGAAGTAGGTCACGGTGTGGGTCACAGCCGCTTTGGCGACGATGACCGGTAGATCGTAACGTGTGCGTGACATGGATGAGGGCCTCCAAAATACGCGACGGCGCCGCGTTTCTGCTTGCACGATACTGCCGGCCACGGCCCCCGCCCAGTGTGCCTTCGGGAGGATGGGACAATGGACATTCGGACACTGTCCTTTCGCACAATGGCGTTGAGCCCGGCTTGGCGTCACAATCCGGTCATGGCCACTTCTTCGACGTTTCCAAAAGCCTCCAGCGCCCAGGGCGAACGGGCCTTCTTCATCTTCCTGACGCTGGTCTTCGTCGGCGCCTACGCCCTGGCGATCGCGACCTCGCCGGCCTTGCGGACCCCGCTGCGCTTGATCCCATTGACGGTCGTGCTTGGTCTGCACCTTGCCCTGCACTGGGCCGTGTTCTTTGGGAAGCTCCGCCCCGGCCTGAATTGGGCCTACGTGCTGACGCAAGGCCTGCTGGCTTTCGCCGTCGCGGTCCTGGCTGCCCATGTGGGCCTGTACTTCGGCGTGTTCATGGCCCTGGTGGGTGAAGTGGTCGGGATCTTCCGCGGCAGGCTGCTGGCGGCGATCGTCGCCGCCGCGTATCTGATCGCGCTAGCGCTGATCGCTTACGGCCTGAGCTTCGGCTGGAGCGAACTCACCTGGTGGGCGGTGTCGAGCCTGCCGATGACGCTCTTCGTCGTCATCTACGTCACGCTGTACAGCCGACAGGCCGAGGCCCGCGAACGGGCGCAGTTGCTCGCGAGCGAGCTCGAAGTCGCCAACCGCCAGCTGAGCGATTACGCCGCCCGGGTCGAAGACCTGACGATTGCTGCCGAACGACAGCGCCTCGCGCGCGAACTGCACGACACGCTGTCGCAGGGCCTGGCCGGTCTGATCTTGCAGTTGGAGGCCGCCGACGCGCATCTGGGCCACCAGCGCGCCGACAAGGCCCGCGCGATCGTGGCAGATGCCATGGCTCAGGCGCGCGTCACGCTGGCCGATGCCCGCCGCGCCATCGACGACCTGCGGCGTTCGGCGCCCGGCGATCTCGGATCCGAGCTGTGTCGTGAGGTGGCTCGGTTCGCGGAGGCCACCGGCATCACCGCGGATTGTCGCGTGGCCCCCGAGCTCGACCTGCCCGACGACGTAGCCGAGACCGCGCTGCGCGTCGTCTCCGAGGCGTTGACCAATGTGGCCCGGCATGGTCAGGCGCAGCGGGTCGCTGTGGCCGCCTCGGTCGCGGACGGCCTGCTTCAGTTGACGATCGAAGACGACGGCGTGGGGTTCAATCCGGCGGCGGTGCCGACCGGGCACTACGGCCTGATCGGCATGCGCGAGCGTGCGCGCCTGGCCGGCGGTCAGGTCGACGTGCGCAGCCGTCCCGGCGCCGGAGCCACGGTAACCGCCCGACTGCCTTTGGAGATGCGTTGAGATGGCCCCGATTCGCGTCTTGATCGCCGACGATCACCTGATCGTGCGTCAAGGGCTGCGCCTGATCCTGGAGACCGAGGACGATTTCGCCCTGATCGGCGAAGCTTCCGACGGGGCCGAGGCGCTGACGCGCTGCGCCGAGCTGCACCCCGATGTGGTGTTGATGGACCTGCGCATGCCCGGCATGGACGGTCTGACTGCGATCGAGCGCCTGCGCGTCGAGCGGCCCGAGATCGCGGTCGTGATCCTGACGACCTACAACGAAGATGCCCTGATGCTTCGCGGTTTACGCGCAGGCGCGCGCGGCTACCTGCTCAAGGACACCGATCGCGCCGCGCTCTTCGACACGATCCGGGCCGCGGCGCGGGGTGAGACTCTGCTGCGACCCGAAATCATGGCGCGTGTTCTGGCGCAGGCCGGATCGAGCTCAACCGCCAAAGACACGCCCGACCATGTAGCCCTCACCGACCGTGAACGCGAGGTGTTGGCGGCCGTGGCCCGCGGCGAGCGCAGCAAGGAGATCGCGCTCCACCTCGGCATCAGCGAGCGCACGGTCAAGGCGCATCTGGCCAGCATCTACGGCAAGCTCGGCGTCGACTCGCGCGCGGCGGCCATCGCCGCCGCCGCCCAACGCGGCTGGCTGCCCGGGAACGCAACAGGCTGAACGTCGTGTCGACGGTCTTCCCGGCCCCATCCCGCTAAGTTGTCTTTCGATGGTTCCCTTGGACGGCTTGAGAGCGGCCCCTGAGATAGAGCCCACGAAACCGGACGAGTTCCCTCGAAGTACAATCTCACGATTATGACCAGACCGGTCGATCCTGGAGAGGGCCCCCATGCGTTCGGGCAATGGGTAAAGCTTCAGCGCAAAGCGCTTGGCTTGACGCAAGCCCGTTTGGCCCAACGGGTCGCCTGTTCCAAGTCGATGATCAACAAGATAGAGGGTGATCGGCGAAGCCCTGCCAGGCCTCTGATTCTATTATTGGCCCAGCACCTCAAAATTCCTTCGACCGAGTTTGCCCGTTTTGTTCACCTGGCAAAGCCGGATTTCCTGCTTGAGCCAGAGGACGATCCGCGAAAAACAGGTTCAAACACCTCCAGGGCTTTCCCCGCCACCAACAATTTCATCCCGAGGCCATTGACCCCCTTGGTGGGTCGTGAGCAGGATGTGGCGGCTGTGGTTGCTATCCTGCAACAAGGTGGGGTTCGTCTGCTCACCTTGACCGGGCCTGGAGGTATCGGCAAGACTCGCCTGGCTTTGCAGGTAGCCGCCGATCTCGAGGGCAAGTTCGCCGATGGCGTTTACTTTGTTTCGTTGGCGCCGGCTCGCGATCCGGCTCTCGTGCTCTCCACGATCGTCCAGGCCCTTGGGCTCAAACCGATCGGTGATCAGCGCGACGACGAGTTGCTGGTCACGTATCTCCATGAAAAGGCGATCTTGCTGATCCTGGATAATTTCGAGCAGGCATTGCCCGCGAGCAAGGCCATCGCCGAACTCTTGACATACACGACTTCTCTCAAACTGCTGGTGACCAGCCGGGCCGTATTGCGCCTGAGCGGTGAACACGAGTTTGTCGTTCAGCCGCTGGTAGTGCCCGATCTACACACGTCCATCGACCTGATCACTCTGGCCCACGCGCCGGCCGTGCAGCTCTTTGTTCAGCACGCCCAGGCCGTTCGGGCCGACTTCGAGCTCACCGAGCGGAACGCTCGCAGCGTGGCCGGGATATGCGCCCGGCTCGAAGGGCTGCCCCTGGCGCTCATTCTGGCTGCGGCGCGTTGCAAGGTGCTTACCCCACAGGCAATTTTGGCGCGCTTGACCGGTGCGCTGGGCGGTGCGCTGGGGTTGCTGACCGGCGGAGTTCAGGATTCGCCCGCGCGGCAACAGACCATTCGCCGAACGATCGACTGGAGTTACAACCTGCTGGGCGATCGCGAACAGATTCTGTTCAGGTGCCTGGGTGTCTTTGTCGGTGGTTGCAGCCTGCTGGCCATCGAAGACGTAGGGGGAAAGCTGATCGCCCGTCCTCAGCCGCATCTTCGGTCAGCTCCCGATACCTCGGTGCTCGACGCCGCGGTAGCACTGGTGGATCAGAGCCTGCTACGCCAGGTCGAAGGCCCGGATGGCGAACCCCGGTTCTTCATGCTGGAGATACTGCGCGAGTATGCCTTTGAATGTCTGATCGCCCGCAACGAACTTGATCGGATGCGTCGCCAGCATGCAGCCTACTACCTTGGCCTGACTGTCTCGATGGAGCCGAAGCTGCGTGGGGCAGATCAAGAGCTCGCTCTGAAGCGTTTGGATGTGGATTACGACAACATCCGGGCCGCCTTGACGTGGAGTTGCGCCTCCGATATCGAAATGGCTTTGCGGATGGCCGCCGCGCTGTGGGAGTACTGGCTGTCGCGCGGATATTTGAGTGAGGGCCGCGCGTGGCTGACGGACATCCTGGAGCGGTCTGGCACACCGCCGGCGCTCTCTACACACTCCCGAGACTTATTGCACGTCCGCGCTAAAGTCCTCAACGGCGCCGGCTTGTTGATCTCCGTCCAGGGAGATCAGCCAGCAGCCAGCAGATACCTCCAGGAAAGCCTGCGGCTGTTTCGCGAAATGGAAGATCGAAAGGGTGAAGCCTGGGCGCTCAATCACCTGGGCCAGACCCTGAACCTCTCAGGGCTGCAGGAGCAGGCTGTGCCGGTTTTCGAGGCGAGCTTGCAGTTATTCCGCGCGCTGGGTGACAACTGGCATAGCGCCTGGGTCCTGATAAACCTGGGCGACGTCAGCCTGCAACGTGGCGAGACCGACAAAGCATCCCAGTTCTTTGCAGAGGCTCGGGATTTGTTCAGCGTGCTCAACCACAAACGCGGTAAGGCGCACGCGCTCGACCGTCTCGGCCGGCTCGCGACTTTTCTTCGAGATTTCGAACGGGCCACGAGCCTCTATGTCGAGAGTTTGCACCTGTTCAAGGGGATTGGTGAGCTTGAAGGCTGTGGTTGGGCACTTCAGAACCTGGGAAGGCTTGCCTCTGAACGCAAGCAGACGAATCAGGCCATGGGTTACCTGATCGAAAGCCTGCACCTGTTTGGGGGGCTGAACGACCGATGGGGATTTGCCTGGTCATCGCTGCGCCTGGCCCTTGTGTATCGTGATCGACGCCAGACCGAACAAGCAGCGGTGTTATTCGGCGCCGCCGAGGCCATGCTGGCGGATTTTGAGGGCCGCCTATTCAACTGGGAGCATCGAGACTTTATCAAGGACACGCTTGCCGGTGTTCGGGTTCTCTCCGATGCGGAGGCTTGGGCTAAAGGACGCGCCCTGTCGATCGAAGCAGCACTCGAGTATGTAGAAGACCAATCACTCAGGACGCAAGAGCTAGACATGTGACGGCTTGGGTCGCCGAAAAAAAGAGACAAGAACGGGTGCAAGGCGCGGCCGGCGGAGCTCCGGCTATCACCTGCACCCGTTCTGTTCCAATCCCCTGCCGGCAGATAAGTCACAGTGGCGAGCAAACGCCGGCCTGTCCCACTTTTGTGCTCTCGTTGTCCTTCGGTTTCCATTGGATGCAGGAAGGCTCAAGGTTATCCTAACGGAGAACGGGACATACCATGACCAGCCTGATCCACCAACCCTCGTGGCTTGACGCCGCCCTCCAATTCTGCATCGCCAAAACCCGTCAAAACCTCGCCACCCTTGCCGATTTCCCCGAGCGAACAGAAGGCGGCCAGTGGGTGCAGATCGCGCCCGAGAGGCATGGCTGGTGGGTGGGGGGGCATTGGGTGGGGCTGCTCTGGCTGACTTCTGCCGCCAGCGGCGACTCATCACTGGCTGCAGCTGCTCGCAATTGGTCCGAGCGCCTGCTACCTCAACTGAACGACCTGGCCGACCACGATCTGGGTTTTCTCTTCGAGTTGGGGTTCGTGCTCGGTCATCGCCTGACGGGAGACTCGGCCCTCAAGCGCCCGGCCTTGCAAGCCGCCGCGATCCTCGGGCACCGATTTAATTCTCGCGGTCAGTTCATCCAGGCCTGGGGCGGCCTTGATGCTCCGCCCGAACTGCGCGGCCGAACGATCATGGATACCATGATGAACCTCGACCTGCTCTTCTGGGCCGGTAAAGAAACAGGTGACCCGCGCTATGCCAAGATCGCCGTCGCCCATGCCTACACTGCCCTCAAGCACCACATTCGACCGGACGGCAGCACCGCGCATGTGTGCGATTTCAACCCGGAAACAGGTGAGTTCCTCAAGCAAGATACCCACCAGGGGCTGAGCGCCACTTCTTGCTGGAGTCGCGGCCAGGCCTGGGGCGTCTATGGTTTTTCCGATTGTTATCGTGCCACCGGTGATCCGCAATTCCTGAATGCCAGCCGCCGTCTGATGGTGTATCTCTGGCCGCGTCTGCCCGGCGACCTGGTTCCGTTCTGGGATTTCGATAGCCCGCTCATCCCCAACGATGTGCGCGACAGCTCGGCGGCCTCCATTCTGGCTGCCGGTCTGCTCTCCCTGGCATCCGTCGAAAACGACCCCAACCTGGCGAGCATCTGGCAAAACCGGGCCATCAGCATCCTCGAATCACTCTGGAAATCCTACACCAGCCGCGACACGGGCGAAGCCAGCCTGCTGTTGCACGGCACGCGCTCCAAACCCCACCATCTCGTGGATCACGGCCTGATCTACGGCGACTACTATTTCGTCGAAGCCCTGATGCGACTATCGAAACCCACCCTGAACCTGTAATCGCCTTTGGAGAAACCCATGAAATATCATGCCGTCCTTTCATCCAATCCTGGCCTCAATCCATTGCCGCACAATCCGTGCAATCTGCTTGACTTCCACTTTCTCAAGCTGGCCGCCGATGAAAAGCACAGGGCTCATAGCGGAAACCGCGAAATCCTGGCAGTGATCTTGGGCGGTAAGGCCACTTTCACGATCAATGGCGTCACCTTCGAGAGGGTTGGCGGGCGGCCGAACGTCTTCAGCGGCAAACCTCATTCGGTGTATATCCCTGCCGGGGCTGATTACGACATCGAATCCGCAGGCGGCGTAGAGCTTGGCCTACCGAGCGCCCCCAGCGATGAAACCGATATCCAGCCGTACTTGATCGCCCCCTCACAAGTGGCCAGCGGTGTCTGGGGCGCGGCGAATTTCAAGCGCAACTACCACCAAATTCTCACTTTGGCCGCTCAGCCCGAGCTAAACGCCCGCCGTTTGATCGTTGGCGAGACGTTCACCCCCAGCGGTCATTGGAGCACCTACCCGCCTCACAAGCACGAGGTGGACGATCTGCCCCGCCAGGCTTATCACGAAGAGATGTACTACTTCAAGGTCAACCCCGGCGACGGTTTTGGCATCTGTCACTATTACAACGACGACGGCGAAGACGAGAACTTTACCGTGCGCGACCACAGCATCCATATGATGCCGCGCGGCTACCACACTGTCGTCAGTGCACCTGGTTTCACAACTTACTACCTGTGGTTCTTGGCCGGCAACCAGCGTGTCCAGGCCGCGGTCGATGATCCGACCTCGGGGTGGGTGACCAAGACAGTTCCTATGCTCAGGGAATTGGGACACTAATAGGCTTCCTGATGATTCTCGATCTCTTCAAACTCGAGGGCAAAGTCGCCCTGGTGACGGGCGCCGGACGCGGATTGGGCCAGGCGATGGCCATAGCCCTGGCCGAAGCCGGCGCTGATGTGGTCGGGCTGGATGTGAACCCTCCGGACGAAACCGCGGCTCGGCTGAACGCGTTGGGCCGGCGTTTCCTGCCGATCCGCGCCGATCTGCTCGAAGCCCACGCCGCAGAGATGACCCAAGTGGTCGATCAGGTGGTGGCTGGCTTGGGTGGTCTGGATATTCTCGTCAACAATGCGGGCATCATTCGCCGGGCCCCGGTGCTCGATTTCAGCGAGAAAGACTGGGACGACGTGATGCAGATCAACCTGAAGGCGGTCTTCCTGCTCTCACAGGCCGCCGGCCGTGTAATGGTGGAACGCGGCAAAGGCAAGATCATTAATATCGCTTCAATGCTGTCCTTCCAGGGCGGCATTCGTGTGCCGTCGTACACGGCCTCGAAAAGCGGGGTGGCGGGCCTCACCCGTCTGATGGCCAATGAACTGGCAGCCTATGGTCTCAACATCAACGCCATCGCTCCCGGTTACATGGCCACGGACAACACAGCACCTTTGCGCGCCGACGCCGAGCGCGCAGCAGCAATCTTTGACAGGATCCCCGCCGGACGTTGGGGCCAGCCCGCCGATCTGATGGGCGCGGTGGTCTTCCTCGCGTCCGCCGCCTCCGACTATGTGAACGGCGCCGTTGTTCCAGTGGATGGCGGATGGTTGACGCGCTGATACACCTGCGGTTCTTTCTCGTGCGGGAGGGCACGGTTCGATGAACAGGGCTTATCAACTTCTGATCGGCGGTGTCTGGCGTGAAGGCTTTGACGGCACACGGGTACCGGTCATCAACCCCGCAACCGAAGAGGCCTTTGCCGAAGTGTGTTGGGGAACTCCGGAGGATGCCAACCTGGCGATTGCGGCAGCCGAAGAAGCGCTATCCGGCGAATGGGCCGCCTGGAGTCCGACCCGCAGGGGCCGTTTTCTGTTGTCGGTCGCTGCGTTGGTCCGCCAGAACATTCAGGAACTCTCTGCGCTCTTTAGCCTCGAGCACGGAAAACCGCCGCATCAGGCCTCGGGCGAGCTGGAGGATGCGGCCCGTTATCTGGAATATTTCGGTGGATGGGCCGATAAACTAACCGGGATGACGATCGACCTCGGGCGGGGTCAACTGGACTATGTCCTGCGTGAGCCGCTTGGCGTGACGGTGCACATCGCACCCTGGAACTATCCCCTCGACATCTTTTGCCGCAGCATAGCGCCCGCCTTGGCCGCGGGCAATAGTTGCGTGGTCAAGCCCTCGCGGGAGATATCAGTGGTCACGCTGGCCCTGGCGCGGCTCTTTCAAGAAGCGGGCCTCCCGGCTGGAGTGCTCAACGTCATACCCGGCTCGGGCTCGGCCCTGGGTCAGGTTCTGACCGGAGACCCGCGGGTACGCGGCATCATCTTCACCGGTTCGGTCGCCACTGGGCGCATGGTCCTCCAGGCTGCGGCCCGTAACATCACGCCCGTGGTCTCCATGGAACTGGGTGGCAAAGCCCCATCGCTGGTCTTCGTCAAGGATGCCTCGGAACTGGATGGCCCGGTGGGCGGCGCGGTGGGCGCTCTGGCCTGGAATGCCGGGCAATCGTGTGGGCAACGCGCCCGCTGGTATGTCCGCCGAGATCTGTATGAGCCCTTTCTTGAAAAATTGGCGCCGCGCGTCCGCAACCTGAAAGCCGGCCCGGCGACCCGGCCCGGAGTCGACCTCGGCCCCTTGGTCTCGAAGAAGCACTACGACAATGTCATGAACTACATTCGTATCGGGATCGAGGAAGGCGCTCGGCTGATCGCCGGCGGCGGCCGGCCGGACGGCCTCGGTGAGAAGGGATATTTCGTGGCGCCGACCGTCTTTGCCGACTGCCACAACGGAATGCGGATCGTCAGGGAAGAAATCTTCGGCCCCGTCATCACGGTTATTCCGGTCGATACCTTGGATGAAGCGGTTGCCCTGGCCAATGACAGCTCGTTTGGGCTTTCCTCCGAGATCTGGACGAGCGACGTGAAGACCGCGCATTCGGTGGCTTCCAGGCTGGATGTCGGGCATGTGACGATCAACGGTTCCGCCGCCTTCGGGTTTGAAGTCCCATTTGGCGGTGTCAAGCTGAGCGGGCTCGGCCGCGAAGGTGGACCCGAGGCAATTCTGGCCTACACCCGCCTGAAGAACGTCTGGCTGAATCTCAACCCCGTCTGAGAGGCGCCCAATCAGCGGCGGACAATCGTTCTCGGCGGCGACTCGGCCTGAGGAATCGGCGCAAGCATGTAAGCAATTCGTTACGCCGCCTTGACTCCCGTTGACGCCTGACACAGAAACATCCACAGGAGATCGGCATGGAAACTTTCAAGGATAAGCGCATCGTCATCACCGGGGCCACCCGAGGAGTCGGTTTCGAGTCGGCAAAGCTGTTCCTGGCAGATGGCGCCGTAGTCTTCGGGACCGGACGAAACCGTGCCCGGCTCGATAGGGCGGCCGCCGAACTGACCCGGCTGGGTCGATTCATTCCCTTCCTGGCTGATTTCGACGATCCCAAGGCGCCGACCGCCGTCGCCGAGGCCGTTGCTGCACTCTGGCCGGCCCTCGACATCCTGGCCAACAACGCCGCTGTCCAGACCTACAAAAAAGACTGGTACGAAGAAGGTCTGAATCTCCTCGAGCACCAATGGCGATGTAACGTCTTTGCCCCCCATGAGTTGATTTTTCGCCTGGTTCCCCTCCTGGAAAAGGGCGTTGACCCCCGGATCATCAATGTCGGTTCCGGCGCCGGGAACGCCCAGGCCCTTCGAACTTCATCGGACATGCCGACCTACCGGCTGACCAAATATGCTCTTGGTGGAATGACCCTGCTCTGGGCCACGACGTTACAGGGCCGGATTGCGGTGAACGCCCTTGACCCGGGCTGGCTCAAAACCGACTTGGGGGGGCCCAATGCCCCAGGCGAACCGGCCGACGGTGGTCGGCGTATGTTGGAAATCTGTGCCTTGCCCTGGACCGAGACCGGGAAGTTTTGGTACGGCGATCAAGAGATCTCATTTTGAAAGGACCGCCGCTGAGCATGGGCTCCAGGAAGCGTCCCAGGTTCTTGACTCCCTGACTGTTGCTGACAGGAGCGGGGACATACCCTTGCTTGTCCGCGGCGAGCGATGGATCTGATCCTGATTGTGTCAGGTCTTGAGAGGTGCGAAGGCTATGCCGTTGCGGTCGGCAACGCTTGCCCATCATGAGGAGGTCGAAGCCAAGCGCAGGTCGCCTTGCCTCGGGTTTTAAGCGAAACGGCGGGTTGTGGCATGACCACAACCCGCCGCGGGGTCTGCTCTAGATTCCCGAAAGAGCGTCTACTGTGCGATCGCGAGCGTCGGCCGGAACTTGTAGCCGTAAATCAGCATGCCGCGCTCGTCGCCGTCTTCGCGGAGCTTGCGCGTGACCATCTCGACCCGCTGACCGATTTTCACCTCGGTGGGCTCGACATCGGTCAACTGTGAGGTCAGGATCGGGCCCTCATCCAGCTTGACCAGCGCCACCGCATAGGGCGCGTTGGCCTCGAAGCCCTCGGGCGGGTCGTGGACGATCGTATATGAGTACACCTCGCCCTTACCAGAGAAGACATAAGGTGTCTTGGCTTCACCCGAGCAGCTTGGGCACACATCCCTGGGCGGGAAGATCTTGGCGTCGCAGTGCGGGCAGACTTCGCCTACCAGTCCGTAGCGCTGCTGGCGAAGTCGCCAATGTCGTGATATTTCCATAATGTTACCTGGCAGTCTCTTGAACCTTGAATGCCAGGCTACGCTAGCACCACTGGCCTCTCACAAGCTATCAGTGAACCGTCAATGAGCGCTGATTCGGCGAATGCTCATGAATATGGCCTGGGCCGGGTAATACCAATCGGCCAGGGCGAGAAAACCGAGCTAAATGTGCCAACTTCCCGCAAATCCAATAGTTTACAATAAGTAGATCCAGGTTGACTTGTCAGCGGGTGAGAAACGAACGGGCGCCTGGACGACTTGTCTTCGTCTCAGGCGCCCTATTTCCAGAGCGAGGGTCAAGGCCTATGCCCTCTGCAAGATATGGGTGACCACGTTGGCGCCGATCCCGCCGATGCACTGCGCCATACCGGTCTTCGCGCCCGATACCTGGTTGGCGCCGGCTTCCCCGCGGAGCTGCAGGGCCACTTCGGCGACCTGGTACACACCGGTCGCGCCGATCGGGTTGCCGCGTGCTTTGAGCCCGCCGAAGGTCTGGATCGGGATGCGTCGGTCTCGCCCGATTTGTTCGTCGACGGCCAACCGCCAACCCTGACCCCGTTCGGCGAAGCCCGCCGCTTCAAGGCTCAACGCAGCGAAGACGGTGTAGGCATCGAACACTTCGAACACATCCACGTCATCGGGCCCCATACCGGCCATGCGATAGGCCCGCCCGGTTGAGAGTTGCGCCGCATCGAAGCCCAGCAGGTCGGGCCGATCGTGCAGGGCCAACGTGTCGGTGGCTTGAGCCGACGCCGCCACGCGCACGGCCGTCGGCCGCGAAGTCAGCACGATCGCAGCCGCGCCATCGCACTCGGGTGCCACGTCCATCATCGTGATCGGGTCTGCCACGGCCCCGGCGCGTGTGTAGCTCTCCCGCGTCAGCGTGTTCCGAAACATGGCGTTGACGTTGCTTTTTGCGTTGGCGTGGGCGTTGACGGCGAAGTTTGCGAACACGTCATGGGCCACGCCGTAGGTGTGCTGATAGCGTTGCATCAACAGACCCGCCAACGCCGCCGGCGTCGCGCCTTGCACGCTCTCGAAATCCGAATCGCCGGCAGTGGCTGCGGCGGCATTGACCCGCCCCCCGATCGTGTCAGTCGTCTTTTCGACGCCGACGACCAGCGCCGTCTCGACCTGGCCCGAGGCCACAGCGATGTAAGCCTGTCGGATCGCGGCGCCGCCCGAGGCGCCGGCGGCCTCGATCATGACGGCCTCGATGCCGCGCAGGCCCGCAAAGTCCGCGATCAGCACACCCAGGTGCGCCTGACCGCTTAACTGGCTCGCGAGTGAATTGGCTGCGAAGAGCACTTCAGCCGGCGCGCGACCGCCCAGCATCCGCTCGGTATCGCCGGCCGCCGCCTCGAGCGCGGCAAACGCCAGCTCACGTAACGATCGCTCCCAGTGCTCGCCCGCCGGCGTCAGACCGACGCCCGCGATGTAGACCTCTGACATGATCATGTCCTCAACGAAAATATCGGTAGAACACGGGGTGCTCCGGGGTCGAAGCGGTGCCCTAACCCCGGAGCACCCCGTGTTCCGCCCAACTTTCCTGCCGGCAGGGTAAAGGCGAAGCGCTCAGGATTGGTGGCGCACCATCCGTCTACGGTGCCTGCCCCAGGTTCTCGGCTAACTTGTGCGCGAGGGCCTCGGCCAGGGCATCGGTTGGGCCGCTGACCGCGATCGCAGCCGACTCATTGGCGACGGGGCGCGAAGTGATCTGAATGCTGGCCACATAGCGCCCCACGCGGAAGTTGATCTCAACCACGGCCGACTGGCCGTTGGGGTTCACACCTGGTTGGGTCACGATGACCCACTTACGCCCTGCATCGCCGATCGCCGGCCCGGGCGTGATCTCGGAGTTGGCCGACAAACCCGCCATCGCGTTCAAGCCGGTGGTGGCGCCAGCGGTGGAGTTGTAAACCGAGACCTGTTGAAAGAGCAGGACACCGGTCGTCTGGGCCTCTTCGACCTGAGTGATGCCCTTGACCCAATAGGATTGGTATCCGAGCAATCGGCCCGCTTTCTCGAGCACCGGCAGCGCCGCGGCGCTGAACTCGTTGTTCGAGGTGAAAGACGGGAGCTGGTTGGTGTTGATCAACCAGCGATCGCCGAACTGCGTATCGATCTCGGCCAATTGAGCCGGGTTCAGCAGCAAGGGGCGCAGATCGGGCGGCGCAGCCTGGAAGAACCCGGTGCTCTTGAGCTCGGGCGGCGTGGCCTGGCTGCGCATACGCTCGACCATCTTGCCGGCGTACGCGATCGCCTGCGCGGGGTCGGGGACGCCGTCGGCGCTGCCCAGGATCGAGACCGAGCCGATGACGTTGAGCACTCGAAAGTCGACGCGGTAGACGCCCTGCTGCAGCGTCGGGTCCGGATCGGTGTAGCCCCACACCTGCGCGACATCCGCAGCCGGCACGGTTCCGCCGATCTTGGCCCAGCCTTCGCCGAGCGTCTCGGCGTTCAGGGCAGTGTCGGCGTCGTCGATCGTCGCAAACCGCAAGACGCGGACGCCGAGTTCCGTGATCTCCGGCCGATCCGCAGCGGCCGAAAAGCTCTCGGTGTAGAGCTCCATCAACCCCGGGACGTTGAGGGTCGACGTGGCGACGTCAGTGGCCGACAGTTGGGCGACATCCATCACGACCTGATCGCTCAGAGACCAGCTCTCGCCGACATCCGTTGGATGTAGTCGATAGTCCCAGGCGTCGCCGGTGATCAGGCTGGGCTGTGCGGTGTAGTTGGTCCACGCCAGGCCGCCTGCGATCAGGAGACCGAGTGCGACCAGCGCGACGACGATGATGCGGGATCGCGACATGGGATTACTTGAGCACGAGCTTTTCGCGCAGTCGCGCGTAGATGGCGTAGTCGATGGGTTTGCGCCGCGCGATGTAGTCGCGGGTCTTGGGCGCACGGCCCTGCCGCTCACGTACCTGCTCCGTCACGCGCAGGCCGAATGCATCGGAGCCGGCGCCCGAGCCGAACGACACCAACAGGATGCGATTGCCCGGCTCGGCCACATCGAGCACGGCGCTCAGGCCGATCAGGGCGCAGCCGGCATAGGTGTTGCCGATCTCGCCGACGAGCAGCCCGGTCTTGATCTGGGCGTCGGTGAAGCCGCACATCTTGGCCGCGCGTTGCGGAAACTTGAGATTGGGCTGGTGCAGCACCACGTAATCGAAATCCGCAGGCTTGGCCCCCGCCAACTCCATGTAGGTCTGGGCCGCGCCGGTGATGTGCTTAAAGTAAGCGGGCTCGCCCGTGAAGCGCTGGCCGTGTTCGGGATACTTCGCATGCTGGCGGCGCCAGAAGTCGGGCGTGTCGGTGACGAAGGAATACGATCCTTCGAACACGGCCAATGAATCCTCGGCCGGGCCGAGCAAGAAGGCCGCGCCGCCCGCGCCGGCCGTGTACTCGAGCGCGTCACCGGGTTTGCCCTGGGCCGTGTCCATGCCCACGGCCAACGCGTAATCGGCCATGCCTGAGCCGACGAAACCGATCGCGGCCTGCATTGCCTCGGTGCCGGCCTTGCACGCGAACTGCCAGTCGGCGGCCAGCGTGTGCGGCACAATGCCGAGCGCCTCGGCCACCAGCGTCGAGGTCGGCTTGACCGCGTACGGATGGCTCTCGCTGCCCACCCAGACGGCACGGATGCGGGTCGGATCCAGCGCGGCCCGGTTCAGGGCGTTGCGCGAGGCCTCGATCGACATCGTGGCCACGTCCTCATCGGGGCCCGGGACGGCCTTTTCCTTGATCGGCAGAGCGCCGTCACCGCCTGTCCACACCCGGGCCACCTCGCTGGCCGGCAACCGGTAGCGGGGCACATAGGCGCCATAGCCGGCGATGCCGACCGGGCGCGAGGGTTTCATCAGTTGGCGCGAAAGCTCTTCAGGCATAGGGTTTTACGTCGAGTGAGCCGGCGCAGTTGCGCCAACCCAAAAAGAAGACGGCGGTGTTGCCGCCGTCTTCACCGAAAGCAGGTTGGATTCTACCACCCGCCGCCCCTCAGAAGCTGTCAGAGAGGCGTCAGGCGTTGGTGCGGGCTACGGCGTGGCCGTTTCGGTCAGCATGCGCTGGAGTTCGTTGATATCCAGGTTCGAGAAGACGGCTGCGCCAAAGATGAGGAAGAGCACGAGGCCGGCGCACAGGCCCAGGAGCAAGAGAGCCAAAGACCCGTAGTTGAGCGCTAACCCCGTGATCGCCATCCAGCGCGAACCGGATTCCGACGACCCCGCGCCTGTCTGGCCCAGCCCCATGTGCCCGGTGACGATGCCGACGATCGTCGAGATAAAGCCGATCAGGCCGGTGCACAGGTTCGTGCCGGGAAGAACCATGCCGATCAGACAGCCTCCCAGCCAACCGATCAACCAGGTCACGCCGCCGGCGATCAGGCTGATCAGAGCCATCTGGTTCGTCCCGCCTCCCGAAGAGTAATTCGCGGGCGGTGTGCTTGAAGGGATATTCATGAGACCTCCGGAATGATCAGAATCGGTGTGGGCCCGACCCATCATCGGGCCCTCCATCGACGATGGACGAGTCTATGACCGCCTACGGCGTGGGCGTGGCCGACAGGAGCTGCGACCAATCTGCGCTCGTGAAGATCGTGGCACCGAAGATCAAGAACAGGATCGACAGCGCGCACAGGCCGAGCACCAGCAGCGCCAGCGAGGCGTAGTTCAACGCCAACCCCGTGATCGCCATCCAACGCGAGCCGGCCTCCGGGCTGCCCGGGCGAGTCTGGTTGAGGCCCTGATGCCCGGTGTAGATCCCGATCACGGTGGTGATCAGGCCGATCAAGCCCGTGCACAGGTTGGCGCCGGGCAGGAACCACGCGATCAGCCACCCGCCGCACCAGCCCACGGCCCAGGTGACGCCGCCGGCGAGCAGGCTGACTAACGCCATGTCATTGGTCGTACCGTTCGAGGCGGTAGCGGGAGGCATTCCGGTCGGCATGCGCATGAGTGCTCCTCACGATGTGAAAGGTTCGACGCCGGCCCTGCGGGGCGCGAACTTGCCCCACAGCGACAGCGGACGATACGGTGGCATGCGATCGCTGGACCAGGGCGCCGGCGGCGGCATGGTCAACGCGCACAGCCCAAGCAGGGTTCGATCGTAGTTAACGCGCCAGCCGGCGAAATCCAGCCAGGTCTGGTCGCGATCGGGCCTAAGCGGCAACCCGGCTTTCTCGAGACGCGCGCACGCTTCTTCATACTCATCGCGTGTGACGCTGATCGGATCATCCGGAAAGTGTGGATCGGCCGGATACGGGATCTGATAAAGATCGCAGATGTGGCGCAACGCCAGATAACCGGCGCGGATGCATAACGCCGCATTCGCCGTGCGCGGGTAGTCGAGGGTCGATAAGAACAACGCCGCGCCGTCCAGCACGGCGCCAGCGGCCGTCAGCCAGTGGTGGTGCGGCTGCGACGACCGAAAGAAGGAGAGCATGGAAAGCGAGGTGTGCGTCTCGTCGGTCTGTGCAAACCAGACTTCCCACTCCGCCCAGAGCTCCTGCAGGTGGTCCATGCGCCCGAGCGGGAAGGCCAGCTCGTACATGTAGACGGCCGAGGGCGGCGTGCCGGCCCGGGTCTCGAGCAAACGCACGAGGGTCTCGCGTTGCGAGAAAGCACTGTAGATCGTGGGCAGGTACGAGATCAGCAGCGCGATGATCACCAGGCCAGAGCCGGCTTCCAGATAGGCCAGGACGGTCGTCAGCGGATTGTCGGGTGCTCTGATCCCCAGCGTAAGCAGCGAAGACCCGCTCAGCACGAACGCGTCGTACGGGCTGCCGGCGCCGGCGGCCCACAGCATCAGCGTGAAGCCCAGCGCGACGAGGCCGACGAGCACGGGAACAAAGGCCAGCAGCGCCCAGGGCCCGTAGGCCGCCATCACGCGATCACGCTGTTCGTAAGTCGGCAGACGATGAACGACCAGATCGAACCAGCGGCGTAAGAATCGAAACGTGAACGCGGCCAGGGGATCGAGCAGGCCACGCGGGATGACGAACACACGCACGGCCGACCGGAAGGCCAGTGCCACGCACAGTGCGCCAAAGGCGAAGGCGATGCTGTGCAGGCAGAAATCTATGAGCGGCGGCACGCCCCGCATTTTAGCGGATTTGTCATCGAAAGTGCTCAATCGGCGGGGAGTTGGGCGAAAAACGGCCGTCAGCCCTTTTCGCCGGCCTCGCTTCCGAACACCCGGAAGAACAAATCAACGGCCAGCGGGTCGAAATGGTGCCCCCGCTGCTCGTGGATGTAGGCAAGGGCCCGCTCGATCGACCAGGCTGACCGATACGGCCGGTCGGAGGTCAGCGCATCCCACACGTCAACTACTGCAAACAGGCGCGCGGCAAACGGAATCTGATCGCCCTGCAGTCCATTGGGGTAGCCTGTGCCATCCCACTTTTCGTGGTGGCTGTACGGGATGTCCAGCGCGGGCCGCAGGTAGGCGATCGGAGCGAGCATATTGTAGGCGTGGAGCGGGTGCTGCCGCATCGTGGCCAGCTCGTCGGCGGTCAAGGGCCCAGGCTTGAGCAGGATCGAATCCGGCACGCCCATTTTTCCAATGTCATGTAAGAGCGCGCCGCGGCGCACGCGCGCGATATCTTCCTCGGGCAGGCCGGCCGCCTCCGCGAGGCGCAAGGTCATATCGGTGACACGCAAGGAATGGCCTTCGGTCTCGCGATCGCGCAGGTCAAGGGCGCGCGACCAGCCTTCGATGGTTTCTTCGTACGCCTGCGCCAGATTGAGCGCGTCGCGCTGGGACTGCTCTGCCAGGGTGGCGCGTTTGATGGCGTTCGCGGCCATGTCGGCGACGGCGGCGATCAGTTTCGCATCATGCTCCGAGAATGCGTCAGATCGTCCGACCCAGAGCGCGCCGATCCGGTCTTCCTGCGCGATCAGCGGAGCGCAGACCACTGCCGAGACCGAGCGCGGGAGCTGAGCCAGGGCAAGCTCCGGGGCGCCGACGGCGGCGTTGTTGAGATAGAGTTCGCCGGTCAGGATGACCTGCCCGCT
>WBZS01000668.1_pt1 | contig 37447 bp, 36 predicted proteins | sample 5204201 | NCBI WGS metagenome assembly WBZS01 (sample SAMN12344357, study PRJNA552823) | activated sludge metagenome | biome: Activated sludge suspended growth; feature: Nitrification reactor; material: Wastewater; isolation source: activated sludge from nitrification reactor of wastewater...
TGGGTTGGTATGCCGCGGCGCCGCGGCGGTCTGTCGGGTGGGATCGGCGACGGGGTCGCCGGAAGGTCAGATGAAGCCGCGGTCGGCGAGGAAGCCGGCGAGCTGGGCTGCGCCCTCACCGTCGTCGGTGACGATGGTGCCGGCGGTGCGCGCCGGGGTGGGGGACACGTCGACGGTGCGCACGCTGGCGGCACCGAGACCGACGGCAGAAGCGTCGACTCCGAGGTCGGCGAGCGACCACGTGGTGATCGGCTTCTTCTTGGCGCCCATGATCGCCTTGAAGGCCGGGTAGCGAGCTTCGCCGGTCTGGTCGGTGACCGAGACGATGGCGGGCAGGGCCGCGGTGACCTTCTCGCTGGCGACATCGCTGTCACGGCGGATGGTCACGGCGCCGCCGTCGACCGAGAGCTCACCGGCGAAGGTGGCCTGGTTGATGCCGAGACGGTCGGCGACCATTGACGGGACGACCGAGAGCTCGGCGTCCGTGGAGGCCATCCCGGCGAGGACCAGGTCGTAGCCTTCCTTCTCCAGGGCCTTGGCCAGCACGAGCGAGGTGCTCAGCGCGCACGAGCCGTGGATCGCGTCATCGAGGACGTGGACGGCCTTGTCGCCACCGATGGCCAGGGCCTTGCGCAGGCCTTCAGCGGCCTTGGCTGGCCCGACGGTGAGGAAGACGACCTCGGAGGCCACTCCCTTCTCGGCGAGTTGCGCAGCCTGCTCGACGGCATACTCATCGAGCTCAGAGAGGCGTCCCTCGACGCCGGCGCGGTCGACGGTGAGGTCAGGAGCGAACTTCCACGTGGCCGTGGGCTCCGGCACGTACTTGACGAGGACGACGATCTTCATGCGTAGTGACCTGCCTTAGGGTGCGGTGCGACGTTCCGGGTCGAGCCTGCCAGAGATGCTCTGATCGGCAAGGGGGTCATAGGTCCCCTACCGGTGGGTAACCCGAAATCGGCGCCGAATGGACGGGAAACGGACCTACTCATGTGCCCTCCCAGGGACGCGGTAGCGCTCCTGCAGGACCTCTTCGTCGGCGAGGACAAGGGCGTCCGCGATCGGTTCGGTGTCGACCGGAGCTGGACCGAGGGCGCCGCGGGGGATGGTTGCGCGACCTCGGTTGCGAGTGCGCCGCTCGAGGTAGGACGCCAATGAGGTGAGGGCGTAGTTGATGACGACGAAGATTGCGGCGATGACCACGAGGGCAGGGACCGGGTTGGACTTGTAGGACCCGATCTGCTGGAACTTGTTGAGCAGCTCCTGGTAGAGGATGAGGTAGCCCAACGCCGTGTCCTTGAGGATGACGACGAGCTGTCCGACGAGGGCCGGCAACATCGCGGTCACCGCTTGCGGGAGCAGGACGGATCGCAGGGTCTGCCCGCGGGTGAGCCCGATCGACAGTCCCGCCTCGGTCTGCCCTCTGGGGAGACTTCCAACGCCGGAACGCAGCAGCTCGGCGACGACCGACCCGTTGTAGAGCGTAAGTCCGGTGACCACGGCCGCGAGCGAGTTGAGGTCACTGCGGAAGACGTTGTTGAAAGCGAAGACGTAGAAGGCGAAGAACATCATCACCAGCACGGGGACAGAGCGGAAGAACTCCACGATGACCGTGCTCACCCAGCGCACTGCGGTGACATGCGAGAGCCGGCCCATCCCGAAGGCCAGGCCGAACGCGCCGGCCAGCACGATGGAGGCAGCGGCCGCGGCGAGGGTGTTGAGCAGCCCGGGAATCAAATAGTTGACCCAGAGATCCGCGGTGAGGAACGGGGTCCACTTGGCGGCGTCGAGGTTGCCCTTCTCCTTGAACTGGGCCAGAGCCCACCACAGCGCTCCCACGGTGACGACCGCGCTGGCCGCGGCGATGACCTTATGGCGGGCGCGCGCCTTCGGACCGGGGTGGTCGAACAGCACCGAGCTCATCGCTTCACCGCCAGTTTGGACGACAGGTGCGTGGTGACCAGGCCGATCGGCAGAGTGAGAATGACGAACCCGAGCGCGACGATGAGGAAGATGACGACGATGACGTCCGGCCGGAACTCCATCATCTCCTTCATCAACCCGCTGATCTCGGCGACCCCGATCGCCGTCGCGACGGTCGTGTTCTTGGTCAGCGCGATCAGGGTGTTGCCCAGCGGGGTGATCGCGCCGCGGAAGGCCTGGGGCAGCAGCACCTCGGTGAGGCTCTGGCCGAACGTCAGCCCGATGGACCTGGCCGCCTCGGCCTGCCCAGCCGGGACAGTGTTGACGCCGCTGCGCAGCGCCTCGCAGACGAAAGCAGCGTGGTAGAAGGACAACCCGATGATCGCCCAGATGATGTTGTTGCGGGCGATGTTGTCGGTGAACGACATCCCGAGGTTGACGATGAACCCGATGTTGCAGAAGACGATGATGAGCGTGAGGGGCGTGTTCCGCACGACGTTGACGTAGAACGCCCCCACCCGGTTGAGGAACCGGACCGGCGAGACCCGCATGATCGCGACTACTGTGCCGATCACCAGTGAACCCACCGCCGAGGAGACGGTGAGCAAGATCGTGAGGCCGAACGCACCGAGGATGTTGTAGGTCGCGAACAGCTCGCCCATGGGGTCCTTCCACTACCGGGGTCGCGCAGGGGGTCAGCCGACTCAGCGGGTCGGTATGCCGCCCGCGCGAGGTGCGCGGGCGGCATACCGGCGTCTGTGGTCGGGTCAGGAACAGGGGGCGGGCGTCGGCGGGTTGCCAGCGCCCGGCTTGTAACCGGCGGGGCCGAGGTTCTTCTCCACGGCCTTGAGCCACTCGCCGCTGGAGAAGTACTTGTTGAGGGCGTCGGTGACCTTCTGGCAGAACGCGGTGTCGCCCTTCTTCAGACCGACGCCGTAGTTCTCCTTGGAGAAGGTCTTGCCGACGACCTTGAGCTGGCCTTTGTTGGCCTCCTGCGCGGCATACCCGGCGAGGATGGTGTCGTCGGTGGTGAGCGCGTCGACGTTCTTGGCCTTGAGGGCGTCCACACACAGGGTGTAGGTGCCGTACTCCTGGAGGTTGACGCCGGGGACGAGCTTCTGCACGTTGGCCGCCGAGGTGGAGCCCTTGACCGAGCAGAGCTTCTTGCCCGCGAGGGACTCGACGCCGGTGATCGACATGTCGTCGGCGCGCACGAGCAGGTCCTGGCCGGCGATGAAGTAGGGGCCGGCGAAGGAGACCTTCTCCTTGCGTGCGTCGGTGATGGAGTAGGTGCCGACGATGAACTTCACCTGGTCGGTCTGGATGAGGGTCTCGCGCTGGGCGGAGACGGCCTCGACGAACTCAGGGGTGCCCAGGCTGAGCTCCTTGGCGAGATATTTCGCCAGGTCGACGTCCATGCCGGTGTAGTCGGCGCCGCTCTTGAGCCCCAGGCCCGGTTGGTCGAACTTGATGCCGATCTTGACGGTGCTCCCGGCGGCGGAGCCGCCCCCTCCGCAGCCGCTGAGGCCAAGGGCAGTTCCGACCGCAATGGCGGCGACGATGGTGCGTCCGAACTTCATTCTTCCTCCTGGAGTGGTGCTAGGGGTCGTTCCGATCCTGCGGTCGTGCGGTGGGGAGTCGTGGTGCGGTTGGCGGCAGGTAGCCGTCAGCCGCGCTCGGAGGGTCCGTGGGTGGCCATCGAGGTGGCCGTCAGTGGGTGAGAATTTTGCCGAGGAAGTCCTTGGCCCGGTTGGACCGAGGAGCGGTGAAGAAGGTTGCGGGCGTGGCGACCTCGACGATCTCGCCGTCGGCCATGAAAACGACGCGATCTGCGGCCCGGCGGGCGAAGCCCATCTCGTGGGTGACGACGATCATCGTCATGCCCGACTTGGCCAGGCTGGTCATCACTTCGAGGACCTCGTTGACCATCTCGGGGTCCAGAGCCGAGGTCGGCTCGTCGAACAGCATCACCTTCGGCTCCATGGCCAGGCTTCGAGCGATCGCCACCCGCTGTTGCTGCCCACCGGACAACTGCGCAGGGTACTTGTCGGCCTGAGCCGTGACACCCACCCGTTCGAGCAGCTCTCGGGCTTTGGCTTCGGCCTCGGCCTTGCTCTTCTTGCGGACCTTGATCGGGCCGAGGGTGACGTTTTCGAGGATCGTCTTGTGCGCGAACAGGTTGAACGACTGGAACACCATGCCGACGTCCGAGCGCAGCTGGGCCAGCGCCTTACCCTCGTCAGGCAGAGTCTTGCCGTCGATGGTGATCGAGCCGGTCTCGAAAGGCTCGAGCCGGTTGATGGTGCGGCACAGGGTTGATTTGCCCGAGCCGGACGGGCCCAAGACGACGACTACCTCGCCGCGGCCGACGGTCAGATCGATGTCCCGTAGGACGTGCAGCTCACCGAAGTGCTTGTTGACTCCCGTGATGACGACCATCGGCTCCTTCGTGGGAGCCGCGGCCAGCGGCGGCTCATCACCCTCGGTGGCCTGGGCCGCGGCAGTGGGCAGGTCCTTCGGCGCCTCGGTCATGGCGGTCAACGTATCGGTTCACCGCGCATTTGGGCAGGGTGAGCGCCCGCTTTCCGAGATAGTTAAACCCGCAACTACTCAGTCGAGCCGTCAGTTGGGAATCCGGAAGACCTCGCCCGGGTGAATGAGGTCGGGGTTCTTGATGTGGTTGAGCGCGGCGATGTCCCGCCAGTTGACGCCGAACTTCTTGCCGATCGCGGAGAGGGTGTCCCCCTTGACGACGGTGTAGGTGCGCTCGACGGGTGCGGCAGCAGCAGCGGCAGCGGCAGCCGCTGCAGCGTCCGCCTCTGCCTTCGCGGCGGCGGCGGCCGCCGCCTCGGCGGCAGCCTTGGCCTCTGCCTCGGCCTGCGCGGCAGCGGCGACCTGCTCGGCGCTCATGACGTTGCCCTGCGCGTCGTAACTCACCGAGGAGAGGACCTCCGGTGACGCAGCAACGGCGTTGCCCTGGGCGTCATAGGTGACCGAAGAGACGCGCTCAATGGTCTCGCCGGATTCGACGGTGCCCTCTTCCATGTGTGCCACGGGTGGCTCCTTCTGTCCTGTGCCTGGCCGACCCGACGTGGTCCGGCGCCACGAGTCTCCCGTGGTGGGGCGAGCCTAGTCCTCGTCAGGACTTCGCCGGGGGCTTGCGAAGGACCGGTCCGGTCTGCCGACCCGTCGGGTATGCCGCGTCGAGACGCCCTCTGTCGGCCGGGTAGGCCACACTGTCCGACCATGGGACGTCACCTCCGTCGTGTCGGGTTGGTCGCCGCAGCCGTGAGCCTGGGGCTCGGGGCCTGCACCACCGCGCCCCCGGCACAAACCAGCACGCCCGCACCGAGCTCGGCACGGGCTGCGAGCTCGGGTGCCGGCAGCGCGGCATACCCGACGTCGACCGCACCACGTCCGACGGCGCCCGCTGCGCCGGGGACGCCCACGACGCCCCCATCACCGGGCGCCGTGGGCAACGGCCGGATCACGATCGCCTTCGGGGGAGACGTCCATTTCGAACGCCACGTGAAGGCGCTGCTCGACCGTCCCGACGGGCTCGCCGAGCTGCAGCCGTTGCTCGGGACAGCGGATGTCGCGGTGGTCAACCTCGAGACGGCCATCACGACCCGCGGGACGCCGGAGCCCAAGTCCTTCACCTTCCGGGCCCCGCCGAGTGCGCTGACCACCTTGGCAGCAGCGGGGGTCGATGTGGCGGGGATGGCGAACAACCACGCCGTCGATTTCGGGCCGCAGGGCCTGGCCGACACGTTGGCGGCCAAGGACGCCAGCCCGATCCCGGTGATCGGCGTCGGCCGCACCGCCGCCGAGGCGTTCGCCCCCGCGGTCCTCAACGTCCGCGGGACATCGGTAGCGGTCATTGCGTCGACGCAGGTGGGAGACCTCACCGCGACGAAGTTCCCGGCCGGCGACGCCAAGGCAGGGGTGGCCGCCAACCTCGACAACACCCGGCTCCTCGCGGCCGTGCGCGCGGCGAGGGCGAAGTACGACGTCGTCGTGGTCTTCCTGCACTGGGGGACCGAACGGACGACGTGTCCCGACCCGCGGCAGTTCGCCACGGCAGCTGCGCTTGAAAAGGCCGGTGCGGACGTCATTGTCGGCGGACACCACCACCGGGTGCTCGGGGCCGGGTGGCTCGGCCGAGCCTATGTGGGCTACGGGTTGGGCAACTTCGTGTGGTGGCTCAACACCAACACCCCCGCGGATGCCGCGACCGGAGTCCTGACGGTCGAGATCGACGCGGCCGCGGTGGCGGCCCGGGCGGCGACCCCTCGCGAGCAATGGGCCGGGCTGCCGTCGGTCGTCGTCGCGGACCATTACGCTCCGTTGACGATCTCGGCCAAGGACGGTGTGCCGCGGGCCGCCGCCAAGGCGTCCGCGCGGCTGGCCGAGTGGGAAGCCGCCCGCGCGTGCACCAAACTGAAGGGGACTCCATGACCTCGCCGCCGACCGACCAGTCGGTCCGAAGCGCTGACCGCGAGCGGATGATCAGCGCCCTGTGTGTCGACGAGCTCGCCGCCATCGTCGACCTCGTCGTCTGGGTCGAGCCCGTCGACGGCGTCCCCACCGCGCACGCGGCCAACCACCTCGGCCGCACCCGGTTGCACCCAGGCGGACGTCAGGAGGTTCTCGCGGGCATCGACCCCATTGCGTCCCAAGACCCGATGGCGTTCCTCCCGTATGCCGCCCCGCACGGCGAGCTGGCCAACCCGTGCCCCACTTCGTCGCGGGACAACGCCTACCCGTATGCCGCCGAGCGCTTGCTGTCGTTCTTCGCCGACCCGGATCGCAGCCCTGACTTGGCGATCGTCCACACGCCCCGGCACTTCTTCCCCGACGAGGGTGGGCACGTCGGCGAGCACGGCTCGCTCGATGTCATCCAGTCGCGTGCTCCGTTGCTGCTGTCCGGGGCCGGGATCCGCCGGCTCGGGATGGTCCATGAGCACGCTCGGCTCGTCGACGTCGGGCCCACGTTGGCGGTGCTCGCTGGGGTCGACGAGACCGATCTGCGCGACGCCCATGGTGACCCGCTGGACGGAAGGCCGCTGACGGCATACCTCACCGGTGCGGCACCGCGCGCGGTCGTGGGCATCCTCTGGGATGGTGCGCATTGTTCTGATCTGCTGCACCTGGCTGAGGCGGGCGAACTGCCCAACGTGGCGCGGCTCATCGACCGCGGGCTCGCGCTGCGCGGGGGAGCGGTGGCGCAGTTCCCGTCGATCACGCTGACCAACCACACCTCGATCCTCACCGGCGTCGGGCCGGGTCGGCATGGGGTGATGGGCAACGTCTACTTCGACCGGGCAACCGGCGAACAGGTCGTCCCCAACGACGAGACGACCTGGCACCGGTCGGGGGAGTGGCTCCACGACTCCGTGCGGACGATCTTCGAGCTCGTGCCGGGCTTCACGGCCTGCATCGACGAGGCCATCGATCGTGGCTCGGACTACTCGACGATGGGCCTCATCCGGGCCAGCGGCTCCGGCACGGGGGCCGGGGGTCTGGGTGACCAGTTGCCCGACGCGGCGACCTCGCCGTTCCTGTCCGACCAGCGGTTCATCTCCGACGATGCCTACTTCCGCTGGGGCGTGCAGGTCGACGACATGGGGTTGGAGCAGATGCGCCGCCTGTATGCCGGTGGGCTGGCTTCCGCTCCCAAGCTCACCTGGTGGGCCAATGTCGTCACCGACGCCGGGCATCATGCGGGTGGCCCCCGGTCCGAGCCGGCGCGGGAATCGTTGCGGCAAGCCGATGCTCGGCTCGGGGTCTTCCTGGACCTGCTCGACGCCCGCGGCGAGTTGGACGACGTCGCCGTCCTGCTGACCGCCGACCACGGGTTCGAGGGGTCGGACCCCGCCTGCACGGGGTCCTGGCGGCCAGCGTTGGACGCGGTTGGGGTCGCCTACCGCGACGAGGGGCCCGGGTTCGTCTACCTTCTGTAGATGCGTGGGTTGGGTTCGTTGCGATGCCGCGGTCGAGTGGTGAGTTCCGCCCCGTCGCTGGTCGGTGTGTTGAGACGGTCGGCGGTAGTCGGTGCGATCGGTGCGCTCGCCCTCGGAGCGGGCCTGATCGGTGCCTGTTCGGCCGTGCCGCCCAGTGGGGGATCGACCGGCACGTCGGCTGCCGCAACCGCCATCCCTAGCCCCAGCGATCCGATCACTCATCCGGCCGCGACGGCGGACCCGTCGAGCACGTCGGGACCGTCCCGTCCGGGGAGTGCGTCGGGTCCCGCCCGGCTCCTGGTCTTCGGCGACTCGATCTCGACGTCGGCCTTCCGATCCACACCGGGGAACTCCCATCCGGAGCGGATTGGGCCGGGCTGGCCCGATCGCCTCGCCAGGCTGACGGGACCAGGGCTGGCGGTGGTCAACCTCGCTTCCCCGGGCTCATGGCTGTGCACGGAAAACCCGGTGGGTCCGATTCCGTCACTCGTCTCCCAGGTCTCCACCGCCGTGACCAAGGAGGCCGAGGGCGGCTACCTGCTGGTTCTGGGCGGTCGCAACGACCTCACTCACGTGACCGACACCCAGCTGCGCCAGGCGGTGACCGACATCGCGGCCGCGGCCGCGGCCCACGGCATGGTGGCTGCCTTTGTCACGGTCCTGCCGGTGAACGATCGCACCGGGTATCGCGCGTTGACCGAACCACAACGACGCCGGTTCAACTCCTGGCTGCAGGCCACCTTCCCCCACCTCGTCGTGTCGGCTGACCCGGTGGTGGACCGAGATCGGGACGGCCAGCTAGACCGCGCTTTCGACGCTGGCGACGGGTTCCACCTCAACGAAGCGGGGAGCGATGCCCTCGCCGCGGCCGCGGCCGACCTCGTGCGAGCGAACGGCTGGCCGCTCGGCTGAGGCCAGCCAGTCAACTGAGCCGACAAGCGGACGGTTCAGCGCGTCAGCTGAGCCAGCAAGCCGGAAGCCTCAGCGAGACAGCTGAGCCAGCAGGCCGGAAGCCTCAGCGAGCGGCGCGGGCACTCATCTCGGCCCGTCCCGCCGCGAACGCCCGGTGGTTGATGTCGAGGTGGGCGGCCTTGACCCGACGGTCCAGCACTGCCGCCCAGTCGGTCTCGGGCAGCCCGAGCATCGTCGAGAGGGCTCCGAGCAACACAACGTTGGCGACGAATTTGTTGCCCAGCTCCTCAGCAACCCGGGCGCCGTGAATCCAGACGACTCGTTGCCCGGGCTCGGTGAAGGCGGACTCGATCGCCGGATCGCCGGGGTAGCGCGCGCCACCGGTGATGACGGTGATCGGCTCGATGGCGAAGTCGTTGAGGATCGCGGTGCCCGCGGGAGTGAGCAACGCGGCATACCGGGCCGCTTCCATCTTCTCGAAGGCGACGAGGATGTCTGCCCCCGCGGCCGGGATGATCGGCGAAAACACGTGACGACCCCAACGGACGTGTGAGACGACCGAGCCGCCGCGCTGCGACATGCCGTGCACTTCGGCCTTCTTGACGTCGTACCCAGCCGCCATCCCCAGCTCGGCCAGGACGTTGCTGGCAAGGATGGTGCCTTGTCCGCCGACGCCGACCAGGGCGATGTCGAGCGTCTCGGGCAGCGCTGACAGCGCTGGCAGCTCAGACATGGGCCACCTGCTCACGGAAGAGGATCGCGTCGCGGGGGCAGACCTGGGCGCAGATCTCGCAGCCGGTGCACATCACCTGGTCGATGAGAGCAAGGGGGCGCTGGGTGCGCTCGTCGAGCTCGTCGGACTGCAGGATCGCGGGGCATCCGATCCGGAAGCAGATCGTGCACCCGTTGCAGGCGTCGGTGACTGCGAGCGGGAGGTAGGTCGCCTTGGCAGTGGGCAGCAGCGCGCACTCCTCCTGGGTGATGAGCACGGCCGGGCCGTCCTCCTTAAGCCAGGTCTTGAGTTGCTTCTCCAGTGCCTTGACGTCGTAGGACTTGATGGTGCGGACCTTGTCCTGCGGGAACCCGAGCGAGCGCACAACGCCCTCGATGTCGACCTCGACGGTCTCCTGACGTTGCAGGGTGTGCCCCGTGCCGGGGTTCTCCTGGTGGCCGGTCATGCCAGTGATCCGGTTGTCCATGATGATCGTCACGACGTTGCTGCGGTTGTAGAGGACGTTGAGCAGCGCCGGGATCCCGCTGTGGAAGAAGGTCGAGTCGCCGATAACAGCGACATGCCGACCGGGGTCGCCCGCGACCGCGCCGCCGTGAGCGACCGCGATGCTCGCGCCCATGCACCCGGCGGTGTGCAGGGCGTCCAGCGGCTTTGCCATCCCGAGCGTGTAGCAGCCGATGTCCCCGTTGACCGTCACGCCGAGCTTGTGCAGGACATAGAACGACGAACGGTGCGGGCACCCGGGGCACAGGACCGGTGGGCGCGGGGCCACCTCGACGGGAGTGAGCGGGAGGGTACGGAACGACGGGGAGGTGCCGCCGGCGGCATACGGTATGCCGCTGCCGGCCACCCCGTTCCCGGACCCGTTCGCGGTCGTGGCGGCGCCGGTCAACGCGGGCGCCTCAAGGAGTCCGGCGGCGACGGCGCTCCTGCGGACCACGGCCGGGTCGAGCTCGCCCATGAGGGGGAAGATCGACTTGGTGTGCGGGTAGGTGGGTGGGGTCGGCGGCTCGTGGAGGCGGATGCCCATGAGTCGCACCTGGTCCTCGACGAACGGGTCGAGCTCTTCGAGCACGATGACGGTGTCGACCTGGGCGGCGAAGTCGGCGATGAGCTTGCGGGGGAGCGGGTAGACCATGCCGAGCTTGAGGGTGCTGGCGTCGGGGAAGACCTCGCGGGCGTAGGCGTAGGCGACACCGCTGGTGATGATGCCCAAGCGGGTGCCGCGCATCTCGGCCCGGTTGAGCGGGGAGGTCTCCGCATAGTCGGCCAGGGCTTCGACCCGGTGCTCGATGACCGGGCGGCGGGCGCGCGCGTTGGCCGGAGCCATGTCGTACTTCGCGAGGTTGCGGACATAGGTGTCCGGGACGGGGCGGCGGTTGCGGATCTCGCCGACCTCGACCGGCGAGCTCGTGTGGCAGACCCGGGTTGTCGGGCGCAGCAGCACGGGGGTGTCGAACCGCTCGGACAGGTCGAAGGCCGCGACCATGAAGTCGTGGCTGTCCTGACTGTCGGCCGGGTCGAGGCACGGGACCCGGGCCCAGCGGGCGATGAACCGGTTGTCCTGCTCGTTCTGGGAGGAGTGCAGCGACGGGTCGTCGGCGGAGACGACGACCAGGCCCGCCTCGACGCCGGTCATCGAGACCGACCAGAAGGAGTCCATCGCGACGTTGAGGCCGACGTGCTTCATCGTGGCGAAGGCCCGGCGCCCGGCGATCGCCGACCCGATGGCGACGTCGAGGGCGACTTTCTCGTTGGGTGACCACTCGGCATACACGTCGGGGTAGGGGGCGAACTCCTCGAGGATCTCGGTGCTCGGGGTGCCGGGGTAACCGGCGCCGACGACGGCACCCGCTTCCCACGCGGCGCGCGCGATGGCCTCGTTACCCGACAGGAGACGCTTCATGGGTGGGTCCTCCTTGACCGGCCCGCGGGATCGCCCGGGCACTCGTGTCCCCCACCGTGCGCTTGTGCATGGCGGCGGTCCAGTGCCATAGGTCCCTAGGGGGCGCAGTGGCCCGGCAGCACTGCCGGATTCCCTGGGTGGCCAGGTGAGCGCTGCTTTGGTGGGGCGGGTGGGGCTTGAACCCACGACCGACGGAATATGAGGCCGGGTTTCCCCGGTGCAGTGGTGCACGGCTCTCTGAGTCGGCCCTAGTGGTAGGGACACTTGCCCAGCCGCCGACAGGGCATGCCGTCGCTCGCCCTTGGGGCCCCGCACCGATCGCCAGCTGGGGTAGGCACTGCAAAGCTGGTCGGCATGCCGTGCAGCGCGCCGGGGTTGAGGAACTGTCGACCGAGCATGGCCTTTCGGTCAGCAGAACTCATTCGTGCCTCGTCGGCAGCCTCGTGGAAGTGGTCACTGATTGCCGTTGCCACTTCATCCACGACCGCCCGAGCCTCGTGGGCTCTCAGCCCGTACTCGGCGGCCACGCTGATGCACGCTGCGAACGTGGACGTCCGGATCCCGCTACGCCCGAAAGCCATCGCCTGCTGCGCGGTTTGCCCGGAACGCGGACCCGGGCACAGGTCGTATGCGGGCGACAGCCGCAGATGTGTGCCGTCCCAGAGCGCGGCATGGTTGCGCGCGTGATCGTCAGAGTTGCTGACGGCGACATTGAAGACGATGCGCCGAAACAAGGCGGGACCGACCGGCTCATGGCTTCCCGAGTGGCGCTCGAGGACGGCGAGGATCTGCGGATAGGTGACATAGCGGGCGCCCAGCTCACCCTCGCCCGACATGGTGAGGGCAGACACCGCGTGGATCCGTCCGCCGGCACTGGTGCGATCAAACCGGCGGACCAGCAGAATTTCTCGACCCAGGGACGATGTGACGCGCACTTCGCACACGTCGATCCCGGCGTGCTGGGCCAGGATCATCGTGGCCCCTTCGGCGTTCGGGACGCTGAAATGGGTGTCTGAAGATGACGAGAACTTGGCGATCCACTGGGTGCCGTCACTGTCGACCAGGAGTGCTTTCGGGCGGGCACCGCCGATCGACGTGCCGCGGATGAGCGCTTCGGCCAGCGGCTGGGGGAGTGGACGTCCGTCGTCGACCATGATCGCGGCCTCATGCAGTTCGTCCAGGGTGGCAGCCTCGTCACGCGGGACGTATTGCGTGGGGCTGGTCTGGAAGTCGAGCGCTCCGAATCGGTTCGAGCCGGACTCGATGAGGTACCGCAACTCGGTCAGGTCGAAGTCGCCGACACCCAAGCGTGAGTCGATCACCCGCCGTCCCCAGGCGTCCGGCGACCCGTCCCGGATGCATCCGGGCATGTCGAGAGCAGGCAGCGGTGGAGTCACTCCGGCGCGCAGAGGTAGCTCGGGGCTGTAGAGGCTGATGGCGTTAGTGCGGCGCAGGTATGACTCGCCGTAGACGAAGTCGAGGCGTCCGGGGCGCTCGACGAGGCGCCCGGCGACAACAGGGTTCGTCTTGCCGGGCAACCAGGTCCACACGAATAGGGACTGCGGGGCCTCAGAAGCTGGCAAGGTCAGCCTCGTCTACTTTCGGGGGGCGGACCCGGTGACCGATCAGAGCTAGGCGCTCTTCGCCGCGTCGGCGCATCCGGGCGAGCTCGTAAGAGTCTTCGACGCCAAACAGAGGCACTCCGACCATGACAGCAGCGTTGAAGACAGTGCCGATCGCGGTGGATGGCGACCCGGCTTCGAGCGCTTGAATCGTCCTGGCCGAGACACCGATTCTTGCCGCGAGGTCAGCGGCAGTCCACCCGCGCTCGTGCCGGGCCATACGGATCTGTGCTCCCAGCGTGCGGGCTGCGTCGAGTGTCTGCGGCTGTGGAACGACTTGGCGCTTAGCCATACGGACTCCAATAAAACGCACCTTAACGTGAATAAGGTGAAGTATATGACTACCTCGCAGTGTGCGGCGATAGATTCGCAGGATACAGATCAGTAACGCCGTTCGCCGGTGGCGTCCTTCGCCTGGGCACCTTCCGTCGGCGAGCGTTCGCCCCGGCGTTCCGACGGGTTTGCCTCGACCACCTCACCCTCGACGACCTGCGCCACACCGCGGCGTCGTTGGCGATCGCGGCTGGCGCCAACGTGAGGGACGTCCAGGCCATGCTTGGCCACGCTTCGGCGGCGATGACGCTGGACACGTATGCCGGACTGTTCGACGACTCGCTTGACGACGTGGCGGACCGTATGGACGCACAGGCCCGACGGGCTGCGGACAGTCTGCGGACTGCGGGCTCTGTCCTGTTCATCCCTGACCGCGTTTCCGCAGGTCAGGCCGGGTGGGGGGGGGGGGGCTTGAACCCACGACCGACGGATTATGAGTCCGCTGCTCTGACCGGCTGAGCTACCGCCCCGCACACCCCTCTCGCGAGCTGCACACGCACAGGCGCGTGGGCGGCATACCGGCGGGGGGCTGTCGTGCAACGCAAGCCTACCGGGACGGATCGGACCGGGATCGTGCCGACTCACAGCGGACTCCTAGGCCTGCGCGACGCGCACCACATGCGCAGTCACCACCGTGGTCATCGACGGACACCTCCGCAGGGTAAGGAGACGGGCGATGCGCTTCACGAGGATCACGTATGCCGGTGTCGGACTGGCCGCCGCAGCCGGTCTGGGGATGAGCGGAACTGCTCTGGCCCAGGCTCGCGAGGACACGATTGCCGAGCCCCCGGTCATCACGCGCCACGACTCACAGGCTCCTGACAGGATCGTCACGCCCGTGCTTGACGCAGTGGTTCGCATCATGAGGCTTCCAGTCGCCACATCAAGGAGTCGACAGTGAAGAAGCAGAACCTCATCACCGCGGCCGCCGCGGTCGCCACCGCAGCCGCCCTCGGACTTGGCGGTGCGGCATTGGCCCAGGCGGGGCAGTCCGCACCGGCGGTCGTCCAGGCCGACACGAGCCCGACGGCCAACCCCGGCAACAGCAACGGGAACGGCAATGGCAACGGCAACCGGATGCGGCCGCCGGGACAGCCGAAGGAAAAGCTCAAGGAGTTCGTCACCGAACACGGGATCACGGGGGAGACCGCCGTCAAGGTGACCCAGGCCGCCGTGACGAAGGAGCCGACGGCATACCTGCTGCGGGTCGGCAAGGCTGAGGACGGCACCTATCGGGCCCGGATGATGTGCCCCGACGGGACGATGATCGTCGTCAAGATTGACGCCAATTTCGCGGTCACGTCGGTGGACAACGCCCCGGACAAGGTCCGGCCGGGCCCCCACAAGCCCGGTAACGGGGCCACGAGCACGGCCAGTCCGTCGGCGACGAGTTGATGCGGACCGGGGTCGGCTGACCGAACGCCGAGACCCTCACCTGCACGTCCCATCTCCCGCACCAGCACCCGCTGGTGCGGGAGATGCGTTTGAGGCAGAATGTGACTCACGTGACGCGTGTCGCACCGGCATTCCCGGGGCCGCACAGTCCGAGACCGAGCCAGCCGACCGGCATACCGATCGAGCGAGACGTTGGGGAAGACGTCCCTCGCACGTGAGGAGTACCGGATGTCTGTGACCGCGTCCCGGAACGCAACGCGTGGGGTCGTGTTCATCCACTCGACCCCTACTGCGTTGTGCCCGCACATCACCTGGGCTTTGGAGACCGTGCTGGGCCAACCGCTCCATCTCGACTGGACCATCCAGCCTGCTGGCCCCCGGATGGTGCGCACGGAGGTGTCGTGGTCCGGCGATCCCGGCACGGGCGCGCGCCTGGCCAGCGCCCTGCGCGGCTGGGACCATGTGCGTTACGAGGTGACCGAAGACCCCTCACCGGGCGCCGACGGCTCGCGCTGGTCGCACACGCCCACCCTCGGTCTGCACCACACCTGGACCTCGGCCAACGGCGATGCCATGGTCAACGAGGACCGCCTGCGCGATGTCGTGGACCTGCACCGCGGCGATGTCCCGGCCCTGCACGCCGCCATCGACGCGCTCCTGGGCGCACCGTGGGATCGTGAGCTGGAACCCTTCCGGTATGCCGGTGACGGGGCTCCCGTGCGCTGGCTGCACAAGGTGGGTTAGGCCTTCACTCACTCGCCAGCGCAGGAAGGCGGGGCTGATGGGTTGGGAGCGGGGCGCGGCGGGCTCAGACGCTGCGGAAGGCCAGCGCCACGTTGTGCCCGCCGAAGCCGAACGAGTTGTCCAGGGCGAGCAGGTCTCCAGTCGGCAGTTGCCGGTGTGACCGGTGGACGACGTCGAGCGCGATCTGCGGGTCCATCGAGTCGAGGTTGATCGACGCCGGAGCCAAGCGGTGGTGCAGGGCCAGGATCGTGAAGATCGCCTCGACCGCCCCGGCCGCACCGAGCAGGTGCCCGGTCATCGACTTGGTCGCACTCACCGGGATCGAGTCGGCGAGGCTGCCGAACGCGCGCCGGATCGCATTGGCCTCGGCCACATCGCCGACTGGCGTCGAGGTAGCGTGCGCGTTGATGTGGACCACGTCGGCGGCCGTCCCACCTGCCGTCGCGATCGCCTCAAGCATGGCCCGCGACGCACCGGCGCCTTCTGGCTCAGGAGCCGTGATGTGGTGGGCATCGGCTGACATGCCGACGCCGGCGAGCTCGGCATAGATCCGCGCGCCGCGCGCCTTGGCGTGGGCTTCGGACTCCAGGACGATGATCGCCGCGCCCTCGCCGAGCACGAACCCGTCGCGGGCGGTGTCGTAAGGCCGGGACGCAGCCGCCGGGTCATCGTTACGGGTCGACAGCGCCTGCATCGCCGCGAAGCCAGCGATTGGCATCGGGTGGACCGCAGCCTCGGTGCCACCGGCGATGACGACGTCGGCGCGGCCGGAACGGATGAGCTGCACGGCATACCCCATGCCCTCGGCACCCGATGCGCAGGCGCTGACGGGCGTGTGGGCACCTGCGCGCGCGCCGAGGTCGAGCGAGATTGCAGCGGCGGGGCCGTTGGGCATGAGCATGGGGACGGCGAGCGGGTAGACCCGGCGGGGACCTTTCTCGCGCAAGGTGTCCCATTGCGAAAGCAGCGTCCAGACGCCGCCGATCCCGGACCCGACCGCGACGGCGAGCCGTTCGGGCTCGACCTCGGGCGAGCCCGCGTCGGCCCACGCCTCGCGCGCGGCGATGAGCGCATACTGCGAGGACGGGTCCAGCCGTCGGGTCTCGACTTTGGCGAGCACCTGCTCCGGCGGCGTGTGGATCTGGGCCGCGAAGGTGACCGGCAGCTCGTACTGGCTCACCCAGTCGAACTCCATCGGCCGAGCGCCTGAGCGCCCGGCGAGGATCGCCTCCCAGGTCTGCGGCACGGTCCCGCCGACGGGCGTGGTGGCGCCGAGGCCGGTGACGACGACGCGGGTGTCGCTGGACATGGGGTGTGGTCTCCTCGGTCGTGGAGTGGACGCGGTGGGTGGTTGGGTGGCGGTTAACGTATGCCGCCCACCCGCGGCGGGTGCCCCGGCTGCGGTTCCAGCGGGGTCCCGCCGCGACGCGGTGGGCGACGGTCGTGGCTCAGCCCTGGGCGGCTGCGATGAAGTCGACGGCGTCCCGGACGGTCTTGAGGTTCTTGACCTCGTCGTCGGGGATGCGGACGTTGAACTTCTCCTCGGCGTTGACGACGATCGTCATCATCGAGAGCGAGTCGATGTCCAGGTCGTCGGTGAACGACTTGTCCAGCTCGACGGATGCGGTGTCGATGCCGGTCTCCTCGTTGACGATCTCCGCGAGGCCCTCGAGGATCTCCTGGGTGCTCTGTGCCATGTTCGCTATCTCCTTCGGGGACAGTGCTTTTCGATGTTCCGGGTGCCTCGTGTTGACCCGCGAGGCGCGGGAACCTGTCAGGGCAGGACGATGACCTGCGCGGCATACACCAGGCCGGCGCCGAAGCCGATCTGCAGGGCGAGCCCGCCGTGGGGGATCTCGCCCTCGCGCAGCATTCGCTCGGTGGCCAGCGGGATCGAGGCGGCCGAGGTGTTGGCGGTCTCGACGATGTCGCGGGCGACCGGGATGTCGGCCGGCAGCTTGAGCTGCTTGAGCATCGCGTCGATGATCCGCATGTTGGCCTGGTGGGGGATGAAGGCGTCCAGGTCCTCCGGGGTGATGCCGGCGGCCTCGATGGCCTGGCGGGCCACTGGCGCCATGCTCCAGACGGCCCACCGGAAGACCGACTGACCGGCCATCTCGATCGTGGGGTGATCCAGTCCCTGGTCGCGGACGTCCAACCAGGATTCCTTCTGCTTGATCGTCTCCCACTGGGAGCCGTCCGAGCCCCAGATCGTCGGGCCGATGCCGGGGAAGTCCGAGGGGCCCACGACCGCGGCTCCCGCGCCGTCGGCGAAGATGAACGCCGTGCCGCGGTCGGTGACATCGGTGAAGTCGGTGAGCTTCTCCACCCCGATGACCAGGACGAACCTCGCGCTGCCGCCGCGGACCATGTCGTTGGCCAGCGAGATCCCGTGGCAATAGCCGGCGCAGGCCGCCGAGATGTCGAACGCCGCGCACCGCAGCCCGAGCCGGTCGGCAATGATCGGAGCCGCCGCGGGCGTCTGGTAGGGGTGGGTCACCGTCGACACGATGACCGTGTCGATCTGCGAGATCTCGATCCCGGCTGCGGCGATCGCGTCGCGCGCCGCGGCCTCCGACATCGAGACGACGGTGTCGTCCGGCCCGGCCCAGCGTCGGGACTTGATGCCCGAGCGCTCCTGGATCCACTCGTCAGACGAGTCGATGGCCTCGACGATCTCGGCGTTGGGCACGACCCGATCGGGCCGGAAGCCACCGACGCCCCAGATGCGGGCGTGTTGGGCGCCGGCCGACGAATGGATGGCGCCGGTGCCCTTGGGCTGGATGGCCGCGGCGGTCATGCGCCGGCTCCCTTCGGTGCCAAGCGGAGCACGGGCTGACCCGGTGCGACCTCGTCGCCGTCGCGGACCAGCCACTGGCTCAGCCAGCCACTGTGAGGGGCGGTGACGGCCACGTCGTCGTCGTTGGCGGTGCGCACATGGGCCAGGACGGTGCCCCCGCTGACCCGGTCGCCGATGCCGACCGAGCTGAACCCGAACGTGCCCTTGGTCGGGGCGATGACCAGGCTCCACTCGGGGTCGGCCGACGGGTCTGGCCGATCCCCATGCTCAGCGACCATGCGACGGGCCGCGTCGAGGTCGTTCGGCGTGCGCAGGGCGAGCAGTTCGACGCCGGGCATGGCGCGTTTGGCCAAGCCGATGAGGGTGCCCGCCGGGGGGATCTCGATGATCCCGGTCACGCCGAGGTCGAGCATCGTCTGCATGCATAGGTCCCAGCGCACTGGGGCGCTGACCTGGCTGACCAGGCGGTCGAGGACCTCGCGGCCGGACCGCACGACATGGCCGTCGCGGTTGGAGATCAGCCGGGTGTGGGCCTCACGAGTCGTCATGGCCCGGGCATAACCGGCGAGCCGCTCGACCGCCGGAGCCATGTGCGCGGTGTGGAAGGCACCGGCCACCTGCAGCGGCACGATGCGCGCCTTTGCCGGGGGTTCGGCCGCGAGGGTGGCGAGTTGCTCGAGGGTGCCGGCGGCGACGATCTGGCCACCACCGTTGCGGTTGGCGGCGGTGAGGCCGTGGCGCTCGAGCGTGGCCAACACCTCGTCGGGGTCACCGCCGAGAATGGCGCTCATCCCCGTGGGTGTGGCCTGGCTGGCTCTGGCCATCTGCAGACCGCGCTCGCGGACGAACACGAGCGCCTGTTCGGCACTGATGACCGCGGTGCCGGCAGCGGCGGTGATCTCGCCGACCGAGTGTCCGGCTCCAACGGACACCTGGGTGAAAGCGGCAGCCGGCCGAGGGAAGAGCTCAAGCAGGGCGGCCAGGCCCGTGGCGACGATGAGCGGCTGAGCGATGGCGGTGTCCCGGATCGTGTCCGCGTCGGACTCGGTGCCGTGCTCTAGCAGGTCGATGCCGGCGACGGTCGTGAACCAGGCCATCCGATCGCGGTAGGTCTCCAGCTCGAGCCACGGGGCGAGCAGGCCGGGGGCCTGGGAGCCCTGTCCAGGGCAGACGATTGCGAGCACGATTCCAGCGTGTCACGTGGCCGTGACCGTCTCGTGACCTGAAACCGACGAAGTTCCTTGGCTCAAGTTTGGAGGTTTCCTACAAACCGCCCGGTATGCCGTCCACCCTGCTCCCGTCGCCGCCCGACCGGATCGCCGGAGCCGGGCGTCGCGGCGAGACCGCCGCGTCGGTCAGGCGGGCGAGGGTGAGGGCCAGGCGCACGGCATACCCGTCGCGTGGGTGGGTCAGGTCGTATCCGGTGAGCTCCGCGATCCGGCCGAGTCGGTAGCGGACCGTGTTGGGGTGGACGAACAGCAGTCGCGCCGCCGCTTCGAGGCCGCCAGAGTCGAGGTATGCCGTCGCCGTGTCCAACAGCGACTCGTGGGCCCGCAGCGGCGTCGCGATCCGTTCGACAAGCTGTCGGCGGGCATGGTCGTCACCGACAAGCACTCGCTCAGGCAGCAGTTCGTCGGCGAGCACCGGGCGGGGCGCCTGCGGCCACCCGTCGGCCGCCGCCAGCCCGTTGATCGCTGCTCGGGCCGAGCGGCCGGCGGCGAACAGGTGGGGCACCGTCGGGCCGAGGACGATCGGGCCGTCGCCGAAGATGTCGGCGACGGCCGTGACGATCTCGGCGGGCGTCGTGGTGTTGCCGAGGATGATGACCAAGCGGCGTCCCTGGACGGCGGCGAGGGCCTCGGCCTGTCGCCGGGCGGCTGCACGGCGGATCGCGTCAACCGCGGATGCACTACTGCCCGAAGGGGTTCGACCGGCGATGACAGTGACGTCCGAGACCGAACCCCAGCCGAGGGCGGTCGCCCGGGACTGCATGGAGTCGTCGGCCTCACCGCGCAGGACGGCATCGACGACGAGGGCTTCCAGGCGGGCGTCCCACGCGCCGCGGGCCTCGGCGGCCTGGGCGTAGACCTGGGCCGCCGCGAAAGCGATCTCGCGGGAGTAGCGCAGCACGCCCTCGCGAACGGCTTGCTCGTCACCCGGCTCGGCAAGGTCGTGGACCTCGTCCTCGACGACGTCGACGACACTGCGGATGAGGTCCAGCGTCTGCCCCAAGGTGATGGCTGAGGTGAGCTCGCGCGGGGCCGTCCCGAAGACGTCTGCGGTGACCGGCGCCGCGCCGCTGTCATCGGCCAACCAGGCGACGAACGCGGCGATGCCCGCCTGGGCGACCAGGCCGACCCAGGAGCGTTCGGCCGGGGGGAGGGCGCGGTACCACTCGTGTTGGGCCTCGATCCGGCGCAACGCTGCGCCCGACAGGGTCCCCGCCCCGCGCGCAATCAACCGTCGGGTCTGTGGACCAGGCCGGTGCCGAGCGGCGGCGCTGCTCATGAGGGCATCCTAATTTGTATGCCGCCCACAACCGGACTGTCCGGTATGCCGCCCACAATCGGGCTGGCTTTCGGGGCGCCGCCGTGGCGCGCCGCGGTCAGTCGGTGCCGCTTTCCATGGCCGCTCGGTCCAACCCCTCGGAGTCACCTTCGTCGGCGACCTCGGGGTTCGCGGCGATCGCTCCGGCCCCGCCCGGCTCCAGCTTGCCGATGAGATCGGCTGCGCTCAACGGGGTGCCGCCGAGCAACTGGCCCTGCGCGGCATACAGCTCCAGCTTGGCGCGGGTGTCCGCGATGTCGAGGTTACGCATGGTGAGCTGCCCGATCCGGTCCAGCGGCCCGAAGGCGGCGTCTTCGGTGCGTTCCATCGACAACTTGTCCGGGTGGTAGGAGAACGCCGGGCCGCGGGTGTCCAGGATCGAGTAGTCGTCGCCCCGGCGCAGCCGCAGCACGACCTCGCCGGTCACCGCGGAAGCGACCCACCGCTGGAGGGATTCGCGCAACATGAGCGCCTGCGGGTCGAACCAGCGGCCCTCATAGAGCAACCGACCGAGGCGGCGCCCCTCCAGGTGGTAGTTGGCGATGGTGTCCTCGTTGTGGATCGCCGACAGCAGCCGCTCGTAGGCGATGAACAGCAGCGCCATCCCCGGCGCTTCGTAGATGCCGCGGGACTTGGCCTCGATGATCCGGTTTTCGATCTGGTCGGCCATGCCGAGTCCGTGGCGACCGCCGACGGCGTTGGCCTCGTGGACCAGGGCCACCGCGTCGTCGAAGATGCGCCCGTTGATCGCCACCGGACGCCCTTGGACGAACTCGACGGTGACGTCCTCGGCGGGCACGTCGAGGGCCGCGTCCCAAAACCGCACCCCCATGATCGGTTCGACGATCTCGATCGAGGTGTCCAGGTGCTCCAGACGTTTGGCTTCGTGCGTCGCGCCCCAGATGTTGGCGTCAGTCGAATAGGCCTTCTCAACGCTGTCCCGGTAGGGCAATCCATGGGCGGCCATCCATTGGGACATCTCGGTGCGCCCGCCGAGCTCATTGACAAAGTCGGCGTCCAGCCACGGCTTGTAGATCCGCAGGTTGGGGTTCGCGATCAGCCCATAGCGGTAGAACCGCTCGATGTCGTTGCCCTTATAGGTCGACCCATCTCCCCAGATGTCGACGCCGTCCTCGCGCATGGCCCGCACGAGCAGGGTTCCGGTGACCGCGCGGCCCAGGGGAGTGGTGTTGAAGTACTGCTTGCCGCCCGAGCGGATGTGGAACGCCCCGCAAGCCAGTGCCGACAACCCTTCCTCGACGAGCGCGGCCCGGCAGTCGACGAGGCGCGACAGCTCGGCCCCATAGGCGCCCGCGCGGCCGGGGACCGACTCGATGTCGGGCTCGTCGTATTGCCCGATGTCCGCGGTGTAGGTGCAGGGGATCGCCCCCTTGTCGCGCATCCACGCGACGGCGACGGAGGTGTCGAGACCTCCGGAGAAGGCGATGCCGACGCGTTCGCCGACGGGCAGGGAGGTGAGGACCTTAGACACGCGCGCAAGCCTAGAACCGCATCCGTATGCCGTGTGCCTGCGTCCCGCGCACCGGTCACCTCGTCGTCGGGCTGGGACCCGAGCACACGGCATACCAATGGTCGGGAGGTAGCCACCCGGCCGTGCTCAGGCTGACGACCCCAGCTCAACCAATGTCATTCGGTGTGCGACGGTGGCCGCGAGGATCCGGGCCACCCACCGATCCCGGCGCATGACGTGCTCCCAGGTGAACCGCAGAACCACCCATCCATCGGCGACGAGTTCGTCATACCGATGGCAATCGCGGTCAAAACCCTCTCGATCACCGTGGAACTCGAAGCCCTCTGCCTCGACAACGATGCGCAGCCGTTCGTCGGCCAGATCGACCGTCGCGAGAAACCTCCCATCCCGCTCGATCCGGGCCTGGGGTGTGACGCTCAGCCCGGGGATCTGCAGGCAGATCGCCCGAAGCACCGATTCGATCGGCCCCGAACTGCGCCCATCGGCATGGCGGGCGACCCGAGACACCCGTTGCCGACCGCGGGCCGGCCAGTCCATTGCGCGGGCGGCCAGTTGGGCGGGAGTGATCAGGCGACTGCGCAGAGCAGAGTCCGCAATGGTCAGCGCCTCGTCGAACGGCAGAGTGGCGGCACAGTCCGCGACGGTGCGCAACGGCGTGGTCACCCAGCCGGCGACGTCCGCCGACGGAAGCGATCGGTGCGAAAGCTGCAGGCCTTCGCCCCTCGCGCCGACACTGCGGCCCCGAGGCACGGTGATACTCGGCCGGCTGGGCAGCCATTTCATCGCGAGCCCGTGGTGCTGGGCGGCGGTGCGGTAGGAGGCGACTCCCGCGACGCGCTCGGCGGCGAGGCGAGCGGGGATCTCGACGGGGGCGGCATACCGGCCGCGGGCGATGCGGTGGAGGTGACCGTCAGCGACAAGCCTCTCCAGGGTGGCCCGGTCAGCGACGCTCCGAAGCTCACCCCAGGAAGCGACCCACCCACGCTCGGTGAGCAGGCGGCTCACCGCGGCGTGGGTCTGGAGGTCCGGCACAGTCCTAGCCTGCCGCGGATCCGAAACCGGCCACCGACGTTATCCACAGGGCGCAGGAGCGACCCTCAGCGCCCGGTCGGGTGGGGCTCGGTCGCAATGAACACCGTTGTGTAGCCGTAATCCTGACGGACTCCCTCGAAGGCCGGCAGTGCGGCCGCCCAGGACGGGTCAATCGTGCCCAGGTATGCCGCCGCGCTGGAGTGGTCCTGGAAGGTCGCCGTCGTCCTGATGTCCGTGCGGGCAACCAAGCCGAAGTGCCGGTGAAGGATCGCCTGGCCGGTCTCCGAGGTGAACGACGAAAGAGGCGGGTCGACCCCAGCATCCGCGAAAAGGGTTGCCAAATGGAGCTCACCGTTGGTGACAGCGAAAAGGGCACCCTCGGGGCGCAAGACCCGGCGTATCTCGCCCAGGGCGGCATCGAGCGATGGCACGTGGTAGAGCATCCACGCCGCAATGACCGCGTCGATCGAGCCCGCGGCTTGACCCGTGGCCTGCGCAGTCCTGATTTCAGCGTTGAGTCCGAGCGCACTCGCAGCCGCCACCATCGCGGCGGAGGCGTCGGTCGCGAGGTAGTTGACATTCGGTATCGCGTCGACCACCCGCTTTGCGAAAGCGCCTGTGCCGCAGCCGATCTCGAGAATCCTGCGCGGTGACCTCTCGATCAGCGCGTCGAGCAGCACTTTCGTCGGGTCCAGGCCCTGCGGACCCGGCCCCCACACGGACATCCGCCCACGAAGGGGTTCCGTGGCGGCGTATTGGCTCGCGACGTGTTCCTGGTCGCCAACCCTGATCGACCCCACCGGCGTCACCTACCCCTCGTTCTGCAGCACACGGAATGACATTGGTCGGGGCGGTGGCTCCACCGTGTGCTCAGAGGGGCCCACGGGGGCCGACCAATGGTATGCCGTGTGCGCTTGCCATCTGGGTGCTGGCCCGCTAGGCGTCTCCACCAGCGCTGCCTGAGGCTCCGGCGGTGACGTCGAGCAGCCGGTACTTCTCAGCCGCGGTCCGAGCCCACTCGGCCGGCGCCTCGCCTCGCGCGGCGAGCACCTGCAGCGTGCGGACGGCCAGCGACGGCCCGTCGATGTGGAAGAACCGCCGCGCCGCCTGGCGGGTGTCCGAGAACCCAAACCCGTCGGCCCCGAGCGAGGTCAACCCACCCGGAACCCATGGGCCGATCTGGTCCTGCACCGCGCGCATGTAGTCGGACACGGCAAGCACCGGCCCCGGCGCCCCCGCGAGAGCCTGGGTCACAAACGGCACCCGAGTCGGCTCGTCGGGGTGCAGGAACGCCTGTTCGTCGCACGCCATCGCGTCGCGCCGCAATTCGCTCCACGAGGTCACCGACCACACGTCTGCGGCCACGCCGAAATCGTCTGCCAGCAACTGCTGGGCCTCCAACGCCCACGGAACCCCCACACCAGAGGCGAGCAGCTGAGCCCGGGCGGGCGTGTGCGACCAACCTGCCGTGTCGGCGGGCCGCAGCTTGTAGATCCCGCGGACCACCCCTTCGACATCGAGGTCCTCGGGCTGGGCCGGCTGGACAATCGGCTCGTTGTAGACGGTGACGTAGTAGATGACGTCCCGCCCACGCGGGTCCTCGGGCTCGCCGTACATCCGGCGCAGCCCGTCCCTCATGATGTGGGCGATCTCGTAGCCGTAGGCCGGGTCATACGCGACGACCGCCGGGTTCGTCGACGCGAGCAACGGCGAGTGCCCGTCGGCGTGCTGCAGTCCCTCGCCGGTCAGCGTCGTGCGACCCGCCGTCGCCCCGATGAGGAAGCCACGCGCCATCTGGTCGCCGGCCGCCCAGATCGAGTCGCCCGTCCGCTGGAACCCGAACATCGAGTAGAAGACATAGATCGGGATCATCGGTTGCCCGTGCGTGGCGTATGCCGTGCCCGCTGCGGTGAACGCCGCAAGAGAACCGGCTTCGTTGATGCCCAGGTGCAGGATCTGGCCCTGCTCGGACTCCCGGTAGGCGAGCATGAGGTCGTGGTCGACCGGCGTGTAGCGCTGGCCGTTGGGGTTGTAGATCTTGATCGTCGGGAAGAACGAGTCCATCCCGAAGGTCCGGGCCTCGTCGGGGATGATCGGCACGATCCGTTGGCCGAACTCCTTGTCCCGCATGAGGTCCTTGAGCAAACGGACGAAGGCCATCGTCGTCGCGACGGCCTGCTTGCCCGAGCCCTTGGTGACGGCGGCATACGCCTCGTCGTCAGGCAAGTGCATCGGGGCGTGAGCCACCCGCCTTGACGGGACCGAACCACCGAGCGCGCGGCGGCGCTCCAGCATGTATTGCATGGCCGGGTCGCTCGGGTCCGGACGGTAATAGGGCGGGCGATAGGGGTCAGCCTGGAGCTGTTCGTCGCTGATCGGGATGCGCAACAGGTCGCGGAAGCCCTTGAGGTCTTCCAGGGTGAGCTTCTTCATCTGGTGGGTGGCGTTGCGGCCGGCGAAATGAGAGCCCAGGGTGAAGCCCTTGATGGTCTTGACGAGGATGACCGTCGGCTGGCCGGTGTGCTCCAGGGCGGCGCGGTAGGCGGCATACACCTTGCGGTAGTCGTGCCCACCGCGACGCAGGTTGAACCAGATCTGCTCGTCGGTCCAGTTCTCGACCAACTTGCGGGTGCGCGGGTCGCGCCAGAAGAAGTGCTCGCGGACGTAGGTGCCGTCGTTGGCCCGGAAGGTCTGGTAGTCGCCGTCGGAGGTCTGGTTCATGAGGTTGACCAGCGCGCCGTTGCGGTCGGCGGCTAGCAGCGGGTCCCAGCCGCGGCCCCAGATGACCTTGATGACGTTCCAGCCGGCGCCCCGGAAGAACGCCTCCAACTCCTGGATGATCTTGCCGTTGCCGCGGACCGGGCCGTCCAGGCGCTGCAGGTTGCAGTTGACGACGAAGGTGAGGTTGTCCAACTCCTCGTTGGCAGCCAGCTGCAGCAGACCACGCGACTCGGGCTCGTCCATCTCGCCGTCGCCGAGGAACGCCCAGACATGCTGGTCGCTGGTGTTCTTGATGCCGCGGTTGTGTAGATAGCGGTTGAACTGAGCCTGATAGATGGCATTCATCGGGCCCAGGCCCATCGATACGGTGGGGAACTGCCAGAAGCCGGGCATGAGCCGCGGGTGCGGGTAGGACGACAGCGCCCGGATCTTGCCGTCGACGACGTGCGAGCGCTCCTGGCGGAAGCCGTCGAGGTCGTCCTCGTCGAGAACTCCTTCGAGGAAGGCCCGCGAATACATCCCTGGCGCCGCGTGACCCTGGAAGAAGATCTGGTCGCCGCCGCCGGGGTGGTCCTGGCCGCGGAAGAAGTGGTTCATCCCGACTTCGTAGAGCGTCGCCGCCGACGCATAGGTCGAGATGTGCCCGCCGACGCCCATGCCCGGCCGCTGGGCTCGGTGCACGAGGACAGCGGCGTTCCACCGGATCCAGCGCCGATAGGCCCGCTCCATGTCTTCGTCGCCTGGGAACCAGGGCTCCCGCTCCGGCGGAATGGTGTTGATGTAGTCGGTGGCTGTCAACGACGGCACGCCGACCTGTTGGGCGCGGGCCGAGGCGAGCAACTGCAGCATGAGGTAACGCGCCCGCGTGCGACCTTGGTCGTCGATGACTCCCTGGAGCGACTCCAGCCACTCCTTGGTCTCCTCCGGATCGGTGTCCGGAAGCTGGCTCGGGATGCCGTTGAGGATGGGCCCGGAGGTGCCGCGGGTAGACACGAGGAGGTCCTTTCTGACGCACGAGGGTGACACCATCCTCTACCCGGATGCGTTCTGCGTCACATCCGTCCGCCCTTCGATCCAGGAGGTGCCCGACCGGCGGGCACGGGCGGTGACTGCCCGGCATACGTGAGCGCCGACACAACCCGCTGGGGCTCGCACTCGGGCAGACTTGACCCAAGCGGCCCGGCACGGGTCGCCGTGAGCAGGAGGGATCGTCGTGCACGGGTCGGCGGACGCCGCCGCATTCACTGCGGGGCTCGCCAAGCTCGGGTTCACCCCCGGGCAGATCGTTCAGGAGTTCGGCTGGGACGAGGACGTCGACGAAGCGCTGCGGGTCGGCGTCGAGGATGTCGTCGGTTCGCCGCTGGAGGACGAGAGCTACGGCGAGGGTGCCGACGGGGTCCTGGTGTGGTTCCGGTCGTTTGACGGCGACCTTGTTGACGTGCTCGTCGACGCGCTGACCAACCTGGTGGACCGCGGGTGCCTGGTCCTGGCCACACCTCGGGCCGACCAGGACGGTCACGTGGAGCCCAGCGAGATCGAGGACGCCGCAGTCGCCGCGGGCCTCCACCCGTCTGGCGTCGCTAACCTCAGCCGCGAGTGGGCCCTCCAACGGCTCGTCGCCCCTCGCTCCCAGCGTCGCTGAGCCACGCGTCTTCCTGTATGCCGTGCCGCCAACCCATCCGGTGGCACGTGATGCGCTTTCCTGGCAGATGTAACTGCCACGAAACCGTATGAAGTGCCAGCGGAGGCTCGGGCGACCAGTGGGGTGGCACGACCCGTGGGGTGGCAGAATCGATCGCTATGACTGCCGAGCCCGACATCGCGGCCGCCGCTGCGCCCGAGGTCGGGGACCTCGCCCCGGACTTCGCCCTTCCCGACCACCTCGGTCGCCACGTCGGCCCGCGAGCGTGGCGCGGAGACCGCAACGTCGCCCTCGTCTTCTACCCGTTCGCATTCTCGGGCATCTGCACGGGGGAGTTGCGCGAGATCCGGGACACCCTTGAGGACTTCCAGCACGACGGCATACAGGTCCTCGCGATCTCGTGCGACCCGGTCCATGCGCTGCGCGCCTGGGCTGACCAGGAGGGCTACTTCTTCCCGCTGCTGTCCGACTTCTGGCCGCATGGGGCGGTGGCCCGCGCCTACGGGGTGTTCCACGCTGACGGGGGGTTCGCCACCCGTGGGACCTTCCTGCTGGACCGGGACGGCATCGTCCGCTGGCGGCTGATCAACGGTCCCGGTGAAGCGAGGGACTTCGGCGGCTACCGCGCTGCGCTGGCCAACCTGCGCTGAACCACCGACGACACACCGCGACAGAACCCGTCGCACCCCGTCGCACCCCGACGTCCCACGGCCTTCACCTGACACAATGGGCGCCGCTCACTCCACGCGCACGCGGGCGGGTGGGCGTGGGGCCTGTAGCTCAGTTGGTAGAGCACCGCGCTTACACCGCGGGTGTCGTCGGTTCGAGCCCGGCCGGGCCCACATGACAGTGACGTTGGGCCAGATCGTCGCGCTGCTTGACGGCTTCTATCCGCCGGGGTCGGCGCTGTCCTGGGACCGTGTCGGCTTGGTGACGGGGGACCCCGATCAACCGATCGAGCATGTGCGCTTCGCCGTCGACCCGACGTTGGCGGTCATCGACGAGGCCATCGCGGCGGGGGCCGACCTGCTCGTCACACACCACCCGCTGTTGCTGCGCGGCATCCACTCCGTCGCCACGACCACGGCCAAGGGCCGCGCGGTGACGCGGGCGGTCGTCGCCGACCTGGCGATCCTCTGTGCTCACACCAATGCCGACGTCGCGGACCCGGGCGTGTGCGATGCGCTCGCCGCCGCGTGCGGCCTCACCGACACCGAGCCGCTCGATGTCGACGAGGGCCAAGCCGTCGGTCGCGTGGGCCGGTTGCCCGCGCCGCTGCCGCTGCGCGCCTTCGCCGAACGGCTCGCCGCTGCGCTCCCACCCACCAACGTCGGCGTCCGGGTCTCGGGTGACCCCGACGCGACGGTATGCCGCGTCGCCGTCCTCGGTGGCTCAGGAGACGACCGCTTCGGTGCCGTTCGCCGCAGCGGCGTCGACGTCTATGTCACCGCCGACCTGCGCCACCACCCGGCCTTGGAGGCCCGGGAGGAGTCGTCGTTTGGGCCCCCGTATCTCGTCGACGCCGGGCACTTCGCCACAGAATGGCTCTGGCTGGCCGGGGCACGCGACCGGCTCGCGCAGGCGCTGGCCGAGCAGGGCACTACGGTGGAGTTGTCGATCTCGACCTTGCGCACCGACCCGTGGGACTTCCTCGTCGGTGTGAACGCCGATGGAGGTGCCCCCTGAAAGCCCAACCGCAACAACAGGCTCGGCTCATCGAGGTCCAGCAGCTTGACACCCGGCTCGACCAGCTCGCTCACGCGCGCAGGAGCCTGCCCGCCCTGACTCGTCTGGCGGCGCTTGAGCAGCAGCAGGCGACCCTCGACCGTGACCTCGCCCTGGCCCGGACCGCGCTCTCGGATGTCCAGCGCGAGGTTGACAAGGCCGAGGCCGATGTTGCACTCGTGCGCGCTCGCGCCGCCCGTGACCAAGCCCGCCTCGACTCGGGCACCGGGACCCCCAAGGACCTGCAGGCGTTGCAGAACGAGCTGGTCTCGTTGGCCCGTCGACAGGGCGACCTTGAGGAGATCGAGCTTGAGGTCATGGAGCGGGCCGAGGCCCTCGAGTCCGACGTCGCCGCGTTGGAGAAGCAGAGGGCAGCGCTCGAGGCTGACCTCACGACGGTCCGCGCCGAGCGGGACGCGGCGTTCGCCGAGTTCGACGCCGAGGCGACCGAGGTGAGCGGCCGGCGCACCGTTGTAGCCCCCGAGGTGGGCGAGGACCTGCTGGCTCTCTATGCCAAAATCCGGACCGGAGCCGGTGGGATCGGCGCTGCCGAGCTGAAGCAACGCCGTTGTGGCGGTTGCCGATTGGAGCTCAACCAGGTCGATCTGTCGCGCATCAAGGCGGCCCCGGTCGACGAGGTCATCCGCTGTGAGGAGTGCCGTCGGATTCTCGTGCGCTCGCCCGAATCCGGGCTGTAGGCGTGCCCAGACGACTCATCGTCGAAGCCGACGGCGGCTCGCGGGGCAACCCGGGGGTGGCGGGCTTCGGGGCGCTGGTCCGCGACGCGGCGACGGGCGCGGTGCTGCTCGAACGCGCCGAACCGCTCGGCCTCGCGAGCAACAATGTCGCGGAGTATGCCGGTCTGCTCGCCGGACTGGAGGGTGCCCTTCGGCTCGACCCGGCTCCCGACGTCGAGGTCCGAATGGACTCCAAACTGGTCGTCGAGCAGATGTCCGGGCGCTGGAAGATCAAGCACGAAGATATGAAGCGCCTGGCCGGTGAGTGCCAGAGCGTGGTCCGGCGGATCCTCGCCGGCGGTGGTCGGGTCCGCTACACGTGGATCCCGCGCGAGCAGAACAAGGCCGCCGACGCCCTGTCCAACCATGCGATGGACGGCAAGAGCATCGACCGCGAGCCCGATGCCAGGGATCTCACGGCGAGGCCCGTCGAGGCGGCAGACCGTCAGGTCATCGCCCGGATGGATTCCGGGACCTCGGCCAGCCTCGTCGGTGAGGCCCGGATCATCCTGATCCGCCATGGCGTCACCGACTTCACCGTTTCGGGCCGCCTCGACGGCCGCGGTGGCGCCAACCCCGAGCTCAACGCCGAGGGGGTGCGCCAAGCTGACGCCGTCGCCCGGATCATCCCTGACCTGGTGGGAGATCAACCCGCCCGGGTGATCACCTCGTCGCTGCGACGGACCCAGATGACCGGTGCAGCCGTCGCCGCCGCGCTGGGCGTGACCCCCGAATTGCAGCCGGACTGGGACGAACGGTCGTTCGGCGAGTGGGATGGCCTGACCCTGGCTCAGATCAACGAGCGGCACCCGGCCAAGCTGGCGCGGATGCGGATGGACGCGGCATACCCTCCGCCGGGAGGCGAGTCCCGCGCGGCGGTGGCCGAACGGGTGACCCGCGCGTTCGAGGAGATCGCCACCGCCCCGGGGACGGTCGTCGTCGTCACCAGCCGGGTGCCGATCCTCGTGGTCCTGAGTCAGAGCCTGCAGATCTCGGCCGAGCGGTTCTGGGCCCTGCAGACCGAACCGGCGTCGGTGAGCATCGTCTGCCGGTGGCCGGACGGCAACGTGTCCGTGCCGCTGGTCAACCGGACCGACCACCTGCGCTGACATCGAGCAACCACGGCTGGCCCGCCCGCGCGGGTGAACTCAACGCCACCTGGAAGCCCGATGCCGTCAACATCGCCGCCAAGTCGGCGGGATGCCGCGGATCCTGGGCGCTCTCACACACTGCCCGGGCCACCAGGCCGCGGGTGTGTTTGGCCAGGTGACTGACCCCCGGCACGCGGACGTGCACCCAACGCTGCGCGAGCGGACCCGTGGGAGTCCACGCGGCGGCATACGAGGTGGATCGGCAGTCGAGCACGAAGCCGCGGCCGACCTCGCCCGGGAGCACCTCACTCAGCGGACCGCGCCACGCGGGCGCCAGCCGCCCCACACCCGGCAGGTCCACGCCCATCGAGAGCCGGTATGCCGGGATCCGGTCACCGATGCGCACCGCGCCGAACAGCGCCGACACGATGAGCAGGCGACGGCCCGCTCGGCGCCGCGCGCCCACATCCAGGGAGCCAAGGTCGAGGGCGTCATAGAGGACGCCGGTGTAGATCGCCCCCGCTGGAGCCGTCGGGGCGCTGACGAGGCGGGTGTTGCGGACCACCTGCGCTGCCAACCCAGCAGAGACCCCGAGGATCGCTGCGGCGTCTGGGCGGGCACTGACGGCGGTCAGGGCCGCAAGCACCGTATGCCGGGTGGTCGCCAACGCCGGGAAGGACAGGGTGCTCAGGTCCAGCGGCCGCCCACGGCTGGGTTCGTGCTTGGTCTCCGACGGGGGCAACAGGACGATCACCGGGCCAGCCTAGGGTTCGCGGCCAACTAGATTGAGCGGGTGACCGTTGCCACGAGAGTGATCGCCTGCCTCGATGTCGACGCCGGACGGGTCGTCAAAGGCGTGCACTTCGCCAACCTTCGTGACGCGGGTGACCCCGTCGAGTTGGCCCGCAGCTATGACGCCCAAGGGATCGACGAGCTGACCTTCCTCGACGTCACCGCGAGCAGTGGTGATCGGTCGACGACCTACGACGTCGTGCGCCGCACCGCGGAGCAGGTCTTCATCCCGCTCACGGTCGGCGGGGGAGTCCGCAGCGTGGCCGACGTCGATCGGCTCTTGCGCGAGGGGGCAGACAAGGTCGGGGTCAACACGGCGGCGCTGACCCGTCCCGAGCTGATCGCCGAGATCGCCGACCGGTTCGGCTCTCAGGTCCTCGTCCTGTCCGCCGACGTCCGCCGACGCCGCAACCCCGACGGCTCCCTGGCGGGTGGCTTCGTCATGACGACCCACGGGGGTCGCGTCCCGGTCGACCAGGACGCCGTTGCCTGGTGCGCTCGCGCCGCCGAGTTGGGCGCCGGGGAGATCCTGCTCAACTCGATGGATGCCGACGGCACCAAGGACGGGTTCGACCTCGAGCTCATCAAGGCGGTGCGAGCCGAGGTGAGCATCCCGGTCATCGCGTCCGGTGGCGCGGGGAAGCCCGAGCATTTCGCCCCTGCCGTTCGCGCCGGCGCCGACGCGGTCCTTGCGGCCAGTGTCTTCCACTTCGGGGCGCTCACGGTGGCCGACGTCAAGGCCGCCCTGCGCGCCGACAGGATCGAGGTCCGATGAGCTCCGAACCCGATCGGGAGCCCACCCTCTGGGAGCAGAAGCTTGCTCTCGAGCCCGGCCACTCGGCCTGGTACGTTAAGCGATTCCGCCGTCTGGCCGCAGACGGCGTCGACATCGTCGGCGAGGCTCGCACCGTCGATGCGATGCTCGACCGCCGCTCTCGGGTGCTCGATGCGGGCTGCGGCCCGGGCCGGGTCGGTGGACACCTGCACGCGGTCGGCCACACGGTCGTCGGGGTCGACATCGACCCAGTGCTCATCGAGGCGGCCGAGCATGACCACCCCGGCCCGACCTGGCTGGTCGGTGACCTCTCGACGCTCGATCTGGAGGCGCGCGGCATACCGGAGCCGTTCGACGCCATCGTGTGCGCGGGGAACGTGCTCCCCTTCGCCGCGCCCTCATCACGCGGCGAGATCCTCCGCCGCTTCTGGGAACACCTCGCCCCGGGAGGGCGCGCGATCGTCGGTTTCGGCACCGACCGGGGGTATGCCGTCGACACCTTCCGCGAGCACGCCGAGGCGGCGGGCTTCGATGAGGACCTGTTGCTGTCGACCTGGGACCTACGCCCGTATGCCGCTGACTCCGACTTCATCGTCGCGATCCTGCGCCGCGGGGCGGGAGCGCCCTCGGTTTGAGGGGACGCCGCGTGAGGGAGAATGGGCGCATGTCCGTCGCCCTCGGTATGCCGTCCGTGCCCTCGCAGCCCGTCATCGCCCCGCGGCGGCCCTCGCGCACAATCCAGGTCGGCAAGGTGGCCGTCGGAGGTGATGCGCCGATCTCGGTGCAGTCGATGTGCACGACGCTGACGGCCGACGTCAACGCGACTTTGCAACAGATCGCCGAGCTCACGGCGGCCGGGTGCGACATCGTCCGGGTGGCCTGCCCGAGCCAGGACGACGCCGACGCACTCTCGGCCATCGCCCGCAAGAGCCAGATCCCGGTCATCGCGGACATCCACTTCCAGCCCAAGTATGTGTATGCCGCCATCGACGCCGGATGTGCGGCCGTGCGGGTCAACCCCGGGAACATCCGACAGTTCGACGACCAGGTCGGTGAGATCGCCAGGCGCGCCAAGGCCGCCGGTGTGTCGATCCGGATCGGCGTCAACGCCGGGAGCCTGGACAAGCGGTTGCTGGAGAAGTACGGCAAGGCCACGCCCGAGGCGCTCGTCGAGTCGGCCGTCTGGGAGGCGAGCCTGTTCGAGGAGCACGACTTCCACGACTTCAAGATCTCGGTCAAGCACAACGACCCGGTGATCATGGTCAAGGCCTACGAGTTGCTCGCCGAGCGCGGCGACTGGCCGTTGCACCTCGGGGTGACCGAGGCCGGCCCGGCGTTCCAGGGGACGATCAAGTCGGCCGTGGCCTTCGGGGCGCTGCTCTCGCGCGGGATCGGCGACACGATCCGGGTGTCGCTGTCGGCGCCTCCGGTGGAGGAGGTCAAGGTCGGCAACCAGATCCTGCAGTCGCTGGGTCTCAAGCCGCGCAAGCTCGAGATCGTGTCCTGTCCGTCGTGTGGGCGGGCGCAGGTCGACGTCTACACGTTGGCCGACCAGGTGACCGCCGGTCTCGAAGGGCTGACGGTGCCGCTGCGGGTGGCCGTCATGGGGTGTGTCGTCAACGGGCCCGGCGAGGCGCGCGAGGCCGACCTCGGAGTCGCGTCCGGCAACGGCAAGGGCCAGATCTTCGTCAAAGGACAGGTCATCAAGACCGTGCCTGAGAGCCAGATCGTCGAGACCCTCATCGAGGAGGCCATGCGTCTGGCCGAGGAGATGGGTCAGCATGTCGACGGCGATGAGGCAGGCACGCCGACGGTCACGGTCGGCTGAAGGCCCGCGCGCATCGGCCCCGTCTCCTGGCATTCCGGCAACGCGGGGTGACGGCGGATCATCTCGATCGGGTCAAAGTGGTCGTCGACATGGCACTCTGTATGCCGTGCTGCGCACCCACACCTCAGCGCGGGCCTTGACGCCTGCGGACCGCGATGAGGCGTTGGCGTTGTGTGCCCGTGACCCCGCCGCGAATTGCTTTGTCGCCGGTCGAATTGAGGAAGGCGCCCTGCACTCGATGCCCGGCGCGCTGATTGGCGTGCCTGGTGAGGATGGCTCGCTGCGCGCGCTCGCCTGGGCCTCGGCGAACCTCGTTCCAGTCGAATGCGACCGCGGTGCTGTCGACGCTATCGCCCACAAGGTGCGGCGCTGGCGTCGACAATGCGCATCGATCTTCGGGCCGATTGACCCGGTCGCCGGGCTCTGGGAGCGCCTCGGCCCCACGTGGGGACCCGCCCGGACGATTCGCCGCGAGCAACTGCTCATGTCGACCGCTGTCGATCCGGGCGACTGGGGGCTCACGATTGACGAACGGGTGCGCCCGGCACGGGTCGACGAGGTGGACCTTGTCCTGCCAGCCTCCGCCGCGATGTTCACCGAGGAGATCGGCTATCCGCCGTTCATCGGCTCATCGACCAACTACCGGTCGGTGGTTGCGGGCCTGGTTCGCCTCGGTCGGACCTTCGTCTGGGTGGAGGGTGGCCGGGTGTTGTTCAAGGCCGACGTCGGCTCTGTCGGCGTGGACGCCGCGCAGATCCAGGGCGTCTGGCTGGCGCCGCACCTGCGGGGCCGGGGCCTGGCCACCCCGCTGATGGCCGCCGTCACGTCGGCGATCCTGCAGGGCATCGCCTCCGAGGCCACGCTCTATGTCAACGACTTCAACATCGCCGCGATCGCCACGTATGAGGCGATCGGCTTCCGTCGGGTCGGCACCTTCGCGACCATCCTGCTCTGAGGCGCGGCCCGCTTGAGTGCGTGCGTGACAGCGTGCGCTCGCAGGGGTGATCGCACCGCTGATCGCACACCGTCATGCCCGCGCATGACCCGCCGACAGCAGCAGCGCTCGCTCGGGCGAACCCGGCGCCCCGCATCGACCTCGCGGGGGTGGCGCCCGTCAGCGCCCAGGACCCAGCAAGAAGCGCATCGCCTCGGGAAGCCTGGCCGCCCAGGCTGTTTCGTGGTGTCGACCCTCAGGGTCGGCGACGAACTTCAGGTCAACCTGCGACTGGCGAGCCAGCAGGTCCGCAGCCCGTCGGGCATCGAGCTCATACCGGCTCGGCAAGCCCGACACCTCCGGCGACTCCTGCCCGCCGATGTCGAGATAGATCCGCCCGGATGGCAGATCCGACGCCAGTGCCTCGACGCTGTCCGGGCCCAACACCCAGAAGGCCGGCGAGAACACTCCAGCCGCGCCAAAGACCTCGGGTCGCTGCCGGTAAGCGAGCAGGCTGATGATCCCGCCCAGCGATGACCCGCCGACCGTCGTGTGCTCGCGCCCGGTCAGCGTGCGGAACGACGCGTCGACCAGCGGCTTGACGACATCGCACACCCAGTCGACGTATGCCGCCCCCTGACCCGGCACTCGTCCCCGCTCGCTGGCTGCCTCCACACCGATCGCGCGCGCCAGGTCCGGCTCGATGTCGCACCAAGGCGTGTACTCCAGCACCCGGTCAGCCCCGGCGTTCGGGATGCCGACGACGATGGCGTCCAGCCCTTCGTCGTGCAGGGCGGTCATCGTCTCGTCGACCTCCCACTCACCTGGCTCGATGTGCATCGACGGATCGTCGGTCTCGGCCTTGAGATGGCGGTCGAAGAGCGAGTGCCCGTCCTGCAGATAGACCACGGGATAGCGTCGGCGCTCGCCGTCCGACTCATAGCCCGGCGGCAGCCAGGCATAGAGCTCCCGAGTGCGCCCGGGCACGGGGCCGGGCACGGCGGCATACACCCGCAGATCCCCGACCACGGTGTTGGGGGAGCGGTCGTAGGGGCGCCAGGCGGAGGTCACCCGCCAAAGGTAACCTGCCAGCATGCGCTCTCCCGCCCCCGTCAGCCGGTATGCCGCCCGCCTCGGCGCCCTCGCCGCCGCGGCTCTCGCACTGGTGGCCGGGTGCACGGTCGGCACCGGCGCTGGCGGCACCGGCGCGACGACCCGGACGGAGCTCGAACGGGACACGGTCGTCAACCTCTTCCAGTGGAACTGGAAGTCGGTCGCCGCCGAGTGTCCGCGGCTGGCCAAGGTCGGGTATGCCGGCGTGCAGGTCTCGCCCGCGCAGGAGCATGCCCAGGTCGTCAACAACCCGTGGTGGGTGGACTACCAGCCGGTCAGCTATCAGATCGCCAGCCGCCGAGGTGACCGGGCGGCATACGCAGCGATGGTCCAGGCGTGCCACGCGGTGGGGGTGAAGATCTACGCCGACGCGGTGATCAACCACATGGCAGGCGGCGACTCGGGCGTGGGCTGGGCGGGGTCGGCGTGGACGCACTACGACTACCCGGGGATCTATCAGACCCAGGACTTCCACCACTGCGGGATCGCCCCCAACGACGACATCGCCGACTACCAGAACCGGGCCCAGGTGCAGACCTGCGAGCTGGTCAACCTCGCCGACCTGGACACCGGCTCGGACTACGTGCGGGGGAGGATCGCGGCATACCTCAACGACCTCATCGCGCTGGGAGTGGACGGCTTCCGCGTCGACGCGGTGAAGCACATGTCGGCCGACGACGTGGCCGCGAT
>WBZS01000409.1_pt2 | contig 37436 bp, 32 predicted proteins | sample 5204201 | NCBI WGS metagenome assembly WBZS01 (sample SAMN12344357, study PRJNA552823) | activated sludge metagenome | biome: Activated sludge suspended growth; feature: Nitrification reactor; material: Wastewater; isolation source: activated sludge from nitrification reactor of wastewater...
CCAGAACTGAAACGTCTGTCTGTTGGAGTAACGCATGTCCACTGCACCACTGGGTCAACTGCCGGCATCGATGCAGCCCGGCCGGACCACGCTGTCAAAGTTTCTGATCCAGCACACCGAGGGCGTGGTCGAAGGCGTCAACGACCACGGCAAGCTCGGCGCGCTGCTGATCGACGTCGCCGCGGCGGTCAAGTCGATCTCGGCGATGACCGCCAAGGGCGCGCTCGGCGGCTTTCTCGGTGCGGTCGACAGCCACAACGTGCAGGGTGAGCAGCAGAAAAAGCTCGACGTGCTGGCCAACGACGCGGTGATCAACGCCACCGAATGGGGCGGCCTGCTCGCCGGCATGGTCAGCGAGGAGCTGGAGCAGCCCTACGCCATCCCCGACGAATACACCCGCGGGCCCTACCTGCTGGTGTTCGACCCGCTGGACGGCTCGTCCAACACCGACGTCAACGTCTCGGTCGGCAGCATTTTTTCGGTGCTGGTGCACCGCGGGACCGAGCAGCCGACGCTGGCCGACTTTCTGCGCCCCGGCGCCGAACAGGTCGCCGCCGGCTACGCCATCTACGGCCCGGCGACGATGCTGGTGTTGACCGTTGGCCGCGGCACGCACGGCTTCACGCTCGACCGCGAGACCGGCAACTTCATCCTCACCCACCCGGCGCTGGCGATTCCGGCCGACACCCACGAGTTCGCCATCAACTCCAGCAACGCGCGCTTCTGGGAGCCGCCGGTGCACCGCTATGTCACCGAGTGCCAGGAAGGCAAGTCGGGCGACCGCGGGCGCGACTTCAACATGCGCTGGATTGCCAGCATGGTGGCCGAGGTGCACCGCATCCTGATGCGCGGCGGCGTCTTCATGTACCCGCGCGACACCAAGGACCCGGCCAAGCCCGGCCGGCTGCGGCTGCTGTACGAGGCGAATCCGATCTCGATGCTGATCGAGCAGGCCGGCGGCGCCGCGTCGACTGGGCGCGACCGGCTGCTTGAACTGGCGCCCGAGCAATTGCACCAGCGCGTGCCGGTGGTGCTGGGCTCGAAGAACGAGGTCGAGCGCATCGTGCGCTACCACGACGAGTACGACCGCGGCATCGACCGGCCCTATGTCTCGCCGCTGTTCAACGAGCGCTCGCTGTTCCGCGCCCAGGAACTGACCTGACGCACTGAGATACCGAGGCCGGCGGCGCGCCGGCGCCATCCAACCAGCATCCACCGCCCCACGCGACGCCACGGCGCCGCGGCGGGCATTCACTTCCCGATTTCAGCGGAGTCCAACGCCATGTCCACCCGACATCCCATCATTGCGGTGACCGGTTCTTCCGGCGCCGGCACGACCACGGTGATGAAAGCCTTTGCGCACATCTTCCGCCGCGAGGGCGTGGTCGCGCAGGTCATCGAGGGCGACTCATTCCACCGCTTTGACCGCGTCGAGATGCGCGCCCGGGTGGCCGCCGCCGACAGCGGCCAGGGGCCGCAGATCAGCCACTTCGGGCCGGAATCGAACCTGCTGGCCGACCTGGCGCAGACCTTCGAAACCTATGGCCGTTCGGGCACCGGCAAGGTGCGCCGCTACATCCACGACGCGATCGAGGCCAAGGAACTGGGCGGTGAGCCCGGCACCTTCACCGAATGGAAGCCAATGGCCGACAGCCAGGTGCTGTTCTACGAGGGGCTGCATGGCGGCTACGTCGGCCCCGATGCGAACGTCGCCAAGCACGTCGACCTGCTGGTCGGCGTGGTGCCCATCATCAACCTGGAGTGGATTCAAAAGCTGCACCGCGACAAAAACCTGCGCGGCTACAGCCAGGAAGCGGTGGTCGAGACCATCCTGCGCCGCATGCCCGACTACGTGAAGCACATCTGCCCGCAGTTCAGCAGCACGCATGTCAACTTCCAGCGCGTGCCGACGGTCGACACCAGCAACCCGTTCATCGCCAAGGACATCCCCAGCGCCGACGAAAGCATGGTGGTGATCCGCTTCTCCAACCCCAAGGGCATTGACTTCGGCTACCTGCTGTCGATGCTGCAGGGCTCGTGGATGAGCCGGCCGAACAACATCGTCTGTCCCGGCGGCAAGATGGGGCTGGCGATGCAGTTGATCTTCACGCCGATGATTCTTCGGCTGATGGACCTGAAGCGCCGCGCAGGCTAAGCCCCCCGCGACGCGCATTCGCAACCCCGGCGAAGCGCCGGCACACGCCGTCAACTCGAACGGCGCCGGCCGCGACCCTGTTCCCGACTCCCCGGTTTCCGACCCCCTGGCGGCATCGGCTTTTTTTGATCGACCGCGCGCCGCGCGCGCACCCCTCTGTCTGGAAAGAGCTGACATGAACGCACCCACCACCGCAACGCCGCTGGACCCCGCACAGGGCCGCGGCATGGCCAACGCCATCCGCATGCTGGCCGCCGACGCGGTCCAGAAAGCCAACAGCGGCCACCCCGGCGCGCCGCTGGGCATGGCCGAAATGGCGGTCGCCCTGTGGGGCCGCCACCTGCGCCACAACCCGGCCAACCCACAGTGGGCCGACCGTGACCGCTTCGTGCTGAGCAACGGCCATGCGTCGATGCTGCTGTATGCGCTGCTGCACCTGACCGGCTACGCGCTGTCGACCGACGACCTGAAGGCCTTCCGCCAACTGCACAGCAAGACCCCCGGCCACCCCGAGGTCGGCATCACCCCGGGCGTGGAAACCACCACCGGCCCGCTCGGCCAGGGCCTGGCCAATGCGGTCGGCATGGCGCTGGCCGAAAAGCTGCTGGCCGCCGAATTCAACCGCGACGGGCACACGGTCGTCGACCACCGCACCTGGGTCATCGTCGGCGACGGCTGCCTGATGGAAGGCGTCAGCCAGGAGGCGATTTCGATCGCCGGCACGCTGGGCCTGGGCAAGCTGGTCGCGCTGTACGACGACAACGGCATCAGCATCGACGGCGAGGTCGACGAGTGGTTCCGCGACGACACGCCGGCGCGCTTCCGTGCCTGCGGCTGGAACGTCGTCGGCCCGCTCGACGGCCACGACCTGGGCGCGCTCGACGCCGCGCTGGCGCAGGCCGAGTCCGCGTCCGACCGGCCGACGCTGGTGGTCTGCCGCACGACCATAGGCAAGGGCGCGATCGGCCTGGAAAACTCGGCCGACGTGCACGGCGCGCCGCTGGGCGCGGCGGCGATTGCCGCGCTGCGCGCGCACCTGGGCTGGAACGCGGCGCCGTTCGAGGTGCCGCAAGACATCCGTGCCGCGTGGGACGCACGCGAAGCCGGCGCCGCGCGCCAGCAGGCCTGGGACACGCGGTTTGCCGCCTATGCCCAGGCCCACCCGGCGCTGGCCGCCGAATTCACCCGCCGCATGGCGCAGCAACTGCCGGCCGACTGGGCCGCGCGCAGCGACGCCGCGCTGGTGGCGCTGGCCGACGCTGCCGCCGCGCCGGGCGCCAAGCCGGTGGCCACGCGCCGCGCCTCGCAACTGGCGCTGGACGCACTGGCGCCGCTGCTGCCCGAGCTGTTCGGCGGCTCGGCCGACTTGACCGGCAGCAACCTGACCGACTTTGCCGGCCACCGCAAGGCCGGCCCCGGGCGTGCCGGCAACTACCTGAGCTGGGGCGTGCGCGAGTTCGGCATGGCCGCGGTGATGAACGGCATTGCGCTGCACGGCGGCTGGCTGCCGTTTGGCGGCACCTTCCTGACCTTCAGCGACTACAGCCGCAACGCCATCCGCATGGCCGCGCTGATGGGCCAGCGCGTGGTCCACGTCTTCACCCATGATTCGATCGGTTTGGGCGAGGACGGGCCGACGCACCAGCCGGTCGAACATGTCGCGTCGCTGCGGCTGATTCCGGGGCTGGACGTCTGGCGCCCGGCCGACACGCTGGAAAGCGCGGTCGCCTGGCGCCACGCGCTGGCGCGTGGCGACGGCCCGAGCGCGCTGATCCTGTCGCGCCAGGCGCTGCCGACGGTGGCGGTGGCGGCGCAGCGCCACGACATCGCGCGCGGCGGCTACGTGCTGCGCGACGCCGACGGCCTGCCGGCGCAGGCGGTGATCGTCGCCACCGGGTCCGAGGTCGGCCCGGCGCTGGCCGCGCAGGTCACGCTGGCCGGCAAAGGCCTGGCGGTGCGCGTGGTGTCGATGCCGTGTACCCGAGTCTTCGACGCCCAGGACGACGCCTGGCGCCACCAGGTGCTGCCGCCCGGCCTGCCGACCTTCACCTTCGAAGCCGGCCACCCCGAGGGCCTGCGCCGCTACACCCAGGCCGGCGGCAGCGCCATCGGCATCGCCCGCTTCGGCGAATCGGCGCCCGGCGGCGAGCTGCTCAAGCACTTCGGCTTCACCGCCGAGGCGCTGGCCGGCGTGGTGCATGGCGCGCTGGCGCGCGATGAATGATGAAACATGAAAGATGAACGAAGGGCTACCGCGGGCGCAGGGGGTCGCGTTCAAGCAGCGTGCAATCCCGTGCCCTGTGGGGGCTTGTTCATTGTTCATGGCGCGCGCAGAGCGCGTGCCGTCATCTTTCATTCGCAAGCGTTAGCGCAGGCAATCACCCATTCACCTCGTAAGCCAGAGCCACCATGTACCGCGTGATTCTTTTTGACCTGGACGGCACCCTGATGGAGACCGCCCCGGAAATTGCCGATGCCTTGAACGCCACGCTGCAGCGGCTGGGCCACGAACGTGTGGCCGACGAACGGGTACGCAGCTGGATTGGTGACGGCGCGCGCGTGCTGCTGGCGCGTGCCTTGAGCCATGTCGGCGCGGCGCAGGACGAGGCCGCCAGCGCCAAGGCCTGGGCCATCCTGTCGCAGGAATACTTGGAGCGCTGCGGCAGCAACAGCGAGGTCTTTCCCGGCGTGCGGGCGATGCTGCAGCGCCTGCGTGAACAGGGCTGCCGGCTGGCGCTGCTGACCAACAAGGAGGCCCGGTTTGCCCACGCGCTGCTGGCCCGGCACGAGATGGCCACCGACTTTGACCTGATCGTCGCCGGCGACACGCTGCCGGTGAAAAAGCCGCACCCCGACGTCATCGCCCACGTGCTGCAGGCGCTGGACGCGCAGGCCGAGGAAACCCTGCTGGTCGGCGACTCGATCACCGACGTGCGCGCCGCGCGCGCCGGCGGCATCGCCATCTGGCTGGTGCGCCACGGCTACCTTCAGCACGACCTGCAGGGCGACGACCGGCCCGACGGCTTCATCGACCATTTCGACGACTTCCACCCCGACACCGTCTGCCGGACGGCGATTCAATGAGGCCGCTGCCATGCGCCAAACCACCATCATTGCCCCCAGCATCCTGTCCGCCAACTTTGCCCGTCTGGGCGACGACGTCGCGCGCGTGGTCGCCGCCGGCGCCGACTGGATCCACTTCGACGTGATGGACAACCACTACGTGCCCAACCTGACCATCGGGCCGATGGTTTGCGAGGCGCTCAAGCCCTACGCCGGCGCGGCGATGATGGACGTCCACCTGATGGTCGAGCCGGTCGACGCGCTGGCCACCGCCTTTGCCAAGGCCGGTGCCGGGCTGGTCAGCTTCCACCCCGAGGCCACGCGCCACGTCGACCGCACGCTGGCGCTGATCCGCGACCTGGGCTGCCGCACCGGGCTGGTGTTCAACCCGGCAACGCCGCTCGGCCACCTCGACCATGTGATGGACAAGCTCGACCTGGTGATGCTGATGAGCGTCAACCCCGGCTTTGGCGGCCAGTCGTTCATTGCCTCGACGCTGCCCAAGCTGGCCGAGGTGCGCCGCCGCCTGGACGACTGGCAGCAGCGCACCGGCCAGGCCATCCGGCTGGAGGTCGACGGCGGCGTCAAGCCCGACAACATCCGCGAAATTGCCGCCGCCGGCGCCGACACCTTTGTCGCCGGTTCGGCGGTGTTTGGCAGCCAGGACTGGGCAGCCACCATCGCGGCGTTGAAGTCCGGCGCCGCGGCGGCTGCTGCCTGAAGGCCATGACCAGCTGGCCGCGCGCGCTGCTCTGGGACGTCGACGGCACCCTGGCCGAGACCGAAGGCCAGGGCCACCTGCCGGCGTTCAACCAGGCCTTCATCGACGACGGCCTGGACTGGCACTGGGACACCACCTTGTACGGCCGCCTGCTGACCACCACCGGTGGCAAGGAACGCCTGCAGCGCTGGTGGCGCCAGATCGATCCGCAGGCCGCCGACGCCCCCGGCGCCGCCGAACGCATTGCCCGGCTGCACGCGCGCAAGACCACGCTGTACGTGCAGCGCGTCGGCCAGGGCCGGGTGGCGCTGCGCCCCGGCGTCGAGCGGCTGATCCATGAGGCGCGCGCCGCCGGCATCACCCAGGCGATTGCCACCACCACCACGCCGGACAACGTCACTGCGCTGCTGCGCGCCACGCTGGGCGAGGGCGCCACCGGCTGGTTCAGCGTCATCGGCGCCGGCGATGTGGTGCCGAACAAGAAACCGGCACCCGACATCTACCGTTGGGTGCTCGACCGCCTGGGGCTGCCGGCGGCCGACTGCCTGGCGATCGAAGACTCCGCCGCCGGCGCCGCCGCCGCGCTGGCCGCCGGCTTGCCGCTGCTGGTCACGCGCAGCCTGTACACCGCCGGCGAAGCGCTGCCCGGCACGCCGCTGGCTGACCTGGACGGCCTGGGCGACGACAGCGCGGCCGCCGGCGGGCTGTTGTGCGGCCAGCCGTGGCGCGGCGTGGTCACGCTGGACGTATTGCGCCAGGCCCGCGCGCAGGGCAGCGCAGAGGCCGGCGGCCACGGCTGACAGCGCAGCGCGGCCTTTGCCGCAGCGCGCTGGGCCAGGCGCCGCCGTGGCGGTCAGCGCCGGCGTTGCCCTTATCCTCCGCGCCATGAAAGAACTGCTTGACGCTTTCTGGCGTGCCGCCGCGTATTGCCTGCACCCCAAGGTCATTGGGCTGTCGCTGCTGCCGGTGATTCTGGGTGCCGGCGCGGCGTTTGCGCTGGGTTACTTCTATTGGGAAGCCGCGGTCGGCGCGGTGCGCGCGGTTCTGGAGAGCTGGCAGCTCGTCGACGCCGGGCTGAAGTGGGTCGAAAGCTATGCCGGCGCGTCGTTCCGGTCGGTGCTGGCGCCGCTGATCGTCGTCGCGCTGGCGGCGCCGGTGGTGGTGGTGGTGTCGGTGCTGCTGGTGGCGCTGCTGATGACGCCGGCCATCGTCAACCTGGTCGCCGCGCGGCGCTTTCCCCAGCTACAGCGCCGGCAGGGCGGCGGCATCGTCGGCAGCCTGTTCTGGTCGCTCGGCTGCGCGCTGGTGGCGCTGGTGGCGCTGGTGGCCAGCCTGCCGCTGTGGCTGATTCCGCCGCTGGTGCTGGTGTTGCCGCCTTTGATCTGGGGCTGGCTGACCTTCCAGGTGATGAGCTACGACGTGCTGGCCGAACACGCCAGCCGCGAAGAACGCCGCGTGCTGCTGCGCCGCCACCGCCTGGCGCTGCTGGGCATTGGCGTGGTGTCGGGCTATCTCGGTGCGGCGCCGTCGCTGATCTGGGCGCTGAGCGCGATGACGCTGGTTTTCGCGCCGCTGCTGATCGCGGTGTCGATGTGGCTGTACACGGTGGTGTTTGCCTTCTCGGCGCTGTGGTTTGCGCACTATGCATTGGCCGCGTTGGACGCGCTGCGGCGCGAAGACGCCGCCGCGCTGGCGGTCAAGCCCGCGCCGCCGGCCGCCGAAGTGATCCCGTGGCAGGCCACCGGCACCGACGGCAAGCCGGCGCCGGTTGAACTGCTGCCGCCGGCCACGCCGCCCGGGCCACCGCCGGCGGCGCCGGTATGAACCCCGCGAATTTCTGCCAGGCCGCGCCGGCCACAGGCCGTCGGGTGCCGCAGTGAACGCCTATGCACCGCCGCCGCGCTTTGGGCTGATCGTCGTCGGCGACGAAATCCTGTCCGGCAAGCGCCAGGACAAGCACCTGCCGACGGTCATCGCGCTGCTGGCCGCGCGCGGCCTGGCGCTGGACTGGGCGCGCTTTGTCGGCGACGACCGGCAAGCGATCACCGCCGCGCTGCGCGAGGCCTTTGCCGGCGGCGACATCGTCTTCAGTTGCGGCGGCATAGGCGCCACGCCAGACGACCACACCCGGCAATGCGCCGCCGCGGCGCTGGGCCGGCCGCTGGCGCTGCATCCGCAGGCGGCGCAATTGATAGACCAGCGTGCGCGTGAACTGGCCGCCGAGCGCGGCCTGGCCTTGCAGCCCGACAGCGCCGAGCACCGCCAGCGCCTGAACATGGGCGTGTTTCCCGCGGGCGCCGAGATCATTGCCAACCCGTACAACAAGATTCCCGGCTTTTCGGTCGGCGACGTGCATTTCGTGCCCGGCTTTCCGGTGATGGCGCACCCGATGATCGAGTCCCTGCTCGACGGCCGCTATGCCGGGTTGCACGGCAGCCGGCGCCAGCGCGAGCGCTCGTTGATCGTGCGCGGCGCGATGGAGGCCACGCTGACGCCGCTGATGGAGGCGGTCGAGGCCGCGCACCCGGGGGTCAAGGTGTTCAGCCTGCCCAGCGTCGACCACCCGCAATGGGGGCGGCACATCGAGCTGGGCGTCAAGGGCGCGGTTGGCCTGGTCGACGCCGCGTTCGCGATGTTGCGCGACGGCCTGCACGCCCACGCCGCCGACCTGGGCCCGGAAATGGTGCGCGGCGACAGCACCAACTAGGTGCATTATGTCGCACCAATTTGGTGCGATTGGCTGACTTGGCGCATCCCGGTGCGTCGGTACGGGGCCGCGCGCGGTGCGGCGGGGTCGGTTGCAACCCGGACGACGCAGGCACGCATTCTGCTAAATTGCCGTGCGCTTCGCGGCCATGCTGCACTGCGGCAACGGCAGCGCGATCCACATCTACAACATTCCACCCAACCGCCAGCTTTCAGGAGAACCCTTGATGGCCAAGACCGTCGCCGACGTGATGTCGATGGTGAAGGAAAACGACGTCAAGTTCGTTGACTTCCGCTTTACCGACACGCGGGGCAAGGAGCAGCACGTCAGCGTGCCGGTGTCGCATTTCGACGAAGAAAAGTTCAGCCACGGACACGCCTTCGACGGCTCGTCGATTGCCGGCTGGAAGGGCATCGAAGCCTCCGACATGCTGTTGGTGCCGGACCCGAACACCGCCAACATCGACCCGTTCTTCGAAGAGCCGACGCTGTTCATGAGCTGCGACGTGCTCGAGCCCGGCGACGGCAAGCCCTACGAGCGTGACCCGCGCAGCCTGGCCAAGCGTGCCGAGGCCTACCTGAAGAGCTCCGGTCTGGGCGACACCGCCTTCTTCGGCCCCGAGCCTGAGTTTTTCATCTTCGACCAGGTGCGCTGGCATGTCGACATGCAGGGCGCGTTCTTCAAGATCGATTCGGAAGAAGCCGCCTGGTCCAGTGGCGCCAAGGTCGAGGGCGGCAACATGGGCCACCGGCCACCGGTCAAGGGCGGCTACTTCCCGGTGCCGCCGGTCGACACCTTCCAGGACATGCGCTCGGAGATGTGCCTGATCCTTGAATCGCTGGGCATCCCGGTCGAAGTCCACCACCACGAGGTGGCGGCGCAGGGTCAGAACGAAATCGGCACCCGCTTCAGCACCCTGGTGCAGCGCGCCGACTGGCTGCAACTGCAGAAGTACGTCATCCACAACGTCGCCCACAGCTACGGCAAGACGGCCACCTTCATGCCCAAGCCGGTGGTCGGCGACAACGGCAGCGGCATGCACGTGCACCAAAGCGTGTGGAAGGACGGCAAGAACCTGTTTGCCGGCGACGGCTACGGCGGGCTGAGCGAGTTCGCGCTGTATTACATCGGCGGCCTGATCAAGCATGCGCGCGCGCTCAACGCCATCACCAACCCCGGCACCAACAGCTACAAGCGCCTGGTGCCCGGCTTCGAGGCGCCGGTCAAGCTGGCCTACTCGGCACGCAACCGCTCGGCGTCGATACGCATTCCGTTTGTCAGCAACCCCAAGGGGCGCCGCGTCGAGGCGCGCTTCCCCGATCCGCTGATGAACCCCTACCTGGGCTTTGCGGCCTTGCTGATGGCCGGACTGGGCGGCGTGGAAAACAAGATCCACCCGGGCGAAGCCGCCACCAAGGACTTGTACCACCTGCCGCCGGAAGAAAACGCCAAGATCCCGACCGTCTGCAACAGCCTGGACCAGGCGCTGGAGTACCTGGACCGCGAGCGCGCCTTCCTGACCAAGGGCGGCGTGTTCACCGACAGCTACCTCGACGCCTACATCGAGCTGAAGATGACCGAGGTCACGCGTTTTCGCATGGCCACCCATCCGATCGAGTTCGACATGTACTACAGCCTGTGACGCGGCGCGCGCTGCCGGCGCACGTCAGACTTGGGGCGGCCTGCGGGCCGCCCTTTTTGCTGCGCGGCGACAATGGGTCGGTCCGCCAATGCCCCGTCGCCATGCCCAGATCCCTGACCTTGATGCTGCTTGCCGCCGTCGCCCTGGCCGCGGCCGGTACAGCGCGTGCGCAGGCCGGCGCCGGCGTGGTCTACCGCTGCCCGGGGCCGCCGGTGCTCTACACCGACGCCTTGCGGCCTGACGAGGCGCGTTCGCGCGGCTGCCGCACGATCGAAGGCGCACCGGTGACGGTGATTCAGCCGCCGCGGCCGCGCGCCAGCGCGCAGGCCGCATCGGCACCGGCGCGGGCCTCCGAGTCGCGCGGCGAAGCGCGGGTGGACGGCCCGACGCAACGCCAGCGCGACAGCGACGCGCGGCGCATCCTGGAGGCCGAACTCAAGCGCGAGGAAGACAAGCTCGCCACGCTGCACGCCGAATACAACAACGGCGAGCCCGAGCGCCTGGGCAGCGAACGCAACTACCAGAAATACTTGGACCGCGTGGCGCAGATGAAGGCCGACATCGCCCGCACCGAGGCCGACATCGCGGCGCTCAAGCGCGAGCTGGGCAAGCTGGCGTCGTGACGGTTGCTGCGCGCGGCGAAGGCGGCGCGACCAACGGCGCGGCGCTCGGCGCCTTCGACCTGCTGGCCACCCGGGTGGCGCTGGTGGCGGTCGATGGCCGGCTGCTGTACGTCAACACCGCGTTCGAGGAGGCCGCCGGCATGTCGCGGCGCACGCTGCTGCGCGGCACGCTGGCCGAGTGGCTGGTCGACGCCGCGCCGCTGCGCGAAACGCTGGCCGCGGTCGGCCACAACGCCTTTGCCAGCGCGCGCTTTGACGCCGCGATGCGCCGCGCGCCGGGCACGGTGCACGAGGCCACGCCGGTGCATGTCATCGTCACGCAGTTCGACCCGGGCAGCGCCGACGCGGTGTTGGTCGAGATGCTGGAAATCGAGCAGCAGTCGCGGCTGGACCGCGAGGAGCGCGTGTTCGGGCTGATGCAGGCCAACAAGGAGCTGGTGCGCAACCTGGCGCACGAGATCAAGAACCCGCTGGGCGGCATACGCGGCGCGGCGCAACTGCTGGAGCTGGAGCTGGCGACGCCGGCGCTGGCCGAATACACCCAGGTCATCATCCACGAGGCCGACCGGCTGCAGGCGCTGGTCGACCGGCTGCTGGCGCCGCACCGCCGCGCGCCGGTGGTCGGCGACGTCAACCTGCACGAAGTCTGCGAGCGCGTGCGCGCGCTGGTGCTGGCCGAGTACCCGCGCGGGCTGGCGCTGCAGCGCGACTACGACACCTCGCTGCCCGAGTTCCGCGGCGACCGCGAAGGGCTGATCCAGTCGCTGTTGAACATCGTCCACAACGCCACCCAGGCGCTGGCCGGCCGCATCGCGCAGGGCGACGCGCGCATCGTGCTGCGCACCCGCGCCGCCCGGCAGGTCACCATCGGCAAGCAGCGTTTTCGGCTGGCACTGGAATTGCATGTCGAAGACAACGGCCCCGGCGTGCCGGAGGAGTTGCGCGAGCGCATCTTCCAACCCCTGGTGTCGGGCCGCGAAGGAGGCTCGGGCTTGGGCTTGACCCTGGCGCAAACTTTTGTGCAACAGCACCGCGGCACGATCGAGTTCGACAGCGTGCCGGGCCGCACGGTATTTCGCATCGTCATTCCGTTGCCTTGAAACGCGGGTCGCCGCACCCCCGCGCCGGTGCAGCGTGCTTTTCTTTATGAATATTCCGCAAGCAACTGGGCCGCGCATGAAACCGATCTGGCTCGCCGACGACGACCCATCGATCCGCTTCGTGCTTGAAAAGGCGCTGGCGCGCGAGCAACTGCCCACGCGCAGCTTCAGCAACGCGCGCGATGTGCTGGCTGCGCTGGAGGCCGGCGACCTGCCGCAGGTGCTGGTCAGCGACATCCGCATGCCCGGCGGCAGCGGCATCGAGCTGCTGGGCCAGGTCAAGCAGCGGCTGCCCGGGTTGCCGGTGATCATCATGACCGCCTACTCCGACTTGGACAGCGCGGTCTCGGTGTTCCAGGGCGGCGCCTTCGACTACCTGCCCAAGCCGTTCGACCTGGGCGCGGCGGTGGCCTTGATCCGCCGCGCGGTCGACGAGAGCCGGCGCGAGGACAGCGTCGAGGCCAGCAGCGCCGACATGCCCGAAATGCTGGGCCAGGCGCCGGCGATGCAGGACGTCTTTCGCGCCATCGGCCGGCTGTCGCAAAGCCATGTCACGGTGCTGATCACCGGCGAATCGGGTTCGGGCAAGGAACTGGTGGCGCGCGCGCTGCACCGCCATGGCCCGCGCGGCGCCGGCGGGCCGTTCATCGCCATCAACAGCGCGGCGATCCCCAAGGACTTGCTCGAGTCCGAGCTGTTCGGCCACGAGCGCGGTGCCTTCACCGGCGCGCAAACCATGCGCCGCGGCCGCTTCGAGCAGGCCGACGGCGGCACGCTGTTCCTCGACGAAATCGGCGACATGCCGTTCGACCTGCAAACCCGGCTGCTGCGCGTGCTGTCCGACGGCCAGTTCTACCGCGTCGGCGGCCACCAGCCGCTGAAGGTCAACGTGCGGGTGATCGCCGCGACGCACCAGAACCTCGAACAACGGGTGCGCGACGGCGTGTTCCGCGAAGACCTGTTCCACCGGCTGAACGTGATCCGCCTGCGCCTGCCGCCGCTGCGCGAACGGCGCGAGGACATTCCGGCGCTGACGCGCAGTTTCCTGACGCGCAGCGCGCAGGCGCTGGGCGTGGACGCCAAGCGCATCACCGACGCGGCGGTCGAGCGCCTGGCGGCGTTTGACTTTCCCGGCAACGTGCGCCAGCTTGAAAACATCTGCCACTGGCTGACCGTGATGGCGCCGGGCCAGGTGATCGAGCCCGACGACCTGCCGCCGGAACTGCAGGCCGTCGCCGACGGCGCGCTGTCGGTCGCCGAACCCGCCGCGCCGGCCGCTGAAGGCGCCGCCAGCGCGGCCCGCCCGGCGCCCGGCACGCCGGCGGCACTGGCCACGCCGCCTGCTGCGCTTGGCACCGGCTGGCTGGCCGACCTGCAGCACGAGGCGCAGCGCTTGCTGGCCGCCGGCACCGCCGATGTCTGGGACACGCTTGGCCGCCAGTTCGAGGCGCAGTTGATCGCCACCGCGCTGGCGCTGACCCATGGCCGCCGCATCGAGGCCGCGCAACGCCTGGGCATAGGCCGCAACACCATCACGCGCAAGATCCAGGAGCTGGGGCTGGACGACTGAGAGGCTGAGAGTTTTTCGATCATGCCCGCTCACCACCCCAAAACGCACCCGCTCGTCGTTGCAAATGCTCGCCATGGCCCGAGCCATGGCTGTGCTTTGCGCCTAGATCGGGCACGTTTTGGGGCGTTGCTCGGGCACGCTGGAAAAACTCTCAGCCTCTGAGACAGTCGGCGCCGGCGCCGGCCAGCGCGGATTTGCCGCTACGCTGGACGCGTCTCGTCTCGACGACTGCCACCCCCATCGACCGCCGTGTTGACCCCGCGCACCGCCCCCAACCAGCAGCCTGCGCCGCGGCTGCCGCGCGGCATCTGGGTGTTGGGCCTGGTCAGCCTGTTGATGGATGTGTCATCCGAGATGGTGCACAGCCTGTTGCCGCTGTTCATGGCCACGGTGCTGGGCAGCGGCGCGCTGACCATCGGCATCGTCGAAGGCCTGGCCGAGGCCAGTGCGCTGATCGTCAAGGTGTTTTCCGGCGTGCTCAGCGACTGGCTGGGCCGGCGCAAGGCGCTGGCGGTGTTCGGCTACCTGCTGGGCGCGCTGACCAAGCCGCTGTTTGCACTGGCGCCCAGCGCCGGCGTGGTGCTGGCGGCGCGGCTGACCGACCGCATCGGCAAAGGCATACGCGGCGCGCCGCGCGACGCGCTGGTCGCCGACCTGGCGCCGCCGACCATGCGCGGCGCGGCGTTCGGGCTGCGCCAGTCGCTCGACACGGTGGGCGGCTTTGCCGGCCCGCTGCTCGCTGCGGCGCTGATGCTGGTCTGGGCGAATGACTTCCGCGCCGTGTTCTGGGTCGCGCTGCTGCCCGGGCTGGCTTCGGTGGCGCTGCTGGCCTTTGGCATCACCGAGCCGCCGGCCGCGCCCGGCGCGCGCCGCGGCAGCCCGATCACCCGCGCCAACCTGGCGCGCCTGGGCGGCGCGTTCTGGTCGACCGTGGCGGTCGGCGCGGTGTTTACGCTGGCGCGTTTTTCCGAAGCCTTTTTGGTCTTGCGCGCGCAGCAAACCGGCATTGCGCTGGCCGCGGTGCCGCTGGTGATGGTGGCGATGAGCGCGGTCTATGCGTTGACCGCCTACCCTTTTGGCCGCCTGTCCGACCGTGTCGACAAACGCCTGCTGCTGGGCGCGGGCCTGCTGGTGCTGGTGGCCGCCGACGCCTTGCTGCTGCTGCCGCCGCGGCTGGCCACGGTGTTTGGCGGCGTCGTGCTGTGGGGCGTGCACATGGGCATGACGCAGGGGCTGCTGGCCGCGCTGGTGGCCGACAGCGCGCCGGCCGACCTGCGCGGCACCGCGTTCGGGCTGTTCAACCTGGCCAGCGGCGTGGCGATGCTGGTGGCCAGCGTGGTGGCCGGCGCGCTGTGGGACCGCTTTGGCGCCGCCGCCACCTTTGAAGCCGGCCTGGGGTTTGCGTTGCTGGCGCTGGCCGCGCTGCGCTGGGCGCCGGCGGGACGTGTCGATGGCCATGCGGCGGGCCGCTGAAGCGGCGGCGTTCGCGGCCAAAGGGCGGCGGCGCAATTCAACTGCGGGTTGTCCCGGGTGCTGGTCATAATCCCGCGGCCATGAAGAACACCCCCACCTTGCACATCGCCACCCGAGAAAGCCGCCTCGCGCTGTGGCAGGCCCAGCACGTGCAGGCGCTGCTGCGGGCCGAGGGCGCCAAGGTCGAGCTGCTGGGCATGACCACCCGCGGCGACCAAATCCTCGACCGTGCGCTGAGCAAGGTCGGCGGCAAGGGCTTGTTCGTCAAGGAGCTGGAGACGGCGCTGGCCGAGGGCCGCGCGCAGCTCGCGGTGCATTCGCTTAAAGACGTGCCGATGACGCTGCCCGACGGTTTTGCGCTGGCCGCGGTGCTGGAACGCGAAGACCCGCGCGACGCCTTTGTCAGCCCGCGCTTTGAGTCGCTGGCCGCGCTGCCGCCGGGTGCCTGCGTCGGCACCAGCAGCCTGCGCCGGATGGTGCAACTGGCGGCGCTGCGCCCCGACCTGGTGTTCGAGCCGCTGCGCGGCAACCTCGACACCCGGCTGCGCAAGCTCGACGAGGGCCAGTTCGACGCCATCGTGCTGGCCGCCGCCGGGCTCAAGCGGCTCGGCCTGGGTGAGCGCATCCGGGCCTACTTTTCGGTGCAGGACATGATTCCCGCGGCCGGGCAGGGCGCGCTGGCGATTGAAGTGCTGCCCGACGGCTCGGCCTGGCAAAAGCGGCTGCGCCGCATGACCGACACGCCGACCTGGCTGGCGGTGCATGCCGAGCGCGCGGTGTCGCGCGCGCTGGGCGGCAGTTGCAGCGTGCCGCTGGCCGCGCACGCCCAGTGGCGCAGCGCCGAAAGCGCCGATGCGCCGCACGGCGGCGAGTTGGAGCTGAGCGTCGCGCTTGGCGATGCGGTGGTGCACAGCCGCCGCCTGTTGACCGCGCGCGTGTTCGGCCGCCCGACCGACGTGGCCGGCGCCGAGGCGATGGGCAACGAGGCCGCGGCGATGCTGCAGGTCGAGGGCGCGGCGGCCTACCTGTCCGACAGTGCGTAAGTCGGCGCCCATGCCGCACGGCGCCGCGCCGACACTGCTGGTCACCCGTGTGCAGCCGCAGGCCGACCAATGGGTGGCGCGGCTGGCAGCGCTGGGCGTTGCCGCGCACGCCATGCCGTTGCTGCACATCGGTCCAGCGGCCGACGCCGCGGCGCTGGCTACCGCCTGGCAAGGCCTGGACGGGTGTGCGCTGGCGATGTTTGTCAGCGCTGCCGCGGTGACGCACTTTTTTGCCGCGCGGCCGGCCGCCTGGCGCTGGCCACCTGCCTTGTTGGCCGGCGCCACCGGCCCGGGCACCGCCGCGGCGTTGCACGAGGCCGGCGTGCCGGCCGACTGCATCGTGGTGCCCGACGCCGGCGCCGACGGCCAGGATTCCGAGCACCTGTGGGCCAGGCTGCGGCCGCTGCGCGACTGGCGCGGCGCGCGCGCACTGGTGGTGCGCGGCGTCGGCGGCCGCGACTGGCTGGCCGAGGCCTTGCGCGGCGCCGGCGCGGCGGTCGACTTTGTCGCCGCCTACCAGCGCTGCCCGCCGCGCTGGGGCGCGGCCGAACACGCGGTGCTGGCGCAGGCGCTGGCCGCGCCGGCGGCGCATTGCTGGCTGTTCAGCAGCAGCGAAGCGGCCGGCCACCTGCCGCAAATGGCACCGGCTGCGCGCTGGCGCGAGGCGCGTGCACTGGCCACCCACCCACGCATCGCCGCCGCGGTGCGCAGGCTGGGTTTTGGCCAGGTCACCGAAGTGGCGCCGACCGCCCAGGCGGTGGCCGCGGCGCTGGCTGCCCCGGCCGCGGCGGCGGGCGGCGCACCCCCCGGTCGATAGAATCGTTGGGCGTGAACGAGACCTTCCCATCGGCTGCAGCCGACGCCCAACTTCCCGGCAGCGCCGCGGCCGCGGCGCCGCTGGCCGCACCGGCGGCCGGCGCCCCGTCCATCGGCGCGCCAGTGACCGCGGCACCGGTCGGCAAGGCCTGGTGGCTGGCGTCGGCGCTGGCCTTGCTGCTGGGCGTGGCCGGCAGTGGGCTGGCGGTGTACGGCCAGCAGCGCATCAAGCAGCTTGAACAAGAGCTGGTCCGGCGCCAGCAGGACAGCCAGGGCCAGGCGATCGAGGCGCGTGCCTTTGCCCAGCAGGCGCAGGACATCGCCCGCGCCGCCGAGTCCAAGATCGGCCTGCTAGAAGGCCGCGTCGCCGAGGCCGCGCTGCAGCGCAGCCAGCTCGAAGACCTGATCCAGCAGATGTCGCGCTCGCGCGATGAAAACGTGTTGGCCGACATCGACGCCGCGCTGCGCGTGGCCGACCAGCAAAGCACGCTGACCGGCAGCGCCGAGCCGCTGGCCGCCGCGCTGCGCCATGCCGAAGAGCGGCTGGCGCGGCTGAACCAGCCGCGGCTGGAACGCGTGCGACGCGCCGTGGCGCACGACATCGACCGTGTCAAATCGATGGCGGTGATTGACCTGGCCAGCCTGACCATCAAGCTCGACGAAGCCACGCGCAGCATCGACGACCTGCCGCTGGCCGCGTCGCCGCGGCGCCGTGAGACGCCGACCCGCGGCGCCGCGGCGCGCGCCGCCGCCGCCGCCAGCGCCGCGTCGGCGCCGGTGGCGGCGCCGTCGCAGCCGGTGATGGCGCCGCCGCCGGCCTGGCAGTCCTGGCTGGGCGAGCGCTGGCTGGGTCTGGGCGGCCGGGCCTGGGACGAAGTGCGCCGCCTGCTGCGGGTCACCCGCATCGCCCACCCCGAGGCCATGCTGGCCGCACCCGAGCAGACCTGGTTTTTGCGCGAAAACCTCAAGCTGCGGCTGCTCAACGCCCGGCTGGCGCTGCTGTCGCGCCAGTACGACACCGCGCAAAGCGACCTGCGCGACGCGCGCGACGTGCTGGTCCGTTACTTCGACCCCGAGGCGCGCAGCGTGGTGGCCACCAGCGAGCTGCTGCAGCAAGCCGCCGCGCAGGCGCGCCAGGTCAGCCTGCCGCGGCCAGAAGAAACGCTGGCCGCGGTGGCCGCGCTGCAGGCCGGGCGCTGAAGCCAGGCCATCGACCGACCGCATGCGTTGCCCGCGCCTGCCCCGCCGCACCCGCTAGCCCGCGCCACCACCCGCCATGCGTCTGGTCATCTGGTTCGTGCTGTTGTTCGTGGTTGCCGTGGTCGCCGCGCTGACCCTTGGCGACAACGACGGCTTGGTGACCTTTTACTGGGGCGGCTGGCGTGCCGACCTGTCGCTGAACTTCTTTTTGCTGGCGGCGTTCGGCATTGGCTTTGTGGTCGTCTCGGTGGTGCGCGCGGTCAACACCATGGTCGGCATGCCGGCGCGTGCCCGTGAGTGGCGCGCGTTGCGGCTGGAGCGTGCCACCCACGCCACGCTGCGCGAGGCCTTGTCCGAGTACTTCAGCGGCCGCTACAGCCGCGCCCAGCGTTCCGCGCAGCGCGCGCTGGCGATGCGCCAGGACGTTCAGGCCTTGGCCACCGACCGCAGCTTCCAGGTGCTGGCCACGCTGCTGGCCGCTGGCAGCCTGCACCGGCTGCAGGACCGCACGCGGCGCGACGCCTTGCTGCACCAGGCATTGGCGCCGGCCGGGCGCACGCCGGCCGGTCCGCTCGACGAGGGCGTGCGCATGCTGGCCGCCGAGTGGGCGCTGGACGACCGCGACGGCGAGCGCGCCGAAAGCCTGCTCGCCGAATTGCCACCCGGCGCCGCGCGCCGCACGCAGGCGCTGCGGCTGAAGCTGCAGGCCGCGCGCCTGCTGCGCCGGCCGCAACAGGCGCTGCAAACCGCACGCCTGCTGGCCAACCACCAGGGCTTTTCGGCGCTGGCCGCGCAGGGCATGCTGCGCGCGCTGGCCTTTGAGTCGCTCGACGCTGCGCACGACGCCGACCAGTTGCGCCGCGCCTGGCAGCAGCTTGGCGCGCCTGACCAGCGCGACGCCATCGTCGTCGCCCGCGCCGCGCGGCGTGCGCACGTGCTGGGCGCTGCCCACGAGGGGCGCCAGTGGCTGCGCCCGCTGTGGGAGCACATCGAAACGCTGGACCGCGACGCCCGCACCGAGCTGGCGCTGGCGCTGGCCGAAGTCAGCGCCGACATCGGCACCGACTGGCTGCCGCGGGTCGAGGCGGCGCAGCGCGCGCTGCCCAGTGAAAGCGCGGTACAGGCCGCCGCCGGCGCGGTGTACGCGCATTGCCGGCTGTGGGGCAAGGCGCTGCGGCCGCTGGAGCAGGCCGCGCACGACCCGCAGTTGAACGCGGTCACCCGCCGCCACGCCTGGCGCCACCTGGCCCAACTGGCGCGTGAGGAGGGCGACGAGGCGCGCGCCGGCGAGTGCGACCGCGCCGCGGCGGCGATCGATTGACCACTGCATTGACCGCCCGCGCCGCGCGGCAACGGGCTGACCGCCCGGCGCTGCTGAAAGCTGCCAACCGCCGGCCGTGCCCGCGCGTTGTGGCGCGCGGCAACTCAGGAGATTGACCCATGAGTGTTCACCCCTCGGCCCCCGTCTCGCGCCCCGATGCGCCGCCTGCGCGGCCGGTGATGAACCTGGTGCGGCTGCGCGAGCAGGCCGCCGCCGGTGCCAGGATCACCATGCTGACCTGCTACGACGCCACCTTTGCGCAACTTCTCGACGGCGCCGGCGTCGACGTGCTGCTGGTCGGTGATTCGCTCGGCAACGTCGTCCAGGGCCAGTCCAGCACCCTGCCGGTGACGCTGGAACAAATGGTCTACCACACCGGCTGCGTCGCGCGCGGCCGGCGCCACGCCTGGCTGATCGCCGACATGCCGTTCGGCAGCTTTGAATCGTCGCCGCAGCACGCGCTCGACAGCGCGGTGGCGCTGATGCGCGCCGGCGCGCAAATGGTCAAGCTGGAAGGCGGCGGCGCGATGGTCGACAGCGTGCGCTTTCTGGTCGACCGCGGCATTCCGGTCTGCGCCCACCTGGGGTTGACGCCGCAGCGCGTGCACGCGCTGGGCGGCTTTCGGGTGCAGGGCCGCGATGAAGACAGCGCCGCCGCGCTGCGCGCCGACGCCGCGGCGATGGCCGCCGCCGGCGCGGCAATGCTGGTGCTTGAACTGGTGCCGTCGGCGCTGGCGCGCGAGCTGACGCAGGCGCACCCGAGCATGCTGACGATAGGCATAGGCGCCGGCGCCGGCACCGCCGGCCAGGTGCTGGTGCTGCACGACATGCTGGGGCTGACCGCGGCCACCGGCGCGCGCCGGCCGCGCTTTGTGCGCGACTTCACCCGCGAACCCGGCAGCGCCGCCGACGCGCCGGGACTGTCGGTGGTGCAGGCGGTGGCGCGCTATGTCGACGACGTCAAGGCCGGGCGCTTTCCCGACGAAGCGCTGCACGGCTACTGAGCGAAACCACCAACCACAAAACACAGGAAAACCGCCGCGATGCTTATCGTCCACACCATTGCCGAACTGCGCCAGGCCATCGGCGAACCCGACCGCTGCGCCTTCGTGCCGACGATGGGCAACCTGCACGACGGCCATCTGGCGCTGGTACATGAAGCGGCGCGGCGGGCGCGGCCGGTGGTCGCCAGCATCTTCGTCAACCGGCTGCAGTTTCTGCCGCACGAAGACTTTGACCGCTACCCGCGCACGCTGGCGCGCGACGCCGAACTGCTGCAAGGCGCCGGCTGCGACCTGGTGTTCGCGCCGGCCGAGGACGAGCTCTACCCCGAGCCGCAGGTCTTCAAGGTGACGCCGCCGCCGGCGCTGGCCGACATGCTTGAGGGCGAGTTCAGGCCCGGCTTTTTCACCGGTGTGGCGACCGTGGTGCTCAAACTCTTCAACTGCGTGCAGCCGGCGCTGGCGGTGTTTGGCCGCAAGGACTACCAGCAGTGCAAGGTGATCGAGGCCATGGTCAGGCAACTGGCGCTGCCGGTGGCCATCGTCGCCGCCGACACGGTGCGCGCCGACGACGGGCTGGCGCTCAGCTCGCGCAACGGCTACCTGTCGGCCGCCGAGCGCGCCGAGGCGCCGGCGCTGCAGCGCGCGCTGGCCGACCTGGCGCGGCGCGCGCGCGACGGCAGCCAGCCGCTGGCAGCGCTGGAAGCCCAGGCGCTGCACGCGCTGCGCGAGCGCGGCTGGCAGCCCGACTACTTGACCGTGCGCCGGCGAAACGACCTGCTCGCGCCCACCGACGCCGAGCGCGCCGGCGGCGCGCCGCTGGTCACGCTGGGCGCGGCGCGGCTGGGCGGCACGCGGCTGATCGACAACCTGGAGTTCTGAGCGCCGCCGCGGCGCGGTCAGGGCCGTTCGACGAGTGTGACGCCGAAGATGACCACGTCCATCGTGCCGCTCATCCCCGGCCGCGCGGCAAAGTGCACCGCCTGCCGCGTCGGGTGCGCGTTGGCCAGGCTGCCGCCGCGCCGGCCGGTGGGGCTGCGCAGCGCGTCGACCAAGTAGGCCGCGGAGGCAGGCATGGCGGGTGGCGCGGTTCGTGCCGCGGGGTTTGCGGCGCCTCAGTCTCCCTCAGTGTCCGCCGCCAAGATAGGCCGCGCGCACCGCCGGGTCGTCGCGCAACTGGTGCGCCGGGCCATGCACCGAGATGCGGCCGTTTTCAAGCACGTAGCCATAGTCGGCCACCGCCAGCGCGGCGGCGGCGAACTGCTCGACCAGCAGCATGGTCACGCCCTGCGACTTCAGCCGGCCGATGATGCGAAACACCTCTTCGACCAGGATGGGCGCCAGCCCCATCGACGGCTCGTCGAGCAGCACCACCTCGGGGTTGAGCATCACCGCGCGGGCCATCGCCAGCATTTGCTGCTCGCCGCCCGACAGCGTGCCGGCCAACTGCTGGCGGCGCTCTTTCAGCCGCGGGAAAAGCTCGAGCGCCTTTTCCAGGTCACCGGCGACGTCGCCGCGCGGCCGGCTGCCGGTCAGGCGCGGAAAAGCGCCCAGCGTCAGGTTGTCGGTCACCGTCATGGTGGCGAACACGCGCCGGCCCTCGGGCGAATGCGCCAGCCCGAGCTTGGCGACGTGGTACGGCTCCAGCCCGTCGATGCGCTTGCCGTTGAGCGTGATGCTGCCGCCGGTCGGCGCGATCATGCCGCTGACCGCGCGCATGGTGGTCGTCTTGCCGGCGCCGTTGGAGCCGATCAGCGTCACCACCTGGCCGCGCGGCACGTCGATGGTCACCCCGTGCAGCACCTGCACCTTGCCGTAGCCGGCGGAAAGTTGGTCAATCTTGAGCATGCGCAACTCCGGCGTCAGGCAGCGTCGCCGCCGAGGTAGGCCTCGATCACCTTCGGGTCGGCCTGCACCTGCGCCGGCTGGCCCTCGGCGATCTTCTGGCCGAAGTCGAGCACCGAGACGGTGTCGCACATGCCCATCACCACGTCCATGTGGTGCTCGATCAGGATCACCGTGACGCCGTGCTCGCGGATCTTGCGGATGATGGCGATCAGCTCCTTGATGTCCGGCGCGGTCAGCCCGGCGGCCGGCTCGTCGAGCAGCAGCAACTCGGGGTCCAGTGCCAGCGCGCGGGCGATCTCCAGCAGCCGCTGCTTGCCGTAGGGCAGATTGCGTGCCTCTTCATGGGCCAGCGCGGCCAGGCCGACGAACTTCAACAACGCCATGCCGCGCGCGGTGGCCTTGCGGTTTTCCTGCGCATACCGCGGCAGGTGCAGGGCGACATCGAGCAGCCGGCTCTTGAAGCTGTGGTGCAGGCCGACCATCACGTTTTGCAGCGCGGTCATCTCGCCGAACAACTGCACGTTCTGAAAGGTGCGCGCCACGCCCGACAGCGCAATGTCCGACGAAGTGCGGCCCAGCAGCGAGCGCCCGGCAAAGGCCACCTGGCCGGCGGTCGGCTGGTAGATGCCGGTCAGCACGTTCATCATCGTGCTCTTGCCCGACCCGTTGGGCCCGATCAGGCCGTGGATGGTGCCGCGCCGGACCAGCAGGTCGACCTGGTTCAACGCCTTCAGCCCGCCAAACTGCATCAGCACGCCCTGGGCCACCAGCAGGTCGGCGCTTTGCGCGTGCGCGGTCGACAGCGCGTCGCGCACCTGCGGCAGGTGGCTGGCGTCCTCGGTCTCGGCGTCGTCGGTCGGACGGCTGCGGATGTTCAAGGCCTGGCGCACGAAGCCGACGATGCCGTCTTGCAGGTAGTAGACGACGAACAGCGTGATCAGCCCGAAAATCGACAGCCGCCAGTCGGTCATGGTCTGCAGAGTGAACGACAGCGCGGCCAGCAGCAAGGTGCCGAGCACCGGCACCGCGGCGGTCTTCAGCGTCACCTTGCCGCGCTGCATGCCGACCAGCGCGCCGATGGCCACCACCACCGCCATCGCCACCGCCACCCAGCGAAAGGCCTCGATGTCGTCGAGCAGCTTGGGCAGCAGCACGACGATCGCCGCGCCAAGCAGCGCGCCCGAGCGCGTCTTGCGCCCGCCCATGATCACCGCCAGCAAGAACATCACCGTCAACTCGAAGTTGTAGGTGTTGGGCGAGATGAACTGTTCGGAATAGGCGTAGAGCGCGCCGGCCAGCCCGGCCAACCCGGCGCTGATGACAAAGGCATAGACCTTGTAGCGGTAGACCGACACGCCCATGCAGTCCGAGGCCACCGGGCTGCCGCGCAGCGCCTCGAAGGCGCGCCCGAGGTGCGAGCGCAGCACCCGGTGCACCACCACCAGCGACACCACCAGCGCCAGCGCGACGACCCAGAACCAGCCGCGCTCGCCGAGCTTGACGCCAAACAGCAGCGGCTTGGCCAGCTTGATGCCGAGCGGGCCTTCGGTCAGAAAGCTCATCTCGTTGATCAGGATCTGGATGATGGTGCCAAAGGCCAGCGTGACCATCGCCAGGTACGGGCCGCTGACACGCAGTGCCGGCAGCGCCAGCAGCGCGCCGAAGGCGGCGGTGACCGCGATGGCCGCCGGCAGCGTCAGCCACAGCCCGGCGCCGAGCTTGATCACCAGCACGCCGGCGGTGTAGGAGCCGATGCCGAACAGCCCGGCGTGGCCGAGCGAAACCTGCCCGGTGTAGCCGACCACGATGTCCAGCCCGAACAGCACGATCGCATAGATCATGATGGTTTCGAGCAGGTGGATGTAGTACGGGTTGTGCACCAGCAGCGGAAACAGCGCCAGCGCGGCGACTGCCGCGGCGCCCAGGGCAAGTTGCGACCGCGTCATCGTCACACCTTCTTGATCGCGGTCTTGCCGAACAGCCCGGCGGGCTTGACCGCCAGCACGATCAGCAACAGCACCAGCCCGGGCACGTCTTTGTAGCCGGTGGACAGGTAAAAGCCGGTGGTGGTCTCGGCGATGCCCAGAATCAGCCCGCCGACGACGATGCCCATGCCGCTGGTCAGCCCGCCGATGATGGCCACCGCAAAGGCCTTCAAGCCGAGCACCGCGCCCATGGTCGAGCCGGTCAGCGTCAGCGGCGCGATCAGCACGCCGGCAAAGGCCGCGGTCAGCGACGACAGCGCGTACGAGAAGGTGATCACCCGGCTGGTGTTGATGCCCATCAGTTTGGCCGCCTCGCGGTCATTGAAGGTGGCGACCACCGCCTTGCCGTAGATCGAGCGGCGGTTGAAGACCTCGACGGCCAGCATCATCGCCAGCGCGCCGAAGACCACCAATAACTCCATCGGCAGCACGTTGGCGCCGAGCATGCGGATCGGCGACTCGGGCAGCGGGTTGGGAAACTTCAGGTCGTCACGGCCCCAGACGTTTTCGGCGACGTTCTTAAAGATGATGCCCAGCGCGATGGTCGACATGATCCAGCCGAATTCGGACTTCATCTTGATCGCCGGGCGCACGCCGATGCGTTCAACCAGCGCGCCCTGCAGCGCGCCAAACACGCAGACCAAGGGAATCATCAGCCAGTAGTTGACGCCCAGCCCGACCAGCGTCAGCCCGACCAGCGCGCCCAGCATCAACGCCTCGCCCTGGCCGAAGTTCAGCGTGTCCGAGGTGGCGAAGGTGAGCTGGTAGCCGAACGCGATGACCGCGTAAATCATGCCCAGCGCGATGCCACTGAACACCAGTTGCGCAAGGATTTGCATGGGGTCTCCGGGCGGGGCGCCGCAACGGCGCGCACGCATCAGGCCGCGGTCCGGCGGGTAGGGCAACCCGCGGGCCGGCGGTTGCTGCAGTCCGCCAGCCGGCGGGTGCCACCAAGCCGCCAGAACCGGCGGCTTGGCGTCGGGCTGAAAGTCGCGCTTACTTCTTGATCGTCAACGCACCCTTGGCGTTGACGTCCTTCAGCCGTACCTCGGAGGCCTTTTTCAGGTCTTCGGCGTAGGCGTAGACCACGCGCTGGCCCTTGACCTCGCCGAACACCGGGATGTTGGCGGTGATCGCGTCGTGGTCCTTGGCGCTGAACGGCTTGGTGTAGGTGGTGACCACGCCTTCGACCGGCGTCTTCAGGTCTTCGAGCGCGGCCTTGATCTTCGGCCCATCGGTCGAGCCGGCCTGCTTGATCGCCGCGGCCAGCAGGTAAATCGAGTCGTAGCCCTGCGCCGCCGACACCGGCGAGTCGATGCGGCTCATCTTGGGCTTGAAGGTGCGCAGGTAGTTGACGATGAATGACTGGCGCTTGGGCGTGGTCGGCTCCTGAATGAAGGTTTGCGGCATGCGCGCACCTTCGCCGCCGGGGCCGGCGTTGTCGATGAAGTTGGCCATCGACAAGGTCCAGCTGCCGACCATCGGCACCTTCCAGCCGAGCTTGGTCATGCCGTTGGCGATTTGCGCCAGTTCGGGCCCAATGCCGTAAGTCAGCACCGCTTCGGCGCCGGCCTCCTTGGCCTTGAGCAACTGCGCCGTCATGTCGACGTCCTTGATGTTGAACTTCTCCACCGCCACCGGCTTGATGCCTTTTTGCTCCAGCGCGCGTTCCAGGTCGGCGCGGCCGAGCTGGCCGTAGTTGGTCGAGTCGGCCAGGATCGCCACCTTCTTGAAGCCGCGCCGGGTGATCGCTTCTTCAACCACCATCGGCGCCTGGATGCTGTCGTGCGCCGCGTTGCGGAAGATGTAGTTCTCGGGCTGGTCGTCAAACTGATGGGTGACCACCGACCCGGTGGCGACGTTGTTCATCACCGGGATCTTGGCTTCCTGGAAGAAGCGCTGCGAGGCCAGCGCGACGCCGGTGTTGATGTAGCCCACCGCCGCGGCGACCTTTTCCTTGTTGATCAGTTCCTGCGCGATCTGCACGCCGCGCTCGTTCTTGGCCTCGTCGTCGCGTTCAACCAGCAGCAACTGCCGCCCAAGCACGCCGCCGGCCTTGTTGATCTCGTCGGTGGCCAGGCGCACGCCATCGCGCATGCTCACGCCCATCGACGACGAGCCGCCGGTGAATGGCCCGGCGACGCCGATCTTGATCGGGTCGGCGGCGAACACGGAGGTGGTCGATACGGCCAGCGCCACCGCGCCCAGGCTCAGTCTTGCAAACAGGCTCATTGCGTGTCACTCCATCTGCCCAACGGGGCGTTGTCGTTGTCAAAAGGTCAAGTGTGCACGCGCGCGCGCGCAGTGAAAACGGTTGTAATCCCCGGTACCGGGGTGGACCGCTACCTAGATGAAAACCCTGGCCATCGGCTTGCGCTGACCCCGCAACCGCAGCGCGCGGCGGTGCCGACTCAGGGCCCTTCGCGGACCTCGACGCGCAGCGACGCGAACCACGCCGACAGGTCGGCGATTTCTTCGTCGGTCAGCGGTTTGGCCATCAGCGACATCACCGGGTTGACGCGCTGGCCGCTGCGAAAGGCGCGCAACTGCTCGGTCAGGTACAGCTCGGGCTGGCCGGCCAGGTTGGGCGTGTTGGCCATCGCCGCGATGCCCAGCGGGCCATGGCAGACGGTGCACATCTGCGCCTTTTTCTTGCCGGCGGCGATGTCGGCCTGGGCCGGCGCGGTGGCGCCCAGCGCGAGCAGCGCGGCAATCACCGTGGAGCAGAGGGTGCGCATCGGTGGGCTTTCATCAGGCGAACAGCCGGGCCCTTGGCCTGAAGGGCCCGGCAGGGGTTGCGGCCGCGGACCGAAAGGCCCGGGCCGACCGGCGCGTCAAGGCGCGTAGGTCACGCGGTAGAGCGCGCCGGCGAAGTCGTCGCTGATCAGCAGCGAGCCGTCCTTCATCACCGCCACGTCGACCGGCCGGCCGCGGTACAGGCCGGTGTCGGGGTCGAGCCAGCCTTCGGCAAAGACCTCGGTCTTGTCGGCGGTGCCATCGGCCTTCAGGCTGGTGAACATGATGCGCGCGCCGATCGGCTTGGTGCGGTTCCACGAGCCGTGCTGGGCCGAGAACAGGCCGCCCTGGTACTTGGCCGGGAATTGCTTGCCGGTGTAGAAGGCCAGCCCCAGGTCGGCGGCGTGGGCGTCCATGTAGACCTGCGGGTCGACGATGTTGGCCGGCAGCGGGTCCTTGTCGTAGCCCTCGTCGGTCATGCGCGTCCGGCCCTGCTTCCACGGGTAACCGAAGAACTGGCCGGGCTTGGTCGCGCGGTTGATCTCGCCTGCCGGGATGTCGTCGCCCATGCCGTCGGTCTGGTTGTCGGTGAACCACAAGGTGTTGTCCTTGGGGTTGAAATCCAGCCCGACCGAGTTGCGCAGGCCGGTGGCGTAGACCTCGCGCTTGGCGCCGGTGAACGGGTCCATGCGCACGATGCCGCCTATGCCCACCTTGTTGAACAGCGCCAGCTTGCTGCGCGGCTGCACGTTGAACGGCTGGCCCAGCGTGATGTAGAGCATGCCGTCCGGGCCGACGCGGCAGGTGCGCGCGTGGTGGTTGTACGACTCCTCCTCGGGCGGGATCAGCTTGCCTTGGGGCACGGTCTCGATCACCGCGACGTCGCCGCCTTCATAGAAGAACTCGGCGGCCGGGAAGTTCAGCACCCGGTTGTGCTCGACGACGATCAGAAAGCCGTCCTTGGTCCAGCACACGCCGTTGGGCACGTGGAACTTGGCCGACGGCGCAAAGGGCTTGACCTCGGTGGCCACGTCACCGCTGTTGCGGTTGGTCACCGCCCAAACGGTGTTTTTGCGTGTACCGACGAACAGCATGTTGGTGCTCGGCGCCACCGCCATGTGGCGTGCATCGGGCACCACCGCGTACAGGTCGATCCTGAAGCCGGGCGGCAGCTTGACGCGCTTGAGGTTTTCACGCAGCGCGTTGGCGTTGCGGCCTTCCTGCGGCACCGGTGGCATGCTCGGGTCGACGCCCGAGACCTTCATCTGCTTGAGGTTTTCGATGTTTGGCGCTTGCGCCGACGCGCTGCCGGCAAGCAGCGCGGCGCAGGCTGCCAGAACGCTGGCCAGCGTGGTGGGGACACGATTCATGCGGTTTCCCTCTTCGACTATGTCGATGGTGCGCCGCCGCGGCCGATTGGCCGTGGCACGCACAGCCGACCGGAAGCTTGACTGGAAGCTTCACGGCAGGCCGTCTTGCTGGGCGCCGGGCCACAGGTACCCGTGCGGCGTGATGCATGCCCGCCGCCGTGCGACGCATCAGGGTTGGCCGGAAGGCCGCTGGGCTGGACATGCGGCTTGCATCGTAGGCAGCCGTGTTGGCCAAGCGATCGGTGATTGCCAGGGTGCGCCGGCTACTGCGGCCGCGACTTTGTATCCATAGGTGTGTGGCCGCGCCACCCCAGACGCCGTTCCGGCGCCGCCGCGTCAGGCTGACTGGGCGCCGGCCGCGGTCGCTGTCTGGAAGTTCAGGCCCAACTGCAGCGCGGCCTTGACCAGCGCCAGCAAATCGTTGAACTCGGCGTCACCGAGCTGGCGCACGCGGTCGTCGCCGCGCAGCAGGTTGACAAAGGCGCGTTCGCGCGCCGACTGCATCAGCAGTCGCCCGATGCCCATGTTTTCCAGCGACTGCCACAACTGCGGGTGCGAGGCCCGCGTCAGCGATACCGCGGCGGCCAGCGGGTCGTTGCGGCCGAGCACCGAGGCCAGCCGCAGCACCACTTCTATCGGCAGCGCGGCGCGGCCGTTTTCGGCCACCGCCAGCAGCGACGGGTCATTCAGGTCAATCGCCTGGCCAAGCTCTTCCAGCGTCAGCCCGGCCTGTTCGCGCATGCGGCGCAGCAGCCGTCCGCTGCGGCCCCAGATCGACTTCGGCGGCGGGGGCGGCGCCAGCGCCAGCAGCGCGTCGACCGTGCGGCCCAGCGCGCGCGCGCGACGCAGCGCGGTCTGCACCGCGCCCGGGCTGGGCGCTGGCTTGGCCGGCTTGACCTCGGCCGCCGGCTGGCTGCGCAGACGCCGCGCCGCCGACAGCGCCGCGCTGCCCAGCCCCAGCAACTGGCCGGCCAGCGTGCCGACGTCCTCGCGGATCGCGCCGATCGCGGTGGCCATTTCGGGGCCTTGGTCGACGCTGCCGCTGCCTGCCTTTGCCGCCGCGGCACCCAGGCGCGACGCCCTGTTCGAGCGCGGCGTGGTGGCCTGAGGCTCGGTCTTGGGCGTCGCATCGGCCGGCGCCTTCAGCCGGGTCAGGCGTGCCGTCGCCTTGCCGGCCGATAGCGCCACGGTGGGTATCAGCAGCGGCGCCGGCTCTTCGGGCGCGGCGGGCGGCGCGACCGCGCGGCGGCGCGCGGCGCCGCGCGGTGGCGGTTCACTGACCGGCGTGTCGGTTGAGTCGACATCGCCCGCCAGCCCCGGGGCAGCACGGGCGTCGGGCGCGCGCGCGCCAGCGCGCGCCTTGGGTGTACGGCGCGGCGTGCGGTCGGGGTTGCTGGGCATCGAAAGCCTCCGCTGGACAGGTCGGACGAAGCCCGCAGGATAGGCGCAACTGCTTGGTCGCGTGTGGTGCGCCAGGGATCGCGTCTGCAAGCCAGGCCGCGGCGCGGGGCCACCGTCGGGGTAGGTAGGATCGGACATGCAGAAAAATCAGCCGATCCGCGGCGCGGCAGCGCGGCGCGTAGGCGATTCCGGGTGTTGCCGTGGCGCTTTCAAGGGGGGGCGCCGGGCCGGGGCGGCACGATGTTGCCTTGGGGTCGCGGCAGCCGCCTGGTGGCCGCGGTGAAGACGCCGCGCCTGCTGGAGCGCCTGCTGGGCCGCAGGCTCGGCAAGAGCGAGTCAGCGGCGCCAGCCACGGCGCCGTGGCCACCGCCTTCGGCGCCAAGGCCGCCGTCTTCGGCAACGAGGCCATCGCCACCGGAGCCACGCGCAACCGCGGCGACAGCCAATGCGGCCACGGCACCCGGCGCAGCCGGTGCGGCGGACACCACCGCAGCCGCCGCCCGGCGTGGCTTCATCCCGACGCGGCCGGTGCAAGCCGGCCAGCCGGCGCTGCCGACCCCGGCGCCGCCACTTCTCAAGCGCGCCGACCCGCGCGACGCCGCGGCCGCGCCGGCGCTCGGCCGCTTCATTGGCCGCGAGTGGCAAAGCCGGCACGGCAACCGCAGCTACCGCCTGTTTGAACCGGCGCTGCCGCCGGGCGCCGCGGCGCCGGCGCTGGTGGTGATGCTGCACGGCTGCACCCAGGACGCGGCCGACTTTGCCGTCGGCACGCGGATGAACGAGGCCGCGGCGCGGCTGGGCTTTCTGGTGCTCTACCCCGAGCAGGACAGCGGCGCCAACGGCCAGCGCTGCTGGAACTGGTTCAAGGCCGAGCACCAGCACAGCCACCAGGGCGAGCCGGCGCTGCTGGCCGAACTGGTGCGCCATGTCGTCACCGCGCACGGCGTCGACCGGCGGCGCGTCCATGTCGCCGGGCTGTCGGCCGGCGCGGCGATGGCGGCGCTGCTCGGCGACCTGCACCCCGAGCTGTTTGCCAGCGTGGCGTCGCATTCGGGCGTCGCGCCGGGGGTCGCGCGCGGCATGGTCAGCGCGCTGCGCGCGATGCACCTGGGCCCGCCCAGGCACCATCCCGGCCATGTGCCGCGCTTGCCGACGCTGGTCATCCAGGGCCAGCGCGACGCGGTGGTCCACGCCGCCAACGCCGACGCCTTTCGCGCGCCGGTCGACGCCACGCCCACCACCTACAGCGGCGAAACCTGGTCCGACCAGATCTGGCGCGACGCCGCGGGCCAAGTCCGGCTGCGCAAGCTGACGCTGCGCGCCGGCATCCACGGCTGGGCCGGCGGCAGCGCGGTCGGCCGCTTCACCCAGCCCGACGCCCCCGATGCCACGCTGGCCTGCCTGCGCTTTTTCGGACTGGCTTGACCGCCCCGTTCACGGCGCATTCACCACGGCAACGGTCAGGCCAGCGTTAATCGCGTGGCCGCCGCGGTCGGCCAGGTCAGCCTGGTCCCCGCGCGCGACGGACGCGGCCTCAGCCGGCCGGTGTGATGGGCTGCCGCGGCCCAACAGCCGCCATGGCACGAAGTGCGCGGCGCTGATTGGCCGCATCGCGCGCCGACGGCAGTCCCAGCCAGCGCCGCAGCCGTTTCGGCGCGCCACGGCGCGTGGCGCGGTCGGCCACCAGGTAGGCCGCGACGCTGACCGCCAGCGTGCCGGCCCACAGCGACAGCGCCTCGGGCAGCCAGGGCCAGTGCAGCGGCGCCAGCCAGCGCGCCAGCACGATGGTCACCGTCTGGTGCACCAGGTAGACCGGAAACACCGCTGCGGCCAGCCGTTGCCGCCAGCGCGCCAGCCGTGGTGACTGCGGCGCCTGCAGGTGTAGCAGCGCAAAGCCCAGCGCGGCCACCAGCGCGCCCCATTGCTGCACCGAGTAAGCCAGCGCGCGCAGCGGCAGTGGGCCCGCCGTGGTGCCAACACGCCAGCCCCACGCCGCCACCGCCAGCAGCAGCGCCCAGTGGCGCAGCCGGCGCAGCGCGCTGCCCAGCGCCGGGGTCGCCGGCAGCAGCGCGCCAAAGGCGAACATCGCGGCGTACTGCAGCAGCGTCAATGGGTCGTCCAGCAGCGCGTGGGTGGTTGGAAAGCGCGGCCCAAGCCACACCCGGCTGGCCGCCAGCCCGGCCACCGGCAGCGCCAGCAGCGCCGCGGGCGCCGCCCACACATGCCACGCATGCCATGTCGGCCGCCCCGGCGCTGCGGCCGCCAACAGCCGCTGCAGCATTGCCGCGGCGCGCGCCGGCGCGCCGGGCCGCAGCCGGCACAGCGCCCACCACAGCACGGTGCAGCAAGCCAGGTAGGGCAGAAACCACAGGTGGTTCCAGGTCGGCAGCTTGAGGCACTTGCCGGCCGCGTTGCAAAAGCCGTCGTAGCCGCTGAAGTACAGCGCCAGGAATTCGCCGTAGCTGCCGCCCCAGCCCCACTTTTGCTGCACCTCCAGCCACGACTGCGGCGGCACCAGCAGCGCCATGCCGAACAGCAGCGGCAGCAGCAGCCGGCCCAGCCGTTGGCGCAGCCAGCCGGCGCTTGCACCCTGGCGCGCGATGGCGCAGGCCGCGGCGGCGCCGGCGACGACAAACAACAGGTCCAGCCGCCACGGCGACAGCAGTTGCAGCCAAGGCCGCAGCGCGCTTACCGTGTGTTCGCTGTACACGTGCCAGCCCCAGCCGGTGTAGTACATGCCCACGTGGTAGGGCAGCAGCAGGCTCAACGCGGCAATGCGCAGCCAGTCCTGCGCGGGCAGGCGCTCGGCGGCGGGCGAGGTGAGGTGGGTGGACGAGTTGGCGGTGGTCATGGGCCTCTCCGTGGTTGGGGGCGGGGTGGGCGCGGGCGACGGGGTGGGCGCGCCGAGCTGCCGCGCGCCAATCACCGTCAATCCAGGCTACCCGGCGCCTCTGGCGCGCTGGGCTGCGCCGTGGCCGGTGGCGCCGCCGGTGGGGCGGGCGGCGCCGGCTGCCGGCCGCCGCCGGCCTTATCCAGCCACCCCGAGCCGCTGCAGCCGCTCGACCAGCGCCGCGCGGTGGCGCCGGCTGCACGGCAGTTGGTGGCCGTCGCGCAGCCGCAGCACGGCGTCGCCGCCGGGCAGCGTGCGGCATTCGGCCACCTGCGCCAGCGCCACCGCGGCGCCGCGGTGGCAGCGCGCAAAGCGCGGCCCCAGGTCGGCCAGCAGCCCGGACAGCGTGCGCCGCAGCAGCGGCGCGGCACCGGCCGCGGTGTGTACCGCGACATAGTTGTCGGCGGCCTGCAGCCAGGTGATGTCGGCCACCGCCAGCACATGCAGCCGGTCGCGGTCGGGCACCAGCAGGCGCTGCGGCGGCGTGGCCTGCGCCGGCAGCGCGGCGCGCGGCGGCGGCAGCCGCGCCAGCCGGGCGCGCAGCCGGTCGAGCGCGCGCGCCAGCAGCTCGGGCGACACCGGCTTGAGCAGGTAGTCCAGCGCCGCGGCGTCAAACGCGCGCAGCGCGAAGCGGTCGTGCGCGGTCACGAAGACCAGCGCCGGCGCCGGGTCGGGCAGCGACGCGGCGACCTCCAGGCCGTCCAGTTCGGGCATTTGCACGTCCAGCAGCAGGGCGTCGGGCGCGTGCGCGGCGGCCAGCGCCAGCGCCTGCACGCCGTCGGCGGCGTCGCCGACCACCCGCACGTCGGCATGCGCGGCCAGCAGGCGGCGCAGCCGCGCGCGCGCCGGCGGCTCGTCGTCGACGATCAGCAGTCGCACGGCAGCTCGACCTCGGCCAGCGTGCCGCCGTCGGCGCCACGCTGCAGGCGCAGCAGCGCCTGGTCGCCCCAGCGCGCGGCCAGCCGCCGGCGCAGGTTGCCGGTGCCCACGCCTTCGCGCGGCTGCGGCGGCAGCCGGCCGGCCGAGTCGCTGACTTGCAGCGTCAGGCGTCGGCCGCTGCGCCGCGCGCGTACCACCACGCGGGTGGGCGCGCTGCGCGGCTCCACGCCGTGGCGCAGCGCGTTTTCAAGCAGCGGCTGCAAAAGCAGGGTCGGCAGCCGGCAGTCCAGCGCGGTCGGGTCGATGTCGAACTGCAAGCGCAGGCGGTCGCCGAAACGCTGGCAGGCGATCGCCGCGTAGTCTTCGGCCAGGCGCAACTCGTCGGCCAGCGTGGTGTCGGGGCGTTGCGCCAGATCGCTGCTGGCGCGCAGCAACGCCGCCAGCCGGGTCAGCAACTGGTCGGCCAGTTCGGGCGACTGGTACACCGTCTCGGCAATCGTGTTCAGCGCATTGAACAGAAAGTGCGGCGCCACCTGCGCCGCCAACTGCGCCAACTGCGCCTCGCGCGCCAGCGCCTGCTGCTGCGCCGCGCGCAGCCGCGCGTCGGCCAGCGCCGCATGCTGGCGCAGCGCAAACACCACCGCGGCAAAGAGCATGAAAAACAGCGCGAACTTCAGCGACTCGAACAGGTACACCTGCGGCCACGGCTCGTGCTGGTAACGCGCGCCGGCCAGCGCAAAAGCGGCGTGGCGCAGCGCATACACCGCGCTGACAAAGGCCAGCGCCGCGCCGGGCAGCGTGGCCAGCGCGCGCGCAAACCAGCGCGCCGGTTGCTCGATCAGCGCGTCGGCGTGCTGCACGCGGCGCCATTGCCGGGCCAGCAGCAGGCTGGCGACCAGGCACGAACTGCCGGCCCACAGCAGCGGCAGCGCCAACCCACTGCCGCCGCGGCGCACATGGTCGCGCTGCTCGATCAACAGCATCAGCAGCCAGAACCCGGTCCAGGCCAGCAGCAGCGCACGGCCCGGACCGCCAGCGCGCGGCGGCGCGGCGCTGGCGTCGGCGGGAGGCAGGGGTGGAATCGTCGGCACGGCGGGCGCTGGCGCGCACAGACTTTGGCGGGCGCGGCAGGCGCGCATCTTGGCACCGCGGTCGCCGCACGGACAGCCGGCCTGGGGCCAGCGGCGGCTGGGGTGGGGCGAACGCCGGCGCCGCACCCGCGCGCCGCGCCGTCGCCTTAGGCTGCGGCGATATGCCCGAACCGGCCGCTGTTGAAGTCGGCCACCGCCTGCGCAATCTCTTCGCGGCTATTCATCACAAACGGCCCCCAGCCGACCACCGGCTCGTCGATAGGCGCGCCGGACAGCAGCAGCAGCTTGGCGTCGGCGTCGGCGGCCAGTGTCAGGCCGCTGCCGGCGGCGGCCAGCGTGGCCATCTCGGCCGCGCCCAGCGGTTGGCCGTTGACACGCACGTTGCCGGCCAGCACCACCACCTGCACCGGCCAGCCGTCGGGCTGGGCCAGCGCGGCCTGGCCGCCGGCGGCCAGGCGCAGATCCCAGACGTTCATCGGCGTGAAGCTGTGCGCCGGGCCGGCGGTCGACTCAAACTGCCCGGCAATCAGCCGCAACTGCCCGGCGCCGTCGGGCAGTTCGACGACCGGAATCTGCGCCCGCGTAATGGCCTGGTAGCGCGGCGCGGTCAGCTTGTCCCTGGCCGGCAGGTTGACCCACAACTGCACCATTTCAAACGGCCCGCCGCGCCGGGCGTAGTCGGCTGAGTGGAACTCTTCGTGCACGATGCCGCCGCCGGCGGTCATCCACTGCACCTCGCCGGGGCCTATCGTGCCGCCACCGCCGGCCGAATCACGGTGCTCGACCTCGCCGTCGTAGACGATGGTCACCGTCTCGAAGCCGCGGTGCGGGTGCGCGCCGACGCCGCGCCGCGCCTGTGTCGGCTCAAAGCGCGTCGGCGCGGCGTAGTCCAGCAGCAGGAACGGGCTGCGCTGCAGCACGCTGCCGTGCACGTCGTTCTGGTAGCCGAACAGGCCATGCACCGGAAAGCCGTCGCCGACCCAATGCCGGGCCGGTGCGCTGCGGGTGGACACCAGGGATTTCATTGCACGCTCTCCACAAAGTTGGCGCGGGCGCGCCGCTCGCCCGTCATGCCCACCAGCTTGGGGCCGGCGCATCGTGCCACCAGTCGGGCACTTTGAACGCAGCGTTCAACCTGGCGCGGCAGCGCCGGGCACGGGCGGCAATGGCTGCGCGGTCAATGTGGAGAAGGCTTGAACTGCGCCGCCGGTCGGCCGCGATTTCGCGGGCTGGGTCAAGCGCCGCGGCGTCACACTGCTAGTGCAGTGTTCGACGCTATGCAGCACATAAAACCGCGTCTTTGCCGCCCTGGCGTCGTTGCGAATCCTCGCGATACCACTGGGTATCGCTGCGGTTCGCGCCTAGCCAGGACGACAAATCCATCGGTTTTATAAGTGCCGCACAGCATCGAACACTGCACTAGTCAAACTCAATTGATGCGACCAGGCGCGCCGCGTAACGGCCTCCCACCGTCAACTTCAAGCACAACCACATGAACACATTGGCGAGCTGGTGGGCTGCCCTGAGCCTGAAACGGCGCTTGCAACTGGGCTTGCAACTGCTGCTGTTCGTGATGCTGTTTGGCGCCCAGCAGGCCTTGATGACGCACCTGGAGGCCAACGCGCTGACCGGCGCGCGCGAGCGCACCTTTGCCATTGCCGACGGCGTCAACAACGGCCTGAACACGCTGATGGACGTCAAGATCGGCGACAAGGACGTGATCAGCGACGAAAAGGCGCGCGCGCTGTTCATCCAGCGCCTGGGCGTGTCGGACAAGTTAAAGCAGTTGCGCATCGTGCGCGCCAAGGGCACCAACGACGAATACGGCCCCGGCCTGCCGCAGGAGCAGCCGGTCGACGAGCTGGACCGCCGCGTGCTGGCCAGCGGCAAGCCCGAGTACCTGATCGACCGCAGCCACCCCGGGCAGGAGACGCTGCGCGCGGTGCTGCCGTCGATCGCGCACAAGGTCTACCGCCAGTCGCGCTGCCTGGACTGTCACGCGGTCGACGAGGGTGCGGTGCTCGGCCTGGTCAGCGCGACGGTCGACATCCATGAAGAAGTCGCCGAGCAGGCCAGCGTCAACGCCATGCTGTGGGCGCTGCAGGCGGTCTTGCAGGTGGTGTTGTTCTTTGCCATCGGCGCGCTGGTCTCGCGTGCGCTCAATGCGCTGGGTGGCGAGCCCGGCCAACTGGTGCAGGTGGCGCGCGAGGTGGCGGTGGGTGACCTGCGCGGCCGGATCGCATTGCGCCAGGGCGACCAGGGCAGCGTGATGGCCCAGCTCAAGCAGATGCAGACCAGCCTGGCCTGCGTGGTCGGCGGCGTGCGCTCGGCCTCCGACAGCGTGGCCACGGCCAGCGTGCAGATCGCGCAGGGCAACCGCGAGCTGTCGTCGCGTACCGAGCACCAGTCGGGCATGCTGCAAAAGACCGCCGCCGCGGTGCAGCAGCTCGACAGCCACGTGCGCCAGAACGCCGACAGCGCGCAGCGCGCCGATGCGTTGGCCGCCGACGCCTCCGAGGTCGCCGGCGCCGCCGGCCGCGTGGTGACCGAGGTGGCGCAGACCATGGGCGGCATCCACGAGTCGTCGCGCAAGATCGCCGAGATCATCGGCGTCATCGACCGCATCTCGTTCCAGACCAATATCCTGGCGCTGAACGCCGCGGTCGAGGCCGCGCGCGCCGGTGAGCAAGGGCGTGGCTTTGCCGTGGTGGCCGCCGACGTGCGCGCGCTGGCCGGCCAGTCGGCCGCCGCGGCGCGCGAAATCAAGTCACTGATCGACACCAGCGTCAAGCGCGTGCAGG
>WBZS01000669.1_pt1 | contig 37383 bp, 33 predicted proteins | sample 5204201 | NCBI WGS metagenome assembly WBZS01 (sample SAMN12344357, study PRJNA552823) | activated sludge metagenome | biome: Activated sludge suspended growth; feature: Nitrification reactor; material: Wastewater; isolation source: activated sludge from nitrification reactor of wastewater...
TGGTGCAGACCACGATCGAAGACGCCATGGCCCGGCGGATGCTGTCCGGCGCGATCCTCGACGGCGACACGGTGAAGTTCGACGTGGACGCCGACGGCGGCGGCCTGGTGGTCGTCGAGAGCTGACGCTGAACGACGAGAACTGACGCCAAACGAGGGGGACCGTCCCTGAACATTCGGGGACGGTTCCTCCCTCGTTCAAGGAACGGTTCCTCCACCGTTCACTGTGTCCGATCGGAGAGTGCTCCCGGCGGGCACCAGGCCAAGCCGAGGGACTCGCGAGTCCCTCGGCATCACTGGAACTGCCCCGTGAGGAACGGGCTGGTGAACTCAACGCGAAGCAGTCCGCCGCGGTCATGTTCCCCTGGCCCTGGCCAGTCCAAGTGCGTCGGCTCCGTCAGTCCCTGGTCGAGGATCGCCGGGTGCGATGAGACCTCCAGATTGAGGGACCGGTTCCAGCGCCACCGCTTCTGCCGACGTTCGATGAAGCGGTTGGGCTCCACGTACGGCTCGATCACCATGGTGGCCTGTCCGGTATGAAGATCGAGCAGAGACAGATACGGGCCCCGCGCGGGTCGGCGGACGCCGGAGTCCAGCAGCCAGCGCGCAGCCAGAATCCGGCCGTCCGCGTTCGGCTGGGGGTCGTGATACGCACTGAGGGGGAGGCTGAGACCCGGGCGGGGATCGGCAATCCGGACGAGTGGGCTGGTGCCGCCGATGGTGAGGTCGTGGAAGGAGACCATGCCCGGATCGAAAGTCTCGTCGTCGCCGTGCCCGAACCCCAGCAGCCCCAGGTGTCCGTCGCGCACCCACCAACACGCCGCGCGGTTGAGCTCGGGGAAGAACCGATACTGCGCGGTCGTCGCGTTGATGACGAGCGCGCCGTAGTCACGATGTTCCGTCGGGATGAGCAGCCATCCGCCGTCCGGGCTGAACGAGATCTGGCTGCTTCCTGCGTGGCGCACCGAGGCCAGCCGGGTGGAGCTACCGGTGGTGGTGTCGACCAGGGTGACGAAGCCGTCCGCGCCGAAGTCACGCGGACCGTACTGGGTGATCGGTCCGCTATCGAGAACGGCCAGCGTCCGCCCGTCGGGGGAGACGTCGATCCCCGCTGGCGGCGAGGTTCCTCGGCGGAGAACCCGCAGACCACCGACGGTCGCGAGTGGGACGCTTCCGGCGCCGCGCCGCAACTCCATTTCCGGATTCTCGGGGTCCGGCCCCAGGTCGGAGAATCCGAAGTATGCGGCCTTGTGAGTGGAATCGATGAACCCGAAATCGCAGCCGTACGCGGCCTCGCAGAGCAGGGTGCCATCCAGCGCGCACAGACCCCGGGGCGACATTGCCGTGATGTCACGGATTCCTGCCGCACCCCACCCGCCGGGATCGGCGGTGTCGGTCGTCCATGCCCAGTCCCCGATCCAGGTGAAGGAGTCGTCAGCCAGCGCGACCGGGCGGAGCCGGCCGTCCTTGCCCATGGCGACCCGGCTCAGATCAGTCAGCCCGCGACGACTTTCCTTGACCGGCTCCGGGGCGGCCTGCGTGTCCTCTTGCGGTTCGGCCGGCGTGGGTCGTTGCGACTCGGGCGGTTCGAGGATCTGCCGTTCGATCTGTGGGGTGGATTGCGGGCTGGCCGCCGCAGGATCACGACGAGCGTCGGCGTCGGCAGGCGCCGGGACGATAGCCGCAAGAGTTGCGGCTGCGCCGGACCGAGGCAGGGTTGCCATCACCGCGACGATCTTTCGTCTAGCCCGTTCGGCGCCCCAGACATAGAAGGGAGTTCCCCGTCCACCGTTGAATCCGCCCGATGTGTACTCGGACATCCAGGCGGAGATGCGGGTGGTGTCGGGTCGAACCTGTTCGATGCGCACTGAAACGGTGGGCTCGGCGCCGTACTTGGTCTCCTTCAGTTTGAAGTTGAGGTCCCCGGCGCCGTGGGTGGGGGCCCACGTGCTTTGCAGGCTTCTCGTCGCGAACGCGGCGTCGATGGCGTTCCTCGCCTGTCTCGGGCTCATCGACGACTCGACCTCGGCGCCCCGGAGGGCGAGCATCGCCGGGATCGCGACGCCTGGGCCAGCGATGAGCAGGATCAAGAGGAACGGGATGAGCACTGGCGCCGATAGCGTGATGAAGAAGATGATCGCGAGGAAGGCCCACATCACGATCTTTCCGAAGGTGTTGAAGAGTACAGACCACATCTGAGGAAAGGACCTTCTTTCTAGTGTCAGGCATGTGTCCATCGACGCAGAATCGGCGGGTTTCAGAGCCGGGAGCGCAGATGGTATTCGCGCGGCGGGCCGCCGCTGGTTCGGTACCACGGCTGCCCTACGGGCAGGGTAAGGCTAGGCGCACCTGACCGCAGGACAATGCGGCGACCCGTCCGCTGTTTGTCCGCTGCCCACTCCGCCCGGAATAATCTCCTTCATGCAGCGGGAGGACCTCCTGGGCGACCTCAAGGCGCTCCATCACGGACGCGGTATCAGGCGCGCCAGGGTTCAGTCCTGGCTCGGGGGAACCCTCAAAGAGGTGTTGGGTGCGACCCCTGGGCTGTCCGACGCGGAGTTGCGTAGCGCCCTCGCCAGACTGCTCGCTCGCCACACGCGGGCGCTTCCGCAGGATCTGCGGTATCTGTTTCGCGTGGCGGCCGGGTTGGAGGCGGACCACCCGATCCTGGAGCAGCGGTTGACGGTGGCGTCCGTCCGGCTCGACCGCAGCATCCGCGTCCTGCGCCGGCGGCTGCGTACAGCCGAGGAGTTGGTAGCCGACAGCCTGGCCGCCGAGCGAGTCTCCGAGCCGCAGTGGTTCGACGCACGCGGCTGGCAGTGGCTGGCGAGTGCCTACGATCTGGTCCTGCGCACCGATGCAATGCTGACGATGCGGCGCTCCGTCCACGCGTTGTCGAGCCACAACAAGTTCATCCACGAGATGTTCACGATCCCCGGCGTGGGTCCCGACGAGGAAGTGACGTTCACCGCACGGGCTGGGCTATCGATAATCGGCGTCGAGCGTGTCAGCGCCACCGGCTGGCGGGTCGGCCTCGAACTCCCGCGCGAGCTCGCGCCCGGAGAGGAACACGAGACCGTCCTGCAGCTGCGGGTGCCCAACGCCCGCGGCCTGAGCCCGTTCTTCGTCGTAGCTCCGGTTCGCGAGATCCCTTTGGTGCACGTCGCTGTGGACTTCGGAGACGAGAGTCAGGCGACCCAGTGGTGGCCGCTGGACGGCGTGCTCCCCAGCGATCTCTGGCATCAGTACACCGCACCGCGAAGCGTTGATGCTCTGCCCGCCCGCGGCGTCGCGCGGCGCGACTTCACGGCTCCGCGGGTCGGCCTCGCCTTCGGTATCGCCTGGACCTGGGCCCAGTCCGACTGATCCTTCGTCCCCTCCCGACCGGGATTGGTAGCCGGTCGAGGAAAGGAGGGGACATGATCGTTCACACCGTCATCAGTCTGATCGCCGGCCTGGCCATGCTCTGCGCGTCGCTGTTCTGAGCCCGTGAGCACGAGATTGGTGGGTGGGTGTGGTGCCTGTTGTCGCCACCCCCGCCCACCGTCGGCCTCATTGCAACGATTCGCCGCCTGGCTCACATGCTTGGAGGAGATCGTGCAAGCAAGATGGCATCCGATCGGGGTGGCGGGTTCGTTGCCCGGCACCGGCGTCCACGACAGTGGACAACTTGCGGACAGACGTGGGCCAAGCGGGTCGAGAGCCGCAACTTTCCCCTATCTTGACCAGTGCACGCGGTTCCGAACCCAACGCCACCGCGCGGGTCAGTTCAACACGCGCGCGAGGATGTCCACGGTGGGCGGCGAATCAATCGAGAGGGAATAACATGGACGCGATCTGCGAACGCTGTGGCGCGCGGGTCTCGGGCCCGGTCTGCGACCTATGCGGCGGGACGCGGTTGGTGGCGGCTCCGGTGCCACCAACCCTGGAGCCTTCCGCAACGACCGGCCCTGTGGCGCCACCCGCGTCATCGGCTGGCGTACCCGCTTTCGCGGCGCTGTCCGCTCCATCGCCACCCCCGCGTTCGGCCGTGGACGATGGCGCCAATGACCCGTCGACGCCCGCTCCCACGCCCGCGCGATCCCCGCGCCGAGGCTTGATCGTCGGCGCGGCCGCAGCCGGGGCGGCACTGCTCGCCGCGGCTGTTTGGCAGCTCCAAGCGCAATCAACCGGGTCGCCGGCCGGCTCATCCGAGCCCGCGGCAGTGGTGCCGACCACGTCCACGGAAACCACGGCCGGCGCGGCCCGCCCATCGATGGGGACCTGTGATGTCTCTCGTGCCAGGATCACTGCGAGCAGCACGGCCCCCGACGGCATCGATGCCACCGGGCGGACGGTGAGTTACGCCGTCGAGAACCTGACCGACGGCGACACGAGCACCGCGTGGCGAGCCCCGGGCACGGCCATTGGGGAATCCATCGAGTTCGAGTTCGACCAACCCTGCCGAGTTTCGACCATCAGGTTGCTCAACGGCTACCACAAGGTCGACTCGGCCGATAAGGCTGACCGTTGGAAGCAGAATCGCAGACTCTCGTTGATCGAGATTCGGGCTGGGGAGAGCGTTGTCACGGTGGATCTAGATGCAGGTTCGCGACGTTGGCAACGTGTGCCATTGGATGCCCCCAATGTCAGTCGAATTACTCTCTTGATTCTCGGGAGTCGACCATCCACGTCCGAACGTGACTACACGGCGGTATCCGAGATCCAGACCGTCTAGACGTGCATCATGAGTGAGACATCTAGGTCACGGCGTGACGGCGCTACCGGTCAAACGAGGCGCGGCGGTGTCCGGCGTTCCCTGGTGGTCGCGGCCACCACGCTCTGCGCACTGTCAGCGTGTACGGCGTCCCCTCCACCCGTTGCCCCATCGCCCAGTCCCTCGGTGTCGCGGGTCGTGGCCTCGCCGATGATCCCGGAACCATCGGTCTCTCGGCCATCCGCGTCGGCGTCGACCGCAGCGCCGCTGGTGACGGCACTACAGGGGATGGCGATCAACCCAGCGGCGGGAGAGGCGCCCAGCAGAGGCGGAGCCACGTTGGCGCCGATGGGTCAAGGCGCTCTGACGGGGCGGGTCATCGTGGTTGACCCCGGACACAACGGCAGGTACCGCGCCGCGATAAATACTCGCCCGGTTCCAGCCGGAAACGGTCGAACGAAGCCGTGCAACAGCTCCGGCGCGGCCACGGCGTCAGGATACGCCGAGCATCGATTCAATTGGGACGTCGGTCAGCGCCTCGTAGGTGAGCTCCGTTCCCGTGGGGCCAAGGTCGTACTCACCCGTCCCGACGACAACGGAACCGGGCCGTGTGTCAACGAACGTGCTGCGATTGGAAATCGCGCGGCCGGCGATCTTGTGATCTCGATTCACGCAGACGGAAACCTGTCGCCCGATGCGCGCGGATTCCACATCATTCTCTCCACGACGATGGCGGGCGGGTCTCCGGTCGAAGCGTCGTCAAAGCGCCTGGCGCTGATACTCCGGCGGAAGATCCATGCCGGAACCGGAATGCCTCGCTCGACCTACATCGGAGGCGGGACTGCGCTCTCGCCGCGCACGGACATCGCCGGCCTCAATCTCTCCAGGATCCCCGCGGTGATGCTTGAGGCCGGGAACCTCCGGCACCCCAAGGATGCGGCGCTCCTGACCACTCCCAGTTTCCGCACGCAACTCGCCGAAGCGCTCGCGGACGGAGTCGCCGAAGCGCTCCGATGAGCCTTGCGCGGTGCGGCCCCACCCGACCGGGCGTCCATGGCCCCGTTGTCGTGGCGCCATGGGAGGCCAACCGTCGCTTCGTCAGGAAGCGGGACGATCGCCTGTGCGCCGGCGTCTGCGCAGATACCACCCGCCGGCGGCTGCGATGCCCGCCACCCCCAGCCCGACTCCCCATGGCCCGACGAACGGCTGCTCCGTCGGTGACGTCGCCCCAGCATCCGGGGATGGACTAGGCGAGGCGAAGGACGCCGTCGGTGCGCCCATCACAGTCGGCGAGGCTGAGCTGGAGGCGGGATCGGTGGTTGCGGCGAGGATCTTCCGCGCCGCCGGAAGGAGCCGCTTCCTCAGCAGCGGGAAGAGCGCGTCGCCCGGACAACTGGTGAACGACATCTCACGATGCCCGGCAACCGGCCAGGTCGTCACCGAGGAGCCCTTCGGCCACTGGTTCGAGCCACGCGAGGTGAAACGGATGGTCCGCCCGGCCGACAGATCGATACCGTCGCGTACGGCGAGCCAGGCGAGCAGCGCTGCCGCGGCGTCCAGCGCCCGCCCAGCGGGCGGCTCGCGGGTGAAGCTGCCAATGAAACAGACCAGTTCGGCGTGCCCCTGGCTTCCACCGGTCGCATCTCCCCGAACGGGACCCGCAAGGCTTCCGGTCCGGCCCTCCCACAGCCCGCCGAACGGATCAACGAAGAAGTTGTAGGCCACGTCAGGCCATCCCTTGGTGCCGGTGTGGTAATCGAAGAAGCCTCGAATGGCGTGGGGTACCTGCGCGCGACGCGTGGGAGTCGGTGACTCGGTGTGGTGGACGAGCAGAAACGATGGGTCGTTCTCGGGAGTCAAGCGTCCGCGAGCGCGTCGGGTGTGGTCCGCCCAGTCGGCCCGAGGACGGATCGAAGGCTTGAGGTCCGTCGCTACGGGCTCAGCGGGCAGGAGAAGCGAACGCCGGGGGATCATGCGTCGGTCAGCCTTTCACTTGGCGCCCGTAGCAGGTACCGCTCGGGCTGCGGCCGACGGTCGCGCAGGCGGCTCGAGCCTCCGTGTTGGAGTCGAACCCAATCATCACGACAGCCCACCAACCCGGGTTCAATCCCTTGTACCGGCCGGAGTCGATCACGTAGACGTCGACCCCGTATCGCTGATGGAGGTCGTTCGCGACGGACCGGGCGCGGTTCAGCCCGCCATCGTCCTGGGGGATCGAATCCAGCACAGTGATCCATCCGCCCTTGAGGGTTGGCTTGTCAGGCGACCCCGCGTCCTCGGGCGGCCCAGGCCGGTCGCCGTCGGGCGTCGTCTCCGATCCGCTCGCGACGACGGGGGGAGGGGTGGCTGCGGGCGGCAGCGACGAGCTTGCGCCGCCGGACGCATTGACGGCGATGATGCCGACGACCACCGCCGCGACAACGAGTCCCCCGAGGATCCAGGCCGGACGGGTCCTGGCGCCGGCCGACGGCTGGTCGGGTCCGACGGGGTGAGGACGCGGTGCGTCTGCACCTCGGGGATCGGGCGCCGGAGCCGGCTGGGTCGGCGCCGCGGCCGGTGGAAGCTCGGTCGGCTGGGTTGGCGTCGATGTGGGGTTCGGGCGCCACCCGCAGACCCGGCATTCCGCGCCTGTCATCGCCGCACCACACAGTCCGCATTCGGTCACGACACACTCCTTCCGCGCCGCTCGGCGCGTGAACTCGGAACCCCGGTAGTTCGGCCCTTCATCAGCGCGGGACCACGACTCTCGCCTGGTTTCCCTGCCGTTCGCCGAGGAGCGAGGCGAGCGCCACCGAGCCCCAGGGCATCAGCACGGGCGCGGGTTCGAGGGACTCGATCACGTCGATAAGAGGATGCCCGGGGCTCAGGAAGATCTGCTCGCCGACGGCGGGCGGTGCCGTGTGTGCCAGCGGCAGCTGGGACGTGTGCGGAGTCTGACGGGCAATGGGCAGGTCCTGTTCTCGCAGGAACTCTAGGGCTTCGGCCATCAGGTGGGCGTCGCCGAGGCGTGCTGCCGCCTTCACGATCGTTTGGTGGAGGGGTTCGAATTTCTTCATCATCGCCAAACGCTCGGAGCTCCCGGGGAGATGGCTGGACGCGCGGCGCAGTGCGCTCAGCGCCCGGGCCCCGCATCCCAATGCCTTCAGATTCTCTCCTGTCGTGAGATGCAGAAAGGCCTGTTGCGCATCAGCGACCATTACCAGCAGGGAGCCATCGTCATCCCCGAGCTGCTCGCGCCGAGTCTTCCAGGACTCGGCCGCCCGCTGGGGTCCGGTTTCCCGCCAGGCAGCCGTCGTCTCGAATGTCGCAAGGAGTTGATCGATCACGCTGGCCTGCACGCCGCCGGAGGGCATCTGGGCGCGGGCGGCGCGGCTGCGTGCCGAGAACACGTGCCCTTCCGCGACCCGATCGTCGATGACGGCGACGCATGCGCACACTGCCCAGAGTGCCGCGCGACTCTCGACGTCGCTCGCCACATGGCCGCCATCGCTCCACGTCGCAAGGCGCATCCGGAGCGCATCGTCGATCCGTTGACGGCTGATCTGCTCGAAGGCCTCAAGGAGCAAGGCCTGGTCCTTCAGGTCGGTCTTGTCGGCGTGTGGCTTCAGCGTCGACAACTCCGCAATCGGATCGGCGATCCGCTGGCCACGCGTGCGCGCCATCATGTCGCACACTGCACGATACGCCGTGATCAGAGAGGGGTCGTTGGATGCGATGACAGGCCCGGCGGCCTGCCGCAAGAGCCGTTCGCCCTCAACGACGTCGAAGCGCCCCATCGCGGCTGCCGCTCGCAGTACCGCCAGGTAGCCGGCCGAGGAGGGCTCCCCGAAGGGTCCCCCTTCGGCCTCATCGAGAGTTTCGTCGAGGCGGCTGATGTCGTCTCGGAAGTAGTCCATCAGCGCGACCACCACCGCCAGATCTGCGCGGGTCACACCTTCGGGGAGCCAGGCCGTGTGAGCTAACGCCAGTCTCAACGCCGCGGCCAACGCCGGTGGCGGGGTCTGGCTGAGCCGCTCGAGCCGCGCACCCTCCGTGAGCAGGCAACGCACCACGGTCCCGCCGAGGGCATCGCCCATTGTTGCGCCATGACTTGCCGAGATTTCGAGTGCGCGCTTCGCCGCAGTCGTCGGGGAGGTGATCAAGAGGTCCTCGAGGTAGGCGCGGTCAGCCTCGTCCATTGCCTGGTCGAGAGTGGCGCCGATGCCAACGCGTGGGAAGCGGCGATCGAGCGTGTCGATCGTGTCCGCGATCATCCCTCGTCGCCGATCGGTGGCCGAGGGAGGGTCGCTTCTCCATACCCGCTCGGCTCGGAGCCACAGATCTGCCAGGGACGCGCCCGCACCGAGCCGGACTTCGTCGGGTGCCGGTTCGAGAGTCGCGATGAATCGGGCAAGTTGCTCGACAAGTGCCTCCTGATCCAGGGCATTGATCGCCTCGGCCACGCGGCCGTATGCCGCTTCCATATCGGCGGTGGGCCCGGTCATGCCGCGCACTCCGTCCCGATAAGGCGCTCGAGGTCGTAGCCGACGAGCGACGACCAGAGCAGCGGGGAATGGTCCCGTCCGCCATTGGCGCGCCAGTGAGCAAGCTGCTGCTGTTGCCAGGCGCCGACGAACCGAACGGGGTCCGGTGAGGACATCGCCGTCCCGACCGCTACCGCGAGTGTGGCGACCGCGGGGTGGTTGGGGAGTGGCCATCTGGTGGTGGTCACCAATCCGGCGCCGGCTGCCATCGCTGCCACGACTAGACCCGACTGCTCGGCTGCGCCGGCATCGTCACCGCTGCATCCGATCAGTGCAACCCGCCTGGGAGCCGGCCAGGCGTCGGGCTCACTCAGCCACGACCGGGCGGTCAACAGGGACGATCGGCCTCGGTCGGTGAGAACGAGGGCAGCTCCGCCGGGAGATTCGGCCGGTGCCGGACGCAGGTGTCCTACATACACCAGCGACTGCCACGACCGCGACCGGAGATGTTCACCGAGATCGTCGGCGGACAGCGGCAACTGGTCGGGCAGGAGTTCGTCCTCCGCCCGCTGCGCCTCGATAAGGGACGTCGGCGGTCCTGCGGGATAGAGGGGACTGAACCCGTCGGTGGCCGGCCCCGGATCGACCACCCACAGACGTCCCGCGCCCTGCGGCCGGACGCGGCCGGCGAGCCCGGTGACCAGGCCCGGGCTCATCCCACCCAGGACCTGAGCCCGCTCGATCAGTCGGGTGCCGTTCCAGTCCAGGGCCAGGGCGTCCCAGGGGGCAGCGGCCGGCCACCCACGTGTCACGATCGTGACGATGTGCGACGATTCTCGCTCGTGGGATAGCGCCTCGCGCAGTTCCCGAGGGAGAAGTGCGGTGCCCAGTTCGCGGGCGACGAGGGCCTCGTCGCTGGGATCTACAAGCGGGCTTGACCATGGGTCGTCCGGCGCGGCCCGACAGGATGTCACGAGATCCCGGACGTGCCCAGCGTCGGTGAGTAGGCCGGACCAGACCTGGCCGTTCGGATGCCGGTCATCGACCCTGATCAGCGACCAGGCGAGCATGTCCTCGCTCGGCTCCAGGGTGAGCCGCCAGCCGACCCTCATCGGGCGTCAGCACCAGACTCGAGCAGCCACGATTCGGCCACCGACAGTGGGGTGGGACTCATGCCATTCTCTGCCAGCTCCAGGCATCGCCTGGACGCCGCGAGATCGTGGCCCCGCCAAAGCCGCGCGGCGTAGGTGAGGCCGTCGGCGGCCATCCGCTGCCAGCCCGGGTCGTCCATGGCGCTCGCCAGCCGCGAACCGGCGATCCCCCGGGCGGCCCAACGGCGGGCCATTGCGCGGGCGTCGCGAACGGGGTCGGGCGAGCACCAGGGTAGATGCGCCGAGCGGACGTCGAGGTCGAGGCCATCGGCTTGGCCGACCACGCGCATCGCATCGGGAGCGACGTCGATCGCGCCGACCCAGGCCAGACCGTCGGGTCGCAGGGCGAGCGGTCCGGTCGCCAGCGGGAGGGGCCAGCCGCGCGCGCTGAGTGATGCGATGGGGTGAACCAGGTCCGGCTCGGAGTGGCTAAGTGCCGGATGTAGTCGAGGTGATGGCGAAGCGGCGATGGTGACGATCAGCCGACCGGCGCGGCCGGCCATGTGCTCCACGGTGAACACCACCGAGTCCTCTGGTGCTGGAACGAGGCGTCGGGGCACTCGTGGCCAATCGAGACTCGTGGCCGTTGCAGTGCTGGAGCCGAGATGGGCCGCTTGCCGGACCGCCAATAGCTGGTGCAACCAGTCCGAATCGGCGGGCTCGCCACGGAGATCGGGGGTGTTCTCGGTACGAAGAAGCGCGCGCTCGCGCGCCAAGTCTGGCCACAGTTGGTCGTTCCCCACGGGGAGGTACGCCAGGGCGCGTCGGGCAAGATTGAGCAGCGGCTGATGCGTTGCGCCGTGGGCTTGCGTGCGCAGCGCCCGCAGGAGGTGCACCACCTTGCCGATGGTGTCCGGTAGATCGTGCGCGGAACCGAGCGCAGGGGAGACTTCCCAGGGCAGTTCCGCGTTCGCCACCGCGGACTCCAGCGCGATCAGTTCCGGATCCAGGGGCAAAGGACGGACCTCGCTCAGCCAGGCGAGGACGCCGGCCCGGTGCAGGGCGATGGACTCGTCGGTGCTAGGGGCCTCGATGCTGGCGTCGTCTGCCGAATCGAGCGCTTGGGCAACGGCGTCGCCGAAGACGTCGGCGACCAACTCTGCCGCTGCCGCCGCGTCATGGACCAGTAGCTGTGGCGTCTCGCTCATTGGGTCAACCACCGCAGTCACGCCGTCGAAGGAAAAGAACACGCTGCCGGCAGGTGCGGCGAGGCCCGGCCCGACCATCCGGACCCCATCGCTCGCTGTGCGGATCGGGACGAGAGTGGTCACGAGGTACCTCCACGGAACAGCCGCTGCACCATCGAGCGGGCATCAGCCGGAGCCAGATGGCCGCGACGGCCTCCAGCTGCGTCAACCAGGGACAGGTAGCGATCACGCCAGCCGGGCGTCTCATCGCGCAGCGCAGCCACAACACTCGGTGCTGGCCCCAGCAACCGTACGGTCGCCTCGGTTCGCCCGAGACGGGGCGCCGGGGACCCGTCTCTGACCCACTCCCGCACCTTCGCCGGCGCCTCCTTGTAGAGCGCGTCGCTGATGAGCGAGCGCAACCAGCAGCGTTGAGCCGGGGTGCGCGTCGCGGTCTCGCGCCCGAGCAGACCGGTCCAGCCGCGGCGGACGACCACCCAGGCGATCACATGTTGGTACGAGTCCAGATCGCCGGCCACATCACCCAGCAGCTGGTTACCGGTCGCGCGATGCCAGGACTGCAGAGCAAGGGCCATCGCGTCCATCACCACCTCGTCCAGGGTGCCTTGGATGTCGACCGGCGTGCAGGGTGACAGTCGCACGCTCCAACTCCGGCTGCCCGCTTTCGGCTCGGCGCCCACGCCGAGGTGAACGCTGCGGAGCAGTTGTCGATGTTCCGGGTGTTCAAGCCCATAGGGCTCGCCAGCACGCCATACTTCCGCAGAGGCGGGATCCGCCGTTACTGGGGGAACGGCCGCAAGGCAGGCGGCACGCTCACAGGTTCCGGGCCGTGGGCGTCGCGTCCGCTTGAACCCGAAGCGATAGCGGTCGTACACCGAACGATCGGTGCCTCTGGTCCAGTCGTCTCGTTCACCATCCTCGGAGCCGCGGAGTAGTGGCGGCCGGGCGTCCTCACCGAGATCGATGGCGCTTGGCGGAGAACTGGCCAGTGCCTCGGCTCCACGGTCATTCCACACGACGTCATACAGATCCCGGTATCGGTCAGTGAACTCGTCGATGGCGATCGGCGCTCCTCTCGCGAGTCGCTCATCAATGCATGCGGTGATGAATTCCGCAATGTCGGTGACGTTCGGCACGCTGCCGGTCGCGACCTGCGTCCCGGCCCAGACGGCGATCCGCTCCGAAAACGTGCGCGGGCGCCCCTGTGGCATCCGGATGCCCAGTTGTAGTTCCAGACCCGTAGCGGCCTCACGGCACAGCCCGGAGGCGTCCGCCAGCGCCACGCCGAACTGATCGCTTCCCAGCAACTCGAGAGTGACCTCGAGCTGGGCGTTCGACAGAGCCACTCGCGGACCGGGTGCCTGTCCGGAGGAAGCGGGCCACCACGTGCGGACGAGGCGGGCTGCCACCTGCCGCATGAAGTCGCTTCGCTGCACGCCCAGATCGCCGCCATCGACCAGCAAGGCATCGACGCGCTCGTAGAGCAATGCCCCGAGAAGGGGCCGAGGATGACCCTCTGGCACTCGCATCTCCATCGTGATCGCAGGCGCTTCCGGCGTGGTGCGCCAGGCTCACCCTATCTTCCGAAATCGGCTCGGCGGGCCCCCTGAGCGGACAATAACCGGACACTCTGCCGCGCCCTGATGGCGTGGAGAGGAATGCGGGTCAGGATCATCGCGTGTTCCCTGAGTTGAGCTATGGCCAGATTGACGAATCTCGGGCGTCGAGTCGAGACCGCGCGGTCCGGGTCGCACCTGCGGGACCCTGACCAGGCGATCTCATGGCGTCTGACACTTCCCTCGAAAACAACCCCGGGGTGGCCTTCCTGGAGGGCCTGCTTGCGGCAATCGCCGTCTCGACGCTCAGCGCGGGCCAACTCGACCTCGGCGGTGCGGCTGTGCTGGCATGCGTGGTCGTCCTGGCTTGGCAATCCAGGACCGTACACACGATTGCCCAGTGGGCGTTCGGCCTGATCGGGATGCTTGCGTCATTCGTCGCGATCGTCGAGTATCTGAGCGGCGATGGGTGCGTCTACTTCATTCCCCTGTGGGGGCGGGTCCTCATCTTGGGCGGGTTCGCTGTGGCCTTCGCATGGGGCTTCATGCACACCGTGCTTCTCGCCAGGCGGTTCCGCGAAGTAGCCGGGATCGGGCTCGGATGGTTCGGTCTGATTGAACTGATGGCCTTCGCGTCCATGGCGGCCGGTGTGTCGGGTCAGGCGCCGGGCGTCGTGGTGGTCATCGTTGGGGTGCTGGTCCTTGGCTACCTCTTGGGGGCCAGGCCAACTCTGGCCGTGCTGGTGATCGGCGTCGGTATGGCTCTCGTCACGTTGGCCGGCAGCGCGATCCTCGGAACTGCGGCGAGCCTCGGAACCGAGTGCATGCGCCTCCACAACGCCTCGGGGGCAGCATTCATCTATCTGGTCGCCTTTGTTCCAGCCACCTTCTTCTGGGTCATCCTCATCAAACCCTTCGTCAAGCGGCGCTCCTGATATGTCTCACCCTCTGCCGCCACGCAGTCACTCGGCGACAGGAAGCGTCCGATCATGTCGGGGAGCGGACAATCACCGGACAATCAGCGGTACCGATGCGGTCCGTAGCGGAAGGCAAGGCGACGATGATCGCGTGTCCTCGGACTCAAACATCGATCCGGTTCGAGAATCCAGCGGGTGTCTCCAAGGGCGTCCGATGTTCCATTTCGGGAACGGCTAAGGGGGAGTTCGTGACGTCCGTCGCCGGTCAATCACCCGCTACCCACCCCGCCCGGACGCCCGAAGGGACGCCGGGTGGTTCGTCAGCGGTGAGTTGGGAAGATCGAGCGACTCGACGCGCGCGAATCGTTCGCAGCCTGGCCCAGTATCTGGCCAGCGAAACTGCCAAGGAACTTGCGGGGCTCAGTGCCCCGCCCGTGATCGAGATAGCTCACGACTACGAGGGCATTCCAGTGCTCGAGGGTTCGGTGATCGAGGCGCGGGTGATCGTGCACGACTTCGAGCGAGGGCACATCCGCGCCACGGTCATGGTTCCGGGGGAGGCCGTGTCGCGACCCTTCGTGCCCGACCGACCCGTGACATTCCCCGCGACGAAGACCGGGCCCATCCTGGTGTCGGCGAAGAACGTCCTCAATCCTCGGACGGTGACCGCGGCCTCGCCCTCGATCCATGTTGCCGAGATTCCGCGGGTGAATCCCTTCACATTCACCGGGGTCGATGTTACCGGTCTGACCGATGCTCACGTGGCGGACCTCGCTCAAGCGATGACCGCGGCACGTGCCGACGGTCTGGAACTCGATCCCTGGGTCGCGTCGGAGCAGATCCTCGCCCTGTCCGCGGGCGACCGCGCGGCTGCCGCGGCGGAGTTCGACTCCATGGAGAAGCTGCTGGCAGCGATGTCGACGCAGGTGAGCGAAGGGTTGACGCTACAGCTCGATCTGGACGTCGCCGCCGGAAGGTCGATGACGGTCAGTGCCGCGTCGCTCGCGCCCAGCCTCATCGGACTGCGGAGCCAGGTCGGCGCCCAGCTTCTGCTCGATGCGAGGGCCCAGCTGGCGCTTGCGCTTGCCGCACGGAGTTCGGGGATGAACGGGGATACCGGTCCGGCACCCGGAGACGGTCATGACTGAGGAGACGGTCATGACTGAACAGCTTTCAACCGAGCGGCCAGAGCTCGGAGTCTGGCGGCCGCGCCCTCGCCGAGTGCCCGTGTTGAGCCTTCTCGATGCCCCGCCACCGGCCAGCTGCATGCCGGTGACGGCGACCCGGTGGCTGGCCCGGCTGGCTGGCCCGCAGCCGGTCGAGGCTGCTGCCGGCCATCCCGTCCGGGAGCCCTGGATCAGGGCCGCGGCCGGGGGTGTGACGGTCGCCTTCGTCGGTGTATCAGCGATGGTGGCGGTGGGGGTCGTTGGGGCCATCGGTGGAGGTGTTGCCGCGATGATCGCGGCCGGCCTGCTTTGGGCAGGCTTGATCGCAGCCGCCTATCGGCCGGTGCTGCGCGACGCGCCGCGACATCACGTCCGGTGGCGAAAGGCCTTGACAGTCCTGTGGGCGGCCGGCGTCGGGCTGGTCGGGGCCGCGCCGATCAGCATCGCCCAACAGTTCGGCAGCCTGGGCGGCGTGCGCGCCAATGGCCTGACGCTCGCGTGGGTCGCGACGCAGGCAGGGCCCGTGACACTCGTTGCGCTGGCCGCGCTGCCGGTGCCGACCCTGTGGCGTCGCCCCACGGTCGAGCTGCCCCAGCTCGCCACGGTCTATCTGACGCGGCTGCCCATCCGACGCACGATCCGCGTTGGGCTCCCCGCCAGCGCATCCCTGTGGCTCGGTGGACAGCGAGACGACGTGGCGGGTCGGTGGGCCGTCGCCGATCGGTTGCACCATGTCCGGGCAGGGCTGATCGTCTCGTGCCTGCTCGTGGCGGCAGTCGGTGCCGGCACCGCGCTGGACGCGGTCACGGGTGATGCCGTCGTGGCAGTAAGCGGGGGTGTTCTGTGGGGATGGACTTGTTCCGCTGTCGCACGCCATCACCTGGTGGTCGCCGACGACGCCAGCGGCGCCCGTGCTCGACTGCTGGCCTGTTCCTCGGCGGTCGTCTCCATGCTGGTCGGGGCTTGCACCGGCGCGCTGCTGGCGATCGGTGTACTCACGCGGACCGTCCCGCCGCGGGCTGCTGGACCAGCGGATGGGCTCGGCGGATTGCTGCCCCTCGCCGGGGACTCTGGCGGCGTGCCGTACTTCGCAACACTCACCGTCCTGGCGTTCGCCCTGTTCGTCCAGTTGCTGCCGGTGCTGCCCTGGCCTGCGGGCGGTGTCCTCGGTGTACAGAGGCGGCTGGTGGCACTTTTCGACATCGCGACGCTCTCGGCAGACCGGGATCAGGAGAACGAGTGTCCACCGCTGGGCTGGTGCGGGGAGCCCGTCCGGCCGAAAGGAGTCAATCGTGAGTAGCACGCACACAATGCCTCGGGAGGCGTCGTGGCTCGGACGCCGGCTGGCGAGTATCGGCGGGATGCGGCCCGAGCTTGTCGACGAGTACTCGGGCGAACGCCGTGACTTCGTGCAGATGGCGCTCATCCTGTTCGTGACCGCTCTTGAGGCGACGATCGCCGGCGCCTTCGCCGTGAACATGGCGTTCTCCACCATCGACGGTGGGAGTCCCGCCGCCTGGGCGGTCGTGGTCAGCGGAATCGTCTGGGGATTCATCATCTTCAACATCGACCGCTACATGGTGCTCGGCATGGAGGGCATGCACGGCACCCGGGCCCTCTGGCCGGCGCTCATCCGCGGCGTCCTGGCCGCGCTGATCGGCCTGGTGATGGCGACGCCGCTGGTGCTCCAGGTCTTCAACTCGGAGATCGAAGCCGAGATCGTCCGAATCAACGCGGCCCGCGGGCAAGAGAGTCAGCAGCAGAACGAGGCACCTGCTGAGGCGAAGGTCAAGGAGAAGGAGAAAGTCGTCGCAAGCCGCCGCCTCGAACTGGAGGTGGCGCGGAGCGGCACGAACCTCGAGAAGAACCCGGTTTACCAGGCGGCTCGCAAGGCATGGGACAAGGCGACCAACGCGTGCACGGCGGCCCAGAGCAAGGCGACCCGGGAACTCCGGGGTGAACTGCCCAAGTCCGATGGCGGGAGCGGGCGTCCGGGAGCGTCTGAGATCTACCGCACCTTTCAAAGGCAGGCCGATGAGAAGTGCGGCTTCGCGTCCGACAAGAGGAAAGAGCTGGACGCGGCCAAGCGCGCGGCCACCCTGTCGCCCCAAGAGATCCAGGGAAACGTCGCGGCCGCCGAGAGTGCCCTCCGGGCCGCCGAGAGCGATCTAACCGTTGCCCGGGAAGCCCTCGATGCTGCCCGCCAGGGCACCGGGACGATAGCGAGCGGCTACGGCCTGCTGATCCGCCTGGAGGCCCTGCACAACCTCTCCCGGGTACCACTGCTGGGTTTCGCCCACTTCACGCTCGCAGCGCTACTGATGTCGATCGAGATCCTTCCGGTGTTCTTCAAGACCATCAAGCAGTGGAACCACGAGCCGACGGCGTACGAGGACGCCTGGAAGGGCATGGACCGGGCCGCTCGCCTGCGGGGTGAAGCGATCGAAGAGCACACGATCGCAGCGGCGCGTGCGGTGGCAGAGGCTCCGGTATCGGCGGCCCGGGAACACGCGCGCACGCAGCGCGCGGTGAACGTGCACATGGCCCGCGAGATCGCGGGGGTGCAGTTGGCGGTCATGCAGCGGCGGCTCGCCGAGTGGGCCGAGGGTCATCGCGTCACCTATCGACCCACCGACCTGGACGTGGACACGGGCGGAGATCGCACGATGCCGCCTGATGAGGCTGAACCGACCGATGCGTATGTGGGAGTCCACGCCGCCGGTGCCGTGGCCGGCGAGCCGACCGTCGGGTATGTGCAGCCATCGGATGACCCGGGTGTTCACGCCAACGGCGCACGGATCACCTGGGATGACCCGACCTACTCGGACGAGGGATGAGAGGACGAATCATGACGGAGCCAAAGATGAGGGTGTTCAGGAATGAGTGACGGTGCGATTGCGCTGGTGCCGGTCGGTGCGGTGCTCGTTGCCCCGATCGTGGCCGTCGTGGGTGTGGGCGCCGTTGTCTACTACGGCGCCAAGGCCGCTGCGGACGCGGTGCGTGCCGCGCGCCTCGCGCACGCCCGAAGTCGGGTCGCCGCGGAGCGCAGGCGACGGGACGAGCTCCGAACGCAGGCGACGGGGCTGCGGTACCCCGTACCAGGCACGCCGGGCACGGACCCGGCTGACACCGCCGAGCTGAACCTGCTGGCAGATCACTTGTCAAGGGAGAACGACCGGTTGGCCGGCGAGCTGGCCGCGGAGCAGCTCAAGCTCAACCGGCTCCAGGCCGAGCTGAAGAGGCTCGAAGGCCGACGAGAGACCCTCGCCGGCTGGGTGCGTGACTCCGGCATCGCGGTCGATGCCGACGACAACCGGCCGAGCGATTGCCGCTGGACGGCGGTGCAGGAAGCGGAGCATCACATCACGGCGGTGACCCGCGGCATCGCGACGATGGAGACCGGTTTGCGGACTGCGCGCCGAGACCGGGAGCGTGGTCTGACCAAAGGCCTGTGGGCGGCCATCGCCATGCCGCCCCTGGCAGAGTTCGACCGTGATCCGCATTCGTCCAGCGAGCGGTGGCGGGCGCCTTTGCGGTTGACCCTCGAGCGCGCGCTGCAGGACGCCGCGATCACAGAGGAGCTCCCACACGTCGTCGCAACGGCTTTCGAGTTCATCGAGTCATCGGACGACGAGTCGGGAGCGCGGGTTCATGTAGCGGCGGCCACGGCGGCACTTGATGAGCGGGTCAAGCACCGGGAGGTCGTCCGCGACACCGTGAGAACGCTCGATGACCTGACCAAGGCGGCCGAGGCCAGCGAGAACTACGTGGTACTGGCCGAGTGTGACGTCGTTCGTGAGGAGTTCGCGGCCAAGCGTGGCCAACTGACCGCCGCCAGCTTGGACGCCTGGGCCAGGGAGCGACTCCTGGTCATGGACCGGCTGCTGGAAGATGCACGACGCGCGTTCGCCGAACATCGCGCCCGAGAAGCTCGGGAGCGGGGCCTTGAACTGGCCATCCAGACTCAGGAGGCGATGGCCGACATCATGGCCGAAATGGACTACGTCCGTGTGGACATGGAGATCGGGCAGCCGAGGAACGGCCATCTCTTCATCGAGCGATCCCAGGCGAGTTCAGGTAACCCGCGCCACGGGCGCGTGATTGCAATCGATGGCAACGGGGGGTTGCAGACCTACACCGTCGCACTGTCCGAAGCGTCAAGTGATGGTGACCGCGCGGCCTGCAAACGGCACGTCGCCATCGAGACAGAGCAGATCCTGCCGAAGCTCCGCGGGCGGATAGCGAATGGCGAGACGGATCGCCTTGAGGTGATCCACGATCACTCCGCAGAGATCGACTTCCATGTGCTTACCTCGGCCCAGCGCGAAGAGATCGTCAGGCAGCTGGATCGGACCAAGACCGAATACGACGAACTGGAGCGACCGATCTCATGACGATCCCGAACGGAGTCCGCCAAGAGGCGGTGCCGAGCCCCCGCTGGCTCACCGAGTTCTCACTCAGCCTGGCCTCCAATCCTCAGGTGGTGCTCACCGGCAATGTCCGTGACTTCCACGTCCTGCCGTCCGGTGACGACGTCCGGATCGCGACGACCAGGGCTGCGCTGGCGAGCGAACTGGGTGCGCGGGGTGTGCCTGTGGTCTTCTTCTACGACCCGGTGGACGGACTCAGCTGCCAGCTTCACCCGGCAGCCAAGGACGGCGCGCTGGAACTTCTCAACGCTGTCCCGACGACCAGGCGGTCGCACTTCCAACGGGCCCTCGACGGTGGTGTGGCCGAGGCGGCCGACGTCAAGGACGTCCTGGCCGATCTGATGGTCGGTGTCGTCAACAGCCAGCGGACGGCGGCGGCCGTCGTGTTCGACTTCGCCAGTTGGCTCGCGCCCGGCTCGGACCGGAGCAGCGCCGGCGGCGACTCGTCGACGGAGTCGGCGGAGGCGCTGCGCAAGGCGGCCATGCTGGCCGCTGTTGCGAACCCGCTCCCATGCGGTCGGACGACCCCGCTCTACAACCCTCTGATCTGGATAGTGCGGCAGCCGAACGAGCTCCCGGCCTGGCTGTTGAGCGCTCCTGGCGTCCGGATCATCTCGATCGAGGAGCCCGGAAAGGACATTCGCCGGGAGTTCGCCACGAAGACCCTGACCTCGTGGCCGGAGTTCAGGCAGCTGCCCCAGGGAAAGGCGCGCGACGACGCCCTGGACCTTTTCGCCAAGGCCACCGAGGGGTTCACCCTGCGAGCCGCGCGCGACATCGCCAATCTGGGTCGCGACCGGAGCATGGCACTGTCGGAACTGATGTCGGCCCAGTTCGCCTACCAGGTGGGCGTCGTCGAGAGCGAGTGGGAGAAGCCCGCATTGAAGGCGCGCGTCCGGGTCGACGAAGGAGGCCGGGATCGCTGTTTGGACGCACTCCGCGGCAGCATCCAAGGGCAGGATTCGGCAGTACGCAAGGCCGCCGAGGTCGTTCAGCGGGCAGTTCTCGGCCTGGCCGGGGCCGAGTCGTCGGCCACGAACCCGAACCGGCCGAAGGGCGTTCTGTTCTTCGCCGGACCCACCGGGGTCGGCAAGACTCTGCTCGCCAAGGCCATCACGGAACTGGTGTTCGGGCGCCCGGACAACTACGCGCGGTTCGATATGTCCGAGTACTCCCAGGAGCACTCCGAGGCACGTCTCGTCGGGGCGCCGCCCGGCTATGTCGGCTACGCGGCCGGCGGCCAACTCACCGAGGCCGTGCGCAAGCGTCCGTTCTCTCTGCTGCTGTTCGACGAGATCGAAAAGGCGCATCCCCTCATCCTGGACAAATTCCTCCAAGTGCTCGACGAGGGACGCCTCACCGATGGCAGCGGGCTGACCGTGAACTTCTCTGAGACGATCATCGTCTTCACCTCCAACCTCGGCATCGTCGGACGGTCGCGGGACGCTCAGGGCAATGTTGTGACCACCGAACGGGTGACCTACGCGCAACGGTTTCCCACCGAGGGCGGGGGATCCGCCTTCGCGGACTTGGAGAAGAGTGTCCGGGATGCGGTTCGCGAATTCTTCGTCTCCGAGATCCGGCGTCCGGAGCTGTTGAACCGCATCGGGCAGGGCAACGTGATCGTCTTCGACTTCATCGACCGCCCCACCGCGGCGGACATCCTCGACAATGCCGTGGAGCGTGTGATCGAGGTGATGCGGCGAAAGCACGGGGTGAACCTCTCGCTCCCGGAGCAGCCTCGGCGGGCTTTACACCGGCTGGTGCTGACCGACCGCACCCTGAGCATGGGTGGCCGGGGGATCAACTCCGCGGTAGAAGAGTTCCTGGTCAACCCGCTGGCCCGGCGGCTCGCCCGTGCTCTGGACGCGAACGGACGCCTGGCGATCCGCTCGGCGAGCGTGTCCCGCTTCCTGGAGGATCGCTCGCAGGGACGCTGGCACCTGGAACTCGAGGCGCACTGATGCTAATCGCCCGAGTGCGCCACCCCGTCCACACCCTCGGCCCCGGCGTGCGGGCCGGCCTCTGGACGCAGGGTTGCGGGTTGGCGTGCGACGGGTGCGTCGCCCGTGACACCTGGCCGGCCGACCCAGCCACGGAGGTGCCCGTGAGCGAGATCGTGGAGTGGATCGGAAGTCTCGCGGTGCTCGACGGGGTCACCATTTCGGGTGGCGAGCCGCTGGATCAGCCGGACGAGTTGACGCACCTGTTGGAAGGCATCCGGGCCCTGGGTGGGCCGAGCGTCGACGTGCTGCTCTTCACCGGTCGGACGCTGCGAGCGGCGCGTCGCGCCTACCCCGGGGTGCTCGCCCTGGTCGACGCCGTGATCGCAGGCCCGTTCCGGCGCGATCGGCCGACGAGCCACACGCTGATGGGATCGGCCAATCAGGAACTCGCGACGTTCACCGCTTTGGGCGCGACGCGGTACGGCTCGCTGCCGGTGGCAGAGCGCCGCCCGGTTCAGGCGGCGATCGGTAGAGACGGACGCCTGCACACGGTCGGGATCCCGAACGAAGGCGACTTGGCGCGACTGCGGGGAGCCGCCCGCGTGCGGGGCTTCGCTGTGGACGGGCTGAGCGGATGAGCCTCAGCGGGCACGACAGCCGCGAGTTGCCCATCCGCTACGGCGTGGAAACCGCGACCCTCGGGCTGCCACCGGATCGCCGGGGCGGCCGTCCGGAACCGCAGCTGTGGGGGGTCGAGACACCCACCGAGGACGTCGGTGGGCCGACGGTCCCCCGGGCGATCCGGGAGGTGGTCATCCCGGCCGAGTGGTCCCGACTTGGCTACCAGCTGGTCGAGCAGCTTCCGGCGAGGGGTGGTCAGGCCATCCTGTGGCGCGCCGAGAACTCCCGGAGCGAGTCTGTGGTGGTCCGCCGCTCGCATCGCTTCGACCAGGATGAAACCCAACGGATGACCCTGACCGCACTGCGTGCGCTCGCGCATACCAACGTCCTGCGGGCTGTCGAGCCTGCCGTCGAGATCGATCGGGATCGCTGGGAGTTGCTCGAGTACTGCCGGCAGGGCTCGCTCGCGCGCATTCAGGCCGGTCGCGCCACGGACCGTGGCGAGCGGCTCGACCCGCTGCCTATCGCGACGATCGAGGAGGTCGTCCGTGACATGGCAGCGGCACTGCGCTATTTGCACCGGGAGATGCTGTTCGTGCACGCCGACGTCAAGCCCGACAACATCCTGTGGGGTGAGGGTGGTCGGTGGGTGCTGACCGACTTCAACTCGGCCGTTCGGGCCGCTCAACGGGTGGACGCCGACAGATCGGGGCTCACCCCCGCGTACGCGCCTCCCGACCCGGTGGTGACGCCGGCCTGGGACTGGGCTCAGCTGGGGTTCGTGGTGCTCACGATGGCGTTGGGCGAGCGTCGACCGGCCTTCAACTACCCGAGGATCGACTACGGGTCCTTCGATCAGAGGATCTCTCGGCTGGTGCAGGGACTGCTCGTTCGTGAACCCGACCAGCGTTGGGGGTATCGCCAGGTCGACGACTGGTTGCGCGGTGAGGACGTGCCGATCACCGGGAGCGGTCCGGCCGAGTTTCGGCAGTCACCGTTCTTCGCGCAGCTATGGGAGGTGCCGTGCGCCTCGCCCGAGGAGACCGGGCGGGTCTTGGCCGAACGCTGGACGGAGTCTGTTCGTCTGATCCAGGGGCCGTCGCCCGAACCCGCCGGGCCGGGCGAGATCTGGCTGACGTGGCTGGGGACGCGGCTCGAGGACGGCGGGGACGGCAGGGCGGGCGAGGTGCGCCGCCTGGCGACGGTCCTCCTCGGCGATGGAACCGCGGCCAGCAGAGCCATCCACGTCGACCGGGTCCTCGCGGCGCTGATCGTGTGCCTCAATCCGGGCGGCGTGCCGCGGTACTGGGTGTCGCCGGCACGAACAATCGAACTCACCCGCCACGGACTTCGCGGACTGATAGCGGCCGCGACCCGGGAAGAGGACGACCTACGGGATCGGGAGGCTGAGGCCTGCATCGATCGGCTCTATCAACTGCACCTGCTCGCGGCGTACCAGGGAGCCGCAGAGTCGGACTGGCTGGCTGCGCTCGATGACGAGTGGCATGTGGCGTTTGAGGAGTCGCGCATCCTGCTCAGGCGCGCCGCCGACGGTGCCGCGCGATCACGGCAAGCGCACCAGGACGCACTGGCGCGCGCGGGCCTGCCGCCCGAGCAACTCCTCGAACTGCAACGTGGCGACTGGGAACTGTTCGCCCACGGTGAGGACGACGGGTACGCCAGCCGTGTTCGAGCGCACCTACTAGGCGCACTGGTGAGTGCGGAGCATGCGGAGTTGCTCGCGGCCGAGTCCGCCCGGGTGGCTGCCGAGGTCCGCGACACCGAGCCGTGGTTCGTCACGATCGGCGGCGCCGACAGTGCGCGCCAAAGACACGCTCACAGAGTCCGTCCCCGGCGCTTCCGGGAGCGAATCGGCACCATCTTCGGCCGGAACGAGAGGAACTGACGTCATGGACCTGGTCTGCCCCGGCGGCCACCCGAACCCACCGGACGCCACGCAATGCAACACCTGCTTTCAGCCGCTGGAGGCCGTGAGCGGCGGGGGCGCCCGGCCCGGCGTCGGGGAGGCCGGTCACGCGTCCGATGGTCAGGTGGAACCGGGGGGAGCGGCGCCATCCTGGGACGCTGGTGACTCGTGGGCGTCGACTTCGCCTCCACCGGCGGCGTCGACGTCCACGCGAGTACGACACGGCTGGCGGATGACCCTGCCCAACTACGCGACCGTGCCGCTCGAGGTCGGGAAACTGGATCTCGGGCGAGCAACCCCTGGCCCCATCGGGCCGGTCCTGCAGCTCTTCCAGCACGTGAGTCGCCACCACGTGACGCTCAACGTCACCGAGGAAGTGGTCACGGTGTATGTCGCCCAAGGTGCGGGAAATCCGGTGTTCACGGTTCGGGAGGATTCCTCACAGGACGAGGCAGCAGAGCGTTTCCGGCTGAAACCGGTGACGCGATCCACCTCGATCGACCGAACCGGGCAGATGACGCTGTGTCTCGGCCAGTGCTGTTTCATTCGGATCGACAGGGGAGAGGCCTGACATGGTGGCAATCAGGGTCGAGGCGGCTGCGGCCACACGCAAGGGTTCGATGTCGGTGTGCAACGAGGACGCGATCGGCGTCGGCGGCTGGGCCATCTGGGGCGGAGGACAGGGGGACCGGTCGCCGTGCTGGACGAGTGAGACCATGCTCGCCCCGGGTGCGGCGCCGGTCACCTTCGTGGTTGCCGACGGGCTCGGAGGCCTGCCAGGTGCCCAGCAGGGCAGCCTGATCGTCGCGGAATGCGCATCCCGTCCGGGAATCGGAGGACCTGACGCCCTGCAGGCGGTCCTTGACGAGGCCCATCAGCGGATTCTGGAACTGCGGGCGGCAAGTATGGACCTGGACGTCGGAGCGACGGTGGCGGGGGTGACGGTGACCCCGTTGGGGAGCATCGTCTGCTTCAACGTCGGCGACTCACGGGTCTACTTCGCCAAGAACGACATCCTGGTGCAGGCGTCGCGCGACGATGCCGAACGGTTGCCCTTCAGCACCAGGGCGAGCCTGACCAAGTGGTTGGGCCAGCCGGGCGAGGACATCGGCTGGCCCTGGACCCGCAGACTTGAACCCAGCGGACATCACCGCCTCCTGGTCTGTACTGACGGCATTCACGCCGCGGTCGACGCCGAGACGCTCCAGGACCTGGTGTGCGACCCGGCTCCGCGGACGGCGTCAGAGATCGCCGAGCGCGTGATGGTGGCCGCGGGTGCGTCGTCCGATGACGCCACGCTGGTGATCGTGCAGGTGACGCCGGTTGATGACTCCGAACCCGCCACAGGCGGGCGGCGGCGGGGATGGTGGCGGTGACCGCGCCAAAGGTGCGACACCGGCGTGGACGGCATCGTACGTCCCGGTGAAATGCGACAGAATGATCGTCCGACGAGGGGAATGAGAAGGAATGTCACAGCTGAAACAACTGAAGGAAGCAATCGGCGGCATTGCGAAGTCGGCTACCGACGCCGGGCAGAGCCTGGCCCAATTCGATCAGCAGTTCAACCGCCAGGCGCAAGCCGTGCAGCAGGTGATCGGAGGCAGTTCCCAGGGCAAGGACCGGCAAGTCGTCGACGCGATCCAGCAGGCGTCGCGGGCGGTCAAGCAAGCCACCGCCGCACTGCAGAACGCCGGCCGGATCGCGCAGCAGTACGGGCAATCCATCTAGTCCGGTGAGCGCGCAGCAGTTCGAACAGGTCGCCCGTAGTGCCGACCAACTGGCTCGCGCGGTCGAGCAGGTGGACACTACGCTGCGCCGCATCGGGGAGGCGGCGGTGAACGTCATCGGCGGTTCGGCCACGGGTGCCGACAAGGCGATGCTCGGGTTGACCGCCCAGGCGGCCACGAAGGCGCGCGCGGCGATGTCGAATCTCACTGAGGCCGCGCGGGCCGCCCGCCATGCGGCAGAGGCCGAACGTGATCGGGAACGCCGCGAGTCGGAGCAGGGGCGCTGACCGATGTCCCAACTCGAGCGTTTGGCCGAGGCCATCGTGCAGGTCGGAAAGCAGTCCGGCCCCGCCCAGCAGAGCATCGCTCGCACCCAGCAGGCGGCCAGCCGGCTCGCTCCCATGGTGCCGAATGACGAAGCCGGCTACTCGCGCACCATCCGCACCCACCTCTACGCCGCCGCCGAGGCGCTCCGGGACGTCGAACGACTCCTGACCGACTTCGACAAGCACGCGGACGCGTTCGCGAAACGCCTCGTTGGTGAGGGCGCCATAAGGAGCGCTAGTCCGACTGCGTCGATGCCGTCCGCCACGACCAGCGACCCGGATGCTTGGCTGTCGCAGTTCGGTCTCTCGAGGCTCGATCTGAGCGAGGTCGATCTGAGCGACAACCCGATTCTTGGAGAGTTTGGCCGAGGCGGGTTGACTCGCTCAGACTACGAATGGCTGGTCGCCGCCTGGGCGAGCACAGTGGCTCCTGGTGTCGCGGCCGGCAAGACTCGAGATGACTTCGTAGCTCATGACGAACGGGTCGGATCACCACCCACTCGACGCGTGGTCGATGCGTACGATCTCTTTTTGACAAGTGACCCGGTCCACTTCTCCCGTCGGCCGGACGGGAGTGTCGATATCGGAGGCGGTCGGCACAGAATCACCTGCGCTAAGGCTCTTGGTCTATCCTGGCTTCCCGGCAAGTTTCACTGATTCGGGCAGCGCCATACTGGTTGCCGAACTCAGTCCACGATGTCGTCGGATGCACAGCGTGACCCGCTTTGCTCAGGACTGGGCTAGAGCAACACAACTCGACGGATTCCGCCTGGCTCGCCTCCGCCCTGCCGGTTCGGTGTGCCGGCGGGGACGCAGCGGGTCAGGCCCCAGGCGCGGGTGAGCGCGAGTTCCTCGGCGTTGGTCTTGCTGAACGGCACGAGATTCGTGAAGTGCAGCCTTATGTCCGACTCAGCCGGCATTCCGCCGGAGTGGTACTGCGCGATACTGAGTTCGCGGGTCACGGCCTCGATGTCCGATCCGGTGAAGCCATCGCTGAGCTCCACCAGTTGCCGCAGCAGGTCGGGCGGCACGTCGTAGTTGAGCTTGCGCAGGTACATGGTGATGATCTCTTCCCGGTCGTGCGCATCGGGCAGGTCGACGAAGAACATTTCGTCGAAGCGGCCCTTGCGGAGCAACTCGGGCGGAAGGGAGGTGACGTCGTTCGCGGTGGCGACCAGGAAGACCTTGGCGGTGTGCTCCTGGAGCCAGTAGAGGAACTGCCCGACCAGACGCCGGGACGTCCCGCCGTCGCCTCCGCCGCTGACCAGGGCCTTCTCGATCTCGTCCACCCACAGGACGCACGGCGCCATCCGTTCGGCCGTCTCCAGCGCCTCGCGCAGCTGACCCTCGGACTGCCCGACGTACATGCCGAGCACCGCCGCCATGTCCAGCCGGTAGAGCGGCAACCGCCATTCCTGGGCGATCGCTTTGGCGGACAGAGACTTGCCGCAGCCGGACACACCGACGAGCAGGACGCCTCGCGGGGCCGACACCGGAGTGTGGGTCAAGTCAGCGCTCATCAGGGTGCGTCGCCGGGCAAGCCAGTCCTTGAGGCTGCTCAGGCCGCCGACCTGGTAGTCGTCCCGGAGCGGTACGCGCTCAATGCCATTGAGGTCGCCAAAGATCTGGTCCTTGTACTGGGACAACTCTTGCAGGTGATGCTCATGCAACTCACCGGACGCCATGACGGTCGCGAGGATGTTGGTGGCCTCGAGCAGGGTCACGCCGGACAGGATCTCGGAGGCCTGACGCACGTGGTGCCGCTCCCAGCTGATCGACAGATAGTTGCGGTTGGTCTCGACGAGATCCGTGATCTCATCCTCGAGCTCCTGCTGATCGGGCAGGTCCAGCGCAACGGTCATGCCCAGCCGGGACAGCCCCGTCCACACCGGCTTGGAGGTAACCAGGATGATGGAGCCGACCCGCGATTCCGCGAGTCGCACCATCTCTGCGAAGAGCCGTGCCGTTGAGGTCTCCGAGTCGATGTCCTCGATGTCGGTGAACAGGAAGTTGGCGTTCTCGCGAGCCTTGAACACCGACCGGGCATACTCGAGGGCCACGGGGATCGAAGTCTCCTCCGACGTGAGTTGTCCCGACAGCAGGTCCCTGGTCCCCTCCGTTCGGGAATGCTCGTAGAAGGCCAGCGCGCGCAGTTCGGAAGCGGCCGTGCGCACGATCTCACGGGCGCGGTTGGGCTCGATGGTCCGAATCGTGATCAGCGGAACTCGTGCCTTCAGGCACCGGATCAGCCAGGTCAGCGAATCGCTACGGTTCGTCACTTCGTACTCTTTCTCGGCTACGGGATGATCCGCCGGACTCGGCGGCTCGATGTGGTTGGTTGGTTGTCGGCCAGGGCGTCGGCCGGCCGGTGATCCGGGGTGAATCGGCCCCCCGGGGCGTCCCCCGTGTAGTTCAGGACTGCGACGAACGAGTTCTCCCGGATGCACCGGTAGAGGGCGTCGACGACGGTGGTGGGCACGCGGCCCGACCTGCCGAGCTTGCTGACGGCGTCCTCCAGATCTCGTTGGTAGGAGCGGATGTCGCGGTCGGCGGCCTCGGAGAAGGCGGTTCGGACGACTTCGGGCAGGCTGGGGTGTCGGGTCAGCTCGAGGCGACGCGCGAGCCGGCGCCGCAACGACACCAGCTCCATCGCCAAGGCGCTCGGCTCGCCGATCGATTCGAGCGTCCTGGCGAGCGATCGGTCCCAGCGCGCAGTGACGGTTTCGATCGCCTCGGCAACGTGATCGATCAGTCGCGAGTAGGCGCCGGCCGGCATTGAGTCCTCACTGAGCTGGGGGAGCCCGACCAACGAGACCGACTCGTCGCCGGACCAGGCGCGGATGGTCCGAACCCAGAGCTCGTAGGCGGTCGCCGCCGGTTGGCCCATCAGGCGGGTCACTTCCGCCGGAACGTGAGCTCGCCGGGGGGCAGCGGCTCCCATTCGGGAAGCTCTCCGGCTATCTCCCGGCGCCGCTCGGTCACGCGATCGTTCTTGGGTTTCGGCTTTCCCAGGAGTTCGTCCTTGGCGGACGCCTCGGTCGCCTGCACCGGTCGCTTCCGGAACTGGGCCCGGGTGCCACCGCTGGGGCGGCGCACCAGGGGCGTCTGGCTGGTCGGCTCGGTCATAGTTCCTCCTCTTTGCCACGGGTCGGCCAAGTCTTGATGAGATCCAGCAGGTCTGACTCCTGGGCGTCCAGCTGCTCGTAGGTGAGCAACACATCCACCAGTTCCGCCTGGGCGTTCTGGTACATCGCCACCGTGTAGGCGGCAGCTTCGTGACGTTGCGCCTCGGCATCCGCGACCATCTGCGCGCACCGCTTCTTCTCCCGGTCGCCCAGGTAGTAGACGATGCCACCGCCGATCAGCAGCGCGATGATGCCCGCCCAAATGTTGATGAGAAGCAGGACGATTCCGATGCCACCCGCTATCAGCGCCCGCTTGGTGTACCAGGAGTCCTTGAACGAGACCGACGCTATGTAGTCGGCGAATGTCTCGTCCCACACCACTTGCAGACGCCCGGTCGCCGCAGCCTCGGGCATGTCGGACGTGACCCGGGTTCCCTTGAAACCGTAGGCCTTCGCGTAGTTCGAGTGGTCGGGCGGGAAGTCGTAGGCCACACGGTCGATGGCCTCGGCCCGGTAGTTGGCGCAGAACCGCCCGGCCGCGGCCTCGAAATCCTTGACCCCGACACCGATCATCAGTCGCTGTGTCTGAGGGCCCACGCCGGCCTTCTGTGGATTGGTCGCAGCTGTGGTCTGCAGCGTGAGGATGTCCTGGGTCAGCGCCAGCGCCTCTTGGAGATGATTGGCCCGGTAGCGGGCACGGTCTTCGTCGCCTCGCTCCTCGACAACGGCCTCATGGTAAACGACCTCTCGGCGGAGCGGCAGTTCCTCGGCGTCGTATTCCTTCACCAACTGGTCCAGGATGTCGTCGAGCAGATCCTCCAACATGCCTGGGATCGGGGCGTCGAAGTCGCGGACCGCCTCATAGGCGTCGATGGTCTCCGGCAGCGCGGACGCGAGTTCGACCTGCCTCTTGATCGTGGGCCACTGCGGGCTGAGGTAGGCGAGCACCGGGTAGCTGTCCGGATCGAGCTCTTGGCGGCGGATGCCGATCTCGGCCACCCAACGCTTGACCTGGGCATCGACGGCGTTCACGTCCGAGCGGAGCTGGATGCGCCACTTGCCGATCGTCTCGGCGAGCAGTTGCTGGCCAGCCGGTCCGAACGCATTGTGGGAGGTTGCCTCCAGGATCACCGCGAACTCGCGGGTGAGGGCGGTCGGGTCGAGCGAGGTCAGGTAGTGCCGTAGCCAGCGCACGGTCGCGTCCGTACGTCCCTGACGTCTGGTGATCAGCGCGAACAGGAGGCTGGTCTTGTTGGGGTCGCGTCGGTAAGCCTCCTGGATCGCCTTGGTTGCGATTGCCTGGTCGTCCATCGACCAGGCGGCTAGAGCGACAAGACAGGGTGCGAGCCAGTAGCCGGGCGTCTGGATCATCAGTTCCTCGGCGACGCTGGTCACCGTCTCGTTCGACACGATGCCTACATCCAGTGCCTTCAGCACGCCCTGCGACGAGCGGCGCACCAGGTCGTAGTGTCCATACTGGCGGTCGCGTTCTGCCTTGAGGTCGACCAGCTTGACCGCGGACTCCTGCACGGCGGCAATGCGTCTCGCTTCATCCACATACTTCCCGAACGCGACCCTCAGTTGGGTGAGTTCGGCTTGCGTGCGGGAGAGGTCGTTACGCACATACCCGACTTGCGCATCAACATGGCTGACCAACTCGCCGACGGCGCGGTCGACGCTCGACTCGATGGCGCGGAGGACCGGGCTCAGATCTTGTTGACTCATAGCTGTTCCTGACTAGAGGGCGACTTCGCCGTTGGGTCGGACGGGGATCACAGCGCCGTCCGCATAGATTTCGATGTACAGATACGCGTCGTTGCGGGCGAAAGCCCGGGCCTTCGCGTACGGCTCCGGCACGGCATCCGTGGGTGCGTAGTGGTCGAGGATGTCGCCGATGAGTGCCAGCCGATGGTCGACAAAGGGATGCCCCAGATGGCACTTGGCGAACAGACCGATCAACTGGCCGCCACCGCGCAGGTCGTAGGTCTCCTTCAGCCAGCCGGTCAACTGCCTGCGGGTCAGCGGATCGGTCGCGACGTCGATGTCGACCACGGCTTGAAGGATGTCCCGTGACCTTGGCGACCGCCGGGCCCGGACGACGTGCCCGGGAAGGCTGACGGTCTCCTGGGGCTTGGTGACGGTGACCGCGGCCCGTTGGTTCAGCCGGAATCGTTGCTTCTCTGCCATTTCTTTCTCCGCTACTTCACGATGAGGAGGACGACGAGGACAATGATCACGGCCAGGGCGACCGCGATCCAGACGGCCGGGTTCTGCCACACCGGCTTGGCCGGCGCGGCGGATTCGACCACCGGCATGGCGACCGTCCGGGTAGCCGCCGCCGGCGTGACTACGGCGACAGCCGGCGCCGCGTGCCGGATCGCCGAGCGGTTGCGTCGCACCCAGTCGCAGGCGCCTTCGATGGCAGTCACCTCCCGTTGCAGGTCGGCGATCATCCGCTCGGCCTCCACCAGCGAGGTAGCCGGACGCCTGGTCGACCCGACCGGTTCCAGGTCGAACTGGACGTCGCGGGCCAACCTGGCCAATCGCTCGTTCACAGTTCGTAGCCGGAGCGACGCATCACGCCCGGCCTCTTCGGCCTCCCGGACTCGGCGCGCCGCGGCATCCAGGTCTGCCTGCCCATTCGTCTCCGCCGCGGCCAGCTCGGCGGACACGCGATCGGACTGCTCATGCAGCGTGGCTACGGCCTCGAGATAGGCGGGGTAGTTGGATGTCACAGTGTCTCCTCCGAAGCGTGGGGGATGTCGACCGGCGATGACGCCGGATCGAACGGCACCAGGATCTCGAGCCCGGCCTGGCCTCCCAGATCGTAGAGCCCGACCCTCGGCCAGCCGTCGATGGCGGGGGCAAGGCCGCCGACCAGGTCCTTGAGGTCCTCGCCGCCCAGTCCGGTGGTCACATACGAGCCGATGCCGGAAGCCTGAGCGAGGTCGGTGCGCAGGGCTCGCAGGTTGGGCCACCAGGCGACGAGATGGACGCCGGCCAAGGCACCTTCGGTCGCGGTCCGGGCGAGGATTCCGCGCGGTGTGCTGTCAGCTTGGCCGCCCAGAATGAATCCGAAGCCATCATCGTCGGCTTTGTCGCTCTCGGCCATGCCGCGGACCCTCTGCAAACCGATGCCGACCACGAGCCACGGCTCGGCATCCATCGTGAGCCGGGGCGCGAGTCGGTCGCGAATGAAGCCGGCGATCTCTGTTCGGGGAATGAACTCGACTGCCACGCCGCTTTCTGTGGTGCGATCGGCCGCATCGCGCAGCGGACCGACGACGCTCTCGTCCCCACCCTGAAGTACGACGATTCGACCGGACCGAGCGCCAAGCGCGGGCGCGGCAGACAGGATCATCGAGCGGAGCGCGGCAACGGCGAGCTCTGGGTCCTGCCCGACGACGGCTACGCCCTGGTCGACATCCGGGGTGAGCATGAGGGTGCGGGTGTCGTCGGTGACCGCGATCGGTCGACCCACGCGCAAGGGAAGCCGCTCGTCGCCCGTGGACACCGTTTCCGCGGCCACGTTGCGGTAGTCCGCGTAGCTGGCCCCCAGGAACATCAACGGTGGCTCGCCATGTCCGAGGTTCCACAACCGCGTCTGGAGTTCCTTCATCTCGTCCGGGTCCGCGTAGGCGGCAACACCGCGAACGTTGGAGCCCGACGGGTCATGCCCGAAGTTGCGGTTGAGGATCAACTCACCGCGGTAGGTTAGATCCGCGGCGGCCTTATTACCGCGGCTGAGGATCGCCTGTGACTCGTCGGCGGTGTTCTTCAGCGACAATCGCAGCGGGAACTGGGCGAAGATCGCGTCCCCCTTCACCGACAGGGCGCCCACCCCACTGATCGTCTGCGAGGCGAGCAGGAGGTGGATGCCGTAGGCGCGGCCCTGCTTGGCGAGCTTGGTCAGATAGCTCACCGCCGCGTCGACCTCGTGGTCGGCACCCTCGAACAGCACGTGGAACTCGTCGATGATCAGCACGACGCGAGGGAGGATACGGCTCGGGTCGGCCCGGTACGCGTTGAGGCTAGCCACGCCCGCCGCCTTGAACAGCTGCGAGCGGCGTTCCATCTCCTGCTCCATGTTGCGCAGGACGGCCACGCCGAAGGCGGCGCTCGATTCAAGGCAGAGCACCTTGGCGTGGGGGAGCCAGTTGCGGCCGTCGTCGTCTTCGGCGAAGCGTTTGAACTCGAGACCGCGCTTGAAGTCGAGCAGGTGGAGTTCGAGGTCCTCCGGACGGTAGCGACTCGCCAGCGAGTAGATGATGTCGAGCAGCAGATTCGACTTGCCCTGCCCTACCGCCCCACCGACCAGCACGTTGGGGTGGGGTGGATTCTCGGTGCGCAGCGAGAGCGTAAGCGGCACGGCCTTCTCGCGTCCGATCACGACATCCAGAGACTCCGCCGACGATCCCGTCCATGGCTGTTCGAGATCACCGGCGATCACCTCGGTGAGCGGGATGACTGGGCCTTGGAGCGACTTGGCTGCCTCGATCGCCTGGGTCAGGACCGTCGACACCACGGACGCGCTCGGAGCCGGGTCCGGTCGTGCATCGAGCGGCAGGTCGGGTGTCCGCCAGCGCCCGCCAGCATGCGCGAACGGACGGAGTAGCCGCTGCAGCGACCCGGGATCCACGTCGGAGGCGGGTGCAACTGACGGATCGGCGACAACCACCACCGTCGTCCCCGACGGCCCACCGATGGACGCGGTGCGCAGCAACTGCTCCTGGAGTCGCGGGTCGACCGCGAACGGGTAATCCAGGACGACGCACAGGTTGAGATGTCCCTCGGGTACCCCGGCCCGCGCCCAGTGTTCGGTCAGAGTAGCTGCGCCCGCCGCCGCCGCTATCTCCACGTTCGAACCGGCCGAGTCCATCAGCTGGGTGAGTCGTGTCGCGAACGCCGAATTATCCGAGGTGGGTTGCGGGAAGTTGCTGCCGAATGAGTTACGCAGGGCCGAGAACCTACCCATCACGCCGCGGAGCCGTGGATCGAAGACCTCGACCTTGAGATGGCGCAGCGGAACCGTGGCGATGAGTCGGGTGATCAGCGACACCACCAGATCCTCGGCTGCAGTGCGGTCGCCGGACAGGTACCAGCCGGCCCCGTTCAGCAGCGGCGCCAGCGCAGGAACGGTCTGCCCGCCGAGGTTGAGTTCACCGAAACGCAGCAGCGGTGGCACGTCGGCGGACGGGGCGCAGGTGAACGTCTCCCACGCTGCCGAGGCGGCTCCGCTTGCACCCTCATCCAACGTCCGCCGGATCGTGGCCATCGCCTGATGAGCCGTCGCTTCCGCGGAGGTGCGAATGTTCTCGGCAGCCCGCTGCCGTCGTTCCTGAACGTCGGAGATCGCGCGCGAGCGGTTCGCGGTCGCCTCTTGGGCGGCTCGACTGCTCAGGGCCGGTACCACGGTCAGGAGCTGGTCGAGCTCACCACGAGTCGTGTTCATCCTCTTCCTGAGATCGAGTTCCGCCTGCTCCAGGCGTTCCGCACTGATTTGCTCCGTGAGGTTCGTGGACGGTGGGCTGGCGGCGCTCGGCACCGCGTCGGCGCTGGGACCGCCCTGCGGGGAGCCTCGCCTCCATGCGGGCACATCCTGGGGCGCGGCACCACTGGGGTCGGTGTTGCCGTGGATCTTCCGCCTGGAAGGACCGGACTCCTTGGGCTCATCGTCCGCGCCGGACATGTTGACTATGCGGGCCACACATCGTCCTTTCTGTCGTGAATCGTCATTGACCTAGGCTTCATCAGTGCACACCGACGGTTCCCCGAGGGCCGGTCTCACTGTGATAGCCGGTGATGTCGTCGGGGTGCCGGATCTCGATCTGCTTCAGCAGAGCGTCGACCTTCGCCTGTGACTTCGCCTCTACGCTGAACGAGAAGTGGTCCCAGAGGAAGCCGGACAGTCGGTAGACCCGCTTGACCGGCTTGCGGTCCCGGTAGAGGGTGCCGACTCGCTGTCCGTCGAGGGTCAGGGCCGTTGTCGACCCCTTGCGGTACTTGGTGGTGTAGTGGCCGGCAGCCTCATCGGTGTCACGCCACCAGCGGAACCGGAGAACACCCTCCTTGACGTCACAGTCGAAGGTCGAGGTGGTCTTGCGATACGCCTTGTAGACGCAGGAACGGGCGTTGTCGTAGCCCGGGTACACATAGCGCAGGCCCGCAGTGCCGCTCGGCATGGAACAGTCTGCGATCGTCGCAACCATCTTGTTGTTCCAGCAGTGGATGGCTGTCGTGGAGCCTTGAGGGTTGCTGACCGAGGACTGGTCCACGGTCGGGGCCGATACGGTCGCTACCGGTGTACTGGCAGCAGCCGTTTCGTTCGCAGACCCGTGGCGGCTCATGACAATGGACACGCTCGCGACTACCGCGATGAGAAGGACGCCCCCAGCGATCGCAAGGACTTTCCGATCACCCAGCCAGCCCCCCGGGCTCGCTGACCGTGGACCTCGGGGTGGAGTGTCTCCCACGGGGGGCGGTGTGGCCGTCGCTCCAGTCGAGCGGGCGACAGGAGGGGGCAACTCGGCCAAGTGCGCCTCCACAGCGACCTCGCCCCTGGTTGGCGATGGGGCGGTTGGCGCCGCCGCAACGGTGACGTGAGGCACGGGTGCCGGTACAGGGGCCGATGTCGGCGCCGACGACAGCCGGGTGCCGCCGCACAGATCGCAGGCGACGCCCGTGACTCGGGCTCCACAGCGTTCGCAGATTGCGTCCATCGCGTCCCTATCGGTCGAACTGGTAGTCGGCGCGGATGTACCCGGAGACGGTCAGGTTGACCCGAGCGGCACCGGACGTCTCGACGGTGAGGTCGCCGAAGTCCCCGGGTAGCACCCTGAGCGTGGTGGTCTTGGTGCCGTCCGGGATCTTCGCCGTCACCCACGAGGACCGCGGACCGTTGCGAGGGCGGAGCCGGACGATGCCCTTGCCGGAACCGGTGATCTTGGCATCGACCAGCACGGCCGCGAGCCTGTCCTGGGCCGAGGTCGGCAGCGGCCCGGCGCCCCCGATCAGGCACACGCTTCTGACCGCTCCCGCGGGCAGCCGTTGGTCGAACACGACCCGGGGACTCACGCTGCGGACGGTCCCGCGGTCAGCCAGCTCCCTGCCTTTTGCGGAGGCAATGACCTTGCGGGTCATCACGGGACCGTCCGACGAGATCGGGCTGATCCCGTGGGCGAGGGTGAACCGTACGTCGGCCGGGGTGTTGGCGTACCAGATCTGCGGCTCCATGCCCTGTTCCCGGAGGAAGGTGAGCAGATTCTCCTGGGTGATGGGGAGATCCGTTTTGAAGGCGTCGGCTCCCATCGCGGCGGCGTCGCGGACTGTTTCATACATCTTCGTGGTCGGGCGCCTCACCTTGGACGAACGTTCCAGCGCGATCACGTACGTTCCCGGGTAGATCTCCCGACTGGTCCTGCAGCGAATCGCGTGCCCCCGCAAAGATCGCACATCGCACCGCTGACGCCTGCTTCGCGGCGTTCGCAGATGGCACTCACATCGTCCTCCCATTGCCCGCGCGGCAGACTATCGATCAAGATGTAGTGTCGTCGCCAGGTCCACCGTTTGGCCAGCAATGATCATGAGTGGAATTTGGTTCTCATAAGTCTTGGGTTGGCTGTCCAGGCCGCGAGCGACAGGCCAACGGATGGCGGTTCCTCGCGAGGTGTCGCCATCCGGATGGGTCTGTCTAGGAGCGCTCGCGGTGCGGCAATGCGACCGCGCCGATCACTGCCGGAAGTCGCAGTGCGGGCAGCGGTAGTTCTGGGCGTTGTAGGTGATGTAGAACGTCCCGCCACATTTGCTGTTGTTGCAGCGGCGGGCGATGTTCTGGTTCCCCGACGGGGAACTGCTGGCTACGTAGGTGAACGGCATGAGGCCCTCCTCGGGTCGGTGAAGAATGGTTCAGTGCACCACTCACTGTCAGGTTAGGTGGGCTGCGTGACGCAGACCGAACAGAGACGAGGAACTGTCCGCAAGTTGTCCGCTACCCGGCTCGGCCATCACGTCGGACGCGTTTCTCCGGGCGGGGGTTGCCCCGATCGACAGCCGAGCTCTTAACCTCGATCTTTCATCGGGTGGCTGATCGGGGTTGGTTCGGCGTCGTTGCCGTCTGGTGGGTCTGATTCTGGCATGGGGGTGTGACAGGTTTCCGCGTGGCGCTGCGGTGCGGTTCTCCGGTCCT
>WBZS01000670.1_pt1 | contig 37359 bp, 27 predicted proteins | sample 5204201 | NCBI WGS metagenome assembly WBZS01 (sample SAMN12344357, study PRJNA552823) | activated sludge metagenome | biome: Activated sludge suspended growth; feature: Nitrification reactor; material: Wastewater; isolation source: activated sludge from nitrification reactor of wastewater...
CCGGCTCGCGGCGGCCGGATTCGCGGATGCACGGGTCGAAGCGGTCGAGCCGACCATCGAGGACGTCTTCGTCAACCTCGTGTCACAAGGGCGGACGTCCGCGGCGCAAGGATCGAACGAGGCGAACGGCGGGGGCTGATCGGCAGCAGGTTGCTCACGACGCCGAGGTGCGCCGCGGCGGCTGCAGGCGGCAGAGCAGCGCCCCGACGAGCAACAGCCCGGCCGAGACGCCCAAACCGAGTTGGTGACCGCCGGTGCGGTCGGCCAGCGCCCCGGTGAGCCAGGGGCCGACGACCTGGCCCAAGGCGAAGACCGTCGTGAGCATCCCCAGCGCTGCGGTGGTGTCGGCCGGGTCGACTGCGTCGCGCCCTGCGGCGGTGACGGCTCCGACCAGCGACAGGAAGCACAACCCGAACAGCCCGCCCGACACGAAGAGCGCGGGGGTGGCTGAGGTCGCAGCCGGTATGCCGGTCGCCACCGCGAGCAGCACGAAGAGGACAGCCGCTGCCGAGCCACCTCGGGCCCCCCGCAGCAGTCGCGCCCAGACCTGGCCACTGACCGCTCCCGCAACCCCGAGCAAGACCCAGAAGGCGGCAATCTCCTTGGGAGACAACCCGACCTGGGTGAGCAGGGCGATGATGAAGGTCATGTAGCCGATGTAGCCGGCCCCGAACAGCAGGTAGCCACTGGCCAACCGCCCGAGGCCCGCGACCCAGGAGCGCCGAGAGCCGGGGGCGGCCGGGGGAGCGGTGGGGGCGGCATACGCGGCGATCGTGGCGGCGGCGGTCCCGGCCGCGGCGAGGACGGCCAGGACCAGCCATCCGGTCGGCCAGCCTGGCGGGCCGAGTCGGTCCAGGACTGCGGGGACGAGCAGCCCGGACGCGACGATGCCCACCCCGCCGCCCGCGAAGTAGGTCCCGATGAGCACGGCCGACCGATGGGCCGTATGCCGCCGACTGATCGTCGAGGTGATCGCACCGCCGAGGACGAAGGCTCCTGCGCCCGCGACCCCAAGCACGGAACGGACGGCGAGGAGCACGTCGAGGGAACTGGTCGCTGCCGTGGCGGCCAGGGCCAGGACGGTGACGACCAACGACCCCACGAAGGCGGTGCGTTGGCCGAGTTTGGCTGCGGCCCACGCGGTCCCGAGGGCTCCAACGAGATAGCCGACGGCGTTGAGGGTGTTCATCAAGCCCGCGGTGGTGAACGACCAGCCCAGCTCGGAGCGCATGGCGGGCAGGAGGAGGGCGTAGGCGAAGCGCGAGCACCCGAGCGCGACGAGGGGCGAGGCCGCGAGCCCGACGACGATGAGCAGGTCGCGCCGGAACGAGCCTGCTGGCGTGGGGGCGGGGCCGGTCGTCATCTGTCGGTCACCCGTCGGCGACTGTGACAACTGTGCCAGTCACGTCGACCTGGCCGCGATCCCGGGCGACCGTGAGCGCAGCCAGCAGTCGTTGCCGAGGAGCATCGGTCAGCCGGGTCCCGTTGAAGACCTTGAGGGTCTGCCGAAGGAGCTCCTCGACGTCGATGCCCATGGCCGACCTGGCGATAGCCGTCAGCGCGTTCCCGATCTCCCGCAGCGGGATCTCCTCGAGGGGACGTTCCTTGAGGGTGCCCTCCCAGGTGCGGAAGCCCTGCCAGAGCATCGGGTCGCGCCCGATGGGCCAGACGAACCCTTCCTCCGGGTCACGGAGAAGATCCACCGGGATGAGGCGCAGCAGGTTTTCGATCCGCCACCGGGGCGGGCGGGTGAGCCCGAAACACCGCGCCGTCAGCAGTGCTAGCCGCTCCGCCGAGATGGGACCTTCCCTCTCGACGATCCGGCGGATGACGTCGTGGGCGATGGCGACGTGCCGAGGGTGGTCACGGGTCAGTCCGTCGAGCACCGCAACACCGCCGGCGTGGCGGGGGACAAATGGCGCATAGCCCTCCGACGGTCCCGTCCCGCGCAGAGGCGCGGGTGGGGGCGGGGCGGCATACGGGGGGCCCGGTATGCCGCCCGGCTGGCTGCCGCCGTTCTCCGGGCCGGGCGGGGTGGTCTCGGGGCCGACGGCGGGCGGTTCAGCGGCTGTCCGGTCATCGGGTGAGGCGGCGTCGTGCGGTGAGGTGGCGTCGTGCGGCGAGGCGCCGTCCTGGGGTGAGGCGGCGTCCTGGGGTGAGGTGGCGTCGTGCGGTGAGGCGGCGGCATACGAGGTGCTCACCCGGCGTTCGCCGACGTGACGCGGCAGGCGCGAGGCGATCTCGGCCCGTTCGCAGACCGTCGCGATGAGGTCGGCACGCGCCGACAGCCAGGCTGGCAGCCAGATCCGCATGACTATCGGCCAGCCCATGATGTCGTGCAGCACCGTCGCGGGCAGCCCATCGCGATCGTTCGTGGTTCGCCGGGCAGCCCAGTCGGGCCCATCGAGCAGGATTGCCAGACAAGGAGGTTGGCCGGCCGGACCGACAGCCAGGTCGACCTTGAAGTCGGACAGGCCGACACCGGTGTGGACCGTGAGCCCTTCGGCACGCAGCTGCGCGGCGATGTCGTCCCGGTGCCGATCGATCGCCTGTATCTGCTCGCGGGGGGTGGCAGCGTCCGATCCGGACGTCAGCAACGCCGCAGCGGTGTCGGTGGTGGGGTGGGTCGACGGGTGGCCGACGCCGTATTTGGCCAGCTCAAGATAGGCGCGCAGGTGCTTGATGCCGACCGAGGAGGTCTGCTCGACGCGCAGGTCCTCGGGATCGAACGAGCTGAAGACCATGACCCGGCGGCGGGCTCGGGTGATCGCGACATTGAGTCGGCGCTCGCCGCCGGTGCGGTTGAGCGGGCCGAAGTTCAGCGGCAGGACGCCTGCCGAGGTCTTGGCGAAGCCGGTGGAGAAGATGATGACGTCGCGCTCGTCTCCCTGGACGTTCTCGAGGTTCTTGACGAACAGCCCGTCCTTCCCGCGGACCAGGCTGTCGGCGATGCTCTCGTCGTCGAGCTCCCAGAGCAGCTTCTCGATGAGGGTGCGCTGCTGGAGGTTGAACGTCACGACGCCGATCGACCGCTCCCCGTGGTCCCACCGGCGGCGGACCTCGTCGACGACGGCCGCGGCTTCGATCGGGTTGGTGCGCAACGGCCCTGTCGCCAGTCCCCTGAGGGCAGCTGGCCCCCCTGTTTTGCCGGCGCTGCGGTGGAACGTCCCGTCGACTCTGGTGAAGGACAGGCCGGTGTCGGTCACCTCGCCGGGGAAGGCGGGGAAGGAGCTGAGCCGGTCGTCGTAGTAGTGACCGTTGCTGAAGGCGATGAGCGACTCGTCCTGGCTGCGGTAGTGCCAGGACAGCCACAGCCGGTCGACCCCGGAATGGACGAGCTCGGAGAGGATCGACTCCTCGTCGGGGACGATTCGGAAGTCGGCGGGAATCGTCTCCGAGGCGGCCTCGGACACACCCGAGCCGTCGCCGCCGTCGGCGCCGCCCGGGCTCGTCGGATCGGGAGCCGATGCGGGTGTCAGAGCCAGGCTGCGCTCGTCTGCGAACTCGCCTTCGTCCCAAGCAGATTCGCCGAAACTGCTCGGCGGCATCTGTTTGGAGTCGCCGGCGATGACGGCAGCGCGGGCCCGGCCCAGCGCTCCCACGGCGTCGGGCACGGTGATCTGCGACGCCTCGTCGAACACGACGAGATCGAAGTCGATCGAGCCCGGGGGGATGAACCGGGCCAGCGAGTCGGGGCTGACCAGGACACAGGGGGTGAGCTCGCCGATGACCTCGCCGAAGGTCTGGACCAGCCTGCGGACCGACAGGCCGCCGCGAGTGCGCCCCACCTCGCGCTCAAGGGCCGCGACGGTGCCAAAGCTCGCGCCGGGTCGGAAGGGACGTCCCTGCACGACCCGGTCAGGGATGACGCCGCGCAGGGTGCCGCGGAGCGCGTGTGACGCCCCGACGAACCGGTCGACGACTCGGTCGAGGGACTCGCTGTCGAACGAGGTCAGCGCCCCGGTCGCCAACCTCTCCTGCAGAGCGGCTTCGGACAGGCCACGCTCAAGGGCCCCGGCGGCCTCGGCCGCGGGGATGGCGCCCGAGAGCATCGCCCAGCGGGCCATGGGGAGGCCGTGCTCCTCCAACGGGGCCAGCGTCTGGACCGCCTCGACCCACCGTCGCAGGGTCGCTGCCGTTGCGCGGTCGGCCAGTCGGGCGTGACTGGCGCCGAGCCAGGCCGCCAGGACCCCACGCCCAGCCGACCAGTGACTGTCAGCTCCATTGACGGTGCCCCTCGGGGTCCCGGTCGCCGCGACCACGTCCGAGAACCGTTCGGTCGCGGTGCGGAGCACGGCATGCGCCTCGTCGAGGAGGACGGCCCCGGAGCGGCGGGCCTCGCGCACGGACTCCTTTTGGGGGGCCAGGAGGCCGGTGAAGATGGCGCGGTCGCGGTCGATGGCGCCCAACGCTGTCGTGAGCGCTGCTCGCCCTTGGGGGGAAAGGAGGTTCGCGTCGGCCGGGAAGGCGCCAAGGCCGGGGAGTGAGTTCCACGCGTGGGCGAGGTATGCCGCCTCGTCGGCGACCGCGGCCACCTGCTCGATGACGACGGGCAGGGTCTTGGGGTGGACGTCGGCCCCGGGGCGGGCGTGGGCGAGGATCGCAGCAGCGGCGAGGACTAGCCGACCCTTGCGGCCGATGAAGAACGAAGCGGCCGCTTCGCGGACGGCGAGGCGAACCGGCTCGAGCGGAACGGTGATGACCGCAGGGTCGAAGCTGGCCAGCACGGGGGCAGCCATGGTGTCCAGCCGGGCCAACCGGGCGTCAAGGTCGGCCCGGGCATCGAGCCAGCGTCGGGACCGGGTCTCGTCGAGGACCGTCGGGGACACGGACTGGCTGGTGAGGCACCACCCGACCTGCTCGAGTTCGGTGCTCGTGTGGGCGGTGGCAACGGCGGCGCGCACCGACTCGGCGCACCCGGCGAGGCGGAGCTCGAGCTCCTGCATCCCCTGTTCCGTCGACTCGACCAACCCGAAGAAGGCCCCCAGGTCGCTTGGCAGCGAACGGGCGAACCCCCAGGTCTGGCAACCTGATTCGCCGAGTGAGGCCAGCAGTCCGGTCGCTGAGGTCACGGCCCTTCGGCAGGCGTCGACGTCGACGCGCTCGCGCCACTGACCTGACACGGAAGCCGGGGCCACCGGGGCGACGGGCCCGGGCCCTTGAGCAAGCAGCTGGGCGTGCGCGGAGTAGGCCGAGAATCCAGCGGCGTTGGGCTCGTGCAGGCGCGCGGCATACGAGGCGAGGGTGGCTGCCGACGACGTGACGTGGTTGGCGGCGGCTCGGAAGCCTGCCTCGTCGGGGCGCGGGAGGTGGGTGATAGCGGTCCGCAGCCGCTCCCGCACCTGGGCCGGGGTCGCGTGTTCGTCGTGCAGGTCCAGCGCGAACGGCGCGAGCCCGACCTCGGCGAGGCGGCGGCGGACGACGTCGAGCGCGGCGCCCTTCTCGGCGACGAAGAGCACCCGTCGGCCTCGGGCGACCTGGTCGGCGAGGATGTTGGTGATCGTCTGGGACTTGCCGGTGCCGGGAGGACCTTCGAGGACAAAAGTGCGTCCGGCCCGAGCGAATGCGACGGCCTCGGCCTGCGATCCATCGGCCGGGATCGGGGCGTCCGCGACGACGCCGTCAAGCGCCGCGATGCTGGTGTCGACCTCGGCAGCCGCGGCGGGGTCGGTGAACCGGGCCGTGGGCGTGAGGGCGAGATGGCGGGCGACTGGCTGCTGCAGGAAGCGCTCCCAGTGCTCGTCGAGGTCGCGCCAGAGCAGATAGCCGGTGAAGCCGACGATCGCCAGCCGAGCTTCGGTCTCCACGGTGAAGGGGAGGCCGGCGTCCAGAAGCGCTTGGCGGACTCGACGGACGACCTCGTCGACGTCGACTCCGCCCTCGCCGCGAGCGCCGGCCGGGCGCACCGGCAGCTCGTCCAATCCCGGCACCACGAAACCGAATTCGATGCGCAGCTTCTCCATCAACGACAGGTTGAGGGTCAGTCCGGCCGTCTCGTCGGCGACGATCTTGAAGGGCGCGATGATGCCCTTGAGCTCCACCGGGGCGAGCAGCAGAGGCGCCGTGAGCTGACGGTCGCCGAGCTTCCAGTCCAACCGGCCCAGCGTGAGCGCCAGCGGGTTGGCTCCGGTCTCCTGCAACCCGGTCCGGGCTCGATAGCGCAGCCGGGCGACGAGGAGGCGATGGGTCTCGCTGTCGGCGGCGGCATACACCGTCGCCTTGTCGCGCAGCATGGTTCGCAGGACGTCGGCGGGGAGGGCGTAGGCGTCGCGTGCCTCGCGCGCGAGGACGGCACCGGCGAGGTCGTCGGCGGCGCGGACGATGACCGGCTTGCCCTCGGCGAGGTGATCGGCGAGCGAGCCGAGGTGCTCACCGGGCAGGAGCAACGGAAGGTGGGTCACGCCGCGGGCGGAGTTGAGCAGTTTGTTGCGCAGGGTGAGGTCCAGCAGGGCGTTCTTCCAGGCCTGCACGCGTGGTGGCGGGTCGGCTCGACGGGCGGCCGTCGTCGGTCCCGGGGTCGCTGTTGGCGAGTCGCTCGCCGGTATGCCGCCCCCGGACCGGCCGTGCGGGTCGCCTTGCGCGCCAAGGGAGTCCGCTGCGGGCGTGGGCGGCCGGTATTCGACGACCTCGACGACGCCGTCTTCGCGGGTGCGCCGTGCCGGCACGGGGAACACTCGCATGAGTCGGGCCAGGTTGACGTCGACGACGCCGACGAGCGCAGCGGGGTCGCCGTGCAGGTAAGTGTCCAGCGGCGCTTGGGCGGCTCGCCGGAACAGGTCTTTCGGGGGTCGGCGCTCGACCGTGAGCATCGTCGTCTCGACGACGCCCATGAGGCCCAGCCCGACGGCATTGACCGCTTGGGCGCACTGCAGGCTGGCCGCGTCGGGCAGCCCCGTGTCGGTGGTGCGCCAGTAGCCGAGGAAGGCATGCCCGCGGACGATCCACAGGACCGGGTGGATGCCGAGGTGTTCGAGGGCGGAGGCGACGAGCAGCGTCGTGTCCAGGCAGGTGCCGACCTTTTGCTCCAGGACGTCGCCGGGGCTGCGGACCTTCTGTCCATAACCCCAGGAGGCCGGCGGCTGGGCGTAGTAGATGCCCGCCTCGTGGACGGCCGCGCAGACCGCCTCGACGATGGCGTCGATCCTCCCGGGCAGGACGTGGTCGACGGCCAGCGAGCCGGAGGTCGTCTGCGCGTCGAGGTATGCCGCCGCGCGCGCGACGATCGGGGCCAGCGCCGGATGGTTGGGCTGGACGAAGGCCGCAAGCAGCTCGAGGGACAGGACCGGTGCGTCCGGGTCGACGAGCCACTGCCGGGCCGCCAGAACCCGCATAGGGGTCGTGGAGGTGACGAGCGTCTGGGTGCCGCTGCTCGCGTCGACCACGAGGTCGGCGCCGGTCTCTTCGTCGACGCCCGCGATGGCCGCCGGGTCCAGGGCGAGGTCGGGAGTGTCCAGCCGGACCAGGCTGCCAGCGTCGAGCCGGTCGACGTGATGCTGCCACGGGCGGGTGAGGACGGTGCCGTGCGCGTCGACGAGGCGGGCCGTGATGACGACATCACTCAAGGCTGGGGCGGGGGCTTCGGCGGCAACCAGAGTGATTCGACGCACGACCCGGATCCCGTTGTGGGCCATGGCGTGGTTGACCATCGGTCCCGTGACCACCTCAAGGTGTGTCGACGGCGCCATGGCCAGACTCTAGACCGTCGGGTGGCAGCTACCCTGGGCGCCATGAAGCTGTTCAACGAGATCGTCGTCGTCGTCCACCTGCTCGGGATGGCTGCCATCGTGGGTGGGTGGCTGGCCGTCCGCCACGACCTGCGGATCGTCCCGAGCATCCTCTGGGGGGCGCGCGCCCAGGTGCTGACCGGCCTGATCCTCGCTGGGTTGGCTTCGATGGACAAGGAGGACCCGCCCAACAACTCCAAGCTCGGGGTGAAGCTCGTCGTGGCGCTTGTCGTCATGGGCCTGGCCGAGTCGACCTGGGCCGCTCAGAAGAAGGCCGCGGCGGGCGCCGCGCTCGCCGGGGTCGCGACCAAGGTCAACGTCATCGCCTGGCTGGCGATCCTCAACGTCGCCATCGCCGCGCTCTGGCGCTCCTACAGCTGAGCGTCGTCTGAATCAACCGGCGATGTCCGATCACGTCCTGAGCGGACCGCCGAGACGACTGCGTCGAGGTCTACTCCGACCTGGGGCTGGACGGGCAGCGAGGTGAAGGTCGCCGGGCGCTTGGCCAGGAACGCCGCGATCCCTTCCTGGGCGTCATCGGTCAACGCCGCGGTCGCCATGACCTCGACAGCGACGTCGTAGGCCTGGCGCTGGTCGAGGCCGACCTGGGCATAGAAGGTGCGCTTGCCGATCGAGCGACCCATGGCGCTGCCGCGAGTCACCCGCGCCACGAGGTCGGCCACCGCCGCGTCGAGCTCGTCGGCAGGCACGGCCCGGTTGATGAGGCCCCAGTCCGCGGCGGTCGCCGCGTCGATGACGTCCCCCGTGAGGGCCAGCTCCAACGCTCGCTTGCGCCCGACGCTGCGCGCCACCGGCACCAGCGGCGTGTGGCAGAAGAGCCCGCCCTTGCCGCCGGGCAGCGCGAACCCGGCCGTGTCCGCCGCGATCGCCAGGTCGCACGACGCGACGAGTTGACAGCCGGCCGCGGTCGCCAACGCGTGCACCTTGGCGATGACCGGCTGCGGGATGCCCTGGACCGTCTCCATCATCCGCGTGCACAACAGGAACAGGTCGCGCGCGGCCCGCAGGTCGGCCCCCGCCAGATCACCGAAGTTGTGGCCCGCCGAGAACACCGGCCCGTCGGCTGCGATGACGACCGCCAACGTGTCCGACGCACCGGCCGCCGCCAAAGCGGCCGTGACGTCGGTCATCATCGCCGCGGAGAGGGCGTTGCGCTTCTCCGGCCGGGCCAAGGTGATGGTCGTCGTCGCGCCCTCGCGGGTCACCCGCACGTTCTCGCTCATCGCCGCCTCCTCGCTCGGGGATCGTGTCGTCAGATCTGGAAGATCAGCTTGCCGGTGGTCGCGCGCCCTTCCAAGGCCCGGTATGCCGCCGCTGCCTCCTCCAGCGCGAAGGTCCCGCCGATCTGCAGCCGCACCTGCCCGGACTGGATCGTCTGGAACACCTCACCGGCCCGCCACAACAGCTCGTGCCGGTCGGCCAGGTAGTGCCCCAACGACGGCCGCGTGACGAACACCGACCCGGCGGCGTTGAGTCGTTGCAGGTCGAACGGCGGCACCTGCCCACTCGACCCGCCGAAGAGAGCGAGCATCCCCCGGCGCCGCATCGAGGCCAGCGACGCATCGAAGGTCGCCTTGCCGACCCCGTCGTAGGCCACCGCCACCCCGTCGCCCCCACTCGCCTCGCGCACCGCTTCCGCCAGCTCCGCGGGGCTCCCGTATGCCGTGTAGTCCAGCGTGTGGGCCGCCCCCAGCTCGCGGGCGATCGCCAGCTTCTCGGCTGATCCGGCCGTGGCGATGACCGTGGCCCCGGCGGCGGTGCAGACCTGGACGAGCCATTGCCCGACCCCGCCCGCCGCGGCGTGGACGAGGACCGCGTCGCCGGGCTGCACGGCATACGTGCTCGTCGTGAGGTAGTGCGCGGTCATGCCCTGCAGCATCGCGGCGGCGGCCTGCTGGGAGGTGACCCCGTCAGGCACCGGGACGACGGAGGCCGCGGGCGCGACGGCGAGTTCGGCGGCCGCCCCGGTGGCCATCGCCCAGGCGACCCGCGACCCGACGGCGACGTCGGCGTCGGCGCCGACCGACTCGACCACCCCCGCGCCCTCCATGCAGGAGGTGACCGGGGTCGGACCGGGATAGATGCCTTCGCGCAGGTAGACGTCGATGAAGTTGAGGCCCGCGGCCTCGACCCGCACCCGCACCTGGCCCGGCCCCGGCTCAGGGACGTCGACGGTCTGGACGGCGAGGACCTCCGGGCCGCCGTGCTGGGTCACTCGCAGGGCGCGGGCATCGGTCATGGCCGCAGCCTACGTCGCGAGCGGGACGGCACGGGGGTGTCCGACCGAGCGCATAGGGTGGACGCCGACATGGGCACCCTCTTCGACGAGTTGGGCCTCTCCGGGTTTGGGGAGGCCGATCCTGGCGCGCCCGGGGGCCCGACCCGCCCGCACGCCCCGTCACGGGTCGACCTCCACCCCGGCGAAACGGCTGACTCCGCCGCACCGGACCCCCACGCCGTCGACGACGCGGGCGTCCCACTGTGGGCCACCGAGGGCAGCGGGTATGCCGCCCCGGAAGGCCGCGGGCGGCATACCGGGGCGCGCGGGGCGGGCGACCCGGAACGGTTCCTCGAGGGGCTCAACCCCCAACAGCGGGCGGCGGTCGTCCACGAGGGCAGCCCGCTGCTCATCATCGCCGGTGCGGGCTCGGGCAAGACCCGGGTGCTGACCCACCGGATCGCCTACCTGCTGGCCGAGCGCGGCGTGCAGCCGGGGCAGGTGCTCGCGATCACGTTCACCAACAAGGCCGCCGCGGAGATGCGCGAGCGGGTCGAGCACCTCGTCGGGGCGCGGTCGCGGGCCATGTGGGTGATGACCTTCCACTCAGCGTGCGTGCGGATCCTGCGCCGGGAGATCGAGAAGTTCGGGCTGAAGTCGAGCTTTTCGATCTATGACGCGGCGGACAGTCAGCGGCTCATGGCGATGGTGCTGCGCGACATGGACCTGGACCCCAAGCGCTACAACCCGCGCTCGTTCTCGCATCAGGTGAGCAACCTCAAGAACGAGCTGGTCGACGAGGAGACCTACGCGCGGCGGGTGGGTGGCGACGAGGGCACCCACCACGAGCGGATGATCGCCCAGGCGTATGCCGCCTATCAGCGGCGCCTGCGCCAGGCCAACGCGCTGGACTTTGACGACCTCATCATGACGACCGTCCATCTGCTGCAGTCGTTCCCGGACGTCGCGGAGCACTACCGGCGGCGGTTCCGGCACGTGCTGGTGGACGAATACCAGGACACCAACACCGCGCAATATCAGCTGGTGCGAGAGCTGGTCGGGGGTGGGGCGAACTCCGCTGCCGGACAAGGCGACTCGCGAGGTGAAGGTGAGCGGACGGCATACGGGATGGGCTCGGGTGCGGCGTCGGTGTCGTCGGTGCCGCCGGCCGAGCTCGTGGTCGTCGGCGACGCGGACCAGTCGATCTATGCCTTCCGGGGCGCGACGATCCGCAACATCGTCGAGTTCGAGCAGGACTACCCAGATGCGCGGACCATCCTGCTGGAGCAGAACTACCGCTCGACCCAGACCATCCTGCGCGCGGCCAACGCCGTGATCGCCCGCAACCCCGACCGGCGACCGAAGAACCTGTGGACCGACTCGGGCGACGGGGCGAGCATCGTCGGCTACGTCGGGGACAACGAGCACGACGAGGCGTCGTTCGTCGCGCGGACCATCGACCGGCTCGGGGACGAGCACGGGGTCAAACCCAAGGACGTCGCCGTCTTCTATCGCACCAACGCGCAGAGCCGAGCGGTCGAGGAGGTGTTCGTCCGGGTCGGGTTGCCCTACAAGGTGGTTGGTGGGACCCGCTTCTATGAGCGCAAGGAGGTCAAGGACGCCCTGGCCTATCTGCGGGTCATCTCCAACCCGACCGACGCGGTCAACCTTCGGCGGATCCTCAACACTCCGCGCCGTGGGATTGGGGAGCGGGCCGAAGCGTGCGTGGCGGCGTTGGCCGACCGGGAGCGGATCCCGTTCGTGGCGGCGCTCGGACGGGCGGCCGACGCTCCGGGGATTGCGACCCGCTCGGTCGCGGCGATCGAGGCATTCACCCGGTTGCTGGAGGATCTGCGGGTCGTTGTCGAGGGCGGGTCCGGCGTGGCCGGGCTGCTGGAGGCCGTGCTCGAACAGAGCGGCTATCTGCGCGAGCTGCGAGCCAGCCCCGACCCCCAGGACGAGACCCGCGTCGAGAACCTCGCCGAACTCGTCGCTGTGGCACAGGAATTCGACGAGGGTCGCGCTGAGACGGGCGAGCCGACGAGCCTGGAAGACTTCCTTGAGCAGGTGTCGCTCGTGGCCGACGCGGACGAGATCCCCGATGCCGACGTGGAGAGTGGGGGAGTGGTCACCCTCATGACGCTGCACACGGCGAAGGGCCTGGAGTTCCCCGTCGTGTTCGTCACGGGGCTCGAGGACGGCACGTTCCCGCACCTGCGGTCGCTGGCTGACCCCAAGGAGCTGGAGGAGGAGCGGCGGCTGGCCTACGTCGGCATCACCCGGGCCCGCGAGCGGTTGCACCTGTCTCGCGCCGCGGTGCGTTCGGCCTGGGGCCAGCCGCAGTACTTCCCCGGGTCGCGGTTCCTCGACGAGATCCCCCGCGAGTTGGTCGCCTGGGAGCGCGAGGCTGCCGCTTCGGACTCCTCGCGCTTTGGTCGGCGTGGCTCCGAGCCCGCGATGGCCACATTGGCGGCCCGTCCGGGCGTGCGTTCACCGGGCAACCGGGCGGTGCCGTCGCTCGCCGCCGGCGACCGGGTCAGCCACGACTCGTTCGGGCTAGGCACCGTGTTGCGGGTCGAGGGCGAGGGCGAGCGGGCGCTCGCGCACGTCGATTTCGGTGCGTCAGTGGGCGTTAAGCGCCTGCTGCTGCGCTACGCGCCGGTGGAGAAGCTCTGACCTCACCGCGTGCGCGCGGTCGGCACCCAGCCGCCGGTATGCCGCGGCATACCCTGGCGTGGGTCGGTCAGAGAGCGGCGCCGCGCGCCTTCATCCACGGCGCAGGCGGGACGGGCCCACCGCCGTTCGGGTGGATCTCTAGGTGCAGGTGCGGGCCGGTCGAGTGGCCGGTGTTGCCGCTGAGGGCGATCAACTGGCCAGTGGCGACGGTCTGTCCTTCGGTCACCTTGAGCTTGCTGTTGTGCCCGTAGTAAGAGACGGTGCCGTCCCAGTGGCGGATTTCGACTTTGTAGCCGTAGCCGCCCTGCCAGCCCGCGAAGATGACGACGCCGCTGGAGATGGCGTGCACCGCGGTGCCGACCGGGCAGGCCATGTCCTGCCCTGCGTGCAGCCGACCCCAGCGCCAACCGAACGGTGAACTGAGGTGGTAGCCGGCGGAGATCGGGTTGACCCAGGTCTTGGGGCCGAAGGGGCCGGCATACATCTGTTCGGCGCCGGTGTCCGATCCGTTCGCGCCGACGAGGGTGACCTTCATGGGGCCATTCGAGGCAGCCAGGGCCGCCTCGGCCGCCGCGCGCTTGGCGTTCTCGGCGGTGACCGCGTCGAGCCGGCTGCGCTCACTGTCCCGGGCGACTCGGTCCTGCACGCCGCGCGTGAGGCCTGCGGTGTCGGACGCCTTGTCCTGGGCGAGCTCGGCCTGGTCGGCGGCGGCATCATCGATGGCGCTCAGACCCGTGGGCGTGCTGCTGGCCAAGGTCATGGGGGCGCCGTTGGTCATCGACACGATCGCCAGGGTTGCCGTGGTCGGCAGAACCAGCCCGGTGCCCACGATGCGAGGGCTCACTGCGGAACGCCGCCGGGCACGGTGGCGCCCGCGGTACTTGGCGTCGGTCACGTCGTGGTCTCTTCCGCTGCTTGGACTGGCCTGCTGGAGGGTAGCGTGATGCATTCGTTATCTCCAAGCCGGTGTCCGCGAGCCGGACCGCCACGGCGACCCGGCGCAGGCGCGTCGGACCCGGGTGATGTGACGAGCTTCACACAGTGACCCACAAAAGGGCGTTTCGATAGAGTGCTGTCATGAGTGACTCCCCGCTGCGCGTTGTTGTCGCAAAACCCGGTCTGGATGGGCACGATCGGGGCGCCAAGGTCGTGGCCAGGGCGCTGCGTGACGCTGGCATGGAGGTCGTCTACACCGGGCTGCACCAGACCCCGGAGCAGATCGTCGAGGCCGCGATCCAAGAGGACGCCGACGCGGTCGGCCTGTCCGTCCTGTCGGGGGCCCACATGACCCTCTTCGCGAAGGTCATCGCGTTGCTCAAGGCCCGAGAGGCGCAAGACATCGTGGTGTTCGGCGGCGGCATCATCCCCGACGGGGACATCCCTGAGTTGCAGGCGCTGGGGGTTGCCAAGGTGTTCACTCCGGGAGCCGCGACGCACGAGATCGTCGATTGGGTGCGGGCCAACATCCAGCACCACTAAACCTGGGTAAGCGTCACGGGGGCCAACCTTAAAATGTTGGTAAGGAAAAGCCCGACAGGGCTTCCCCCCCGGCGCGGAGACGTCATCATTGAGACAGACGTCGTCGACACCTCCCCCCCAGGCGCCGGCCCGTCGAGTCGAGAACGAATTGGATGGGCCCCCGGCACTCCCGCATCCCGGGTGAGGCTCTCGTACCGGCAACGGTGCTCGCTGACCTGATCAGCGCTTTCGCTTCACGACGTTGGTTGTGGGGCCACGGACTATCCGTGGCCCCACACCCACGTTCGGGGTGATTTTCTTCGGGGTGACGTGTCGGTGGCGCCACACGCCCGACTGTCTGACCTGACCACTTACGCTTCCCGGGTGACCCGACTCCCCACGACCCTCGTGGCCTGCGCCATGGCCCTGGCGTCGATGACCGGGTGCACGTCCGGCCAGCCCGCGCCTGGGGCGAGCGCGTCCAGCGAGCTCAGCGCCGCTGCGGCAGCGACGTCGGCAGCGACGTCGACAGCGACCGCGACTGGGATAACGGAGCCGACGGCCGCGACAGGAGGGCTGCCGACCATGCTGCCGACTGCCGGGCAGCCCCTGTTAGGAAGCGCGCCGGTCCTCGCGGTCAAGATCGACAACACGTCAAGCGCCCGTCCCCGAGTCGGACTGGATTCGGCCGACATCGTTTATGTCGAGCCGGTCGAGGCCGGGTTGACCAGGCTCATGGCGATCTACGCCTCCGCCAAACCGGCCGAGGTCGGACCCATCCGCAGTGCCCGGGAGTCCGATGTCGCGGTGCTGGCCAACTACGGTCGCGTGGCCTTCGCTTACTCCGGTGCGTCGACGATCACTGCGGCCACGCTGGCGGGCGGCAGACAGGTCAACGTCTCGATGGATTCCGGTGGCGGGGGCTTCCGGCGCGACAGTTCGCGCAAGGCCCCCTACAACGTCATCGGTGGCCCCGCGGCGCTGCTGTCTCGAGCAGGAGGCAGCGCCCCGGCAGCGGACATCGGCTTCCATGTCGGTCCCCTCGCCCCCGAGGCGCGACCCGGGAGCGGGGTGAGCACGGCATACCCGTTGGCGCGGCTGGGCTTCAGCTGGGACGTGACCCGTGGGCGCTACCTGGTGCGGGTGGACGGGACCGCGGAGGTGACCCCGGGCGGGGTCACGGTTGGCGCGGCAACGGTGCTGGTCCAGACCGTCCGGACCCACCCATCGGCCAACCGGGACGTCAACGGCATCCCGACGCCGGTCCTGGAGGTCATCGGCGCAGGCGCCGCGCTGGTCCTTCGGGACGGCCACGTGATCTCAGGGCGTTGGTCACGATCCAGTGCCGCGGCACCCACCGTGCTGACGACGGCGTCCGGCGCGGAGATGACCGTCGCGGCGGGCCCGCTCTGGGTCCTGCTCGTCCCAGAGGGGCAGTCGGTCTCCGTGTCGTGACGGGGGGTTGCCCAGCCCCACTGAGGCGGGGCCGTGAGATTGGTCATGGCGGGCGGTCCGGCCACTGGTGCGGCCGAAATCGTGCACTAGAGTCCGAATGCTGCCCGAGCGCCCCCGCGTGCGGCGGCTCGGCCGGTCACCCCTTCGACGACGAGGACGGACGCCCGTGGATCTGTACGAGTACCAGGCACGTGACATGTTCGAGGCACACGGAGTCCCCGTGTTGGGCGGCGAAGTGGCGCAGACGCCCGAACAGGCCCGTGCCGCAGCGGAGCGCATCGGTGCCAAGAGCGGCGGCGTGGTCGTCGTCAAGGCTCAGGTCAAGACCGGTGGCCGCGGCAAGGCCGGTGGCGTCAAGGTCGCCAAGTCCCCCGAGGAGGCGCAGGCGCTCGCCGCGCAGATCCTCGGCATGGACATCAAGGGCCACACGGTCAAGAAGGTCATGATCGCCCAGGGCGCCAAGATCGCCGAGGAGTACTACTTCTCGATGCTGCTGGACCGGGCCAACCGCTCCTACCTGGCGATGTGCAGCAAGGAAGGCGGCATGGACATCGAGACCCTGGCCGTCGAGCACCCCGAGAAGCTCGCCCGCATCGAGGTCGACCCGATCGATGGCCTCAACGCGGCCAAGGCGCAGGAGATCATCGCCGCAGCGGGCTTCGACGAGGCCGACTGGCCGGCGCTGGAACACGTGCTGGTCCGGCTCGGCGCCGTGTATGCCGCAGAGGACGCCACGCTCGTCGAGGTCAACCCCTTGGTCAAGACCGAAGACGGCCAGATCGTCGCCCTCGACGGCAAGGTCACCCTCGACAACAACGCGTCCTTCCGCCACCCCGAGCACGAGGCGCTCGTCGACCACTCGGTGACTGACCCGCTCGAGGTCTTGGCCATCGAAAAGGACCTCAACTACGTCAAGCTCGACGGCAACATCGGCATCATCGGCAACGGTGCTGGCTTGGTCATGTCGACCCTCGACGTGGTCGCCTACGCGGGCGAAGAGTTCACCGCCCGCGACGGCAGCCACCCGCGCCCGGCGAACTTCCTGGACATCGGTGGCGGCGCTGACGCCAACGTCATGGCCAACGGTCTGGACGTCATCTTCGAAGACGCCCAGGTCAAGGCGGTCTTCGTCAACGTCTTCGGTGGCATCACCGCGTGTGACCAGGTGGCCGACGGCATCATCAAGGCCTACGAGATCCTCGCCAGCCACGGCAAGCACCCGAAGCCGCTGGTCGTCCGGCTGGATGGCAACAACGCCGAGAAGGGTCGGGAGATCCTCGACGGAGCCGGGCTGCCCAAGCTGGAGCGGGTCGACACCATGGACGGCGCGGCTCGTCGCGTCGCCGAGCTCGCGGCACTGGCCGTCTGACCCGGACCAAGACCTAGGACAAGGAACACTCGACATGGCGATCTTCCTCACCCGTGACTCCAAGGTCATCGTTCAGGGCATGACCGGCTCGGAGGGCATGAAGCACACGACCCGGATGCTCGCATCGGGCACCCAGGTTGTCGGCGGCGTCAACCCGCGCAAGGCCGGCACGACGGTCGACTTCCCCGGCGGCGTCCAGGTGCCGGTCTTCGGCACCGTCGCCGACGCAATCGCGGCCACCGGCGCCAACGTCTCGGTCATCTTCGTCCCGGCCGCCTTCACCAAGGCCGCGGTCGTCGAGGCCGTCGACGCCAAGATCCCGCTGGCCGTCGTCATCACCGAGGGCGTGGCGGTCAAGGACACGGCGGAGTTCTTCGAATACGCCCAGAAGTCCGGCACGACGCGTCTCATCGGCCCGAACTGTCCCGGCCTCATCACGCCGGGCCAGGCCAACGCGGGCATCATCCCGGCCGACATCTCGGGCCCGGGCCGGATCGGCTTGGTCTCCAAGTCGGGGACCTTGACCTACCAGATGATGTTCGAGCTGCGCGACTTCGGCTTCTCGACCGCTGTTGGCATCGGCGGCGACCCGATCATCGGGACGACCCACATCGACTGCCTCCAGGCCTTCCAGGACGACCCGGACACCGACGCGATCGTCATGATCGGCGAGATCGGCGGCGACGCCGAGGAGCGGGCGGCGGCATACATCGCGGCCAACGTGACCAAGCCGGTGGTGGGCTACGTCGCGGGCTTCACCGCCCCCGAAGGCAAGACGATGGGGCACGCCGGCGCGATCGTCAGCGGGTCCAAGGGCACCGCGGCCGCCAAGGCCGAGGCGCTGGAGGCCGCGGGCGTCAAGGTCGGCAAGACCCCGTCGGCGACGGCTGCGCTCATGCGCGAGATCATGCAGGGCCTGCAAGGCTGACCGGCCACACACTGCCGCCGCACTGGAGGGCGCGTTCGGGATCTCCCGGCGCGCCCTCCGGCGTCGGGGGGCCACAACGGGCGACGATAGTCCGACGATGAGCCTTCTGGAACGAGTCCGCACCACAGTCACCGCCAGGCGGGAGACTGTCGATGCGCTGCGCGAGCAACCACAACCCCTTCGGGTGTGGGTCAGCGGCGCGGTCGCGGTCGCCGTTCCGTGGCTCGTCACTGTCGCCTTGGTCGTGCTCATCTGGGCCGTCACCCCCGGCAGCGACACCCCCTGGGGTCAGGTCATCGGGACCGGCAGCGCCGGATGGTTCCTCAGCACCGGCGGCAGGGTCGCGGTCGACGGTGTCGTCGTCGGAGTCGTCCCCCTGCTCGGGTGGGCGCTGGCGGCGTGGTTCACGGCATACCAGTTGCGCCACATCAGCGCGCACACGGGTGAGGTCTCCCGCCGCCTGCTGCCGCGCTTCCTCGGCGGGTATGCCGCTGCCGCAGCTCTCGTGGCGCTGCTCACCCTGGCCGGGCCGGTCCGACCGACCGTGGCCGGACTGATCGCGTGTCTGTCCGTGCCGATCGTCGCGTCCGGCGTTGTCGTGCTGCTCGATGATGCGGACCTCGCCGATCGCCTGCCACCGTGGGTCGATCGGGCGGTGCGCCCAGCCGTGTGGGGCCTGGTCACCCTGGCCGGGCTCGGTGCTGTGCTGGTGCTCGTCATGTTCGCCGTCCGGTGGCCGACGGTCACCTCGCTGCATGCTGCGGTGGGTGCCCACGGGGCCAGCGCGGTGGGACTGCTGATCGGCCAGTTGTTGTTCGTGCCCGACCTCGCCGTGTGGGCAGTGAGCTTCATCGCTGGGCCGGGCTTCCAGGTCGCCGCCGGAGGCACGGTCAGCGTGTCCGGTGCCGCGCCGGGGCTGCTGCCGATGATCCCCATCCTGGGCGTCGTCCCGTCCGACGGCCACTATCCGGCCTGGGTGACCCTGGCGGTGCTACTACCCGTCGGCGTCGGAGCCCTGGTGACGTGGCAGGCCGGCCGGCAATGGACCCGGTTGGCCCGATGGCAGGACAAGGCCCGCACGGCAGGCGTGGCCGTCGTCGCGGTCGACCTTGCGGCCTTGGGTGCGGCTCTGCTGACTAGCGGCCCGGCCGGGTCGGCCCGAATGGTCCATCTAGGCCCCGACCCGTGGGCGATCGCTGGCGCCCTGCTCGTCGAACTCGGCCTGGGGGCCGCGATCTCTCTCACCTGGGACGCGCTTTCCTCTCGCGCGTAGCCTTGACTTGGACCCTCGGAACAGACAATGGGCGTGGGGCTCGGAGAGCTGGCGTATGAGCAATGTTACAGCGCGATCACATTAGGCGGGCAAAGGGTTTGCCACCCACGCCCGGACCTGGCACAATCTCGGACGGGCCACTGTGGCTCGATGGTGAGACACCAACAGGGGTCGAGCCACGGCAGATCGCCTCAAGGAGTATGGTGGGGACCTGGAGGCGTCGTTCGTCTTCACTCGCCACACGAAACAGAACAGAAGGAGACAACTAGAGATGTCCTTCAAGACGCCTCGCATCGCAGCAGCAGTGCTCACTGCCGCAGCTTTGCTGGCCGCTCCCGCGGCCAGTGCTTACGCCTGGGGGCCTGACGGTGACGACACGGCCGTTCCGCTCGATGTCGACGGTCGCACGTACGTCGCCGGTGACGGCCCCACGGTCCTCCGGATCGCTGGGTCGGACCGCATCGCGACCGCCATCAAGGCTTTCTGCGCCACGGACTCGTGGCGTGGCCACCACGACGGCGGCGACTCCGACCGGTTGATCCTGGCGGCGTCGGACGACGACAAGTATGCGGACGCCCTCGCCTCCGGACCGCTGGCCGACCTGCTCGATGCCCCCATTCTGGTCACTCCGAGCGGCGACAAGCTGGACGGGCGGATCGTGAGCCTGCTCGTGCTCGGGTGCGATGGCATTCGCAACACCCGCGATGACTACCCGATCGACTCGGTGACCATCACCTCGGGCACCGGGGTCCTCAGGGAGGGCATCGTTCAGCAGCTGCTCGCTCCTGCCGTGTTCAAGACGGATGGCACGCTGGACACCACCAAGGGTGCTGGCATCCCGAACTGCCCGTCGGGCTTTGACCTGCGCAGGCACGACCGTGAGTGTGGGGTTGACCGCTACGCCGGCCTGAACCGCTACCAGACTGCGACGGCGATCGCCAAGTACGTCGACCACATCGCCTTCCACAAGGGCTACGACAACCTCAACGTCTTCATCGCCGATGGCAACAACTTCCCGGACGCCCTCGCTGCCGGCGCTGCTGCCGCCGAGCGTAACGGTGTGGTTATCCTGACGAACGGGGCCGCGGGCCTGGACAACACCGGCTTTGAGTTCGCAAGCAACTACGCCTACTCGGGCAAGATGATCCAGAACCACAACGAGGTGTGGGTCGTTGGCGGCAACGCCAAGTTGGCCGCGGCCAAGGGCTTCAACGGCGTTCCGGTCGAGCCGGCCTTCACGGTCGTCGGCTCGGACCGCTACGAGACCGCGGCCATGCTGGCCAAGCAGGCCTTCACGCTGAAGGCGCACGGTCAGGACTTCGTCGTGGCCTCTGGCGAGATTCCTGCCGACGCGGTCTTCGCCGGTGGCTTCGCGGCCAACTTGGACGGCCCGCTCCTGCTCACCGCTTCGGCGTCGCTGTCCCCGGCGACCGGGTCCTACCTCAAGGCCAACGCCGCGAGCGACTCCCGGATCACCGTCTTCGGGGGCACCGGCTCGGTGACCCCGACCGTCTCCGGTCAGCTCGTCGCACTCCTGGCTGCTCTCTGAGCACGAGGGATGACGTTGATCTCCGGGGAATATCTTCCCTGACGATCACATAGCACATTATGTGAGTGTGCCGGGGCCAATGCCATTGGCCCCGGCACACTCATGTCACTTCAGAAGGCTCCCGGGCGAAGAGGATGGAATCGGTGCGCAGGACGACGGGTGGCCTCCCCCGTGATGGGAAGCCCCGACGGCGCCGGATCCTGCTCGTAGGCGATGCCGCCAACCCCAACGTCCAACGATGGGTGCGGCACTGCGTTTCCGTTGGCTACGAGACCTCCTTGTTCACCTGCGCCACTGATGCGCCCGAGATCCCGGGCGTCCACCGGGTTGAGGCTCCGGCGTGGGCACGGCTGCCTGGCCCGCTGACCTATCTGCTCTCGGTTCCGCGGCTACGCCGCGCTGTCGGCGAGATCGCCCCGGACATCGTCCACGCCCACTATGGCGGCGGTTATGGGTTCATGGGTGCCCTAAGCGGTTCGCCCGCCCTGGTGATCTCATTGTGGGGTAGCGATGTCCTGGTGTCCCCGACGCATTCGCGAATCCGGTCGGCATTGTTGCGTTGGATGCTGCGGCAGGCCGTGGCTGTGTGCGTCAACAGCCGTCATCTTGCCGAGGCTGCGGCGGCATACACAACACTGCCCATCCATCTGACCTATTTCGGGGTCGAACCGCTCTTCTACACCCAACACGCGGGTGAGCGGGCCCAGCGAGAGCCCCTGCGGCTCGCGACGGTGAAGACCTTCACGCCGAACTCCGGCATCGACACGCTGTTGTCGGCGATGCGTCGAGTGAAAGACGCCGGCATCGCGGTCAGCCTCGTCGCCGTCGGTCCCGACCCGGGTGGGCGGGCCGAAACCATGGCACGCAAGATGGACCTCGGCTATTCGGTCCGGTTCGTCGGGCTATCACCCCCGGCCACGGTGTCCGAGGTGATGCGTTCGAGTGACGTCTATGTCCAACCGACCTCCTTCGCCGAGGGCTTTGGCATTGCGGTGGTCGAGGCGCAGGCCTGCTGGCTGCCGGCGATCGTCTCCAACGTTGGAGGACTCGTCGAAGCCGTCGATCCCACGTCGGGCACCGTGGTCCCCCCGCGTGACCCGGATGCCCTTGCGGCCGCCATTATCCGGTTTGCCCATGATCGGCGAGGACTTCAGGATGCCCGTCGGCCCGCTAGGGCCTTCGCCGAAGGGTTCCGGTGGGAGAGGGTGGCCCCCGCCATGGATGCCGTCTACGACACCATCGACTGGCCCGTCGGCGCACCCGAAGGCCCGGGATCGACGTGAGTCGTGCTGATGTGTCCGACGGCTTCCGCACCCCCGGTGAAGGCGGCGGGCTGCGCCAAGTGGTGCGCCACCGCTATCTGCTCCGGCTCCTGGTCCGCAAGGAATTGCGGGCCCGCTACCATGGATCCGCATTGGGGATGTTGTGGTCCTATATAAAACCTGCCGTCCAGTTTGGAGTTTTCTACTTCATCATCGGCGTGTTCTTCAAGATGACCAGCACGGTCGACAACTATGCCGTGTACCTCTTCTCCGGAATCGTCGTCATGAATTTCTTCAGCGAGGCGTTCGGCAACGCCACCCGATCCATCACCGGGAACTGGGCCCTGGTCAAGAAGATCTACCTTCCTCGCGAACTCTTCCCGGTCGCCTCCGTCATCGTCTCCTTCACCCACTTCGTGCCACAGGTCGTCGTCCTGCTCGTGGGATGCCTGGCTACGGGGTGGCGCCCTTCGGCGTGGCAGCTGCTGTCCGGGGTGGGCGGATTCGTCGTCCTGGCAGGCTTTGCGCTGGGGCTCGGGCTGATATTCGGTGCTCTCAACGTCGTCTTCCGGGATTTCGAGAACGTTGTCGACCTCATCCTCATGATCGCCACCTGGGCATCGCCGGTCATCTACACGTGGACTGCGGTCCAGGCCGCCCTCGGTGACGGGGCGCTGTGGTGGCTGTATCAGAGCAATCCGCTGACCAACGTGGTCGAGATCTTCCATTGGACGTTCTGGCACCCGACCACTGACGGTGCGGTCTCCCTGCCGGATGGGATGCTCCTGTTTGTGGGCATCGCAACCCTCGTGTCCACCGTCATCCTCGTCATCGGCCAGCTGGTGTTTCGCCGGTTCGACGGCCGCTTTGCGCAGGAGCTGTAACCATGAGCGGCCGACCCGAGCGTATCGTTATCGACTCCGTGACCAAGCAGTTCATGCTCAGACACACCCGAGCCGTCAAGGAGATCGTCGTCAAGTCCTTCCAAGGGCGGCGTGCCGAGCTGTCCGAACAGTTCACCGCACTGGCGGAGGTCAACCTCAGGGTCAGCGAGGGGGAGGCCGTGGCGTTGCTCGGCCGCAACGGTTCGGGCAAGTCCACCCTGCTCAAGCTCATCTCCGGGGTGATGGCTCCGGACCAGGGTCAGGTGGCCGTGCGCGGCAACATCGCCGGGCTCATCGACGTGGGTGCCGGCTTTCACCCCGACCTCACCGGCCGAGAGAACGTCTTCCTCAATGGCGCGATCCTCGGGATGAGCGAGGCGAAGATCAAGCGGGAGTTCGACCGCATCGTCGCCTTCAGCGAGATCGAAGAGTTCATCGACACCGAGGTGAAGTTCTATTCGTCCGGGATGTTCCTGCGACTGGCCTTTGCGGTCGCCGTGCACACGGACCCGGACATTTTCTTAGTCGACGAGATTCTTGCGGTGGGCGACGAGCCCTTCCAGCACAAGTGCCTGGCCCGCATCGGCGAGCTGCGCGAGGAAGGCAAGTGCCTCGTCATCGTCAGCCACGATCTGGATCTCGTGGCGCGACTGACCGATCGGGCGGTGCTGCTCGAACGAGGGCGCATTGTGCACGACGGCGCTGTGGCCGAAGCGCTCCGACGATTGCGGGAGCCGGAATCATGACGCTCCTGGGCTGCTCACGAACGGGAAGGTGCACCGATGTCTGAATTCATCCCCTTCGCGGTCCCCGATGTCGGGGAGGCCGAGATCGCTGCGGTCGTCGAGACCATGCGCTCGGGGTGGCTGACGACCGGCCCCAATGCTGCCGCTCTCGAGCGGGAGTTTGTCGCGGCGCTGGCCCCCGACGGAGCAGACGTCGAGCGATGGCACGCTGTCGCGGTTAACTCCGCAACGGCCGGACTCCATTTGGCGCTCGAAGCCCTGGGGATCGGCCCGGGCGACGAGGTGATCGTGCCCACCTGGACCTTTACCGCGACAGCCGAGGTGGTCAGGTATCTCGGCGCGACGCCTGTCATCGTTGACGTCCGTCCCGACACCCTCAACATCGATTTCGATGCGGCTGCGGCAGTCGTCACGGCGCGGACCAAGGCGATCATGCCGGTGCACTTCGCCGGGCTGCCGGTGCCCAGGGGCGTGATGGCCGACTTCGCTGCTGCCCACGACATACGGGTCGTCGAAGACGCGGCACACGCCCACCCGGTGCGCTCCGAAGGTGTCTCGGTCGGCCTAGGCAAGAGCGACGCGGTCGTCTTCAGCTTCTACGCAACCAAGACGATGACCTCAGGGGAGGGGGGCATGGTGGTCAGTTCGAATGCAGATCTCACCGCGCGGATGGCCACGATGCGCCTGCACGGGATCAGCCGCGACGTCTTCGACCGCTACACCTCGACCGCTCCCTCCTGGCACTACGAGGTCGTCGCTCCGGGCTTCAAGTACAACCTCACCGATGTTGCCGCCGCCATGGCCCGTGTTCAGTTGACCCGCTCGGCGCCGATGTGGGAGCGCCGTTCGGCGATTGCTGCCTACTACGACGAAGTGCTCGCCGACCTCCCGCTTCGGCTACCAGCTCGACCAAGTGATCCAGGCACCGATCACGCGTGGCACCTCTACACGCTGCGCCTCTCCGGCGATGGCCGGATGGGTCGAGACGAGTTCATCCATCGCATGTCCGCGGCCGGAATCGGGTGTTCGGTGCACTTCATCCCCTTGCATCACCACCCCTATTGGCGGGCATTCCGGGGCACGAATGCTCCCACGTTGCCGGTGGCCGACCGGGAATTCGCCTCGGTTGTCAGCATCCCTGTCTTCTCGGCGATGACCGATGCCCAGGTCGAGCGGGTTGGCGCGACAGTCCGGGCGGTGCTGGGCGGCGGCTCGTGACCGGCTCGGTCGACTCCAAGCGCGCGTTCGACATCGCGGTATCCGGAAGCCTCATTGTGCTGCTGTCCCCGGTCTTGGCTGCGGTCGGGGCGCTCATCAAGAGGGATGACCCCCACAGCCCCATCCTGTTCACCCAGGAGCGGGTCGGTATGGGCGGCATACCCTTTCGCATCCACAAGTTCCGGACGATGCGACCCGGGGCGTTAGGCCCGCAAGTGACCTCGGAGGGGGACCCGAGGATCACCCGCATTGGCGCGGTGCTCCGAAAGACCAAACTCGACGAACTGCCGCAACTATGGGACGTCCTGCGGGGGCGTATGAGCCTCGTTGGTCCGCGTCCCGAGGTGCCCAAGTATGTGGCGCTGTGGCCAGCCGAAACCCGGGAGGTCATCCTGTCCGTCCGCCCGGGCATCACGGACCCGGCCAGTGTCCGCTGGCGCAACGAATCGGAGGAACTGGCGCTGGCCGCGGACCCGGAGGCTCACTACATCGAGGTCCTACTGCCGCAGAAGGCCGCCATGTATGCCCACTATGTCGGCACGCGGTCGTTCTGGGGAGACCTGGTCGTGTTGGCCCGGACCGTTGCTGCGCTGGGGCGAGGCTGATTGCTGCGGCCAGGCGGCCGACTACCAGGACCCCCCTCCCCGATCGACTAGGTTTGAGGTGTCCGGTTGACGGAACACCAACTTGAAACCACCGGTCCGCCAGAGGTGAGGTGCCTAGCGATGGACGCGCCAGAGGGCGACAAGGCCGAACCTCTGACGGAGACGGCCGAGAGCGGGCGGTCGACCGCACCGGCGCCGGAGTCCTCGACTCGGTCGTCCATCGCTATCACGGTGCTGGCCGTCGGAGGATCCGCTGTCGGGAACCTGTTGGCCTACAAGATCATCACCATGCTGGGCAGTCCCGAGGTCTTCACCGCATACTCGACCGAGCGGCGGTACTTGTCCTTCCTCTTGCCTCTGCTCATGCTCGGCGCCGGGGTGAGCCTGCCGCTACGGGTCTCCATCAGGCCGGACGAGCAGGAAAGCGTGCGCATCCTCTATGGGCAACTGGCCGTGTCGTCGCTGTTCGCCGGTCTGTTGCTGGTCACGTTCATCGTGCTGCCGCCGTCCGTCCTGCTGGCTTTTGCTCCGGACACGTCACGGACCCAGTGGGCGGCGCTCATATTCGCGACCAGTGCCCTCAATGCCACCACGATGCTGTATGCCCTCGACCGGGGCTATCAGAACTTCGGCCGAGGGGCCGTCGTAATGATCCTTGGCAACGGCGTCTTCCCATGCCTGGCCGCACTGCTGGTTGCCCGGGGTGTCGCGGCGACCTTCGTCGTGTGGGGGGTGTTGTGTCTCCTGCTCACGGTCGTGATGCTCCGACGACTGCCTCCGCTCACCCGTGGTGCCGTCTGGCAGCGCGCCGCCCTGATTCGATTTAGTCTCGCTCGGGTTCCTGGCGACTTCGCCTACGGCGCGTTGTTCCTCGTCCCGGTCGCTCATTTTGCGGTCGTCGATGACCCTCTCGAACGCTCGGTCTTCAACTACTTCTTCGTGCTGCTGGGCCTGCTGACCGCACTAGCCTCGCCGATTTCCACGGTGTTGCTTCCGGTAGTGGGGTCACTGGTGTCCCGGCAGGGCCATCAAGCCGCCCGACGACTATGGGCCAGCAGCCTCTTCGTTGGCGTTGCCATCGGCGGGCTGACCGCTCTTGGCCTGGCCGTCTTCGGCCCGTTGGTGGTCGAAACGCTCATGGCGCCCGAGTATGTTCCTGCGGCCGGACTCCTCGGGCAGATGTGGCCGGCGGTTGTCGGGCTGGCCATCTTCCTCTTCCTGCGCAGCATCGTCGACGGGATGGGGGAGCGCCCCGTTACGTCGCTGATCTGTCTGGCCTCGGTTGCAGTCTACGCGGCGATGTGGTGGGCTCGCGGTTCGGCAGGGGCGGCAGAACGCGTCATGGACGCGACGAACGCCAGTCTCGGGTTCCTTGGCGGCGTCATCGTCGTCATCACCGCAGCTGCGTTCCTCGCACCGCTCAGACGCCGCTCGGGAGAGCCGGCGGCCTGACGCGCCAGCCAGTTAGGACGCCGAGGCGGTCGATCGCAGGGCCTCGGCCAGGCGCGCCCCGGATTGGGCCAAGTCATGGTTTGCTTCGGCGTAGGCCCGCCCCCGAAGGCCATAGGCGGACCGTTCGGACACGGCCATCCGGGCCAGAGTCCGGATCGCGTCGGCAAGCTCGTGTGGATCCTCGGGGGGGATGGTTAAGCCCGCCGCAGCCTCGGCTACCGGGTTGAGGGGGGTGTCGACGGCGATAATGACCGGGCGTCCGGCAGCCAAGTAGTCGAAGACTTTGTTGGGGCTGATCCCAGACTGATAGAGCTCGGTCGCCCTGAACGTGATGACCAGCGCATCGGCGGTCGGCAGGAGGGTCAGGAGGGTGCTCTTGGACACTGCATCTCGGAAGGTGATGTTGCTGAGGCCTCGTGTTGCCGCGTCAGCAACCAGCCTGGCCTTCTCCTTCCCGTCGCCAACGAGGACGAAGCGGATCCGAGAGTCGCCATCCTTCCGGCCGTAATGCAGGATATCCGCGGCCTCGATGATGGTGTCCAGGGCATTCGGTATGCCGTGCGCCCCGGCATACATCACTGTGAACGTCTCAACATCGGGGGGAGGGACTACCGCCGGGACTCGGGAGAGGTCGATGCCATTGGGTAGCCACAACGTTTGAACCGGACGTCCGGCTATCCGTTCGATGCGGGCTTCACTGCCCGGCAAGAGCGTCACGACGAACCGGGCTCGGCGATATAGGAAACGCTCGATCCAGCGCAGGATGACGATGAGTGGATGCCTGGAAGAGAGGCCAAGCAAGTGGATGAGCGAGTCCGGCCACAGGTCCCGCACCTCAAGAACGAAGGGCTTCCGGAAGCGAGCCGCCAGCGCCCACGCAGCCAGCGCAGCAAAGGGATGTGGGCTCGAGCCCAACACCACGTCGGGTGGCCCGCCGGACCTTTTCGCCTGAAGCAAGCCCGCCTTCATCGTGCGGGCACTGAACGACAACATAGACAACACCCGCTTGACGCCGTTGCTCTCCACCCGAGAAGTGCTCGTGTAGATGAACGTAGGTGCGCTCGGATCGGCAGACTCACCAGCACCATCCGCGACATTCCAGTAGTGGGTGTTGGACGCGAAGATGGTGGTGAGGACGTCGTGTTCGTGCATGTACTTCGCCAGCGTGGCGTGTCGAGTGATCCCCGGTTGATCGATCCGCAGCGCGTATTGGTTGACCAGCCAGACCCGCAGCAGGGAGCGGTTGGTGGCCACGTCACTCCCCCTCCGCGAGTGAGTGACGCCGGGACCACTGCCGGGCCGAGTCATGATCGTGGACTCCGGAACTGTCCAACGCCGACGCGGCCATCGGCTCCACCTGCGCGCTGGATACCAGGGCGTTGTGGGTCCTGGTCAAGGATTCTCGGTGGGAGACCAAGTCTTCGGACAACTTCTCGCCGGGCCGCAGGCCCGTGTAGTCAATCCGAACGTCTGATCGGCCGGACATCTTGATCAAGGCCCGCGCGACATCGACGATCTTCTGCGGTCGGCCCATGTCAAGAACCATGACTTCGCCGCGGCCGGGCGCCGCTGCAGCGGCTTCAAGCACCAGTTGGCATGCCTCCGGAATGAGCATGAAGTAGCGCTCGACGTCGGGGTGGGTGACCGTCACCGGACCGCCCCGCTCGATTTGGGCCGTGAACGCGTGCACGACCGAACCGCGTGACCCCAGCACGTTGCCGAAACGGACCGATACATACCGGCCAGGATGCGCGGCGGCATACCCAGCGGTCAGTCGCTCGGCCACCCGCTTGCTGTAGCCGAGCATGCAGGTCGGATCGGCGGCCTTGTCGGTCGAGATATTGACCACGGTGCCCACTCCGGCGGCGGCCGCCGCCTTGAGGACATTGAGCGTCCCCACGACGTTGGACTTATACGCCTCGAAGGGGAACTGCTCCAGCAACGGTAGATGCTTGAGGGCGGCCGCGTGGAAGACGATGTCGGGGCGAACCTCGGCGAACGCCAACTCAAGGGCGTGTGGGTCGCGAATGTCGACCAGAAGGGAGCCGTCCCGGTCGAACAGCCCCGGTCGGTTGAGCGACAGTTGCACGGCATGCAAGGCAGACTCGTCCCGATCCAGCGGGAAGAGCGCCGCGGGTCCATAGCGGTTGATCTGACGACACAGTTCGGATCCGATCGATCCTCCGGCACCGGTCACCAACACGCGCTTTCCGGAGATCGTCAAGGCGATGGCGGCGGAGTCCAGGGTGATCGCCCGTCGACCCAGCAGGTCGGCCAGATCGAGGGTGCGCAGATCGCCAAGCGACGGGCGCCCAATGAGTTCGGAGACGGGCGGCAGGACCATGACATCCATGCCGACGTGGTCGGCGCGGCCGCTGAGGTCGCGAATGAGGTCCGCGTCTGCCGACGGCATAGCGATCGCGAGCACCTGCGCGTCGTATTCATCGGCCACCTCTTCCAAGTGCGCTCGCGTGCCTCGGACTCGCACGCCCTCCACGGTCAACCGTTGCTTGAGGGGGTCATCATCGATGATTGCGACGGGGAGATAGGACCGAGCACGGTCCCGGACCATGGCCCGGACCAGCTGGCGTCCACCTTCACCAGCGCCGAAGACCAGGACCCGCCGTGCGTCTGCGGCCGCATCAGGGTCGATCCCCACGGGGTTGCGAGTGCGCCAAGACCGGACCAGCAGCCGAAAACCCAGCATGGCGACGAGGGCGAAAGCACCGGCGATGATTGGGACGCTCTTGGGGACCAGGATCGGTCGGGAAATCCACACTGGGAGGCAGAGCGTGGCCGTCGTCGCAGCCACGGTCTTGGCGATGTCGACGATCTCCTCGAAGGAACCGCGCAAGTGCCCAACCGCGTAGGGCCCAAGGAGAAACCCGAAACCGAGCTGCAGGACGACCGTGATGGCCGTCGCGATTCCCAGACCCCGCCAGTCAATCGGGTCGAAACTCAAGTCGTAGCGCAGGTACGTCGCACCGACGAGTGCAGCGGCCCACAGCAGGCAGTCAACGCCCGTCCAGGCCAGCCGGAATGGGTGATCGGAGGTGGAGACGCGCTGAATCGGACCTGCTCCTCATGCTCTATTGGGAAGCCGCGGCTCGGGTCCCGCACTCCACCGTACCAAGGCCCAGGCCAACCCCCGGTAGCCTGACCGCATGACACCCGCGGCATTGGCGGTTTCGGCGCAGTGGCATCCGGACGCGCGCGAGGGCTAGGCCGGACATGCGGATCGTCGTCGTCAACAACTTCTACCCACCGCGCGTCGGCGGCTCCTCGCACCTGTCGGACGCCCTCGCCAGGGGGTATGCCGCCCGCGGCCACGAGGTGCTCGTCGTCACCGCGGCATACGGGGAAGCGCCCGCGCGGGAGGGCCGTGACGGGGTGCGGATCGTGCGGCTGCCGGCAGTGATGCTGCCCGAGACCCGGTTCGCGGTGAGCTTCGACCTGTCGTTCGCATCGCGGCCGTCGCTCGGGCGTGAGTTGGGGCAGCTGCTCGACGACTTCCGCCCCGACGTCATCCACCAACACGGGCAGTTCATGGACCTCACCTGGGCCAGTGGCGCCTACGCCCGGCGACGCGGCATACCGACGCTGCTGTCGGTCCACACGCGGCTGGAGAACCCCGCTGCGCTCTATCGGCATGCGTTCCGGACCCTCGACGCGACGCTCGTGGCGCCGCGGTTGCGCCGCTACCGGCCGCGGATCGTCGTCATGGATGCGCACATGCGCGACTACATCACCAGTCGCTATCGCGGTGGCTATCGGGACCTCGTCCCCATCCCCGTCGGGGTGGACCCGGCGTGGGTGCGCGGCGGGGACGCTGCGGTCGGGCGGCAGCTGGCCGGGGTCGGCGACGCCCCGATCCTGTTGTCGGTCGGTCACGTCATCCCCCTCCGCGATCGGGTCGGGTTGGTGGAGGCGCTGCCGGCGGTGTTGGCGCGCCACCCCGAGGCCCGACTCGTCGTTGCGGGCCGGGTCTACTACGACGTGTTCCTCCGCCGCGCGGAGGAGTTGGGCATCGCGTATGCCGTGCGCCCCCTCGGCGCGGTCCCTAAGGCGAGCATCCCGCATCTGCTGGCCGCGGCCACGCTGGAGAGCCACGAGCAAGGCGACGGGATGGGCACGGCGACCCTGGAGGCGATGGCGGCGGGGGTGCCGGTTGTCGGGTGGGGCCGGCTGGACAACTTCCCGGGTGTGCCGCTGCAGGATGGTGGCGAGGTGTTGTTGACCCATCGCGGGGACGTTCCGGGGCTTGCCCAGCGGCTGTTGCGGGTGCTCGATGACCCGGATGCCGCCCGGGAGATGGGGGAGCGCGGGCGCGCTCTCATCGACGCCCACTTCACTCTGGACCGAGTGCTTGACGCACATCTGGACACCTTCGCCGACCTGCTCCGGCGCCGCTGAGCACGCGCGGTCTGCGTGGCGCTGCCCAGGTCAGGCGCGCGCGGTGTGTGGGAGGGCGGCATACAGGGCCGCTGGTAGCATCTGGGCCGAAACCCAAGGAGTCCGCATGCCCCGCACCGTGCCCCTCGGCCAGCCGACGGTCGGGGAGCCTGAACTTGCCGCTGTCGCTGAGGTGTTCGCGTCCGGGTGGTTGTCGGGAGCCGGACCCACCTGCCTCGGCTTCGAGCGCGAGTTCGCGGCGGCCGTCGGGGTCGAGCACGCGCTGACCACCGCCAACTGCGGATCGGCCCTCCACCTGGCGTTGCAGGTGCTCGGTGCCGGGCCCGGCGACGAGGTCATCGTCGGTGACTACACGTTCCCCGCCACCGGCCATGCGGTCGTGTGGACAGGAGCCACGCCGGTCTTCGCCGACATCCGCCTGGACGTCTGGTCGGCGGACCCCGCCGCCGTCGAGGCAGCCGTCACGCCCCGCACCGTCGGGATTCTTGCGGTCGACGTGTTCGGACAGCCAGCCGACTACGACGAGCTACGCGCGATCGCCGACCGACACGGGCTGTGGCTCGTCGAGGATGCCGCCTGCGCCGCCGGTGCGACCTATCGCGGGCGACCGGCCGGGAGCCTGGCCGACCTGGCCGCGTTCAGCTTCCACGGCCGCAAGGGGATCACCGCCGGCGAAGGCGGCGCCCTCGTCGGCGACCGCGCCGACCTCATGGGTCACGCCCGCAAGCTGCACACCTACGGCATCGCCCCGGCTGTGACCCGCGAGGGCGAGATGACCCTGCCGGTGCCGAGCTTCGACGAAGCGGGCTACAATTACCGGCTCTCCGACGTCCAGGCCGGGATCATGCGGGCCCAGCTGCGCCGACTGCCCGACCTGCTGGCCGCGCGTTCCCACGCCGCCGAGGTGTATGCCGCGGGGCTGGGTGACCTCGATGCCCTGACCCTCCCGGTCGCCCTGGATGACCGCACTCACCCGTGGCAGTCCTACGTCATCACCCTGGACCCGGCTCTGGACCGGGGCCGGGTGGCGATCGCCCTGCGCGAGCAAGGGGTGGGCTGCAACTTCGGCACCTACGCCTCGCACGTCCAGCCCGTCTACGGGGTGGCCCCCGAACGCCGGTGCCCGGTGTCGGCCGACCTCTTCGACCGTCACCTGGCCATCCCGATGCACGCCAACCTCACCTACGACGACCTCCACCACGTCATCGACACCGTCCGGGCCGTCGTCGGTTCGGCCGCCGTCCGCAGCCGATAGCAGCCGCGACGCACCTGGCCGCCGACGGCGGGAGGTGGGCACCCGGCATACGAAAGGACCGACCGCCCCATGAGCAGCGCCGAGACCGAGACGGTCTTCTTCACCGGAGGCGCGGGCTTCATCGGCCTGCACGTCGTGCCGCTGCTGCTCGACCAGGGTCGGAACGTGCGGATCTTCGACAACATGTTCCGTGGCGACCGAGCGGCCGTCGAGGCCCTGCAGGCTGCGCACCCCGGCCGGGTCGAGCTCGTCGACCAGGACGTCCGTTACGGAGGCGCGGTCCATGCTGCGATGAAGGGCTGTTCGTCCGTCATCCACGCCGCGGCGGTCTCGATCAACAAGAGCCAGGCCGACCCGCACGAGTCGATGGCGATCAACACCATCGGCAGCCACAACGTCATCGCTGCCGCCGCGGAGCACGGAGTCCGGCGGCTGGTCTACTGCTCGTCGGCGTCGGTCTACGGCGACCCCAAGAAGCTGCCGATGCACGAGGACGACGACCTGTCCCCGCAGACCCCCTACTGCATCTCCAAGCGGACCGGCGAGGACCTGCTCGCCTTCTACCAGCGCCGGTCGGGGTTGTCCTGGCTCGCGCTGCGCTTCTTCAACGTCTACGGCCCCGGTCAGAAGACGACTGCCTACTACACCTCCGTCATCAACCACTTCGTCAACCGGCTCAAGGCCGGCGAGCCGCCGATCATCGACGGCAAGGGCGAGCAGTCGATGGACTTCATCCACGTCCATGACATTGCGCGATCGATCGTCCTGGCCTTGGACTGTGCCGGTGACAACGTGCCGGTCAACATCGGGACCGGCATCGACACCACGGTCGCCGAGCTCGCCAGGATCCTCATCGACGCGGTCGGCGTCGACGTGCAGCCGCAGTTCAGCGGGCGTGACGTCATCGCGAGCCGGCGCGCTGCGGACGTCGCTCGGGCCCGCGACGTGCTCGGCTTTGAGGCGAGCATCCCGGTCCGCGACGGGATGACCCAATTGATCCGGGACGGCGGCTGATGGTCGGCCACCCGGCCGCCCTCCCGCCGAACCCGTGGAACGAGCACGCCTGGGTGGTGGGCGAGCCGACCGTGGGGGAGGGCACCTGGATCGGGGCGTTCACGCTCATCGACGGCTCCGGCGGGCTGACCATCGGAGCCGGGTGCGACATCTCGTCGGGGGCCCAGATCTACACGCACTCCTCGGCCAAGCGATGTGTCAGCGGCCGTCGCTTCGACCTCGTCGAGCGGGCCCCCGTCGTCATCGGCGATCGGGTGTTCGTCGGCGCCGGGGCCATCGTCCAGATGGGCGTGACCATTGGCGATGAAGCGGTCGTCGGGGCGGGCGCGGTCGTCACCCGGGATGTGCCCGCCCGGGCCATCGTCGCGGGCGTGCCGGCTCGGGTGGTGGGTCACGTCGAGTTCGACGTGGACGGCATACCGACCTTCGTGTCGCGCTGAGCGAATGACCCTGCCGACGGCAGCACTCGGTCTTGGTGATCCTCTCCCGGTCCCCAGCAGGTGACCCGGGGTGCCGTCGTGTCAGGCCTGACTTGCGCCATTTTCGGCGACTCGGCGTGATCGGTGGGTGTTTGTGCTGGTCAGGGGCCTGTGGGCGAGTCTGTTGACACACTAAGCGGGTCGGTCTGGTCGGGGTCGTGGCGTTCGTGCGGAAGGTCAAGACCGCGTCGGGCGCCACCGCTGTGCAGATCGCGGAGCGGGTGGCAGGGCGGGACAAGGTGCTGGAACATCTGGGTTCGGCGCACTCCGACGCCGATTTGACCGCGTTGTTGGCGACCGCCCGGGATCGGTTGCATCCGGGTCAGGGTGAGTTCGACTTGACTGCAGGTCGGGTTCCCGCCGGGCACGCTGTGATCACCGGGAAGCGTCACGCCCTGCTGTGGCAGGTGTTGACCCAGGCGTACGCACGGCTGGGGTTCGACGTGATCAACGACGAGGCGTTCGCGCGAGGAATTGTCAAGACCTGTGGATTGGCGTGTCATGAGGCGAGCTGGTCACCCGGGTGGTGGTCGTCGACTCGTTCGACCAGGACGCCCTTGTCGAAGGTCGCGCCGGCTCGGACGAGGGCGACCAGGTGGGGCGCGTTGACCGCTCGCCAGCGGCGTTGAGCCGACTGGATGAGCTTGAAGGCCATGGCGATCCCGGCGGTGCGGGAACCCGGGCCTTTGGTAACCCGCTGCCGCAGCCGAACGGTCGCGAAGGTCGACTCAATGGGATTCGTGGTCCGAAAGTGGATCCAGTGCTGGGCCGGGTAGTCATAGAACGCGAGCAGCACGTCGAGGTCGTCGGTGATCTTCGCGGCGGCCTTGGGCCACTTGGCGCCGTACTCGGCCACGAACGCCCGGGCAGCAGCCTGGGCGTGTTGCTTGTCCTGGGCGTTCCAGATCTCCGCCAGCGCCTCCTTCGCCCCTGGGTGGGCCGACTTCGGCAGTGCGGCAAGGACATTGCCGATCTTGTGGAACCAGCACCGCTGCTCGGCGGTGGCCGGGAAGACGTCTCGGACTGCCTTCCAGAACCCCAGCGCGCCGTCCCCGACCGCCAGGACCGGGGCGCGCATCCCCCGCCGTTTGCAGTCCCGCAGCAGGTCGGCCCACGACTCGGCCGACTCGCGGAACCCGTCCGCCAGGGCGACCAGTTCCTTGGTGCCATCGGCGCGGACCCCGATCATCACCAACAGACAGATCTTCTCCGTGTCCAGACGCACCTTGACGTGGATCCCGTCGACCCACAGGTACACGTAATCCACCTCGGCCAGTGACCGGGCCGCGAACGCGCGGGCCTCGTCCTGCCACTGCCCGGTCAGGCGCGCCACGGTGGCCGCCGACAGGCCCGCCGCGGACCCGAAAAACCCCTCCAGGGCGGGCGTGAAGTCCCCGCTGGACAGCCCGTGCAGGTACAGCAGCGGCAACACCTCAGCCACCTGCGGCGACTTCCGCGCCCACGCAGGCAAGATCGCCGACGAGAAGCGAACCCGCTCCCCGGTCACCGGATCGGTGCGCTTGTCGTTGACCCTCGGTTGCTTGACCGACACCGCACCAGCCGCGGTCGCTACCTGGCGCGGGGCGTGGCTGCCGTTGCGGACCACCAGCCGGTGGCCCTGCTCGTCGACCTCGCCGACGTGTGCGTCGACGTACGCGGCGACCTCAGCCTGCAAGGCCGCCGCCAACATGCGCCGCGCCCCTTCACGGGCCAACTCGTCCAACATGTCCCCACCGACCGCGACCGGTGCATGCGTGTCGTGGGCATCGTCAACTACCGTGAGCATGAGCGCACCTTCCCGAACCAGCGCGCCAACGCCGGTCCTGATCAGAGCTACCTGGACTTCAGATCTTCCTCGGGAAGGTGCGCCCCTTCACCACACCCCTCCGAGGGCCATCCACAAGTTCTGATCATTGCTCGTCTTTGCTCAAGGCTTCCCAGTAGCGTTTCGAGGCGTACCGGAACGTGCCGCGGATCAGGTGGATGACACAGGTCTGCACGATCGTGGCCGGAACACCGCCCCGACCGAGTCCGGTAGGCCCTTGAGGCCGTCACAGACGAGGAAGAACACGTCCCTGACTCCGCGGTGCTTCAGATCGGTGAGCACAGCGAGCCAGAACTTGGCGCTCTCACCGGCGCCGCTGGTGCCGGCCCACAGGCCCAGGACATCGCGTTTGCCGGCCAGGTCGACCCCGATCGCCGCGTAGAACGGCTGGTTGCCGACCTGCCCGTCACGGACCTTCACGTAGATCGCGTCGATGAACACCGCGGCGTACACGTGCTGCAGTGGTCGACTGGACCAGGTCGTCATGTCCTCGATGACCTTGTCGGTGATCCGGCTGATCGTGTCCTTACTGACCGACGCCCCGTACACCTCCGTGAAATGCGCTGCGATCTCCCCCAGAGGGGGCACCCCCACCCAGTGGTCAACCCCCGGGAGTACAGCGAGATCACCACCGCGTCCACGTCACTGAGTCGGCGTTGACGCTTACCCACGATCACCGGCGTGAACGTGCCATCCCGGTCCCGGGGGACCTCGATGTCGACCTTGCCGGCGTTGTCGGTCAACACCGTCTTGGTTCGCGTGCCGTTGCGGGAGTTGCCGTGGTTGCGGCCTTCCACGGCGTGCTTGTCATACCCCAGGTGCTCGCTCATCTCCTCCGCCAACGCGGTCTCGATCACCTGCTTCGTGATCGACTTGAGCAGCCCGTCCGGGCCGGTCAGATCGTCGCCGCGGGCTCGGGCGGCCTTCACCAACTCCCGGATCGCGGCCCGCTCCACCTGCTCGGGCGTCTTTGTCCTGCGTGCTGCCTGTTCCAACGGGCTCATACCCGCCAGGATCTCGGTCACGGTGACCAACCTTCCTCACCGAACACACGTTCGGCGTGTCGAGCCAGTTACACCGGAAGTCGGACAGTCTCTCCCATGGCGATCCGTGACGACGTGAGAACGACTTAGCGAATCGTCATGCCGCACGCGGCCGATACCCTTGGTCCACGTGAGCGCCACTCCGATCGTCGTCCTCGTCTCGGGGACCGGGTCGCTGCTGCAGGCCCTCATCGACGCGAGCCTGGACCCCGCCTATGGCGTCCAGGTCGCCGCCGTCGGAGCCGACCGCGCCGGGACCCTCGGCCAGGCACGGGCGGAGGCGGCCGGCATACCGACCTTCGTATGCCGCGTCGCGGACTTCCCGTCTCGCGCGGATTGGGACGCGGCGCTCGCGGACACGATCACGGCATACCGGCCGGTGTTCGTCGTCTCGGCGGGGTTCATGAAGCTGCTCGGACCGGCCACGCTTGCGGCGCATACGGTGGTCAACACCCATCCCGCCCTGCTGCCATCATTCCCCGGCGCGCACGC